>Ga0307373_10000090_pt1 | contig 150166 bp, 139 predicted proteins | sample OX2MG_FD_202534 | JGI IMG/M metagenome (GOLD analysis project Ga0307373, IMG submission 202534) | Soil microbial communities from Risofladan, Vaasa, Finland - OX-2 | ecosystem: Environmental > Terrestrial > Soil > Coastal area > Acid sulfate soil | place: Finland: Risofladan, Vaasa... | reverse complement strand
TCACGCACTGTGCGATGACGGCCACCTTTTGCAACTCCCGTTGGCTCAACGTGAATGTCTCCTGTCTCATGGGGTGACATTTTCACGCGGCCGTTAAGGGGTGACAGAATTATCTGGCTAAGACAGGCGCGGCGCGCCGGACTTGTGCTCCGGACGCAACCATGATACCAAGAGGACAATGGCGTGGGGGGAGTGAATATGAGCTACGTTTTGGTGATGGTTGAAAATCTCTTTTTCCAGGCGCGCATTCAGGCCGTGGCCAAGCACATCGGCGTCGAGGTCAAGGTTGTGCCCAGCGGAAAACAATTGGTGGAGGAAGCGCTAGCCAAACCGCCCGCGCTCGTGATCGTCGATCTGAACTCGCACGCGGGACCTCTCGAGGCGATTGAAAAACTCCATGGCGGCGCGAATCCGCCGTTGATCATCGGCTACTTGCCGCACACGCAAACCGAACTCGCCGACAAGGCCGCCGTGGCCGGTTGCTCGCAGGTGATGTCGCAGGGAAAATTCACGCAGGAGCTGCCGCTGGTCCTGGCGCAAGCGCGAGGCCATGTCGAACACGAGAGCTCATGAACCGGGCCCTTCGCCGATCTGAACAACAACCACGCATCCGCACGGGGCGTTTTGCGCCCGGTTTATCCATCCTGGCACCGATGGCCTTCCTCCTCTTCACCGTGCCGGCTTCTGCCGCCCGGCAGACATCACGGCCTGGGCCGAGCGCCTCTTCCGAGCCCCGGCAAACCCTGGTCGGGGCTCTCTCGGCCGCCTGCCGGCAGAACGCTCCGGAGTTTACCCGTTTTCTGCTCGCCGGAAGCCGCCGCGCATTCAACGCTCTGCCCGCACCCGAGCAGAAAACCTTTCTCAAGCGCTTCAGCCTCACCTCGATGGCAGGCCATCCACGCGCCTTGCTGGACGCGCAGGGCCGTATGGTCGTGCAGTGCCAAACGCCGGCCGAAACCGTCACTTTCGGCTTGAGTCCGGCGCGGGTCGATCAGAACGTAGCGTTCATCCCGGTCGCGGTCAGCGGTCGCGAAACGGTAAATTTCGGACTCGTTCATCAGCCCGAAGGCTGGCGTCTGTTTTCTCTCGACCTGCTCGTTATCAACGTGCCCGCATTGGTCAGGCAATGGGAGAATGCGGAACTGCAAGCCAACGAGCAGGTTGTCATGTCCGACCTGATCGTGATTGCCGATGCCATCAAGGCCTATCACTCCGCTTTCGGTGCCTGGCCCAACACGCTCGAGCAACTCGGCCCCGCTCCGGCCAATGAAGTCTCCCCCGAACACGCGCAACTGCTCTCCGAACAGGTTGCTGCGGGCAGGGCTGGCGGTTACCGTCTCCGCTACCGCGTCGTTGCCGATTCGCACGGCCAAATCCTGGGATTCGAGCTCGGAGCCGTCCCCGAGCAGTACGGCAAAACCGGCCGGCGGTCCTTTTTCCTCGATGCGCAAGGAAAGCTCCACGCCGCCGATCGGCAAGGCGCCCCTGCCACCGCCGCCGATCCGGTCGTTGCCCCTCCCGCCGAACCTGCTCCCTAGGCCGCAGCCACGCGCCCCCGGTTGGGGGGCCGCGGTCCTCACGTACTGGCCAGGCACGGTAGAATCACTGACTGGGCATGATGATGCGGTTGCACGCTCGCTCGAAGGACCAATGGCCGCGGTGGAACGGCTCGAGTCGGATTGGGTTCCGGCATGGGGCGCAGCTGTTCGTCCTCCTCATGGGGGCCGTTGTGCCCTGCGTGAATGCCCAGATTCCGAGTCCGGTGGTTGGCGCGTCAGCCGCTCCCGTGCGGCAGGCGGCGCCGAGCCGCGGCCTCCGCGTACCGGTCTTCGAATTCCGGAGCGGTTTTTGGGTCAATCTTCACCACTTCCTCTACCTCCAAGCCCGATTGCGGCGCGGGCTCACCGCGGCTGCCGGCGTGCCGCCGAGCCTTCGCGCCTGGGACATGGCGAATCTCTCCGCTCTGGCTCCCTCCGAGCGCCAGGCATGGCAAAAGGCGGTCGATTATTATGCCGAGAACTTTGCCGGCCGCGATCTCCCCTACGACAGTTTTCTCGTTCGCATCGACGACCGATTGAGCGATATGGCCGCCTGTCCCGATCTGATCGGACGTTCTTCTTCGGCCTGCGCGTCGGGTATTGATCCGGCGCTCGCCGCGATCCTCGAAGAGGCGGCTCCGGTCTACCGCGCCCACTGGTGGAACCTGCAGAATCGGACCAACCGGGCCTGGATCTCTCAAACGGTAACGTTCATCCGCCGGTACGGCAGCAACCCGGCCGAAGCTCTTTCACAAGCCTTCCAAAACGCCTGGCCTGCCGGCCCAATTCCGGTCGATGTCGTACCCTACGCCGGAGCTTTCGGGGCCTATACCACGCTCGATCCGCTTCACATCGTCCTCGCCAGCGGCAACCCGCGCAATCAGGGCTTCGCGGCTGGGGAAGTGGTTTTTCGGGAAGCCTCGCATGTCCTGGCGGAACCGGTCGAGCAGGCGATCGTCGAACAATGCCGCGAGCAGACCAAACCCATCCCGCGGGACCTGTGGCATGCGATCGCCTCCTATACCACCGCCATGATTTTCGAGCGGTCCTTCACGGGCCAGCCATTGCCGCCAGGCGTCACTCTCGAGTCGTTTGCCGAAAGCAATCGGGAGTACATCGTCGCGCGCGGCTGGCAGAGCTACCAGCATCTGCTCAAGGTCTATTGGCAACCCTACCTCTACAATGAAACCGGCATGCAATCCGCAATCACCGGCATGGTCAATGCCCTTTGAATTGGCATCTGTCCATGGGCGAGAGCGATGCGGCGGGCCGCGCACGCCGCCGATCAACGGTGAGCCGAAGGGCCGTTCCCCCTCATCTATTGAAGTGGCAGATGCGGGGCACTTCATGAATGTATCAACCACCTGGCTGGACCAAGCGGTCAAGCGGATCCGCTCCTTTGCCTACGCTTCCTCTCGCGGGAAGCCTCCTGCGCGGCCGAAGATTGGATTGGCTCTGGGCGGCGGCTTTGCCCGCGGAATCGCCCACCTCGGTCTGCTACGGGTTTTTGAGCAAGCGCATATCCCGATCGATTACCTGGCCGGAACCAGCGTCGGTGCGCTGATTGCCGCCGCCTACGCGGGGGGAGCGACTCTCGAAACGATGGAACAAATCGGGTTGTCCACGCGGTTCAAGGATTTCGCGGAATGGACCGTTTCCTGGCAGGGACTGGCCTCCGACACGCGGCTCCAGCGCTATTTGCGCCGGATGACTCCCGTGCGCCGGTTTGAGGAGTTACGGATTCCGCTAACCATCGTCGCGACCGACCTGCTAACAACCGAACCGGTGTATTTCACGAAAGGGGAAATCGGTCCGGCTCTCTGCGCTTCCTGCGCCTATCCGGGCCTGTTCCGGCCAGTCGAACAGGACGGGCATCTTTTGGTCGACGGGTTTCTGGCCGCGCCGGTGCCGGTAAAAGCGGTCCGGGAAATGGGCGCCGATTTCGTGATCGGAGTGAACCTGTCCAGTATTTCGCGGGAGGAGCGGCCGACGAATCTCTTCGAAATCGTCAGCCAGGCGTTCTCCGTGCTCACCCACTACAGCGAGGCCGCCTGGGGTCCACTGACCGATCTGGTGATCGAGCCGGACGTGTCTGCTTTCCGCTGGGACGATTTCCCGAAAACTCCGGAACTGATCGCCGCTGGCGAGCGCGCAGCGCGCGAGGCATTACCGCAGATCCTGGCAGCGCTTCAGCAATCCCAACCGGCCGCCGCGGCTGGGACAAGCTCCAGCCATTCCTGAGGAATCCAGAGCGTCCCCCGCTGCCGGTTCCAGCGCGTTGCGAATGCGCGAGAGCCGGATGTCCGTTTTGGTTCCAGCGGGAGCTTTCTAAGGGGAGGTTGAAGCGCCGGGAGCCGCGCGTGGGTCTTCGCGGATTTCCACTTCGACCGGCTGCCCCGCGCCTTTTCCGCGTTGCGTCAGCCAGGCCGCCAGCGCTAGGGCCAGGCGCGCGGGTTCGACGCGAAGGCCGGCTTCGAGAAAACCTTCGGCAAGAGGAAGAGTATCGTCGAATTCGGCCGAGCCGGTGAAATTCCGCATGGCGAACTGATCAAGCCAGTCGAGTGGGCAGGGGCGGCGGGTGCCGCCGATCAGAACGTCGACATGAAGCCGGCGCGCGTACATGGTATTCGATCGCCTCGCGTCGCGATTATAGCAACGGGAATGCGATCATGCGTGTGCGGGCCGTCTTGCATTTCGCTCATGCAGGGACTAAACTGACTCCCGTTTTAGTAGACAGTTGACAATTGAAATAGAATCCAACCAGAAGTTTCCCATACAGGAGGTCTGTTGCCGTCTTCACTGGAAAACTGGGTCGAAGAAACCGCTGCGCTAACCCGGCCAGACCGCGTCGAGTGGTGCGACGGGTCCACCGAGGAGCGCGGCCGCCTAACGGAGAGAATGCTTCGCGACGGCACGTTGCTCGAGCTTAATCCCCAAACGTTTCCCAACTGCTACCTGCATCGCAGCGATCCGCGAGACGTCGCGCGCACCGAGAAAGTGACGTTCATCTGCACCCGCCGCAAGGAAGACGCGGGCCCCACCAACAATTGGATGGCGCCTGAAGAAGCCAAGGAAAAGGTGCGCCCGCTGTTTCGCGACGCGATGAAAGGCAGAACGATGTACGTCGTGCCCTACATCATGGGCCCGGCCGAATCCCCTTTCGCCCGCGTTGGCGTCGAGATCACCGATAGCGCCTACGTTGCCGCGAGCATGGGGATCATGACGCGGATGGGCCGCGTCGCGCTCGACCGGCTCGGCCGGTCCGACGATTTCGTTCCCGGGCTGCATTCGCTGGGCGATCTCGATCCCGAGCGCCGCTTCATACTCCATTTTCCGGAGGAAAGGCTGATCTGGAGCGTCGGATCGGGCTACGGCGGCAACGCCCTGCTCGGCAAGAAATGCTTCGCGCTCCGCATCGCGAGCTGGGTGGCGCACCAGGAAGGCTGGATGGCCGAGCACATGCTGATCCTCGGCCTGGAGGATCCGGACGGCCGCGTTTCCTATATCGCTGCTGCCTTCCCGAGCGCATGCGGCAAGACGAATTTGGCAATGATGGTTTCCGCGCTCGAATCGGAGGGCTATTCCGTCTGGACCGTCGGCGACGATATCGCCTGGCTGCATCCCGGTCCCGACGGGTACCTCTACGCCATCAATCCCGAGGCCGGATTTTTCGGAGTCGCTCCGGGAACCAACCCGAAAACGAACCCGAACGTAATGGAAGCGCTGCGGCAGAACACGCTTTTCACCAACGTCGCGATGACGCCCAACCGGGAGCCATGGTGGGAAGGCATGAGCGCCGAACCGCCGCAGGGCCTGATCGATTGGAAGGGCCAGGCCTGGTCTGCGGCCAATGGCACTGCCGCTCATCCCAATTCCCGCTACACCGTCCCGGCGCGGCAAACTCCTTCGATCTCGCCGCGATGGGAAGACCCGGCCGGCGTTCCGATTTCTGCCATTGTTTTCGGCGGACGGAGGTCGAAAGCCGAGCCGCTGGTTTACGAAGCGAAGAGCTGGCAGCACGGCGTATACATGGGCGCAACGCTGGCTTCGGAAACGACCGCCGCGGCGACGGGCGCGGTCGGCGTTCTGCGGCGCGACCCGATGGCCATGCTTCCTTTCTGCGGCTATAACATGGCCGATTACTTCGCCTACTGGGTCGAGATGGGCAGCCGCATCGCTCATCCGCCGCGCGTCTTCCACGTCAACTGGTTCCGCAAAGACGAGGGCGGACACTACCTCTGGCCCGGTTTTGGCGAGAACGTTCGCGTACTGAAGTGGATGATCGACCGGATCGACGGTAAAGCGGACGCCCAGGAAACCCCGATCGGCCTGGTTCCCACTCCACAGTCGTTGACCCTGGATGGATTGAAAATCTCTCCCAGCGCCATCGAGGAGCTCTTGCGCGTGGATGCAGGCGTTTGGTCGGCTGAAATGGAAGGGGTCAGGAATTTCTTCGGCAAATTTGGCGACGACTTTCCGCAGCCGCTCCGCGACGAGATGGAAAAAACCGCGCGGCGGCTCCAGCAGACCACGGTTCCGAGCCGCTAACCCGCCGGCGGGCCGCAGGTGCGGCCCGCCGCGCCAGGGCGAATTCCCGCTAGTTCTATTTCTTCCGGCAGAAGCTGCGGCTACATCTTGCCGTGGCCGTGCTTCATCATCTCGTGACCCATGATCGGGCCCTCCCCCGTCGGCGGAAGGTGGCCATTGAGTCGGAGGTAGATCGCTTCCTGTGCGTAGTGGTCGGCCAGGTCGTTCGAGAAGATGATCATCGCCGCCACCTTCGACATCATGTGGCCTCCAAACATCTGCACCTGCGCGGTCAGATCGCTGTCGTTCACTTTTGCCAATGCCTGATCGCAGAAGTTGAACGACGATTTCGCCGCCGCAATCAACTCGTTCTTCGGGCTGTGCTCGGTCAAATGGCCGATCATGGGCATTTTTTCGCCCGAGATCCGCGAGCAAAAGAAACCGTTCGACTGGGCCAGGTGCAGCACCATCCGTCCGAAGGTCATCTGTTGCGGGGTCGGCGCGTAGTTGTACTTGCTGGCGGGCATTTCTTCAGCGCCAGCCAGCAGGATTTTTGCGTGGTGGTTCACCGATGCCCGTACTGCCGAAGTGACCGGATTCTGCTGCGCCCGGACAGCGAGCGGCGCAAAGGCGAACGCAAGGGCGATAGCCAAGCCAAATATGCTTTTTTTCATGGGGATTCTCCCTCCAGCGGTCGAGCATAAACCCGGGGCCTGCGCCAACGCAAGCCGGGGTATGCCCGAAATGGGAAAGGGAATCGGGGCGCCGACGAGTTTACCCAATCGGGGCTGGCGAACCGCCCGCCCGCGCTTACCGGCCTAAAAGATGATTTTGCCGGCGATCTGGATTTGCCGGGCCCCCGTCGTGCCGTCGGGCCGGCCCACTTGCGACGTCGAAACCCCCAGCGTGCCGGGGTAGGCGAGCTGGTTGCCGGGCTGGGCGAAATGAACGTGGTTGAAAAGGTTGTAGAACTCGAAGCGGAGCTCGAACTTGGCTCTTTCGGTAATCGATGTATCCTTATTCAGTTCAAAATCCCAGTTGTTCGTCCCCGGTCCGTAGAAAAAATTGCGGGGTAGATTCGACGGAACGCCGAAAGTGCCGGGCGAGAAAATGTAATTTCTCGGCCCGGTGAACGTTTCCGAACTGGTCGCCAGCGGATTGGGTCCGGGCGTAACGGTGGCGCGCGCGGGTACGCCGGTGTGCTGGTTGTCCTGATAGCTGAAGACGTCGTAGGGCAACCCGGTTTGGAACGTCAGGATGCCCGCCATTTGCCACCCCTCGAAAACGCGGCCGACCAGACCGCGGCTCAGAAACGCCCGGCCGCGCCCGATATTCGGGTCGTAAATGAAATTGATCACGCCACGCTGCCGCACGTCGAAATTCGAGTTGCCACGCTCGGCTTTGAGGTTGAACGAATTGACCGGCACGGCGCTGTTGCCCGCCGTGGGAGCGAGCGGATCGGAAGCATCGTCGATCGCATGGGACCAGGTGTAGGCGAGCTGCATCTGGATACCGTGGGACATGCGCTTTTTCACGTTCACTTGCAAGCTGTTATAGCTGGAGTTGGCGATGGATTCGTACATCGTCACATGATAGAAGGCGTTGTTGTTCGTGGCGTCGAACGGCAGCACGCCCATTTCCGCGCCGATCCAGAGATTTTCGTATTGCAGTGTGGATTGATCGCACTGTCCGCTCATGGTGTTGAAGCCCGTGTTCGCCGAATTGGTGGGCACGCAGAACGCTTCCAAGGCCGAAACCAGGCCGGGCTGGGGCGGGTTGCCATCGACCACGCGGAACAGATGCGTTCCCTTTACGCCCACGTAATTCACTTCGAGAGTGACCTGACCGGGCAGTTCCCGCTGGATTCCCAGATTCCAGTTCTGGCTGTAGGGCGTGTGGAAATTGGGATCGAACAGCGTGGGGATGATGCCGGTAAAAGCAGGGACCGTCGCGGAAAACGGCATGGTTGCCGGCGGCGTGAGGCCGTTCGATAGAAGTTTAAACGGGTTGGCGGCGAAAATCTGCCCAAACGGGGGATTGTCGCGGGCGTTGCCGAAGAGGTTGCCATAAGCGCGGTCGTGGAAGATGCCGTAGCCGCCGCGAATCGATGTCTTGCCGGTTCCGAAGGGATCCCAGGCAAAGCCGAAGCGCGGCTCGAAATCCCGCATCTCACTCCGGTAGAGCTGGCCTCCGGTTTTCGGCCCGAGCTCGGTGAACGTAAACGGAGCGGGCCCGCTCGGGTTGGTGAACAGGTTCGACATCAGGTTGTTCACTTCGAAAGGCACGCCGAAGAATTCCCATCGCAGGCCGTAGGTGAAGGTGAGATTGCGCCGTGCCCTCCAGGAATCCTGCGCGTAGAGGCCGATTTCCCGCTGGCGGAAGCCCCGCATGTCGTTTGCGGTCTGCTGCCCGGCATAGTTGAAGAACTGGTTCTGATTCTGCCCGTCAACCAGGCCGTAGAGGGCCAGAACCATATCTTGCAGCGTGGGATTGCAATTCAGGTCGCCGGGCGTAGCTGCGCAGTTCACCGGCGAGCTGCCGACGTGATAGCCGGGCACTCCGAAATTGGTGTAAGCGGAGAAATCGAGCAGCGCGCGCGAGTAGAAGTCGGTGTAGGAATTCGAATAAACGTCTCGAAACTCGCCGCCGAATTGGAGCATGTGGTTGCCGTAAACCCGGCTTAGGTTGTCGCCGGTCTGGTAGGTGCCGCTGAAGACGGCGCTGCCGTTGCTATCGCCTAAGGCCTGGCAGCCCAAACCCGAAATGCCCGGCATCGCGTAATCGGGTCCCCGGCCTTGCGAATCCACCTGTCCGAAACTGTCAAACGTCTGCGTTCCATTGCATCCGAAGGCGAGGTGGGCGCGGTTGGCGCCGAAACGAAGTTCGTTCACCATGCTCGATCCGATCGTCGATGTGAGGCTCAAGGCGATGTTCTGGATGCGCTGGTAGGTGCTCTCGGCGCCCAGTCCCCCGGGGAGGAAATCGGTGTGATAGGGGTTCGGGTCGGTCATGCGGTTGAAGACGTATCGGGCCGAAAAGTGATTAGCGCCGGTCAGCTTGTGATCGATCTTGATGGTGAAACTGTCGGTCTGCGTCCGGGAAGTGCTGGGGAAATAGAGCAACTGCCGGACGCTGTCCACCATCGGCGCGCCGGGCGGGGGGGTGGGGTAAAGCGCCAGGATCTTCTGCATGGCCGGGTCGAGCGGCAGATGCAGCGCATTGTTCGGGGAACTGGGCGTGCTCACGTCGATCGCCTGGTTGTCGTAGGTGAAATTGCCCGTCTTGAAGGCCGCGGTGGGCACCACGCTGCTGTTTTCCAGCGTGGTGACGAAACGCTGCCCCTCGTAGTTCGCAAACCAGAACGTGCGGTCCTTGATGAGCGGTCCGCCGGCCGATGCGCCGAAATCATTGCGGACGTAGGGATTCTTGCCTGTTCCGGGGATGTGATTGAAATAGTCGCGGGCGCCGAGCGCGTCGTAGCGGCCAAACCAGTAGGCGTCGCCATGGAGGTGGTTGGTGCCGCTGCGGGTGATGATATCGATGATCGCGCCATTGTCCCGGCCGTATTTGGGTTCGAAATTGTTGGTGATGACGCGAAATTCCTGGGTGGAGTCCGGGTTCAAGGCGCTCAGGCCCTCGGGCAGGCCGGGGGCAAAGGCGTCGTTGTTATCGACGCCGTCGAGCAGAAAATTGTTGTCCCGCTCGGAGGTCCCGTTGACCGAGAAGCCTCCTAACCGGCTGTTGGTCTGAATCACGCCCGGGCTGAGCAGGACGAGCGTGTAAGGATCCCGCAGGATGAGCGGCAAAGCCTCGATCTGAGCGCTCTCGACCACGTTGCTGATCTGCGCGTCGCTGGTATCCAGGGGAGGAACGGCTTCGCCGTTGACCGTGACGGTGGACGAAACGGCGCTAACGGCCAGTTTCGCATCGAGCGTGAGCGATTGCGCAACGGTGAGCGGAACATTCGCGAATTGGAAAGTCTGGAAACCGGCGTGGCTGATGGTGACGTCGTAGGCGCCGGGGGCCAGATTGGGAATGCTATAGAAACCGGCCGTGTTTGTTTCCACCGTGCGCGAGGAGCCGTTCGCGGTATTCTGCGCCTTCACGTTCGCCTGCGACACCACGGCGCCGCTGGCATCGGTCACCGTTCCGCTGATCGATGCCGTCTGCGCGTAAGCGAGCAGCGGCAATCCGCAAACCAGCAGCATTGCCGCGAATACGAGCCGAAACTTAGAGTACATCCGATACCCCCACCGCAAAAGACGCAACCCGGTCCCGGAAGTGCACGTTCGAAAGAACCTCCTGCCACTGACCATCGGGAGAAAATTCCTGCGAAGTGGTCGGAAGGAATGCGCGAAGGATGGCTGCCTGCAACCGGCCGCTTCGTCCAGCCGGCGGTTAACCGTTGAATAAAAAGTCAGAGTACTCGCGGGGAATGGACCCCTCCGGGCAACGCACGGCGCACACTTGGCATTTCTCGATGCAGCCAACCAACCCCACATCCAGCACTCTCTTCCGAAGGGACCCTTTTTGGGAAACAGTCAACACTTGTTCACCGCTGCCCCTGATTCTAGCCTTGCCAGATGCTGCTTTCCCCCGCCACCTGGGCCTACTCTGCCTATCTCCTTTATTCTTGTCAATATTACGAACGGGGCATTGCGGGCAGAGTTTCTTTCTAAGAAACATCCGCCCTCGGCGGGCTTTCCAGAAAGAAACACATCGGCATTCCTGTCCCCACAGCCGCCGGCTTGGCCCTCCGAATCGGCCGAGGTAGCATAGACGTGCTGCCATTGGCTGCCGATCGGAACCGAAAATTTCCGTCATAAGGAGACTCGCCCATGCCTATCGCCGCCGGTCAAACTGCACCGGATTTCACCCTCAAGGATCAGAATCAGAAAGAAATCCGGCTCAGCGATTTCCGCGGGAAGAACGTCGTGATCGTCTTCTATCCCCTCGACTGGAGCCCGGTTTGCACCAACGAGCATGCCTGCTTCGTCGATGAAATGAAAACATTCGAAAAATTGAACGCCCAGATTCTCGGGCTCAGCGTCGATAGCGTCTGGTCGCACAAGGCTTGGGCGGAGAAGCTGGGCATTGCTTATCCGTTGCTGGCCGATTTTCAGCCGCGCGGTTCAGTGGCCGACAAATTCGGGGTCTACCTGCCGGACAAGGGCATTGCGTCCCGCGCCGTCGCCATCGTCGATAAGCAGGGCAAGGTGGCCTGGTTCAAACAGTATGAAATCCTGCAGGTACCCGACGTCGCCGAGGTCGCCCAAGCGATCGAAAAGCTCCCATAGCCAAATTTCACCGCCGCTTGCCAGTCGGCGCGCCTAACGGCGTCGGCGCCGGAGTTTTCCGCAAGCGCGCGGCCGCTTCGCGTCTTTAGAAGTTCACCCCGACGGCCTGGAGAATGAGCAGGGCATTCAGGGAGAGGATCACGAGTGTGCAGGCATGAGCCAGCCCGTTGGTCAGCCGTTTATTCGCATGGATGCCCATGATGTCGCGCCTGCGAGTGAGCATCACCAGCGGGATCAACGCAAAGGGCAGGCAAAAACTCAAGACCACCTGGCTGAGAATTAGAATCTTCAGGGGGTCGATGCCGAGCGCAATCACCACCAGCGAGGGAATCATCGTCAGCAGCCGTCGCAGAAATATGCTGAATTTGATATCGAGAAAACCGCTGATGATCACCTGTCCCGCCATTGTGCCGACTGTTGAAGAGGAGAGCCCGGAAGCGAGCAGCGCGATGGCGAAGGCGGCGGCCGCGATGCCGCCGAAGAGCGGCTCGAGCGTGCTGTGGGCCCCGCGGATCGTAGTCACCGTCAACCCATGGCCGAAGAACGCCGCCGCGGCCATCACGACCATCGCCGAATTCACCAGCCAGGCGCCGTTCATCGCCACCAGCACGTCGAGCGCGGCCATTTTGCGATGCCCATGGTGGATTTCGTCGCGCGCCTCGCGCCGCGGCAGCACCAAGGCGGAATGCAGATAGATAACGTGCGGCATCACCGTCGCGCCGAGCATGCCCACGGCGATGTAGATCGACGAGGAATTGATCGTGGGCACGATGATTCCCCTGCCAATCGCGCCCCAGGACGGATGCACCAGCACTACCTCGATGGCGTAGGCAATGCCGATCACCGCAACCAGCCCCATGATCTCCAGCTCCAGATGGCGGAAACCGTACTGCTCGACCAGCAGGATCAAAAATACGCAGACGCCGGTCAGCAGAGCCGCGGGCAGAAGCGGCATATGGAACAGGAGGTAAAAGCCCAAGGCCGCGCCCAGGAACTCGGCCAGGTCGGTGGCCATGGCTGAGATTTCGCCGGCTACCCATAGGCCCAGCGTCACCGGCCGTGAAAAGTGGTCCCGGCAGCATTCGGGCAGGGTTCTTCCGGTGGCGATGCCCAGCTTTGCCGAAAGGTATTGGATCAGGACCGCCATGGCGTTCGACCAGAGCAGCACCCAGAGCAGGCTGTAGCCGAAGCGGCTGCCCGCCTCGATGTTGGTGGCGAAGTTGCCCGGGTCCATGTAGGCGACCGAGGCGACGAACGCCGGCCCCAGATACCACCAGGCTCGGGCGAACCCGAAAGAGCGGCGGCTGGCGGGGTCCGGGACCGCCGGGTCGTCGGCCGGCGGTCGGGAGGCGGAGGAATTCATCGGGTTAAGGTTCTTATCTTCACCAAGGTTAACGGAGATTATAAAGCAAGATTAACCGCGGAGGAAGGCCGTTGCGAGAGTTTGGCGAGGTGCGCCATGGCCGCGGCCGGTCCCGCATCCAGGTGGTTTGTGCTAGCCTGGGGCCGGGAGGCAACGATGAGCGAACAAGAGCCGCAGCCCCAGCTGCAAATCAAGGCCGACGAGAAGGAACTGCTCGGCCAGTATGCGAACCTCGTGCTGATCCATCACAGCGGCGAGGAGTTTACGCTGAATTTCATTTACCTGTTTCCCAATACCCCGCAAGGCAAGCTGGTCAGCAGCATGATCGTCAGTCCCCGGCACGCCAAGCGCCTGATGCACGCACTGGCCGAAAATATCAGCCGTTACGAATCGCAGTTTGGAGCGATTCCCGAGACGCCGGCGCCGGCGACGCCGCCCAACGTCGGCTTCGTGCAGTAGGCGGCGCAGGGATGGATGGCCCGAGCGATTGGGCCGCTCATTCTTTGCCTTGTATTTTTCCCCGTATTTTTCTTCGGGACGGACTCTACGCTTCGGGGCGAATGTTCTGATTCAAATGGAAGAAGTTTTGCGGATCGTATTTCGCCTTGACGGCGGCCAAGCGGCGGAAATTGGCGCCATAGGTGGCGTGCAAGCGATCTTCTCCCTCTTCCATGAGGAAATTTACGTAGGCCCCGCCGCTCGCGTGAGGATGGAGCGCGTCCCAATATTGCCTGGCCCAGCCGGTGATTTTCCGTTTGTTCGCCGGGTCGGGATCGACGCCTACGATGACCTGCGAAAACAGGGAATCGCGGGCGCTGAATGCGGTTTCGTCTTCCTTGACCCGGTGTACCGCTCCATTGATGGGGTACAGATGCATCGTGGAAGCCGGCGTGGGGAGTTGAGGGCCGTGCTGCATGTGCAAGGCGATGGAAGCACCGTCGAGACTCTTGAAAGTGTCGGATTTCCAATACCACTGGAAACCGGGCGGGTAGAGGGCATCGAAAATGCTCTGGAGGGCCGGGAACGGCACCGGGCCAACATGTTCGAAGGCGGGCTTGCCAAACTGACGCATTGGCCGCAGCGCCTGCTCTCCTTTTTCCACCGGGCCGCAATAGCACCAGACGATTCCGCACATCTTGCGGTTGTGCAACGTTTCGGGAAACATGGGCGCGGGCGGGACGGTCATGAAGACGAAGAAACCGTTGACCTCTTCCGGCGCGTCTTGGATAAATTGCGCGTAGCGTTTCATGACCTCGGCGGCCTGCTCCATCGGCCAAAGGGTGGGGCCGGCGAAGACCGTGTCCACGGGATGCAGCCGGAAGAGGAACGAAGTGACGACGCCGAAATTGCCCCCGCCGCCTCGCAGCGCCCAGAACAGGTCAGGGTGCTCCTTCCGGCTGGCCGTAACGAAGCTGCCGTCCGCCAGCACAACGTCGGCTTCGAGCAGATTGTCGATCGTTAGGCCGTACTTCCGGGACAGATAACCGATGCCCCCGCCGAGCGTCAGTCCCCCCACGCCTGTCGTCGAAATGAAGCCGCTCGGGGTGGCCATGCCGAAGGCGTGCGTCGCGTGATCGACGTCCCCCCAAGTGCAGCCGCCGGCCACGCGCGCCGTGCCCGCTTTCGGATCCACGCGGCAATGCTTCATGCTCGAGAGGTCGATCACCAGCCCGTCATCGCAAACGCCCAGTCCCGCGGCGTGATGACCCCCGCCGCGGATACTGACCGGAAAATCCTTGCCGCCGGCGAAGCGGACGGCGGCGATCACGTCGGCTGCGTCGGCGCATTGCGCAATCCAGCGCGGATGCCGGTCGAACATGGCGTTGTAGACTTTTCTGGCCGACTCGTAGGCCGCGTGGCCCGGCGCCAGGATTTTTCCCCGAAACTGAGAGCGGAGTTTCTCGATGGATTCGGTATTCATTCGCCTCTCCTGAAAATGGATAAGCAGCACGAATCAAGACGGGGAAGAATCCGCTCGGGAAAACGAATGAGATTGCCGGGAGTTAAACAAGGCATAAAATAAGGTAAAGAAGACCCCCGCACGATTTTGCAAGCATTGTAGGCGCGGTCCCGCGGAGTGTCAATGCCCCGGGGGCGAGGCCCGGGCGCTAGACGAGCGGGCTTGCGAACGGCGGGGGCACGCGCCTGTTTATGGCCACGCCTCGAGGATTTCCGAGGTTTTTTCCCAGGAGCCTATTTTTGCGGGGCGGGCAGGTCGCGCGCTTCCGCAACGTCCTGGAAGCCGACTTTGGCGTGGCTGCCGTCGCAGAAGGGCTTGTTGCTTGAATGACCGCAGCGGCAAAGCGAAATCGCGGTGCGGCCGCCGAGGCCAAAGGGTTTGCCCTGCGAGTCGACTAACTCGAATTCGCCTTCGATGCGATAGGGGCCGTTCGGCCGAACGGTGATGCGGGTGGCTGTCATGGATCACTCCTTCATGTGAAATCGAACGCGCGGGTCAATATTTGGGAACGGACGGATCGACCTCGTCCGACCAGGCCAGGATGCCACCCTTCAGATTCCAGACGCGGCGGAAGCCGGCCTGCCGCAGAAAATCCACGGCTTTGGCGGAACGAACGCCGCTGCGGCAGTGGACGACAATCGCCGCCGAGCTGTCGACTTCCTGAACGCGCCGCGGCAGATCTCCCAGCGGAATCAGGTATCCGCCGATATTGCAGATCTGGTATTCGTGCGGTTCGCGAACGTCCAGAATGAAGATCTGCTCTCCGCGCTTCAAACGCTGGTCCAATTCGCCGACGGACATCTCGGCGACATCCAGGTCCGGCGGCGGCGCTTCCTCGCCGCGAACGCCGCAAAATTCGTAATAGTCGATGAGGTTTTTGATCGTCGCGTGCTCGCCGCACAAGGGGCACTCGGGATTCTTGCGCAGTTTCAGCTCGCGGAAGCTCATCTCGAGCCCATCGAATAGAAGCAGGCGCCCGGCGAGCGGGTTCCCGATCCCCAGAATCAGTTTCAGCACTTCCATCGCCTGCAGCGAGCCGACGATCCCCGGCAGCACGCCGAGCACGCCTCCCTCGGCGCACGACGGCACCAGCCCCGGCGGAGGGGGTTCGGGATACAAGCAGCGGTAGCACGGCCCGCCGGGCATGCCGAAAACGCTGACCTGTCCCTCGAACCGGAAGATCGACCCATAAACGTTCGGCTTGCCGAGAAGCACCGAAGCGTCGTTGACCAGATAGCGTGTGGGGAAATTGTCGGTTCCGTCGACGATGATGTCGTAGGGACGCAGGATTTCCAGCGCGTTTTCACTGGTCAGCTGGGTTTCGTAACCGTCGACTTGGATCGTGGGATTTAGGTCGGCCAGGCGGTGCCGGGCGGCTTCGAGTTTCGGTTTGCCCACGTCGCTCGTGCCGTAGAGCACCTGCCGTTGCAAGTTGCTGAAATCGACGCGGTCGAAATCCACCAGGCCCAGCCGCCCAACTCCCGCCGCCGCCAAATAGAGCGCCAGCGGAGCGCCCAAGCCGCCCGAGCCAATGAGCAGCACCTTGGCCTGTTTCAACTTGAGTTGGCCCTCCATGCCCACCTCGGGCATGATCAGGTGGCGGCTGTAGCGGAGGATTTCCTCCTTGGAAAGGGAAGCGGTTGCTTGAGCCGCCGGATTTCGGCTGTCGGTCCGGGTCGCCATAAAAGTCACTCCTTGCGGTTATCTCCGCCGGCAATCGACGGGACGATCATGATCGTATCGCCGTCGTGCAGCGGCGTCTGGTCCTTCTGCAGGTTGCGAATGTCTTCCTGATTCACGTACACGTTGACGAAGCTGCGCAGGCGGCCGCCATCGGCGAAAAGATGATGGCGAAGCTCCTCGTAACGGCTGGACAGGGCGTCGAGCGCCTCGCCGACCGTGCTTGCTTCGACGGCGACGCTCGATTGGCTTCCCGCAAAGGGCCGCAGCGGCGTGGGAATCATCACTGTTACTGCCATGCAAGGTCTCCCGTTTGTCTAGCGAGTCTGTTGTTGCGCCGGCCTCTCAGCCGTTCGGCCCCGCTTGCGCCGCGATCTCCTCGGCATCGAATCGAGACCGGTCGTCGGTCAGACGCCAGGATGCCATTCGCCGCGGCTGGGCCGCTTCCACACTGACAATCAAATAACTGTACCAGGGCCAGGCATGCTCCCGGTCGAATTCGCTCGGCTTGGCCGGCGCGTCGGGATGGGAGTGGTACCAGCCGAGCAACTCCAACCCGCGTGCGCGAGCCGCTTTGTCCACCCGAATCACATCCTCGGGCCGGACCAGAAACCGGTTCCGGGGCGAGTCTTGCCGCTGGTTGTCGAGCGGCACCAGGTCCTGGACCTGGCGCCCCTGCCCGTCCTCGGCCCCGAGCAGCGCGCCGCAGCACTCGTAAGGATAACTCTGCGTCGCGTGCGCCCGAATCCGTTCGGTCAGGTCCTGGCTAAGCCGGAGTATCACTTACCTTCTTCCCAGAATCGCTCTTCGAGATAACGGTCGCCGGAATCGGGAAACACCGTGACGATTTGGGCTTCTTCCCCCACGGGAATCCCTCGCGCGACCTGCCGGCAGGCCGCCAGTGCCGCTCCTGAGCTTACACCCACCAAAAGCCCCTCCTCGCGCGCCAGACGGCGAACCTGCTCGTAGGCGTCTTCGGTCTTGATCCAGATATTTTCATCGGCCACGCCAGCGTCGTAGATTCCCGGAACGATGGAAGTCGGCAGATGTTTCAATCCTTCCAGGCCGTGAAAGGCGGCATCGGGCTGAAAGCTGACCAGGCGGATCGATGGCGCGAATTCACGCAGCCGCCGCGCCGTCCCGATGAACGTGCCCGTCGTTCCGAGACCGGCGACGAAATGCGTCAGCCGGCCGCGCGTTTGTTGCCAGATCTCGATAGCGGTCGAACAATAATGAGCCCGCCAGTTGGCCGGGTTGTTGTACTGATCGGAATAAAAGTACCGATCCGGATCGGCGGCGTAAATTTCGCGGGCGCGCCGGATCGCTCCGTCGGAGCCTTCGTCGGCCGGCGTCCAGACGATTTCGGCCCCGTAGGCCGCCAAAATGCGCTTGCGCTCCTGCGATGCGCTGACCGGAACGCACAGTTTCACCGGGTGTCCCTTCGCCGCTCCAATCATCGCGTAGGCGATCCCGGTGTTTCCGCTGGTGGCGTCGAGGATCGTTTTGCCCGGCGTCAAACGCCCGGTCCGCTCCGCATCCAGAATCATGGCGTACGCCGCCCGGTCTTTCACCGAGCCGCCGGGATTGAACCATTCGGCCTTGGCCAGGATCTGGACATGGGGAAACTCGCGGCTGGCGCGCTCCAGACGAACCAAGGGCGTCCAGCCAATGCGCTCGAGCACGGAACCGGCCGATTCCCCGATCCGCATGGAAGAACCCAATGTCATGGGTTCTCTGTGCGCTGCGTCCAATTTTGCGTCTCCCTCCCAACGCCGATCTGCGACTATAACGGTCCGATAGCCCGGTATACCAGTAGATGCTAGCCAGTGCCGATGAGTTTCGGGTCTTCTTCCCTGAACTCCACGAAGACTTTATCAAAACCGCCCAACTCCGGGAAGTGTATCCAAGCCTTATTCGCGGTTCGAACGGGGAGGCTCGAAAGACCCTATAGTATATAGTATAAGAAACTTAATCGCCCTTCCCTGCAATGCAGGCATCCCCATTTTACCGAAGCCAAGGCCATTTCGTTTACCCGGCTGCTGGCAATCCACCGGTTGCCGTGCGCCGCGCACGCCCTGTGCGGCGCGGCGCGCGCGAAAACCGGAACCGCCGCGGGCCGGCTCGCGGGGGGCAATCGTAGCGGGCGTATCGGGGGTTATCCCGGGGACTCACGCAAGAAACGGGCCGACTCCTCGGGCGGGGTGGGATTGATGTAGAAACCGGTGCCCCACTCAAAGCCGGCGACCTTGGTAAGCGTCGGCATCATTTCGATGTGCCAGTGATAGTGCTCGATTCGCTCTTCACCGATGGGAGAGCTGTGAAGGACGAAGTTGAAAGGGGGATGGTCGAGTACCTGATCGAGCCGCCGGAGCATGTTGCGAAGCATCGAGGCGGCGCTGGAAATCACTTCCGCCGGCTCGATCTCGAAGGCGGAGCTGTGGCTTTTCGGCAGTACCCAGGTTTCGAACGGGAATCGGGGTGCGTAAGGGGCCAAGGCGATGCAATGCTCGTTCTCGGCGATCAGCCGCTGGCCATCGTCGACTTCCTGCCGGACGATGTCGCAGAAGATGCACCGCTCCTTTTCCTCGAAGTAGACCTTGGCATTTTCCATCTCCTCCTGGACCTGCTTGGGGACGATGGCCAGGGCGATCAACTGCGAATGCGTATGCTCGAGCGATGCGCCGGCCGCTTCGCCGTAATTCTTGAAAACGAGCACGTAACGAAAGCGCCGGTCGTTTTTCAAATCGGTCATGCGATCGCGATAGGCCCACAACACTTGCTCGACCTGCTCGTCCGGCACCGAGGCCAGGGTGCTGAGATGATCGGGCGTCTCGATGATTACCTCGTGGGCGCCGATGCCGTTCATCTTGTCGAATAGGCCGACGCCCTGCCGGTCGAGCGACCCCTCGATCCCCAGCGCCGGAAACTTGTTGGGCACCACGCGAACGCTCCAGCCCGGGCCGTTTGCCAAACGCCCGTTCTTTGCGTATGCCAGGATCTCCGGGGGCGTCTTCGACTCATTCCCATAGCAGAATGGACATACGCCGTTTCCTTTGATTTCCACGCGGGACTTGGAGAAATCGGTAGGCCTCTTGGCGCGATCGGTCGAGATGATCACCCAGCGGTGTGTGATCGGGTCTTTCCTCAGCTCGGGCAACCCTCGTACCTCCTCGGCCTCCCGCGAAAATCGCGGAAAAGCTGCTGCGCCATTCCGTTCATTCTACTACGCCGAACCTGCAGCAGCCGCAAACGTCCGGTGGACAAGCTGTGGAAAGCAACACCCCGTTCGGCCAGGACCCGTTCCCTCGCTACGGCTCACGAGGCGGCAAATGCGTCTTTGTGCAAGCGCACGTCCGGCCGCCGGCCGGGCCGGCTCCGGATGGCCACGACGTCGAACCTCCATGGCGCGTTGCCGATATGGCGATCGGCCAGAAACCGCCGGGCCATGCGGGAGAGCACGCGCTGTTTTTCAGGCGTTACGGCCTCCTCCGGCTCGGCATTCTCTCCCGTGCGCGTCTTCACTTCGACGAACGCCAGTTGCCGGCCGTCGTAACCGACCAGGTCGATCTCGCCGCGCAGACCCGGAACCTGGTAATTGCGCGCCACCAGCACGTAGCCATGCCTGCGCAGGAACCAATAGGCGTAGGTTTCCCCTCGAATTCCCGTGCGGCGCCCCGTCGCGGCCTCGCCGCCGAGCCCCTTCCGCGCCCGCCACTCGATCAACGCGAAAACGGTCGTTCCCAATACGTTCATCGCCTACTTCACGACCTCGAGCTCGAACTCCATCCACTTGCCGCGCACCACGAAGCACAGATAATACTCCCAGAATCGCCGGAACCTCTTCGAATGGTTCACCAGGAACTCGAAGCCCAGCCAGCGCCAAAGGCTTAGCAGACGAATGCGCAACCGGCGCTCTTTCAGGCGCACGCCCGTGTACCAGTGGTCGTGGCCATGGATGCCGCCCGCATAGAAATACCGCATGGAGAAACTATTCCAGTGGGTGCGGTGCGTCGGATCGGCGTAGGAACTCGAATCCGAGCAGTGCGGCGTGATAATCACTAAGGTCCCGCCCGGCCGCGTCACCCGATGCATCTCTTCAATGAAGCGAATGGGATCGGAGACGTGTTCGACCAGGTGCGCGGCCCGTGCCTGGTCGAAGGAGTCGTCGGCAAAGGGCAGCGGCGCCGAATCGAAATCGCACAATACGTCGGCCGACGTTTGCCGGAGCCGGTCGGCGCCGATGGCCCCCGGGAATTTGTTGGGGCCGCAACCGAGATCGAGGATCCGTGGCAATAGAGCCTCCCGAGCGGCTCGCTTCAGGCGGCCCGTTCGGCTTCGGCGATCGATTCCTCGATAACGCCGGCGGCGAAGTCCGCCTGTTCGGTGTCGATGACCAGTGGCGGCGAGAGGCGCAGCGTGCTTTCGCCCGCGCCGAGCAGCAGGAGCCCCTTGTGGAAGGCGCTTTCGACCACCCGGTCGCGGATTTGCGGGGCCGGCTCGCGGCTCCCGTGGTCGGTGACGAACTCGATCCCCAGCATCAATCCCATCCCCCGCACGTCGCCCACCGTGCCGAAGCGGCCGACCCATCCTTTCATCCGGTTCATCAAATGCTCGCCCACACGCCGCGCGTTTTCGATGTACTCGCTTTCGAGCAGATCGATGGTCGCCTGCGCGGCCGCCAGAGAAACCGGGTTGCCGCCAAAGGTCGAAGCGTGCGCTCCCGGCTTCCAACGCATCAGGCTCTCCCGCGCCAAGGTGACGCCGAGCGGCAAGCCGGATGCAACGCCCTTCGCGATGCAGAGGATGTCCGGCTCGATGCCGGCGTGATCCGACGCCCACCATTTCCCGGTGCGTCCCATGCCCGACTGCACCTCGTCGGCGACCAGCAGAATGCCGTGCCGGGCGCAGATATCGGCCAGATCGCGCAGGAACTTCGCGGGCGCCGGAACGTAACCGCCCTCGCCCTGCACGGGCTCGATGAACACGGCGGCGACCTCTTCGGGATCGACCAGCTTCTTGAAAACGACTTTTTCCAGGTGTTCGAGGCAGTCGTCGCCGCAATCGTGAGCCCCCGCGCCGAACGGGCAACGATACCGGTTCGGGTAGGGGAGGTGGAAAACGCCGGAAAGCAGCGTGCCGAATCCTTTCCGCTGCACGGCTTTGCTGGCGGTCAGAGAAAGCGAGCCCATCGTCCGGCCGTGGAAACAACCGTGAAAGGCGATCAGTTTGTCGCGCCCGGTGGCGTAGCGCGCCAGTTTGATGGCGGCCTCTACCGCTTCGGTGCCCGAGTTGGAGTAGAAGACGCGCTTGGGATCGCTTCCGGGAGCGATCTTCTCGAGCCGCTGGGCCATATCCACCAGCGGGCCGTGGTAGAAGTCGGTTCCCGAGATGTGAAGCAATTCGGCCGCCTGACGCTGAATGGCCTCGACCACCTTCGGATGGCAGTGCCCGGTGGAGGCAACCGCGATCCCGGCCGCGAAATCGAGGAAAATGTTTCCGTCCACGTCCTCGATCATCGCGCCCCGGCCGCGTTGGGCGACCAGCGGGTAGCTGCGCGTGCAGGACGGCGAGATGTAGCGCTCGTCGAGAGCGACGGTTTGCTTGGCCCGCGGCCCGGGCAGCGGCATCCGCACGAGGGGCAGTTTTGTATCCATGGCAGCTTCAAACATCGTTTCCTCCTGGGTCTCGGTAGGTTCTCGTGCGCCGGGTTTCACCCGGCAGGGGAGGAAACCGGCTTAATCGACGCCGAAAAGGCGGGGACGGTCTCTCGCGGGCAAGCGTTGCGGCTCGGGCCGCGGCAATCGCGCCCGGAACAAAGATACGAAGCTCATTTGCGTTTCCAACGAACAGTTCCGTCCTTCAAATCTTCCAGGATGATACCATGCGCGGCCAGATCCTGCCGAATGTGGTCGGCGGCCTGGAAATCCCGGCGCCCGCGCGCTTCTTGGCGCTCTTGGACAAGGCCTTCGATCCGCTCCGCGGACAGGTCCTCGGAAGCGGCGGCGTAGCCGAGCCGGCGGAGTTTGGCGCCGTCGTCATCGGCCAGAACGGCGAAAATCGCGTCGAACCTCTCGAGCAGCCCGAGCGCGGCCGGCGCATCGGCCCGGGAGAATTCGGCCCGGTCGATCGCCGTGTTCACGTCGCGGACCAGGTCGAACATCGCCGCCAAGGCCTGCGCCGTGTTCAAATCGTCTTCGAGGCCGGCCTGGAAATCCTTCTCGGCCTCCTCGATGCGCGATGCGAACGGCGTGGACGTGCGCTCGGGCAGCGCTTCGCGGCGCAGCCGCTCGGCGAAATTGCGCAGCCGTTCGACCGAGCTCGAGGCCTGCTGCAACCCCTCGAAGGTGAAATTCAATTGCCGGCGGTAGGGAACCGAAGCCAGCAGAAACCGCACCGCCGACGGGCGCTGGCCCCGTTCGAGCAGGTCGCGCAGCGTGTAGAAATTGCCCGCCGATTTCGACATTTTCTCGCCGTTCACCAGCAGGTGCTCGGCGTGCAGCCAGTACCGCACGAACGGCTGGCCGGTAGCCGCCTCGCTCTGGGCGATCTCGTTTTCGTGGTGCGGGAAAACCAGATCGACTCCGCCGGTGTGAATGTCGAGCGTCGGGCCCAGATATTTCATCGACATGGTCGAGCACTCGATGTGCCAGCCGGGCCGGCCGGGACCGATCCGCGTCTCCCAGAAGTGCTCGCCGGGCTTGGGCGCCTTCCACAGGGCGAAATCGCGGGCGTCGTCCTTTTCGTAGCGGTCCACGTCGACCCGCGCGCCGGCTTGAATGCCGGGGAAATTCACCTTCGAGAGCCGCCCGTAGCGGGGGAAACGGCCGATGCGGTAGTAGATCGAATCGTCGCTGCGATAGGCGTAGCCGCGCTCGATGAGCGTCGCGACCAGCGCCACCATGTCGTCGATATGATCGGTCGCCCGCGCCAGCGTCTCCGGCATCTCGAGGTTCAGCAGGCGCATATCCTCGAGGAAGGACTCGATGTAGCGATCGGTATACTCGCGAATCCCGATTCCGGCCGCCGCCGCATTCTGAATGATGCGGTCGTCGACATCGGTCAGGTTCATCACCTGCTTCACCCGGTAGCCGCGCGCGTGCAGGAAGCGCCGGAGCACGTCCTGGAAAACAAACGTGCGGAAATTTCCGATGTGAGCGGAATCGTAAACCGTCGGCCCGCAGGTATACATCCGCACTTCACCCGCGTGCAGAGGCTCGAACGGCTCCTTCTGTCCCGTCAGCGTGTTTTGGAAGATGATCTGACCCATCTCGCTTTGAACGATTCCGCCCCGGCCGCCCGCACCCGGCCGGTTGCAATCAGTGTGCGATTCTAGACGACGCTTCGAGGCCCCGCAATCCGCGCTTCGATCTACGAGCCCGACGGCGGCTCGGCCTTCGTTTCCCGCGCCGGTTCTTGCGCCACCAGCCCGGCGGTGCGAAACGCCAGGTCGACGCACGAGCCGGTCGCGACTCCATCGAGATAATTTCCGATCAGAAACAGCCCCGGAATGCGCGCCGCCTCGGCGCGAATCTCTTCGATCAGCCGCCGATGCCCCACGTTGTACTGCGGCAGCGCCCGGCGATATACATTCACCACTTGCTCGAGCGGCCGCCCGGTGATGCCGAGGATCGGCGCGATTTCCTTCTCCACGATGCCGGCAATTTCGTCCGGCGGCAGCCCGGCCGTCGCCGGATCGGCGGCGCCCCCGGCGAAACTCGCCAGATTCACGCGGCCCGGTTCGGCGCGGCCCTCGAAGAGGGAGGACATCCACACCGTTCCCAGCAGTTTCCGCCTCTCGCTGCGCGCCACCAGGAAACCGAATCCTTCGAGGCGATTCCGCACCTGCTCGCGGCCGTATCCGGTTCCCACGACGGCCACCGGAGCGTATTCGATCCGCAGCAGCAGGTCGCCGAGCCCGGCCGCCATGCCGGAAACGATACGCGCGGTGGCCTGGGCCGGCGTAGCCATCACCACGCAATCCGCCGTTTGCGTCTCGATTCCGGCCGGCCCGCGAACGCGCACGGCGAAACCCTTCCCGTTTTCCCCCTCCGCCCGGTCGACGCGCTCGACAGCCGTCCCGAGCCTGACGCGGCCGGCCAGCTTGGCCGCCACCGATTCGAGCAGACGGGCGTTTCCGCCGCGTATCGCCGAAAGGGTCGGGCGAGGCTGCCCGCTCCGGCGCCGGGAGCGCATGGCCCGCATCGCCCCGCGCAGAATGCTCCCCTGTTCCCGCTCCCAGCGATAAAGGTCGGGAAAGGCATCGCGCAAGCCCAGCCGCCCGGGGTCGCCGGCGTAGATACCCGAAACGAACGGTCCGGCCAGGCGATCAAGCAGTTCCGGCCCGAATTTCCTCTCCACGAATTCGGCCAGCGTCTCCTGGCGATCGAGCGGTCTGGACCGGCCGGCCAAATCCCGGATTAGCCGAAGCCGCGTCCCGAAGCCCAGCAGCGACCCACCGAACAGAATCTGCGGCCCCATCGGGATCGGATGCAGGCGGCCGCCGGCGAAAACATATCGCGGAGCCCGCGCCGGGGCCGATATCAACTGGTCCTCGATCCCGGCGCCCCGGATCAGTTCGGCCAGCGCCGGCGTGATTTGGAAACTCTGCGGACCCAGTTCGAACAGGAAGCCGTTGCGGGCCGTGCTAGCGATCACGCCGCCCACGCGCCCGGACTCTTCGAGAACCGATACGTCCACTCCGCGCTCGGCCAGGCGGAACGCACAAGCCAGACCGGAAATCCCCGCGCCGATGACGATTACTCGCATCGATCTATCGATCCACCAGAACTTGCGCCCGGGCTCAGTCCGCCCGGGGGCCCCGGCCGATCGCCGCCGACTGGCCCGCCTGGACGAAAGCCCTGGCGTGCTCGAGCGGAGTCATCGGCAGCAGCCCATGGCCGAGGTTCAGAATGTGGCCTGCGCCGCCGGTCTGCTCGACCGCTTCGCGCGCGGCGCGCTCGATTGCTTCGACCGGCCCGAGAAGCGCATAGGGGTCGACGTTTCCCTGCAAGGCCAGATTCGGTCCCAGGCGCCGCCTGGTTTCTGAAAGGCCGGTTCTCCAATCTACGCTGAGCACGGTTGCGCCCGTCTGCGCCATGGCCTCGACGATGTGGCCCCCCCCCCGCGCATAGAGGATCACCGGGGTGCTTCCGGGCTGCAAGGTTTCGATCACCAGCCGCGTCGCCGGCAGGGCGAAGGCTTCGTAGGAGGGGCGATTCAGCTCGCCTGCCCACGTGTCGAACAGTTGGACGACGGCGGCGCCGGCGCGAATCTGAGCGGCGAGGTAGAGGCCCGTGGCGCGGGCAATCTTCTCGAGCAGGGCATGTAGCAGGGCCGGATCGGCGAAGAGCATTTGGCGGGCGCGATGCGCGGTGTTGGCGTCTTCCCGGCGCGCCAGCATGTAGCAGGCGAGCGTCCACGGCGCTCCGGCGAATCCGATCACCGGAATTTCCGGCCCGAGCCGGCGGGCGAGCTGCCGGATCGCTTGGCCGACGTATCCCGTCTCGCGCTCCGGATCGAACTCGCCCAGGCGCGAAATGCCTTCCCGGTCCGGAGCGAATCCGTCGAGAACGGGCCCGGCGTCGCTCACCTCGAGCCGCAGACCCATCGCCTCGGCCACGACGAGGATATCGCTGAATACGATGGCCGCGTCGACGCCGAGCGCCTCGATGGGCTCGGCGGAGACCTCGGCCGCCAGTTCCGGCGTCTTGCACAGCTCCAGAAACGAGCGGCGCTCGCGCAATGCGCGATAGCCGGGAAGCGCCCGGCCGGCCTGGCGCATGATCCACACCGGCACCCGGTCCACCGGTTGATTCCGGCAAGCCGCCAGCAAGCGCTCCTTCTGGTTCACCGCGGCGGTTTCCCTACCAGCGCCTTGGCGCCGGCCGGGGCGCCGCGCTATCGGATTTCAAGGATTTCCTTCTCTTTCGCCGACGAGAGGTCTTCGATTTTCTTGGTTTCCTGGTGGGTGATCTTCTCCAACTCCTCGAGCGAGCGAGCGCGGTCGTCTTCGCTGATTTTCTTCTCTTTCTCGATGCGCTCGATGCCTTCCTTGACTTCCCGTCGCGCATTGCGAATGCCGGTGCGGTGGTCTTCGAGGATGCGATGGAGGTGCTTGACCATTTCTTTGCGCCGCTCCTCGTTGAGCGGAGGGATGGGGATGCGGACCACGCGGCCGTCACTCGCCGGATTCAGACCCAGGTCGGAGGATCGCACCGCCTTCTCGACGAGCGGAACCACCGCCCGATCCCAGGGAGAGACGACGATCAGCGTCGGATCCGGTACGCTGAGGGTGCCCAGCTGATTGATCGGCATCGGCGTGCCGTGGTAGTCCACCCGAATGTGGTCGAGCAGGGTCGTGCTAGCGCGGCCGGTGCGCAGCGTGGAGACTTCCCTGCGGAAATCCTCCACGGATTTCTCCATCTGCGTCCTGGCCAGCGCCAATCCCTCCTTGGTCGTCTCAAATGTGTGCATCGCGCTTGCCACCCTCCTGATTCCGGTTTTTCAGTCGGACGTCACCTTCGATCCGACTCGCTCGCCCATGACCACGCGGCGGATATTTCCCGCTACCGTCATATTGAAAACGATGATCGGCATCTTGTTGTCCATGCAGAGCGTCACGGCGGTGGAATCCATCACCGCGAGTCCGCGCCCGATGACTTCCATGTAGCTGAGCCGTTCGATCATCCGGGCCCCGGGCACTTTTTCCGGATCGGCGTCGTAGATGCCGTCGACGCGCGTCGCCTTCAGGATCGCCTCCGCCTTGATCTCCATGGCGCGCAGGGCGGCCGCCGTATCGGTGGAAAAGTAAGGATTGCCGGTGCCGGCCGCGAGGATGACAACTCGTCCCTTTTCCAGATGGCGAATGGCCCGCCGGCGGATGAACGGTTCGGCCAATTGGCGCATCTCGATGGCGCTCAGCAGGCGCGTCTGGCAGCCCATCTTCTCGAGCGCGTCCTGCATGGCCAGCCCGTTGATTACCGTGGCCAGCATTCCCATCGAATCGGCCGTGACGCGCTCGATCGCGAGCGATTTCTGGCGGGATCCGCGGAAAATGTTGCCTCCGCCGACCACGATGGCCGTTTCGACCCCGAGATCTCGAATCTCCTTGACCTCGCGCGCGATCGATTGGACGGTTTTGTCGTGGATGCCGTATCCCTGGGTTCCCTGCAGCGACTCCCCGGAAAGCTTCAGTACCAGCCGCCGGAAGACTGGCTTCGGGCGCGTGGCGGGCGTTTTTTCGGAGGCTTGGCTTGTCGCCATCGATATTCGAGAGGACGGGGGACGAGTAAACTGGTCTCGTTTCTCCCCGGCAGATTCTAGCAAAGTTTCCCGCGGCCCGGCGGCCGGCCGGAAACCGGCTGCCGGCTTACTCGGCTGGTTCGGGCGCGGCGGCTGCCGCTGCCGCCTCCTCGCCCACCTTGTAACGAACGAAGCGCCGGATCGATACCTTTTCACCGAGCCTGGCGACCGCCTGCTCGATCAGTTCCCAGACCGTAACCGCCTCATCCTTGATGAACCGCTGTTCGTACAGGCAGTTTTCCTCGTAGAACTTTTCCATTTTGCCGGAGACGATCTGATCGAGGAACTTTTCCGGCCGGCCGCTGGTTTGCGCCTGTTCGCGGCAAATTTCCCGCTCCCGCTCGAGCATCTTCTCGGTGACGTCCTCGCGGCGGACGAAGCGCGGATCGAGCGCGGCGATGTGCATGGCCAGGTCGTGGCAGAGCTGCTGGAACTCGTCGGTTCGCGCGACGAAATCGGTTTCGCAGTTCACTTCCACCAAAACCCCGATTTTCCCGCCCGCGTGCACGTAGCTGCCCATCGACCCTTCGCTGGCTTCGCGGCTGGCCTTCTTTTGGGCCATGGCCTGGCCGCGCTTTCTGAGCACCTGGACGGCCTCATCGAAGTCGCCGTTGGCCTCGGTCAGGGCATTGCGGCAATCCATGAAGCCCGCGCCGGTGCGGTCGCGCAACTCTTTCACCTGTTGCGCGCTGATGGTCGTTTGTTCCGGATTCGGTGTCATCTTGCCCGTTTTCCTCGCTCGGCCGGGTCCGCGGAAGGACCCTGCCCGGTGCCGCGCCGCAAACCAAGCGCTCTAGGTGCCCGGCTGTTCCGCTTCGCCTTCCCGCAAAACGGCCCCCTCCACCGGGACCTCTTCGGCCGGAGCCGCTGCGGCGTCCTGAGCGACGAAATGCCCCTCCGGTTTCTCGTAATCCTCGTAGGCGCTCGTGTCTACATACTCGACGCCGGCTTCGGCCGCCGCCAGTTCTTCGGCGCTTTTCTGCTGGGCCAGTTGCGACTGCTCGTACGCCTGCCGGCCCTCGATCACCGCCTCGGCGATCTTCGACGTAAACAGCCGGATGGCCCGCAGCGCGTCGTCGTTGCCCGGTATGATCCATTCCACCACTTCCGGATCACAGTTGGTGTCCACCACCGCTACGACCGGGATTCCCATGCGCCGCGCCTCGTTCACGGCGATCGCCTCTTTGTTCGAATCGACCACGAACAGCGCATCGGGCATCCCCGGCAAAGTCTCGATGCCGGCCAGGTTTTGCTGCAGATGCCGCAGCTCCCGCTCCATTCGCACGGCCTGCTTCTTCGGCAACTGGGCCATGCGGCCGTCATCGACCATCGTCTTGAGGCCCTTCAGCTTCTTGATCGACTTCTGGACGGTTGCCCAGTTCGTCAGCGTTCCGCCCAGCCAGCGGTGGTTCACGTAAAACATCCCGCAGCGAACCGCCTCCTCGGCGATCGCTTCCTGCGCCTGGCGTTTGGTTCCCACGAAAAGCAGGGACTTTCCCTCCAGGCCCAGACTGGTCACGAACCGGGCCGTTTCCCGGAACATTTTCAGCGTCTTCTGCAAATCGATAATGTGGATGCCGTTGCGTTCCCCGAATATGTATTCCCGCATTTTCGGGTTCCAGCGCCGGGTCTGGTGGCCAAAGTGGACCCCGGCCTCGAGCAACTCCTTCATCGTAATCTCAACTGCCAACGGACCTCCTTGAGGACGGGCCGCTCTGGCCGAGCGTCCTCTTGCCGGCGCCTTGCCGGCCGTGAAATACCCCGGCCGATTCGGGGTGTGTAAAAAGCACTACCGCTTGCTGAACTGGAAACGCCGCCGGGCGCCCTTCTGCCCGTATTTCTTGCGTTCCTTCATCCGCGGGTCGCGCGTTACCATTCCCCGCTTCCGCAGCACCGACTGCAGATCGGGATTGAAGGAAAGCAGCGCTCGCGCAATCCCCAGTCGCATCGCCGCCAGTTGCGCCGGCACTCCGCCGCCGGCAACCCTGGCCTTGACGTCGAACTGGTTCACCGTGCCGGTGACTCGAAACGGGTCGAGCAGCTGCACGTCGCGTTGCAGGGGGAGCATCGAGTGAAAATAGGCTTCGGCCGGTTCGCCGTTCACGTCGACTTTGCCCGTGCCGGGCCGCAGCCCCACACGCGCGACCGCCGTCTTGCGCCGTCCCGTGCCTTGATAGAAACCTCCCGGCTTCACTGCCGGGGACTGAGGCACTACACCATCCAGCGTCTCACTCAATGTGTTTTCCTCCTGCGGTTGCTGCGCCGGCCGGATTCGCTATAGGGCGAGCGGCTGCGGCTTTTGTCCCTGGTGCCGTTCGAGACCGGCGGCGTCGAGATACACGCGCAGCTTGCGGGCCCGGTGCGCTCGCAGCTTGTTCTTGGGAAGCATGCCGAGAATGGCCTCCCGCACCACCCAATCGGCGCGTTCCGGCATAAGCCGCTTCATCGGAACTTCCTTGAGTCCACCCGGATATCCGCTATGGTGGCGGTAGATCTTTTGATCGATCTTGCTGCCGGTAACGCGGATCTTCGCTGCGTTGATGATCACGACGTGGTCGCCGCAATCCAAATGAGGCGTGAATTGGGGTTTGTCCTTGCCGATTAACACGCGGGCCACGCGCGAGGCCAGGCGCCCGAGCACCTGTCCTTCGGCGTCGACCACGTACCAATTCGCACCGTGCTGTAGAGCTTCGGCCTCGCGGCCCTTGGGAGTATATGTTTGCATAAGTTTACTGTGGCGCCCGCAATGCGGGCGCAAACCTCAAGCCTAAGCGATGCCTTCCGCCTTGTCAACGCAACCCGCCGCTTGGCGGCCGGTATCCCTTAGCTTTTTTGCGGCCGGGGCGTCTTTGCCGCGCATCGCGGAGGACGCGCGGCGCCCGCGCTGCTGGTCCTGGTTTTACCCTGGCTTTTGCCCTGGCGAGCGGGGATGCGTCTGCCGGGTTGTTCTTTTGCCCGCGCATGTCTTATAGTTCCGGGGCGGAGGGTAGGCCAACTGGGACTGGAATGACCCCGACTGAATACTGTCGTACCGAACTGAAAATACCGGGCGATTCCCGCGCCCTTGGCGCCGTCCGCGGCGCGATTCAGCACACCGCCCGCCATCTTGGGCTTTCCTCCGACCAGGAAGACTTGTTGATTGCCGTTACCGACCAACTGTTGCGTTCCGCGCTCGATTCGCTGGGCCCCGAAGAGGCTCTCTTCGTCGGCATACAGGAGCATGCCGACCACATCGAAATCGAATTGAAGCGGCCCGGCGAAAACGCGGGAGAGTGGGCCGCGCTGCGGAAACTGGCGGGGATTGACGAGGTCGAGCGGGAAACCGGCGCGGACGGCACGCGTTTGAAGCTGGTGAAGTTTCTCCCGGGCAAAGCCCCGGGTAAGGCCCCAAGTAAAACCCCGGGTAAACCCTCAGGTAAAAAAAAGCCCCCGCACTTGCACAACTGACCGCCCGCCCGCCGGCTCCCTACATCCTCACGGCGAAGGTGTGCTGCCCGATCAGCTTTACCATCTGCTGTTCGCTCAAATTCAAATTCACTTTGATGCGGTCGCCGCTCGGGGTCACCTGCGTCTGATCCAGCATTTGCGCCAGCCCCGGGTCGGACTGATTGGCTTGGTATCGCTTATAGAGGATGCCCGCTTGCAAGAGCGCCGCCAGGTTGTTGGCGTCGTCGGGGGAAGCGCAAACGGCCTCGAATTGCGTCTGGATGCCGGATGAAGCGCTGACGCTGATGATCATGTCGTGAATCTTATCGAGCAGCGGCGTGGTTTGCCGGCTGTCGGCTACTTCCGGCAGCATTTGGTGAAATCCCAACTGGGTATAGTGCTGATCGAGCACCGCCCAGATCAGCCCCTGCCCGTTCACCTGATTGATCAACGGGAAGATCGTGTTGTTGGCCAGCAGGCTGGACGCGCCGTCCATGCGGACCGAAAGCATTTTGTTGATGGCGTCGCCTTGCCCGAAGACCGCCGTATTGGGATCGAGAAAGAAGAAGTAGATGTCGTAGGGGCTCGATCCGGAGCCGAAGGCATACAGCGTGTAGCCGCGCAATTTTCGCGTGGGCAGCTTGAGCCGTTTCATGTTCGCCTCGGTGGTATCCGGCTGGAATTCGCCCAGCGCGACGCCGAGCACCTCTTCGGGCGAGTTTTTGCCGGCGGGAATCGTGCCGAAGGCCAGATCCTCGACTTGCGTGTTCGGATCGATGCCCACCGATTTCAGGAACTGCTCGAATTGGCGAAAGCGCGCGGGCAGGATCTGCTGCTGCAGCTGGGGGAACCAGCTGTATTGCTGGGCCGATTTCATATCCGCATAGGCGAATTCGCCGACGTTTTGGGGAAACAATCCGATCACATCGGTGTTCAGCGTCCCCGCGCGCGACGGCGAAGCCAGAAATACCGCCGCCGCAGCCACCACCACCCACGCCGCCTTCCTGTTCATGCCTTTTCCCCTTTCCGCGCCATTTCCGGCGCGGACGCTTCCGTTTCAACCGGCGCCTTCGCCAGCCGGTTTTCGAGCACCTGGCCACCGCAAGCCGTTTCCAACTGGAGGTAAAAATCCGCCGTCATCTCGATCGCCCGCCGCGGCACCAGCCCGACGATCTCGCTGCCGGCGATCGTCACGCCGCATCGGCCGGCCTCGCCGCGCACCATCTCCATCACCTGGTGCAGCGGCGTCCGCTCGAAATCGGTCAGGTTGATCGAGACCTGCGCCAGGTTCCGGGATTTCAATTCGACTCCGATCGCTTTGACGCCAGGCAGCCCGCCGCTCGAAGACCGGATGGCCCTGGCGATCTGCTTGGCCATGGCAACGTCCAGCGTGTTCAAGTGGATATTGAAGGCGATCAGAACCTTCCTCGCGCCGACGATGGTCGCGCCCGCGCTGGGATGCAGCCGCGCCTCTCCCACGTCCGGGGCCCGCTCCGGGTTTTTCAGGACTTGCTCGCGCAATTCCTCAAACTGCCCTCGCCGGACATCCTCCAAGTTTACTCGCTCGGGGCGCAGCGCGGCCGCCTCATAGAAGTAGACCGGAATCCGAAACCGCTTCCAAATCTCCTGGCCGGCGCGCCGCGCCAGGGCCACGCATTCCTCCATCGTGACCCCCTCGACCGGCACGAACGGCACGACGTCGGTCGCGCCGACGCGGGGATGAACGCCCTCTTGCCGCCGCAGGTCGATCAGCTCCGCCGCACGCCCGATCCCGCGCAGCGCCGCCTCGGCCACCGCTTCCGGCTCGCCCGCCAGCGTGATGACCGAGCGGTTGTGGTCGGCATCCATTTGGAGGTCCAGGACCGACGCCCCCGGCTGGCCGCTCATCGCTTCGGCTATCGCTTCCACTTTCGCGCGGTCGCGCCCTTCGGAGAAATTCGGCACGCATTCGATGATTTTGGCCATCCGCCTATCCCGATCCGCCGCGGCTCCGAGGAGGTTCCCGTTGCCAGCCCGCCAAGAGCCCGCCTAAAAGTAAAGATGCGTTTCCCGCGGGATTGGCTGGCAGCGTTTCTCGGAGCCGTTTACCGGCGCTTGGACGCAGACGCCGGATTCGATACCCAGATCATAGGGAAATACTGGCGAATCGGCCACTTCGAACGCTTGCCGGCCGGCCGGTTTGCCGTGTGCGACCGCCCGAATCCCCGGCCCGGCGGCAGCCACTTCTCGACCCGATTTCCCGGCGCGCTAGCGGCCCTCCGGTTCGTCCGTCGGGATCTGGATGCCTTGACCGCGGGCGAACTCGACCGCTTCCGGGTAGCCGGCGTCGGCTAGGCGCGCAATCCCGATCCCCGAATCGCCGGTCAGCACGCGCTCGATCCGCATGCCCATCTTCTCGGTTCCGTCAGCGACGATCCCGTAGCCGGAATGCGGCGATTGGCCGGAGCCGGCCTCGCCGCCGCTCCGCACCCAGACCCAGCTGGCCCCGCTCGCCGTGTTCAGCAAGGCGTTCAGAAGCGGCCAGTCGGCGACGGCGTCCGAACCGTCGCGCATCGCTTCGGTTTCCCGCGAGGGCGACGTGGTCGACCCCGCGCCGAAACCGTCGCGCGCGATCACCACGGGCGCCGATAGGTCTCCTCGCGCCACCAGATCGTTGATTGCTGCGCCAAATTCCCTCCGCTCGCCGTATCCGAGCCAGCCGGCGCGAGCCGGCAATCCCTGAAACCGCACTCGGTCCTCCGCCAGTCGAATCCACTGCGAAAAGGCCTCGTTGTTTTCGCCAAACATGTCGAGCGCCAGATGGTCGATGCGACGGATGTCCTCCGGCTCGCCCGATAGCGCCACCCAGCGCAGCGGCCCGCGCCCCTGGCAGAAAAGCGGCCGGATATAGGCGGCGAAGCTGGGAAAATCGCAAGCGTCCTTCACGCCCCCTTCGCGGGCCATCGCGCGAATCCCGTTTCCGTATTCGAAGACTGCCGAACCCAGTTTCCCGAGAGCGAGCATTCCCTCGACGTGCCGCGCAATCGATTCCATCGCCCGCCGGCGATATTCCTGCGGGTCGCGCCGGCGCAGTTCGGCCGCCTCGTCGAGCGTCAGCCCGCCCGGCACGTAGCCGTCGACCGGATCGTGCGCGCCGGTCTGGTCGGTCAGCAGGTCGGGCAGCACCCCACGCCGCGCCAGTTCCGGAATCACGTCGGCGCAGTTGCCCGCCAGGCCAACCGACGCCGCTTCTTTCTTGCGGACCGCGTTTTTGAGAATCCGCAGCGCCTCGTCCAGGCTGTTGACCATCACGTCGCAGTATCCGCTCTTGAGCCACCGCTTGATTCGCTCGGGGTCCACTTCGACGCACAGAATCGACGCGCCGTTCATCGTGGCCGCCAGCGCCTGCGCGCCGCCCATCCTTCCCATGCCGCCGCTGACGATCAGCTTGCCGGCCAAATCCCCGCCGAAGTGTTTGCGTCCGGCGGCGGCGAAAATTTCGTAGGTTTCCTGCAGGATTGCCTGCGCGCCAATGTAGGTCCAGCTTCCCGCCCCGTCGGCGCCGGCGATCAGCACGCGCGGAGCCCACCCGTGCGTCCGGAAAACGCCGGCCGGCTTGCCCGACTGCACGAGCAGCGTTTCGTCGTTTCCGAGTTCCCGCAGCCATCGCACGATGGCGTCGAACGAAGCCCAATTCCTCGCCGCGCGTCCCGAAGCGCCGCAAACCACCAGGTCCTGGGGCCTCTCGGCCAGCTCCGGGTCGAGACTGTTCATCAGCATGCGAAGCGCGGCTTCCTGGCTCCAGCCTCGGCAGCTGCGCTCGGCTCCTCGCGGCGCGCGCAGGGTGCGCGATTCGGGCCGGTCTGATGCGGTCGTCTTGTCCATCCTGTCCCCCGGCGGGCTGGTAAGTACGCTGCCTTCATCTTAGCGCAGGCCGCCTCCGCCGCTTGCGTGATTGCGTCGCCTGGCCACCTGCGGTAGAGTGCCACGCGAGCGGCATACGTGAGATACCCAACGCTAGTGCAAAGCTTCCTCGCCGCGGTGGAAAACTACCCGAATCCCCGCGCGCAGATGCACAAGGAGGGTGGACGCTGGAGCGCCGTCTCCTCGGCGGAGATGCTTCGCCGCGTAGCCGGCCTGGCCACGTCGCTCGGGCAGTCCGGCGTCTTCCACGGCGACCGCGTCGCCATATTCTCTCCCAACCGGCCCGAATGGCACATCGCCGACCTGGCGGTTCTCGGCTTGGGCGCCGTGACCGTCCCCATCTATTTCAACGAGTCGACCGACCGGCTCGTCTATATCCTGACCCACTCCGAAGCCAAGGCCGCCATCGCCGTCGGCCCCTCGCAAGTCGAGCGCCTGCTCGCCTGCCGCGACCGCGTTCCTTCCCTGGAGACCATCGTTGTTGCCGCTTACGCGGGGTCGCTGCCGCGAGAAATCCGCCGTTACCCGGACATGATCGGCCGCGCCGACGCGCACGACGTCGGCGCCTATGCCAGCCACGCCTCCCGCGTCTCTCCCTCCGATCTGGCCGCCATCATCTACACTTCCGGGACAACCGGCCAGCCCAAAGGCGTCATGCTCACGCACGCCAATTTCAGCTCGAACGCCCTCGATGCGCTGCGCGTTTTCGACTTGCGCCGCACCGACGTCAACCTCTCGTTCCTGCCGCTCTCTCACGTCTACGAGCGGATCATGGGGTATATCTGCCTGTTTCGCGGCCTCTCGATCGCTTACGTCGAACGCATGGAAGAGGCTTCTCAGGCCATGCTCGAAGTTCGCCCCACCTTTGCCGCGGCCGTCCCTAGATTTTTCGAGAAAATTTACGCGGGAATCATGGAAGGGCAGGGGCGTCTGGGCCGCCGCCGGCGCCAGATCTTCGATTGGGGACTCGCCGTCGCCCGGGAAGCGGTTGGCTGGCGGGCCTACGGCCGTTCCTTACCCTTCAAGCGCAAGCTCGTTTGGCTGGGAGCCAATCTGCTGGTCTTCCGCCGAATTCGCCGCCGGCTGGGCGGCCGAATCCGGTTCTTCAATTCCGGCAGCGCCCCGCTCGGCCGCAGCCTGGCGGAATTTTTCTGGTCGATTGGCGTACCCGTTCTCGAAGGCTACGGCTTGACGGAAACTTCGCCCGTCGTCTCCCTCAACTCGTTCCGCGCCCGCCGCATCGGGACCGTCGGCCGGCCGATTCCCAACGTCGAGGTGCGCATCGCCGAGGACGGAGAGATCCTCGTGCGCGGACCGTGCGTGATGAAGGGCTACTATAAGGCGCCGGAAGAAACCGCCCAGGTCCTTTCCCCCGACGGTTGGCTGCGCACGGGCGACATCGGCTTGCTCGACGGCGACGGTTTCCTCCTCATCACCGATCGCAAAAAGGATATGCTGAAAACCACCGGGGGCAAGTTCGTCGCCCCCCAACCTATCGAAAACCTTCTAAAAACCAGTCCCTACATCCTTAACGCCTGCCTGGTGGGCGAGGGTCAAAAATTCGTCGCCGCGCTGCTGGTTCCCCATTTCGAAGCGCTGCGCGCCAGGGCTCGCCAGGAGGGCGTCGATCTCGGCTCGCCCGCCGAAATCGCCGCGCATCCTTGGGCGCAGAAACTCATCGCCGGGGAAGTTGCCCGCCTCACCGACCCGCTCGCCCAATACGAGCGTCCCAAACGCTTTCTCCTGCTCGACCGCGACTTCGCCTATGAAGAAGGCGAACTGACCTACACGATGAAACTGCGCCGCCGTTTGGTCCAAGAGCGCTATCAAAGCGAGATCGAAAAGCTTTTCGCCGACGCCGCCGAGCCGCGCCCCGAGCCCGCCGTTTGAGGCGGTGCCACGAGTCAATCCTCGGTCGTTGTGTCGTCCTCGGCCCACGGCATTTCAGCGAGGTCCAGACCTGGAAAAAACTCTCTAATGGAAGCTAGGTCCCTGGGAACGCAGGTAATCGCAACCTTATCAAAGACTACGAAACGTCTCGGCGCGAGGATGGACGCGATGAGGCCGCTCCCCGACACCGGCAGCATTACCACCTTGTCCACGCTGCCCGTGGTCTGGTCTTGCCAGTCCGTAACGAGGGGTTGCCGAGCCGCGCTAACCACGACAGATTCGCCCTTGGCCAGCTTGCCGGCCTCGCGCTTGGTTTGCGCAAATTGGAACCCCAGAGTGACACTGTGGCACTCCTCCCAAATGCGGACATCTTCTTCTTTCGCAGTGACTCTATAGTCATACAGGTCCCACAGCTCGACGGGGAGAGGAATCCACCTGGCCTCCTGGATCCTCGGCCCGATCTGTAGGAATGCCTGAAGGCAGAAGCCCGCGACTTCCTCCCGCCAGTTGCCGGGGTGGCCGAACTTGCTCTGTGCCCACGTGACGTCAAACGGCGCGCTTCCCAGACGAAACACTTTCGGCAAGAATTCCTGGAGTCTAAGGAAGGTGTTGGCATCAACCCCGAAACCGGAAAGCATGATGGCGTTCTCGGCGCTAGCCTCGCCCACGCCGGCGCGAGAGAGCGCTGGATTACTATGCAGAAGCACGTAAAGCGCCTTGCCAAGTTCTTCCAGTGCCCGCCTATAGTCCCCCGCGCCGGTCGCGGCCTTGGCGGCAACGAAGTGAGCCTTGGCCTCCGGATTAAGCAGCAACTCCGAGTCGTCCAGATCGTTAAGCGTGAGGCCGAGACATCGGCCGCACAGGTCGGACAGTTTCTCGTAGGTTTCCCTCCCAACGTGTGCCCACTGCTGGGTGCTAGGCAGAAGACCAACGTGCTTCAGGCTGTTTCTGGCGTAATTGAGATCGCGGAAATACACGGCCGGCTTGCTCTCACCATCCTCCAGGTTGATGAGGTCCAAGCAGTCCGGCATGGAGGGCGCCTTTTTGGCCGCTTTGTCCAGCCGGCCCTGGTGGTCCGCAATCGCGGCGAAGACGAGGTCGGACGCGTCATGGGCAGCTAGGACTTGCTGTGCTACCGTGTGGGGGTCGGGCTCGTGCCACGGCGCAGCCTGGGAAGCGCTGAGGATCGACTTGGCAAGCAGGATGCGCCTGACCACATCTGGGCGGATGGCCATGCCCGTGATCATAACTCTTGGTGCTGCTCCGGGACGAGGTGCGCTGCCTGGCCGTGACGTCCTGAGCAGGAGTTCGCCTCCGCTCGTGCGGCCGAGACGAGCTGCGGACGCAGGAGTACAATTTATTTGAGGGGCTTAACTGGTTGCCTATCACGCAATAGAACTGCTTCGAGTTATTTCGGGAGCCGATCATGGAAGATTCGTTCGTCATTGCCGGCCGCACGTTTCGTTCGCGCCTGCTCATCGGCACGGGCAAGTACCGCACCCTGCGCGACATGGGTGAGGCCATCGAAGCCTCCGGCACCGATATGGTTACCGTCGCCCTGCGCCGCATTCAACTGGCCGACCGGCCGGGGGAAACGTTGCTCGATCATCTCGACCGCCATAAATATTTCCTGCTGCCGAACACGGCCGGCTGCTACAGCGCCGATGAGGCGATTCGCACCGCGCGCCTCGCGCGCGAAGTCGGCCTTTCGAACTGGATCAAGCTCGAAGTCATCGGCGATCAGCAAACCCTTTTCCCCGATACCGAACAGCTTCTGGCCGCCACGCGCGCCCTGGTCGCCGAAGGTTTCGTCGTGCTCCCTTACACGACCGATGATCTGATCGTCGCCCGCAAGCTCGTCGACGCGGGCGCCGCCGCCGTGATGCCGCTGGGCGCGCCGATTGGCTCCGGGCTGGGCATTCAGAACGTAACGAATCTGCGTATTCTCCGCGAGCGCGTCACCGAAGTCCCGCTGATCGTCGATGCCGGGGTCGGCACGGCCAGCGACGCCACGCTCGCCATGGAGATGGGCTTCGACGGTGTTCTGATGAATACGGCCATCGCCGCCGCCGAGCAGCCGGTCCTCATGGCCGAGGCCATGCGCTCAGCCGTCGACGCTGGCCGCAAGGCCTTTCTGGCCGGCCGCATCGAGAAGAAGCTCTATGCCACGGCCTCGAGCCCGCTTGCCGGCGTCGTCCGCTGACGTGCGGCCCTCTCTTGCCCCCGCCCGGCCTTGACGGAAGGCCGCGGGTTGGGTTCCAATGAGAGTCCCACGAGCAATCGGGTAGCCGGGAGCGGAATGAGAGGCAAAGTGGAAGGTTTGGTGGGCGTGGAGATTGCGACTGAGTCGCAACTTGGAAGGGCGCGGGCGCAGGCCGCTACCGCGATTACCCGCCCCTCGTTGATCAAGCAACTGGCTGCGCGCGGCGTGCGCATGACGGCCCAGAGGCGGCTCTTGGTCGAGATCATGCAGGAGTCCTCCATGCACCTCGACGCGGCGATGCTCTTGCAGGTGGCCAAGCGGAGAGATCCCGATATCGACCGGGCCACGGTCTATCGAACCATCGCGCTGCTGAAGAAACTGGGCCTCATCGATGAACTCGATCTCATGCACCTCGAAGGAGAGAAGCATTATTACGAGGCTAAAACCAGCCGCGACCATTGCCACATGGCCTGCTTCCGGTGCGGCGCCATCATGGAATACGCGAGCACGTCGTTTGAAAAGCTGAAGCAGGAGATGGCCCGGCAGAGCGGCTTTCAGATCCGGGTCGTGAGGCTGGAGGTAGGCGGGCTGTGCGAGCGGTGCCGAAAGGCCGCGCGTTAGTGGACGGCCCTTTTCTTTGCGCCTGTACTTGCGACTGTGTCGCAAATACAGAAGGGGCCAATCCGCTATGGGCCGCAATGCCGCGCACACCGTGGCTAGCGCGGGCTGGTTGGCCAGCGGAGCTGCCTGAGAAATACCGATGGGCGTAACTGGGAAAAAATCGAGTTTTCGCATCGTCTGGACGGGGATCGTCCTGCTGGGCGCGGCGGCCCTGGTCTGGCTGACCCTGTTTTCCGGCGCCGGCCCGGCCCCGGCGCATCGCCATCCCGGCTCGCTCGTGGACATTGTCAACGTGGGGATCCTGGTTTTCCGCGAGGGGCTGGAATGCATTCTGGTGCTCGCCGCCCTGACGGCCGGGATGACCGGCGCCCGCCAGAGGCAACGGCGGCCTGTCTTTCTCGGCGCTGCCATCGGCTTGGCGGCGACTCTGATCACCTGGCGCATTGCCGTCCAGGTGATTGCCGACGTTTCCCGGAACGTTTCGGCGCTCGAAGTGCAAGCGGCAACGGGCCTGCTGGCCGTCATCGTTCTGCTGACGGTCATGAACTGGTTCTTTCACAAAATCTACTGGACCGGCTGGATCTCCCTGCACAGCCGGAAGAGGCAGGACCTGCTCGGGTCTGCCGGCGCTGGCGGCGTCTCGGCCACACGCTTGCTCTTGGGGCTCGGATTGCTGGGTTTCACCTCGCTCTATCGGGAAGGATTCGAGGTCGTGTTGTTTCTCCAAGACTATAGGCTCAGACTCGGCGGCCTTCCGGTGCTATACGGGGCGCTGGCCGGCCTGGGGCTCACGGCCGCGGTCGGCCTGGTTACCTTTGTGGCGCATCGGCACCTTCCGTATCGCAAAATGTTGATTCTGACCGGCGTGCTTTTGGGGATGGTCCTTCTGGTCATGGTGGGCGAGCAGGCGCAGGAGATGCAACTGGCGGGCTGGCTGTCGAGGACGAATATACCGTGGCTGGCGCGCATTCTGCCGCCCTGGGCGGGGGCCTGGCTTTCCGTCTTTCCAACCGTGGAGACGCTGGCGGCTCAAGCGGCCGCGGCCGTCGCGGTCATTGGCTCATATTTTGTCGCCAGGAAGAGCATCGCGTCGCGCGGCCGGCTCACGGACCTCGGGGGAACTCAGGTAAGCCATTCGTCCTGACCGGTACGTGATCGCCAAGCCGATGGCCGGCGCGAGGCCCGATCGCCGATCGCGGTTGCGTTGCGTTTCCGCCTGCCATGCGCGTGGCCGAAGTCCCACTTCATAGGCCCTCCCATTTCAACCGGAAAGGCTCTGCCGTGAAGAACGTGGCAGGAGCGTTGAATGTCCACGGACTTGCGTGTAGGGTATCAGTCGCCTGTGAGATCAGAATGGAAACCCCGGAGGGCAGGATTCATTTGCTATGAAAAAGATTACGAAGAAGATATCGATCGTCAATGGCCATCCCAGAGAAGTCAGTTTCTGCGATGACCTTGTCGAGAAATATATCGAGGGAGCCCGGGATCATGCCGCCGAAATCAAGATTCTCGATCTGAAAGATTTGGCATTGGAGCCTCGGCTCAAGTACGACTGGAACCGCAACCATAATTCGAAACCGACTTCCCAGGACCTGGAACGGGCCAAAGAGTTCATCGCGTGGAGCGACCATATGGTGTTCGCGTATCCGGCCTATTGGGCAATGCCGCCGGCGCTGGTCGCGTTATTTATCGAGATGGTTATCGTTTCCGGTTTCGCGTTCAAGTATCACAAACCCATGTTCCACCTGATTGCCCAATGGGACAGACTGCTCAAGGGACGCACCGCGACGATCCTGTCCACCATGGATGCGCCTCCGTGGGGTGGGCCTGCCGCACGCACGGCCGCACCCCGGGCGGGGGTTGCCAGATTCTGCTTGAAAGCGGGCGCAACAGGCGTATAGTTTTGCGCCAGTAAAGCCCCTCCCCCAATAAGGCCGAGAAGGAGGCCTCAATGCGACTGGTGAGAACGATTGCAGGGCTCGCGACCGGGGTTCTTTTTGTTACTTCCTTAGCCTACGGGCAGTACCTGGCCCCTTCGGGGCCAACGTGTAACGCTTGTTCCCGGGGCCGCGGCGCGACGGTCGCCGGGGTGGTCAAGGGTCCGGATGGAAAGCCGTTCATGGGCGCCTTCGTGCAGGCTCAGAATCTCAAGAAACCGATTCTCGTGAGCGTGCTTTCCGGTCAAGATGGCCGCTACCGGATTCCGAATCTGTCGGCGGGCGAGTACACGCTGCAGATTCATGCCGTCGGATTCAAGGCCAACTCCTACGCCAACGTGAAATTGGCGGGGCGCCAGCATGCCTCCTATAACTTTGCCCTGGAGAAGGGAATGGTGCATTGGGGCGATCTTTCCGTGTACCAGGGGCAGAAGCTGTGGCCGGACAGCGCGGGAAAACAGCTGGTGGACCAGCGCTGTTTTGCCTGCCATGGATTCCAGAATTTCTGGGCGCCGCACATGGGCCAGGCCGACTTAACCGTATGGCAGGGTCTGGTTACTTACATGCGGACGGGCATGGGCTACTTCCTGAATAACCCAAGGCGCCCATTTACCGACCAGGACGCGGCGACATCGGCCGAATATCTCACCTCGCTTTTTGGGAAAAATTCGGTTCTGCCGGAATCCCCGGCAGATATGCCTGGGTATAAAGAAGTTGAGGATCCGCCACCTAGCGCCGCGGCAATGAATATTGTCTATGTGGAGTACGAGCTGTTGCCATCCGGGCCGGGTGGCCATCCCATGCCCTGGAGTGCCGACCCGGACACCAAAGACGGCAGCGCCTGGATGCCCAACTACGGCGACGCGAACACCATCGGCCGCTTGAACCCGGAAACAGGAAGTGTGGAGCTGTTTCGCGCCCCGAACCAAAGCTCGGCCGGGATTCACTCGGCCGTTCCCGCCCCGGACGGCAGCGTGTGGTTTACCGAGCAAGGGGCGAATAAGTTGGGGAGATGGGATCCGAAAACTCAGCAAATCACGGAATATCAGGATGACGCGGGCAAACACACGGCTCGGGTAGGTCCGACCGGAGAGATCTGGTTTTCCGGAGCGCGGGGAAGTTTCAATCCGAAAACGGGAAAGTTTACTCATTACGGCGGCGGCCCTTCCGGCAACGGGGCGTATGGGATTGCGCTGGACCAGGAAGGGGATGCCTGGTATGCGTCGGGCAATTATCTGGTTCGCGTGGACGGGAAGACTCGCCAGATCGAGACGTATACTCCGCCGACGCATCAGAACAACTTCGACCGGCGCATTCAAGTCGACAGTGATGGGAGCGTTTGGTTTGCCGAATACAATCATGGCAAGCTCACCCGCTTCGATCCGAAAACCAAGCAGTTCAAGGAATATCAATTGCCTGGGCCCGATCCGAGTCCCTATGCGCTCTGGATCGATAATAACCACGACATTTGGTATTCGTCGGAATGGACCGATATCATCGGCCGCTTCGATCCCAGCACGGGCAAGACCGTCATTTATCCTTTCCCGCAATCCGAAAACACGATGAGGGAGTTCTTCGGCGACTCCGAGGGACGTATCTGGTTCGCCACGCCGGCCAACGATAAGGTTGGCTACTTTTATATTGCCGGCGGCGCAAGCGAGTCGGCGAGGAAGTAAGTACGGGAAGTTTCAGCGATCGGAGCGGTAACCCGGTCACCGGCCTCACGACCTGGCCCTTCGGCTAGGTCATGAGGCCGGCTTCGAGATGGCTGTTAGGCTCCCCGGTGCGAGAGTCCGCTCGGCCAAAGAGCCTTTATGGGTTGGGCTGGTCTGGCGGCGGAGCGGATGCCGGCGGCGCTGCTTGCCCGCGCTCGCCGCGACGGGCCGGGCCCCGGCGCATCTGTTGGAGTTTCTGCCGTTGCTCGGGGGTGAGCGCATCGCGCAGGGAAAGCATGTAATCTACGCCCCGCTTTCTTTGGGCTAGCTGGGCGGCGCTGATCTGGTCGAGTTTTTGATCGATTGCCGCGCGGTCGGGAGCCGGTGCGGTGAGCAAATTCCGAAGTTGTAATTGGTCGATCTGCAGATCGGCCCGGCTGCGGATCTGAGACACTTGGAAATCCATCGTCTGCTGGCGGATCTTCGCCGCCTGCGCGTCGGTAATACCCAGCCGCTGGCGGAAGTTGGCATTATTCACCATGCGGGCCACGCGGGACGCAAATCCAAACCCAGCCCCGGAGCCCATTTCGCCGGGCCCGCCCGTGTGACGGGACCGCCAGAAAAGCATGTGGCCGCCCGGGCCCATCCAGCGGCCCGTTCGCGCCATCCCGCAGCCAGGCCCCATCATTCCAGCCCGCTGCCCGCCCATCATGCGGGCCTGGGCCGGAGCGGGCGGCGGTGCCTGTTGCGTATCCTGCGCCCACGCGGGGGCGCAAATGACCGCTACTCCCAATAGACACAAGGCGCTTGCGCGTGCCATCTGCATTTTCGAACCCTCCTCAAAATCGTTGCGCTTGTTGGTTTCCACTGTTTGCCAGATAGATATATTGCGCCGGAAAGGCGCCGGAAGTTCCAAATAATGCGTTCATGTGGCGGACTCGAACAAGCGCCGGCCCAATTTGGTGCCTTTTCAGTAGGTGACGCGGACCCGGTAGTTGAGCGTGGCCGAGCCACCGGCGGGAACGGGAACGTCGAATTCGAGCGTGAAAGCGTTCAGCTTCTTCTCCGGAAAATTCGACTGGAGCACCTGCCAGCTTCCGCCGACCGGTTCGCGGACTTGCACGGTCACCGGCTCCGATTTGTGGTTGTGGAGCGTGATGGCAAACGCGGATTCGCGGACCCGCTCGGAGATGACGCGGAAATCGGTCTGGCGGCGCTCGGCGGTGATATCGAATGCGCTGCCAATATCCAGCCGGGCGGTTTCGTCCTTGGGCGTATGGTCGATGCGGTCTTCGCCGACCAGGATGAGATTCCCCTGGCTATCGGGCTGGTAGACGCGAACGGTCCCGGCCGGCAAGGGCTGGCCGAGCCCGGCGGCGCTTTCGTTGCGGAAGGAAAAATAGACCTGCACGGGCTCGCGAGTGGGCGCGCCCTGGGGCAGGCGCGTGCGGAATATATTGGAAATACCCTCCACCACGTAGGTTTCCGAGACCGGGACGGCGGGAGCCGAGAGAAGGCTGATCTGTTTAGATTCGTTGTTGCGCAGGTCGACGCGGCGGTTGAGCTGGTACAGGTGGTATTCTCCCGCGGCCTGCTGGGTGAACGGCTGCCGCGCCGCGCCGCCCATCACGCCCGCTTGGGCTGCCATCATCATTGGCATTGGCCGGGGTCCCGGCGCGGTGGCGCGATGCACCTGGCCGGCAACCAGGGAAAGCGCGGCGTTATCGAAGGAGGCGCCGCTGTTGTTGCTGAGCGTGACCCAGCCTTCCAGGCTGCCGCGGTGGACGTTTCGGGTGAGATCCAGAACGTAGTTGGCATCCCAGGTCATTTGGTCGGCGAGGTAGGAGACTTCGACCGTGCGCGGGCCGGGTCGCTCGCTGCGAAGCGTCCAGAGCAGGGTCGGCGTGCTGTAGAGCCCGCCGGGCAGTTCGGGGAAGCGATAGCCGCTGGGCCGGATACCGGTGACGATCTGGTTGCCGATTTTCCATACCGGGCCGCTCGTCGAAAGCAGAATTGCGCGGACGTCGGTTTCGTGCGTCGTGCCGTTTTGCCGGCCGCGAAAGATGAGAGTCATCTCTTTGCCGAGGTATTTGTCGAGCAGGCGCTCGGGGTTGAGCAGGTCGTATTCGTAGGACTGATCGATCACGCCGATCCCGGCTCCGGGCGAGAGTTGAACCGTCGACGGCTCGATCGAGCTGGGTACGTCCTCGAAAGCCAGCCGCACCACGCCCGCCGGCAACCGGACCCGGCGCGCTTCGCGCACCAGAGCGAAATTCGAGTTGTACAGGGTGAGGGAGAGAGAAGTGCGGTCCTTCGAGCTGCTCGAAACCGGCTGGGGCGTCGCCGGAGATTGGGGTGGGGCCGCGGCCACAGACGCCGCGAGCAGCAACCAGAGCCCGGCCCAGGCCCGGTTTTTCCTGACACCGATTTTCACATGCATCGCGCTCTCCTTTGCCGCTGCCGCTCCTGCCGGTGGCAGCGAATGGCTCCCGCTAGACATGGGCAGCGCAAGAACCTATGATGATCTTTCCTCGTAAAGAGCGGGGGCCGTTGTGCTGCTCGTATTACCCCCAACTCGACCCGCCTCTGGCCAATTATCCCTCGCAAGCAGCCAGGGTTGTCCATATGGCCGATCGGGATGAGTGGCGCCATTTACCGATACCGGGGATGCTCGCGAAAATGGTTCCGAAACCTCTGAAACGCCTTCCTATGGGCAATGATACGGTCCTATTCGATAGTCCAGCCGCGAGGCGCTGATGTTTACCTGCCCGGCCTGCGAACAGCCGATCAACTCCGCCAGTGAAATCTGCCCGTATTGCGGGGTCGATCTTGCCCCGGAGCCCAAGGCAACGCGGCGGAACGCGCAACGCAAGGGCCTAATTTACACACTGATTGGGGCGATGGTGCTGGTTGGGGTGGTTTGGGGAATGGTGTGGCTGGTTTTGCCCAAGCCGGATGTGCCGGCGCGCGCCCAAGCCGAATCCGGGGCGATCGGCGCGCTTCGGGAAGCGGCGCAGGTCCTCACGGCCTACCAGGGACGGCAGGGAACCTATCCCAATACGATCGAGCAGGTTGGTAGCCAGGCCGCGCCAGCCTATGCCATGGCCCGCTCGGATGGCTACTCCTTGATCTATCGCCCGGCGCGGCCGGAGGGCGACGGCAATATCCATACGTTCGTTCTGCTTGCCCGTCCCGAATATTATGGCTATCGCAATTTCTATATCGATCAAAGCGGCGTGGTCCGCGCTACCGATGAGAATCGTGCGGCGACCGCTCGCGATCGCCCCATTCCGTAGGACCGTTCGAGTGGGCGCAGGCCTGTTTTGAGCCCGGGCGAGCGTTTGCGGGGAACCGGCCCGTTTTTAGCGAGTTCATTTTTGAAAAGATCGAAAGGGGAAAAACGCTATCAGCGCGTTGCGCGCTTTCGAGCTACCTCTTCAGGGCCGTCCAACACATTACGATCTGCCGATCGAAGACCATGTACCGCCCGAATCTCGCGGTAACGGAAGCAGCCCACAACGTGATCGTTCACCATACCGATGGCCTGCATATGCGCGTAAATGATTTTCGAACCGGCGAAGCGGAATCCTCTCCGCTTCAGGTCCTTGCTGAACGCATCGGATTCGGGTGAGGTTGCCGGAATCTCGCGGATTGTTTTCCACCGATTCTGTTTCGGCCATCCGTCGACGAATCGCCAGCAATAGGCGTCGAAACTTCCGGATTCTTCCTGAACTTGCAGAAATGCCCGCGCGTTCTGCACGGCCGACTCGATTTTCATCCGGTTTCGGATGATGGCCGGGTCCAATATGAGCTTCCGGACTCGTTGGGGGGTATAGCGCGCCACTTTCTCGGGATCGAATCCGCTAAAAGCGCGGCGATAGCCCTCCCGTTTTTTCAGCACGGTCGACCAACTGAGTCCAGCCTGGGCGCCTTCCAGCACGAGGAACTCAAAATGTTTGCGATCGTCGTGAACCGGAACGCCCCATTCCCGATCGTGATACCGAACCATCAGCGGATCGTCCGCGCTCACCCAGGCGCACCGCTTCTTTTTCATAACCTGCCTATTGTAGGCCATCCGAACGACGCAAGGAGCCGTTCCGCTCCGGCAGCAGGCGTGGTCGGGGCGCGGAGATTTGAACTCCGGACCTCCTGCGCCCAAGGCAGGCGCGCTACCAGGCTGCGCTACGCCCCGACAAGAACTGCGTGCTGATTATAAAGCACTCGCCAACGCGAATGATGCTCCAATAGGCCAATTTGATCCTCCACCGTGCCAAAACGCGATCCCCGAAAGATCGCTACGCCGGAATCCAGCATTTCAGTGGAGACCGGAGGCGAAGGTGTCAACTGTCGTGACGCGGCAATCTCGAAGCAGGCAGAGACCAGCAGTAGGATGCGCAGCAATTGAAGGACGGGGAAGGCAGTTCACAATGCGCGCGGAGAGAGCGAGAGTTTTGACTGGATTGCGCGGGACGGGGGTTGCGGGCTATTCGTGCAGGACAACACCCAGCAGGGAACTATGGACCTGGAGGCCGCCGTTGTACTTGATGAAGCCCAGTTTCCTGAATTTATTCATGAAAAAATTCACCCGCGAGCGCGTGGTGCCAACCATCTCCGCCAACGTCTCTTGCGATATTTTGGGAATCTCCGATTCGGGATGGTTCTGCTGGCCATAGCGGGCAAGCAGCAAAAGGGTGCGGGCAAGCCGTTTCTCGGTGGAGTTGAAGAGCTGATCGACCAAATCCTGTTCGGTCCGGACGTTCCGCGAAAGCAGATGGGCGATGAAACGGTCGGAGAGCTCGTGTTCTTGGTGGAGCACGCGTTGCATCTCGCTCCTTTCGATAACGAGCAGAGTGGTGCGAGTAATCGCGGTGGCCATCCCCATACGAACCGGGTAACCTGCCAAGCAACCCTCGCCCAAAAAGTCGCTTGGTCCCAGCATCGCGACGACCGCCTCTTTGCCGGATTCGTTGATCACCGAGAGCTTCACGCCGCCTTTTTGAATGTACAGAACGCTGTCAGCGGGGTCGCCCTGAGTGAAGATCTTCTCGGCTCTGCGAAATTCCCGAATTCTTCTCGCTATCCCGGCGGAATCGAGAAAAGCCTGAACGTCGAAGGCAGGTTTTTTGCTTTGTTGCTTTGATTTCAAATCTTGCCTCCGCTACCGGACTACCATTAAAACTATGCAGAATTATGCGATTAAATAGAAAAGAACGCAACCTCCCGGAAGCTGTTGGATCAGCGATGGTTATGGTGGTCCTGGGTGGGTGATCCCAAGAAGGTGGTGTTCAAAACGGGACAGACGTACCGACTTCGCCGCGTTTAGAATGCCGCCTTGTCGGGAAATCCATCGGAGCTGATTCTGCGGACCGGTGAACTCGGAAGAACAGGGGAAGGAACAAAATGATCAAGAACATCTTTTCATGGCCAGGGGTGCGTTCGCTGTTTCCCCTGCTTGCGATTGCCGAAAAACACGCACGCTCGAGCGGATTGTCTGCCGGGGCCCCCGCGCGGGGATCGACCCCGCGCCCGAACAACGCCGGAAAGGAGAGTCTGTAATGCTCGATCAGATGCCAAGTGAAGTTTTCTCGCTCTTGCCGGCGTTGGCGGTTGTCTTCGACGAAATCGAACACCCGCTTCTGGTAACCGATCGCGCTGGGCGGCTGCTCTACGCCAATCCTGAGGCGCAAGACCTGCTGTGGGATGATGGACCGGAGAAGGCGGCGCGGCCGGCTTTCGTTGGCGAGATACTCGGCACGGAACTGGAAGACGTTCTGCGCGCCCTCGAAGCAGGCGCCAGCAGCTTCGCCGTCGAGTGCCTCGGCGCGGGCGGCCTGATTCCGGCGCGGGTGCGCCGGCTGCCGAAATCGGATTGGCTGTTGATTCAGATGTCCCCGGCCGCGGAGAGGGAATACGAGCCGCGCCCGACGCGCCTGCGGGAAGATTTTCGAGACGGTCTGGCAAGTTCGCTCACCAACCACAACGGGAATAAGGTGACGCTCGTCGAAGCGTCCGGCAACACGGAAGATCGCAGCGTCTGCGATGATGTGGGCGAGGGGCTGTATTTCTTCGCCGCGAGCCCGGTAATGAAGAAGATCCGGAAGCAGATGCTGCGGATCGCTTCGGTCAACGTGCCGGTGCTGATCACGGGCGAAAGCGGCTCGGGGAAAGAGGTCATCGCGCGACTGATCCATTCGCGCTGCGCGGGCAGGAGCGGTCCTTTCGTAAAAGTCAATTGTGCGGCGCTGCCGGGGGAGTTGCTGGAATCGGAGCTTTTTGGCTACGAACAGGGCGCTTTTACCGGGGCCGGGCGCGCCAAGCCGGGGAAATTTGAATTCGCCAATCACGGGACGATTTTCCTGGACGAAATCGCGGAAATGAGCACGCACTTGCAGAGCAAGCTTCTTCACGTCCTGCAGGATGGAAGGTTCTCGCGGCTGGGCGCGCGTCAGGTGACGCAGGTCGACGTGCGCGTTATCGCCGCGACCAACGTTGGGGTGCACGAGGCGATCCGCCAGGGGCAATTTCGCGAAGATCTTTACTACCGCCTGAACGTCGTTCCCTGTCATCTGCCTCCCTTGAGGCAACGAACCGAGGAGATCCCGATGCTGTTCCGGCTCTTTCTGGATCGTTACCGGAAGGAGTTTGGCGAAGATGCGCCGGAACCCTCCGCCCGCATGATCGATGCGGCGCTGGCTTATCCTTGGCCGGGAAACGTCCGCGAACTCGAAAACTTCGTGAAACGCTACGTGATCCTAGCCAGCGAGGAAGATAGCTTGCGGGATTTGCTGGATGGCACAGCGTCTCGGCAGGATGTTTCCGAGCCTGGCTCGAACGGACACCGGCCGCAAAACATGAAAAGCCTGGTGCGCGGACTGAAAGACGAAGCCGAAACCAAGGCTATTGGTGAAGCGTTGCGGCAAACAAACTGGCGGCGCAAGGACACCGCGCGGATACTCGGCATCAGCTATAAAGCCCTGCTGTACAAGATGCGCCAGTTCGGATTCAGCTCCGCCGCCAACCCTGTGGCCGGTGAACGCCAGGGTGCGGAGCGTGGATTGCGCGAAACGACAGTTGCAAACTAGTCGTACAGGACAACCCTCAGGCAGAAGCTTGGAAACGGGCAACCCGGAATCCGTGGGTGTTCACCAGCGAATAGACGTTCGTTTCCTCACGCGCATACCCGCAGGATCTATTGTGAGGGGGAAATTGATGTGCGAACGGTTGAGGCCGAAGGCTGCACGGGAAACCCGATTCGTTCACGATAACGACCCTCCCGCGCCGGTTTATCGCAACTGTGCAATTTTGAACAGACTTCCCCTCCGCGAGCCTGTTAGAAAGGGTGCAACGTAACGCACCGGCGAGCCTGGAAGACGGGAAAGAGAAGAGCATGCATGCCGAATTCGGCCGCCGGAAAAGGAGAGGAAGCGACGAGGCACACGGAGGTAAGACGCAACCGCCGGATCACCAGCCCCTCCGGCAATGGGCACACACTGTCCCCACTCAACCCCGCCACCTCGTCGCTCCTCGCCAATAACCTCCCGGCCTATTTCGCGATCGCGCCTCGCATGCAAAACCCCCGAGAGATGAAACGCCCCGGGCGAATTACCGCGCGCGGCGGCAAGGTTGGGGAGAACGGCGCCAGTGCAGTGCGCGCTCATCGCCAAGCAGTACAAGCCCTGCTTGGCCAACTCCACGAATGAATCCGAAGTCGGCGCGGAACCGGCCGGCGATCGGCGCCTGATTCGCTCCGTTGAGCCCAACCCCCTGCCGGAAGACCCCGGGAACGCTAAATCTCGGCCAGTCTCTCCGGGGATGCCTGATGACCTCTGCCGTCCAGGAGGACATGGCGCAAGGCGCCGCGTACTTCCAATTCACCACCGTCGTAGTGGATGAACCCCCCCTTCCTGAATCGATTCATGAAGAGATTGATTCTGGAGCGAGTGGTGCCTACCATTTCCGCCAGAGCCTGCTGACTGATCGCGGGGAGTCGGGCCATTCGCCGGCTGTTGGAGCCTGCACGGGCCAGCCGCAAGAGCAGGCGCGCGAGCCGCCGTTCGGTTGAGTTGACGTGCAGATCCACCACGTCCTCCCGGAATCGCATGGTCGAGGTGAGCAAACGATTCTGGAAAAAAGCTGTAAGGCCATTATTATGACGAAGCATGCGGATCATCTCTTCCTTTTCAATCGCACGTATTGAAGTGGAGGTGATCGTAACGGCCGTCGACAGACAGCGAGGCTGGCCAAGCAGGCAGAGCTCGTTAAAAAAATCGCCGGCGCCCAGGACGGCAACTACCGCGGGCCGGCAGGATTTCGATTGGACGGTGAGCACCACGATGCCCCGGCAAATGTAGTAGATTTCGCGGGCGGCTTCTCCTTGCGAGTAGATGGTCTCTCTTTCGCGGTACAGTGAAATCGTTCCCGTTCCTGCCAGCAGAGTGTCAGGATGTGAAGACGGCTTTCGCGTGCTGCTCATTTCATTGCCTCGCTCGGTAGTGTATCAAAAAGGTTCCCCGCATGGCCCGGGCGTTATCCTTGACTATAACTACCGGTTCTTCTCGCGCACGGGTCCTCAGCCGGTGGGGCACCGGCGGCAGGATGGGAATTGCGACAAGAGAGTAATCGTCTGAAGGACCCGCTGATCTCTCGGTACGCGGCTGAGGGGAAGCGGTGTGGCGATAAAGGGGCAGGCGCTGCCGGCTGGCTTGCGCACGCCCCGCAGCGGGGCTGCCAGTTCTCCGGAACGGGCTTTCGCCCACGGCATTCCGCGCTCCGCTCCGGCTTCCACCATCGCCAAGCTGAAGGCCAAGGCGAGCAGCGGCAGAGCGACGAGTGCGAACAGAAGCAATGCCGAAAACAGTTCCTCCAAGTAATACGAATTCCAGCCAGCGAACGCACCCTCCAATACCGTCCCCGCGACCATTTCCGCACACATGTTCATCGAAAGCCCCGGTGCCAGGCCTTCGCCTCTATTTAAGTTGACATCTGCTGAATCTACTTCCACGCCCAAAGCTCACGGTTCCTTTTCTAGTCTGGCATTGTGTGACGTCGTTCCGCGCTGAGCGGGTCGCTGGAATCACGGCGCCGGGACCTGAAACTCCCGAGCAGGGCCGATCCAGCAGTGAGCCGGGATCCTTATAAAGGAGCGTGGGCCACCCCCTAGCCCAGCGCTGCTACCAGCGGGGGTTGCGGGAAAATACTATTCCATCGAACGGACGACCGTCTGTGCGATTGTAGACAGCTGTGATTGACGCCGAAATTCAGAACTGGATGGAAATCCAAACCAAAGCAATGGGAGGCTCAGGGACGATCCGGGGAATCAGAAACACCATAATAAGCACATTCCGGCAAACGATTGCTCCCCCCGCCGCAGCGGCCCTTCAATTTCCGAAGCCCACGCCGCAATGGGGGACGGAAGCGGCCGACCGAAAGATTGGGAGTTTTCACGCTGCCGGGTGGGTGTTTTGTGGAATCCTGAAGGACTTCAACGGGCCATCTAGACCACTAACTCCTGACGTTACAGCAGACTAGCAGGCTCTCATTATGGCGCGGCACGTGCGCCTTCGACCATGCGGGCGGCGAGAGCCGCCAGGGCCTTCCGGCGCCCCTTTCGGCCGGAACGGCCGCCGGAGAGAAGGCATGGACGTCGGCACACGCGTCGATTACTTCCGCAAAGAACATCATGGTTTTCTGCTGATCGGGGATGCGAACTCGGTGTTCCCCGCCATTGCATACAGCGGAGAATTACAACCGAAACGCGTGAGGTGTCCAAAATGAAACAGATATACGGTTCCCGAGCTTCTAGACTCCGGATAGGTGAAATAAGGCCAATAGCCGAGTCGTGGACCGCCGCACACGGGAAACCTTGAGAGGAATGAGATGATCAAGAATATCGTTTCACTGCTTGTGATGAGTGCGCTGCTTTGCCTGCCTGCGTTCGCCCAAAAAGACGAAAACAATCGCATTGAGAATGCCGGCAAGGTGATGGTCGAGATCCTCAACGTCCCCGACGATATTCCCGCAGATATTCTGGACAAGGCGGACTGCGTTATCGTTCTGCCTTCGGTGATAAAGTTTGCCATCGGGTTCGGAGGCAGCTACGGCCGCGGGGTGATGACTTGCCGCAGCGGCAGGAATTTCAACGGGCGGTGGAGCGCGCCTTCCATGATGGCGCTCGAAGGTGGGAGCATCGGCTTTCAGCTGGGAGGCCAGGCGACGGACTTTGTGTTGTTGGTGATGAACCGGCGCGGGGCCGATTCCATTCTCACCAGCAAGGTCAAGCTCGGCGGCGACGTGTCTGCCGCGGCCGGACCGAAGGGCCGCACCGCTTCAGCCGAAACAGATGTAACCATGCGAGCGGAAATCCTCTCGTATTCGCGTTCCCGCGGGTTGTTCGCCGGTATCTCATTGACAGGGTCAACTCTCCGCCCCGATAACGATGGCAACAAGAGGCTCTACGGGAAAGGGGTCACCGCGAAGGATATTGTAATCAACAGCGGGATTCGCGCGCCCGCCTCGGCGAGATTGCTCCTTGGCACTCTGAACAAAAAGTCTCCCCGGAACAAGTCCAGTAAATAGGAATCAGCGACGCAAGACTTTGGGACAGGCCAGCAAGGCCAAGGCCTGCCTCCAGAGAAAGGAGGGAACAGATCATGCCGTTACTGAACATCGTAGTGACGTTGATTGTGGTGGGGGTACTGCTCTGGCTGGTCAATCGGTTTATCCCCATGGCGGGCTCCATTAAGTCGATCCTGAATGTGGTGGTGGTGATTTGCGTGGTGTTGTGGCTCCTGAATGTATTTGGACTATTTCACTCCCTCTCGCATATTCGCGCTGGCGGGTAGGCAGGCACAGCCGCATGAGCAAGAGAGGAATGAACTCGGAGCCATGAATCTGCATCAGCCATCGGGGTCATCCGCGAGCTATAGAGGAAGAAGGACGGGCTTGGAAGTACGCAGGAATGGAGGCAACACCATGAAGCGATTTGGAGTGATCGGCACAACCGCGCTGTTTCTGCTTGCGGGATTCGCCGCTCCGGCTGGCGCACGCCAGCAGGACCAGGGGAAATCGCAGAAACAGGGACAGGAGTCCAAGGCCCCGAAGCAGAAGCAGTCGAAACCTCAAGGCCGGCAGCGGCAGGCCACAAAGCAGCAAGCCCAGCCGCGGCAACAGCAGCAGCGCCAACAAGCCACGAAACAGCAATCTCAGCGGCAGCAACAGGCCAGGACGCAGACGCAGCAGCGGCAGCAACGCCAACAGCCGGTCGCCTGGCAGAAGCAGCGCGCAACCAACTGGCAGTCTCAACACCGTACCTGGCGGCAGCGCGGCGGTTATAACGGATACCGCATTCCGACCAACGATTACAATCAGTACTACGGCCAGAATCACATGTTTCGCATCAACACTCTTCGCGTGGTCTATGTTGGCTCGTATCCGCGTTTCCAGTACGGCGGCTTTTGGTTCAGTCTTGTTGACCCGTGGCCACAATACTGGGCAAACAACTGGTACGACAACGACGAAATGTATATCGCCTATTACGGGGACGGCTATTACCTGTTCAACCGCAGGTATCCCCGGGATCGGATCGCCATCACCTTTTATCTGAACTGACTTCTCAGTACGCACGGTGAACGAATGAATGCAAGCCCGACCCAGCGCGGAAAGCGGCGAGGGAAATAGAGCGCCCCCGCTGGGCGGGCCCACCGACACTATCAGGACGGATTTCGATCGCGCAGGAGAAGACGATGCTCGGAACAATATTGATCGTGCTTTTGATTTTGGTGCTCGTGGGCGCGTTGCCGCGCTGGTCTCACAGTCGACAATGGGGATACGGCCCGATGGGAGGCGTGGGTGTCATTCTCCTCATCGTCGTCATTCTCGTGCTTCTTGGGCGTATTTAGAGCGTTCGCCCCTGGCGTGCGGACTGCTATCGCACTCTGAGAGATAGCGCGAAAGGCGGGATGGCGTGTGACGGTGCGCTTCCGTCTTTCTGGGTCGGGAAAGGCCGCGCCCGCCAGGTCCCGGGCAGTGCTTGGATGCGGCTAGACGGCGTGACTCAAATGAAACCCGCAGCAGACCGTATCAGCCTTCTACGCCTCGCATGAGGCCGGCACGTCTGTCCGCGAACGGCACCAAACGGTTTGCCCCAATCCGGGTACTTTTGTGCTCGCTTCTCTGCGGCGAACTGGTGGCCGGCACCTTCGCTGTTCGAGCGACGCCGGCAGCCCCGGTCCAGACCCCGACTGTCGCCTTGCACGTTCCGGAACTCGATGCCGGCTTTCACCTTCTCTACGATCTGAAGCCCGCCGAAGCCAGGCAGCACTTTGAGGCGTTTCAGAAGGCACACCCAGAAGATCCCCTTGGAAGCGCCGCGGAAGCAGCGAGCTATTTGTTCGAGGAATGCTATCGGCAGGGCGTGCTGACCTCCGCCTATTTCCTGGACGACAATCGTTTTCTCGGCAAGGTTCCCATCAATCCGGACCCGGAACTGCGCGCCGCATTTTTCGCTGCGGACAAGCAGACGCTGGCCTTGGCGCAGCCGATATTGCAGAAGGACCCGGACGATGCGAACGCCTTGTTTGCCATGACCCTGAGCCTTGGCATGCAGGCGGACTATGCCAGCCTGATCGATAAGCATCAGTTCGGCAGCCTGAAAATGATCCGGGAGGCTGATAAGTATGCCAAGAGACTTTTGGCGATCGCGCCGGAAGGCGCCGACGCCTACCGCACCTTGGGCGCGGCGAATTACATCATCGGGAGTCTGCCGGCGTTCAAGAGGTTTCTACTCAGCTTCGCTGGAATCCACGGCGATAAAACACTAGGGATTCAGCAACTCGAGATAGCCGCCGATCATGGCCACTACCTTCGCCCGTTTGCCAAAATTTTGCTGGCACTGGCGGCCTTGCGGGAGGGGAGGCCGGAAACGGCCCGGGCCCTGTTTAAGGAACTCGCCGCGGAGTTTCCGCAGAACCCGCTATTTGCTAATGAGTTGGCGAAGCTCAAGGGTTCTCCTGCTGCGGATATTCTCCCTCAGGAATGAATTCCTGACAATTTGCTCGACAAAGCAATGCTTGCGCTTCACGGCAATCCCCATCCCCAGGTAAAAACTTCCGCCGGAACTGAACCCTGTGCTGTGTGCCAGAAAATGGGAGCCGACCACCCTGTGACGTTGCCGTTCGTCGATGCACATGGCCATGTGTCTCTTTTTGAACAGACACGCTTTTTCCGAGCGCCTAAAATGTCGTCTGGGGTCACCTGCTGGTGTTTCGAAATGAAGCGTCAGCATATATGGAGTGTTGCATAACATCGTGACATCGGGCATGCCGCCTGGCCGCGGAAAGCGAGCCTTTCAGTGCCCCGAGGGTCACATTCTTTTGCAACACTCAATAGGCGGCGGGAAATGACACTTTCAGGGACGGATGTGCTCTTGGTCGGGCAGAATCTCCATGGGTCCCAAAGCTTGACGGAACGGTTGCACCGATGGGGTTTCAAATGCCACCGTGCCAGCAGTATCCGAGCAGCCCTCGATCTGCTGGGTTCACGGCCGTTTGATCTGGTGCTCAGCAATACGCACCTACGCGATGGGACTAGATTCGGGTTCCTGGTGGCTTTGGCCGGCCTTCCGGTTACCGTGTTCCTTTGTTTGCCGGTCGAAAATAGCTGCTTTTGGCTGCCTGCCATGGATGGCGGGAAGGAATGCTTGGGATTATTACCGGCGCTGCGGCCTTCGGAGTTTGCCAGCACACTCGTAGAAATGTTCCGGTGTGTAGCCGCCGTGCCGCAAGCCAACTAACCGTTACCAAGGTTAGGTTCGCCTAACCCCGTAGTCCAATCGAAAAAGGAAAAGCAATGGCACACGATTCCTCACGTAAAGCGCCACCATCCACTGGCACTGATTTGAATCCCGTATCGGACCGGGAACTACAGGAACACACGCAAGGCATGGTTGGTATGGTGGCTCGGCGAGCATTTGAGATTTGCGAAAGCCGCGGACACGTGCACGGACACGACCGGGAGGACTGGTTTCTCGCGCAATCCGCGCTGCTGAGGCCGGTGAAATTCCGGGTCGTAGAATCCGACGACCATCTCATCGCACACGCGGAGATTCCCGGATTTCGTCCGCACGAGATCAAGGTCAGCATCGAGCCTCGGCGGCTGAACATCGGAAGCAGGGCAGAAACTCCCGAAAATCGTAACGATGGCGAAACCGTTATGCGTTCTCTGGAGTATTCCCTCCTGCCCGCGAAGCAGATTGTTCATGTGGCCGAGCTGCCCGCCGAGGTCGATACTTCAACTTCAAAAGCCAGGGCGACGTTTACGGGCGGCAGGCTCGAAATCGTGATGCCAAAAGTGGCTTCTGCAAAAAGCTCTCGAGTGGAGACGAAGCCAGCGTTGTCCGCCCAAAGCGGTACTTCCGCGCAAGGTCGAATCGATCCGGCCGGCCGGCTGCCGGTTGTCACGGCGGCTAAGCCGCCGATCGTCAAGGCGCGAGCAGGGTCGTCGAAAGGTAGCGTAGACAAAGCGCGCGCCATCCTGCTCGTTGAAGGATGCCGCCACAAACGATGCGACGCTGCCTGGCCGAGAAAACCGTATCCCAGCGCCTGGTATGGCGGTTCAGGCAAAACATTCGCTTGATGCCCGCCGGCAAAATGCTGCGCGTTGAGGCGCGCGCTCCTGCCGTCATCCACGGGAGTGACGGTGACGGGAACGGGTGGGAGGCACGGGCCGAAAGAGAGTTTGCGTGGGACAGGGATTCTCCGGAGAAGCAAGAATGTCGCTTGCTTGGCCCGTAGAAGCAACTGGCATCACAAGTGCCACTTTCCATTGTACTTGGTGGTGGTTAGGTGCATACTATTGTGTAAGAGGTATGTAGCGGAGATCCCGGGGCATCCTCGCCGGGAAATTCCGGCCACGCGAAGCAAAGCGGAACCCTAGTCTAGCTTGCAGGGTTCGCCTCCCCGCTTACAAGTAGACGGAGGCATATGTCAATTAAGAAACAGCCGGCTGTTGATTGGGATGCTTTCCTCGCCAGCTTTACCCATGGCAAGACCGTTATCGAATGTACTGCGGACCGCAACATCTTTCGCCAGGGTGATCCCGCGGATTCCGTGTTTTATCTCCGACGAGGCAAGGTGAAGCTGGCGGTGACTTCGCAACAGGGCAAGGAAGCGATCGTCTCCGTTTTGGACGCCCACGAGTTCTTCGGCGAGGGATGCCTCGCCGGTCAGCCGTTGCGCATCGCAACGGCTATCGCGGTGTCGGATTGCACTCTTGCCAGAATTGAGAAGTCGCTGATGACCCGGATACTGCACGAGCGACACGAAATCTCGGAACTGTTCGTCATGCACCTGCTCTCACGCAACATTCGATTCGAGGGGGATCTCGTCGACCAGCTTTTCAACTCCAGCGAGAAGCGGCTGGCTAGGATTCTCTTGCTGCTGGCTCATTTCGGCAAGGAAAGCAGAACCGAAACCGTACATCCCGGGATCAATCAGGAACACTTGGCGCAAATGGTCGGCACCACCCGGTCGCGGGTCAGCCATTTCATGAACAAGTTCAGGACGCTGGGCTTCATCGATTACACTGGCAGCGGCGCGCTGACGGTGAATAGTAGCCTGTTGAGCGTGGTCCTGCACGAATAGCCTTCATCGCGTGCCCCGGGCAGTCTCAGCCAGCCCCACACTGCAGTAGTTCCCTCCTTTATTCATTCGACCAGTCTGAGCAATTGTGCTCATAGGAGTGAGCCGTAGGGTGCTGACAGGCAAACGCCCTCGGGATATAAACGGGGTACCTCGAATTCCCGGTCAGGAGTTGGCGGGAGCCGAGAGCAAAAGAGGGGATTGGTTTTGTTCCCCGTCCCGCTCATCGAGCATTTTCTTTATAGGCAATATTGGGATGGAGCATCTGAAGTACTAAGGGGCGTGCCGTGAAAGGTAATCTTTTGAATCGGATAGGGGTACTGGCAGTTATGAGTGCGGTGTTCTTGGTGGGGATGAGCGTGCCGACCCCGACCAATGCCCAGCAACAGCCGCAACAAGATCAACAAGCGCAGAAAGCCAAGAAACAGCACGCAAAGCAGAAACAGGCGCAGCAGCGCGCCCAGCAGCAGAACCAGAATCGGCAGGCGCAGCAGCGCGCCCAGCAGCACCCATGGCAGCGCGCCCAGAATTGGCAACGGCGCGTTCAGCAACAGCGGTCAACCCAGAATCAGCAGCAAGTCCGTCTCTCGCAGCAGAGACAGCAGGACCTGATTCGGGTCCAGCAGCAGCGTCTGAGCCAGTACCGTCAGAATCTGAACCAGCGACAGCCTGTCGAACGGCAACGTGCGGCCGAGCTTCAGCGACAAGGTCGCACGGCGCAGTACCGCTTTCAGCAGCAGTACTCACAGCACGAACGTCAACAGGCTAGGAATCTCCGGAACGAGCACCACAATTACAACAATGATCCGTACTTCTACACGGCGTTGAATTATCGTTACAGCCGCCAAGGCCGGTACTACGAAACCAACCGATACGGTGCCAATCTCCTTCGGGAGGCCGTGGACAACGGATATCAGCAAGGCTTCCTTGCAGGACAGGCAGACCGGCAGGATCGATGGGCTTCCGACTACCAAGGCTCGTATGCCTATCAGGACGCGAACTACGGCTACGGTGGTTATTATGTGAGCCAGGCTGACTACAACTACTATTTCCGTCAGGGTTTCCGCCGCGGCTATGCAGATGGTTACGACGGTAGCTATCGCTATGGCAGCTATTCGAACGGCAAGTACACAATCCTTGGCGCCATTTTGGGGTCAATCCTCGACATGCAGACGCGCAACTAGGCACTGGAATGAAGCCGTGCCAACCTCAACACGCCGGCCCGGACGGCCCGATTGTGACCAAGAAGAGTCAGTGCAGCGTATCCCTTCGGCAAGTATCTATGACTTCAATTTGGCCGAAGTGTGAGTCACCTGCGTGCGCTTTGGGTGAAGATCAGCGGACGGGCGAGAGCCCAGCCAGGCGCAGGCAGGGGCCCACCAATAGCCCATTGAGGCATCAGGTTGGAGGTCGGCCATGGATGAGTTTAGACAACGCATAGTTCGCTTTCTCGAGAAGGAAATCAAGACGTACGAAGCGCTTTCCTTGTTTCTGGCAAAGAAGAACATCCAGGAACATGTGCGAGCGGGCGAGAAAACGGTCCTTCTGGGTCCCTCATTTTATAAAGGGAGAATGAAGGAAGCCGCAACACTCGTGAATCGGCTCCGCAAGCCGAATTAGGTCTTTGGCCACGACTCCCCGAGAGCATTGCCTCCCGTAGCTGGGGCCGCCGTAGGGTATCGGCGTGGCGGCCGAAACGAGTCCCGATGTGGAATCGGCTGCGGGCAAGCGGCGAATGAGCGAGAGCGGATCTCGCGGCGTCCGGATTGGAAAACCGGGAGACAGTCTAGATCATGTGAATTTACCTCGTGGTCGTGCTGATCGTGGTAAATGTTCTCCCGTGGATGGTCAGCCGGTTTTATGCCGATGGCGAGTTCGATTCAGTCGATCTTGAATGGCGTGGTCGTGATTGCTGTCATCTTGTGGCTCCTGGATCTCTGTGGAGTGCTCCATCCCTTCTCCAGGATGCACATAAGCTGAGCAAGTGAATGCGCGCTGACTGGGCGCGGAATCCCTTTGTGGACCCGGATGCCGAGCGGCAAGGCAAAGCCTGCCTCAAACGTTGATTCCCCGTAGCTGCGAACTGTGCCGCCTAACGTCGAGTGTGCCGGCAAAGCCCTCCCTTGCGCCGGTTCGCTCCCCGCCTCTGCTCGCCCGTTAGGCTCGCCCACCACCGGGCTGAACGGGCCTGAGCAATTGTGACCGGAGGAGCGAGCCATAGAGGGCTGTCAGGCAAATTTACTTGGGTTATAAGCAGTGTATCTCGCGCGGCGGGCCAGTATATAGCGGGGAAGAGGATAAATCCTCTCCGGCCTTTAGTGGGTGAAAGGGAGTGTGAAATGAAAAGAGTAGCACTGATGTTTCTATTTCTGACCTTCTGTGGCACGGCATTCGCAGGAGAGAGTCAACTGCAGAAGGCCACTAATGTTATCAACGAGATCATGGGAACTCCCGACAATGGCATCCCCAGCGAGTTGCTGGAGAATGCGGTATGCGTCGGCATCATTCCATCAGAGTTGAAGGTAGCCTTCGGGTTCGGCGGCACCTACGGACGCGGCGTGCTGGTGTGCCGCCGGGACGGGAATGGTGTGTGGGGGGCCCCTTCGATGTTCACGGTGGGCGGCGGGAGCTTTGGGTTTCAGATCGGTGGTAAAGCAACAGACGTCGTTTTCATCGTAATGAATGCAGACGGCGCCAGGAAGCTCGTCCAGGACAGCGTCAAGTTGGGCGCGGAAGCATCCGCGGCAGCCGGCCCGGTGGGCCGTTCCGCTCAAGGCGCGACCGACGTTCAGCTTCACGCCGAGATTCTCAGTTACTCGCGGTCGCAGGGTCTCTTTGCCGGGGTTTCGCTCAGCGGAGCCGTCCTGAAGCAAGATGAGGCCGACAACCACAAGCTCTATGGGCGCAACGTCACGGCTAAACAGATTCTGATTGACGGTACGGTGCGCACACCCCGAAATGCACGGCGCCTGGACAGAACGCTGACGAAATACTCACCCAAGGGCGGACAAACCTTCAAGGGACTGTAAGCGGTCCGGAACTGGTGGGTGTCTCGTGTCAGATGGATTTATTTGCCGGACAGTCAGATGTTGCTGTAATGGGGCAGAAAATAACGCCCCAAAAGGAATAGCCAATGAAAACGAAGAAACGATTGAGAATAGTAGCGATGATCTTCTGCTTGTCCCTGTTGGCTCTAGTGACTCTACCCAGCGCGAAGGCCGACCAGTGGAACAATAAAACTACCGTGACGTTCAGTGCCCCGGTCGAAGTTCCGGGCGTGGGCGCTCAGGTATTGCCGGCGGGTACGTATATCTTCAAGCTGGTGAATTCGCCCTCCGACCGAAATATCGTCCAGATCTTCAACGAAGCTGGTGACCATGTGTATACAACCATTCTTGCCATCTCCAATTACCGCCTGAAGCCGACAGACAAAACGGTAATGACGTTCAGCGAGAGGCCGGAAGGTCAACCGGAAGCCATCAAGGCATGGTTTTATCCGGGTGCGCAATGGGGCCAGGAATTTGTTTATCCCAAGGAAAAGGCTGTTGTACTGGCGAAGCTGACCGGAGAGCCAGTTCTCGCGACAACTGAGACGCCGACCACACCAGAGGCGTTGAAGACCGCTCCAGTCGAAGCCGTTACTCCTGCAGGAGCGGAGGTCCCGGCAACTCAAGTGGTCGAAGCCCCGCCGCCGGCACAGGCACAGTCCACACAAATGGCTGCGGTCGAACCAACCACAATGCCGAAAACTGCAAGCGAAATTCCGCTCTTAGCATTGATGGGACTACTGTCACTGGGCGCAGGCTTGGCTGCGACATTGGCACTGAAGCAAAAGGAAACGGCCTGAACCAGAGAAAGCAGGCGCTTGCGTGAACAAACCAACGCAAGGGGTTCCATGTGAACGATTCGGGCGACAACGTCTTTGCCCGAATCGGCCGACCAGACGCCGGGTTGGTATTGGGTGGGGAGGGTGATACGCGAGTGTCACCCTTTCCCATTGAACGAAAGAGTTTCCGCAGCCAGCGGTTGGGCCTTCTGTGGTCGCGCAGATTCCGTAAAGGGGACCACAGGCTGATGAGAAAGCAGTCTCCATCACCATGGCCTGGAAGAGCGGTCGCGGCTTCTTCCAGCCATTTGTCAGAGAGCCGACGAACTGATGTCCATGACCGGTCTTGAGGTGTCCATGTTTATATATATCATCGCCGAGTACGCGACTGTGCTGCTGGTACTTTTGATTGTTACGGCGCTGATGTTTACGGTTTGCGTTACCTTCCTCGTACTCGGAGAGGGATGCCGTGTCGCGGCACGGAAGGTGAAAAAGTCGCTCACGAACGGCGACATTCCGCTGCTCGGAAGCTGGGGGACGGCTGAGCCTCGCGAGCGCTACTGGTCGCGCCGGCCCTTGCCGGGGAGGTAGAGTGTGCGCGTCGCGAGGCGATTCAACACGGGAGCACGCAACGGGAAGTCATGTGCCACCGCCCGCCGATTCCTCGTGGCGCCTTTCTTCCTCTTCCTGATTGTTCTGCCCGGCGTTGCCCATCCTCAAGACGGCCCGCCGCACGGCCGCCAGAGCGAGCCGCACACGATGCGGGTGAGCGTCGGCTTGGTCGTCTTGCATGTGACCGTGAAGGATCATCGAGGCAATATTGTTTCGGATCTCAACCAGGGCGACTTCCATGTTTACGAGAATGGAGCCATGCAACAGATTTCCTACTTCAGCCACAACGATATCCCGGTTACAGTCGGCCTGGTTATCGACAACAGCGGTAGCATGGGGCCCAAGCGGTCGGAAGTGATTGTCGCCGGCCTGGCCTTTGCTCGATCCAGCAACCCGCAAGATCAGATGTTCGTGGTCAATTTCAACGAGCATGTTCGGTTTGCCCTTCCCGACAACACACCGTTCACGGACCAGCCAAGTCAACTGGATGTTGCTCTGTCCCGCATCAACGCAGACGGGGAGACCGCGCTCTACGACGCGATTGGCGCCTCGCTGGAACACCTGAAGAGCGGCGATCGGAACAAAAAGGCGCTGATCGTGATCAGCGATGGGGGAGACAACGCGAGCCATCATACGCTGGCCCAGGTCATTGCCGCGGCGAGAGTGTCCGACGCCATCATCTACACTCTGGACATCTCGGACCAGAATGACCCCGACAACAACCCTCGCATTCTCAAGCAACTTGCCAAAGACACGGGCGGCGAAGCCTTCCGGCCGCATTCATTAAGCGATCTGGTCCCGATTTGCGAGCAGATTGCCCGCGACATTCGCACCCAGTACACCATCGCGTATGTTCCCACGAACCGAAGGCAGGACGGAACGTATCGGACCATCCAAGTGAAGGCCTCGGCGCCGGGTCGTGGACGCCTGTTCGTTCGCACCCGTACCGGTTACACCTCGCCCTCGAAACCGCGAACCATTTCCGCTAACCCAAGCGAGAGGCCATGAAATTCAAACCCCGGAAGCGCATGCTTCAGCAGCGGCGAACCCGATTGATCCTCCGTTGGAGCCGATACCTGTTTTTTGCCGTCGGCATCCTGGCGCTGAGTTACGTCGGGTTTGCGATGGTCGACGCGAGGCTCTATCAGGCCTACCAAACCAGGCGGTTTGAGCGGGCACTGGAAAGCGTGAAGCCGGCTATCGGCAGCGTGGAGCAGGTTCACTCCCGGCCTCTTCCAGTTCCGGCCGAAGCGGGCCGCGCCAGGATTAAGAGTGCTGCCCCGGAAGGATTCCCCCTGGGGCAAATCCAGATCCGCAGCATCAGCCTTACGGCCATGATTGTGGAAGGCGACAACGCAGGGGTCTTGCGACGGGCGGTTGGCCACGTTCCGGGAACCGCGCTGCCGGGTCAACAAGGGAACGTCGTGATCGCCGGACACCGCGATACGTTTTTCAGACCGCTCCGTAATATTCGTAAGGGTGATGAAATCACCTTGACGACGCTGAGCGGATCGTACCGCTATCAGGTGGATTCCACGGAAATCGTCGGCCCCGAGGACACCGAAGTGCTGGACGATTCCCCGGGCGCAATTCTGACCCTGGTGACCTGTTACCCCTTCTATTATGTGGGCCCGGCGCCCAAGAGATTTATCGTCCGGGCGCATCAGATTGTCCGATAAGGCAAACCTGCATTATCTGAATATCAGTCTGGCTCCGGCTTGGCGCCGAGCCTGAGCCTGCCCGTTTGCATTTCGCTTGGGGTGATTTCGGTTGAGATATATCACCGAGGGTACTTCCTGTTTGGATCGCAGCAGCCTCCCCTTCAATTTTCAGGGTTTTCCCGAGGAGGTACGCAGGGCTCCCGATGCGGGGAGATTTACGCACCGCAGGCCCACCAAGTCTCATGTACTAGAACTCATGAAGCTGATATGCGACCAACTAGGTACGAAAAGCCTGGGCGAGCTCTACGTCGCGGGAGGGTCGGAGTCAACCCCACTGGAGTGGCCCCTTGCGGCTCTCCCACGCCGGCACGAAGCGCTGCGGATTTTGAGTCGCGTCCAAAGCTCGGCACCGCCCGCCGACTTGCCGGTTGAGCCTGCCATCCAATAGTATGTCCCCTTAGCTTGATCGGAAGTTGCGTGCCCTCTAATGTGGTCGCGCGTTCCGAGCGAATCCGCGGGACCGAAGTGCGGGGTTTGCATCAGCAGGAACCCGAAGAGCGGCCCCGCAAGGGGAGTCCAGCACCACAGCCCGAGGCAATGACCGCGCCGCCCTCCACCTCGCCGAGCAAACGGGCTTCGAAATCCGCCCCTCACATTCGCCTTGCGGCGGACATCGGCGGCACGTTCACCGACGTCGCCGCTCTCGATGAGAAGCGAGGGTGCCTGCTGCTCGGCAAGGCGATTTCGACTCCGAGCCAGATGATCGAAGGCATTTCGCAGGGCCTCGAAAAAGCGGGAACCGACTTCGCCGATGCGTTCATTTTCCTGCACGGTTCGACGGTGGCGATCAATACGATGCTCGAGCGCACCGGCGCTCGCACGGCCTTGTTGATCACCGAAGGCTTTCGCGATAGTTATGAAATCGGGCGCATCAACCGCCCCGACGCCTACAACCTCTTCTTTCGCAAGCACATCCCTCTGATCCCGCGGTCGATGTGCTTCGAGATTCGGGAACGCCTTTGGGCCGGCGGGGAGATCCTGACGCCTCTCGATGAATCCTGCGTGCACGCCGTTTGCGACCGGCTGGAGGAGGAAGGCGTCGAAGCGGTCGCCATTCTCCTGCTTCACTCTTATGAAAATCCGGCCCATGAAGCCAGGGTCAAGGAGATCGTGCGGCAGCGGCTGCCGGATGCTTTCGTCACCGCTTCGCACGAGCTCTCGCGCGAATATCGCGAGTTCGAACGATGTTCGACGACGGCGGCCAACGCCTACGTGGGACCTCGCGTGCGGGAATATATCCGGGGAATCGACCGCTGCCTCGAGCGGGCGGATTTCCGCGGATCGTTTCTGCTGGTGCAATCGAGCGGCGGCCTCTACGAATCCGAGCAAGCCAAGGTCAACTGCATCCGCATGCTGGAATCCGGCCCCGCCGCCGGAGTGATCGGCGCCAGGGCGCTTTGCCGGGAACTCGGCTTGGACGATGCGATCGCTTTCGACATGGGCGGCACCAGCGCCAAGGCAGGGGTGATCTACCAGAACGAAGCCCTCACCCGCAGCACCGTGCTGGTCGGCGGATACAACGAGGGTTTGCCGGTACAGATTCCGATGATCGACATCTTCGAGGTGGGCACCGGAGGCGGCAGCATCGCCTCGGTGGAAGCGGGCGGCGCGTTGCGCGTGGGACCGCAAAGCGCCGGCGCCGAACCGGGCCCGGCCTGCTACGGCCGCGGCGGGACGCGTCCCACGGTGACCGACGCGAACCTGCTGCTGGGCCGGATCGGGGCGGACCGCTTCCTCGGCGGCGAGATGCGGCTGGATGAAAAAGCCGCCCAGGCCGCCGTGGAGAAGCACGTCGCGGGGCCGCTGGGTCTTTCGGTCACGCATGCGGCCGATGGAATCCTCGGCATCGCGGTTACGGCCATGTCTTACGCCGTGAAGGGAGTGTCCACCGAGCGCGGACTCGATGCGGCGGCCTTCACGCTGATCGCCTACGGAGGCGCGGGCCCCTTGCATGCCTCCGCCATTGCGCGCGAGATCGGGATCGGGCGGATCATCATTCCGCGGGCTCCGGGGCATTTTTGCGCCTTCGGCATGCTGTTTTCCGATCTGCGCTACGACTTCGTGCGCACCTGGTTCAGGCCTCTCGCCGAGGTTTCCTTCGAGGAGGCCGAGCGCATTTACGAATCGCTGATCGCTCGCGGCAGCGCGGCCGTGGAATCGAGTGGCGCGCGGACCTCCGAAGTGGTGGTGGAACGGGCCGCGGATATGCGTTACGTGGGTCAGGAACACGCCGTGACGATTACCCTGCCGGCCAGCTTTTTCCGCCGGCGCGATCGCGACGCCATCAAAGAGAGATTCGATCAAGTCCACCGCCAGCGCTACGGCACGAGCGCTCCGGCCGAACCGGTTGAAATGGTAAGCCTGCGCGCCACGGTAACCGGCGTCATGAGGAAACCCAAGCTCGAGCGGATCGGGAAGGGAAGCCGCGCGCCTCGCGCCGCGGCCCGGCGAGGCTCGCGAAGCGTCTATTTCGCCGAAGCGGGAAAAGCGGTGAAGACGCCGGCCTTCGCGCGCGTGGAACTGGCCGCCGGGAACCGCATTGCGGGGCCGGCCCTGGTGGAGGAACATGCTTCGACAACGGTTCTCCTGCCGGGCGACCGGCTGGTTGTGGATGATTTCGGCAATCTCGTGATCGAAGTCAGTTCCAGAAGGCCCGCCTAATGCGCAAGCGACGCGGCAAGAAACCGGAGGTTATCCGGCGCGGGAAACGGCCCCTCTCCCACGAGGGGAAATCGGACGCCGTTCTGGCGGAAATCGTGCGGAACGGGCTCCTGGCGGTGACCGAAGAGATGAAGACGAATCTCATGCGCACCGCCTACAACATGATCATCTACGAGGCCCTCGATTTCACGGTCGGGATGTTCACGGCCGATGGCGAGGTGATTTCGATCGGTCTGGGCTTGCCGATGTTCATCCGCGGCATGTCGGAGACGGTCAAGGCGAAAATCCAGCACTTCGGCAAACAGGGCTTGCATCCCGGCGACATCCTCGTGACCAACGACGCCTATACGACGGGCAGCCATCTGAACCATGTCACCTTCAGCCTCCCGATTTTTCATGATGGCGTGCTTTGCGGGTTTTCCTGCTGCATGGCTCATTGGCAGGACATCGGTGGAACGCTCGGCGGCATCACCACCGACATCTATTCCGAAGGCCTGCAGATCCCCATCGTCAAATACCAGAATGCCGGCATCCTCAATCAAGACCTGGTCGATATCATCCGCATGAACGTGCGGATTCCCGAGCGGGCGATGGGCGATTTGCGCGCCCAGATCACGGCGGTCAAGACGGGCGAGCGCCGCTTTTTGGAGTTGATCGAGCGCTACGGGCGGGCCCGGGTGCTGCGGGTGATCCGGACGATCATGGACCACTCGGAAGCGTCCGCGCGCGAGCGCACGCAGGCCATCCCCGACGGTGTGTACGAGGCCGAATCCTTTATGGATGACGACGGGGTCGAGCTGGGCAAACCCATACCGATCCGCGTGCGCGTCATCGTCCAGGGCGACGAAATGACGATCGATCTCTCCGACGTCAGCCGGCAGGTTCGCGGATTTTTCAACTCGGGCGCGACGACCGGGTATGCGTGCGCGCAGGTCGCCTACAAATGCCTGACCTCTCCGACCGACTACCCGATCAACCAGGGCAGTTTCCGGCCGCTGAAGGTGATTCTTCCGCCCGGCACGATTGTCAGCGCCGTGAAACCGGCGGCGATGCGCTGGTGGATGACCTTCCCCATGACGATCGTCGACACGATCTTCAAAGCGCTCGCACCGGCCATTCCCGGCCGGGTCATCGCCGGCCACCATGCCGATCTGCTCGTATCCCTGATCAACGGCTTCGGGCCGAAGGACGGCCGGTTCTTCATCGCCGGGATCGGGCCCTTGGGCGGGGGTTGGGGCGCCAAGCTCGACGAAGACGGAGTGAGCGCCACCGTCTGTTTGAATGACGGCGACACGCACAACAGCCCCGTCGAGCAATTGGAGGCGAAATATCCCCTCCTTTGCGAGCGCCACGCCCTGCGCCAGGATTCCGGGGGCGCGGGACGTCATCGGGGCGGTGTGGGGGTCGAGAAAATCATTCGGGCCAGGTCTCCGGTTACCGTCAACTTGCAGATCGACCGTGTTCACTGCGCGCCATGGGGGCTTGCCGGAGGCAAAGAGGGCTTGGGCAACCAGGTCACGTTGCGCCTCGATGGCCAAGAGATATCGGATCTGCCGAATGCCAAGGTGCTCACCAGGCGGCTCAAGCCCGGCGACGCCTTCACCATTCGGTCGGGCGGCGGCGGCGGATTTGGACCGCCAACCGAGCGCGATCCCGACCGGGTGGCGCATGACGTCGAAGAAGGGTACGTGAGTCGCGCGAGCGCTCGCGATATTTACGGCGTGGTCCTTGGCGATGACGGCAAGGTCGATTCCGAAGCGACCCGGAGCCTTCGCAAGCAGATGCCGGCGTCGGGGGAAAGCCGGAAGGAAAAGCCGATGGAGACCAGAAATGCGAGACGATGACCGGAACATCCCGAGCTATAGGCTCGTAACCTACGAAACGCCGCGCGGGCCTCGCGCCGGCCTCCTGCTTGGCGAGGCGGTCTTCGATTTGGCCGAACTCACCGGCAAGGTCTCCTACGCGACGATGCTGGGGGTGCTCGGCGAATGGGAAGCCGCGGAGCCGCTCGTGGAAACGGCTGCTCGCCAGGCGGAAAGCGGCAAGACGCAGGGCACTCCGCTCGCGCAGGTCAAGCTGCTGGCCCCCGTTCTTTATCCCTCGGCTATTTACTGCGCCGGCGCGAATTATTCCGATCACACGCAGGAGATGGCCCGGGCGCGCAATCTCCCGCCGGCGCCCGATCCCCATGATCTCGGACTCGCGCCGTGGCATTTCATCAAGGCATCGCGCTCGGTGGTCGAGGCCGAAGCCGCCATTGCCCTGCCTGCACACTCCCAAAAGGTCGATTGGGAAGGAGAATTGGCGGCCTTCGTGGGCCGGGCCGCCAAGAACGTTTCCCTGGAAAATGCGTTGGATTATATCGCCGGCTACACGATTGCTAACGATCTGTCCGCGCGCGATCTCACGTTGCGGGAGCAGGTACCGGAAAGTTCGCCTTTCCGGTACGACTGGGTCGGCCAGAAAAGTTTCGACGGCGCCTGTCCGGTCGGTCCCTGGATCGTCCCCGCCAGAGAGATCCCCGATCCGCAGTCTTTGGGAATCCGGCTGTGGGTCAACGACGAGCTCAAGCAGGATTCTCATACGAGCAAGATGATTTTCACGCTGGCCGAACAGGTCGCTCATCTCTCGACGCGCATCACGCTCCATCCGGGAGACTTGATTCTCACGGGAACGCCGGCGGGTGTGGGCCTCGGAAGGAATCAATTCCTGAAGTCCGGCGACGAGGTTCGCGTGTGGATCGAGCGGATTGGCACGCTTCGCAATACCCTGGTGTAGGAGCCGGGAACCCGGCGATGGGGCAGTGAATTGACCGGCCCGGCACGAGGCGTTGTTTACTCGAAAAGGCGCGTTTCAAACAATAAATCCGTATTGATTCGGAGCGGACTCGGATGGCCACACGACATGCACCGGAAGAGAGCCCGGTAGCCGCTCCGAACGATATTGCCGCCCGGCTGGAAAGGCTGCCATTTTCTTCCTGGCACGTTCGGGCGCGCATCATCATTGGTATCGCCACCTTCTTTGACGGCTTCGGACTGCTGGCGATCACGTTCGTGCTACCGGTGCTGGTGGTTGCCTGGAAGCTCAAGCCGCAGCAAATTGGCGTCATCATCTCCGCCGGTTTTGCCGGCGCCCTCATTGGAGCCCTGGCCGCCGGCCCCTTGGCCGAACGATACGGGCGGCTGCGGATTGCCGGCATCACCATCGCCATTTTCGGCGTGATGAGCGTGTTTTGCGGGTTCGCGTGGAATCCCGAATCGCTGATGGTATTCCGCTTTATCCAAGGGATCGGTCTGGGCGGCGAAGTTCCCATTGCCGCGGCTTATATCAGCGAAATCGCGCGGGCCAAATCCCGCGGGCGGTTTTTCGCGATCTACGAACTGGTTTTCCCGCTGGGACTTCTCGGGACCGCGCTCTTGGGCTATTGGCTGGTGCCCCGGTTCGGGTGGCAAATGATGTTCTGGATCGGCGCCGCGCCGGCTGCCCTCATCTTCTTCCTGAGGCGCATGTTGCCGGAATCGCCGCGCTGGCTGGTCTCGAAAGGCCGGTACAAAGAGGCCGATGAAATTGTTTCCGCGGTCGAACGGAAAACCATGGTGGCCTGCAATCTTCCTCCGGCCGCCGCGACGGAAACTCTTCCTCCCGCCGGAGCGCAAAAGAGCCGCTGGCTCGAGATTTTCGAAGGCATCTATCTTAAGCGTACGCTGGTTGTATGGGTGCTCTGGATCGCGTGCTACATGACCAACTATGGCTTGATCACGTGGCTTCCCACACTCTATCGCAGCCTCTTTCATCTGCCGCTGTCGACGGCGCTCGGCTACGGGCTCATCACGCAGAGTGTCGGTTTCGTCGGCTCGATGACCTGCGCGCTCGTGATCGACTACGTCGGGCGCAAGCTTTGGTTTACGATCGCTTACTTCGGTGCGGCCGGCTCGCTCTATTCGCTCTGGTTTTTCGGCACGGCCAGCGCAACCGCGGTCCTGATATGCGCGTCGGCGAGTTTCTTTTTTATCGGCTCCATCGCGCTCATTCTGTATCTGTATACTTCGGAGCTTTATCCCACGCGGATTCGCGCCTTTGGATGCAGCATCGCCAGCGGCTGGCTGCGCTTGGCGTCCACGATCGGTCCGATCCTGGTCGGTGTCATCGTCGCACGGCACGGGGTGCGTCCCGTCTTCGTGCTCTTTGGTACCATCGCCTTGGCGGGCGGATTGGTGGCCATGATTGGCAGCACCGAAACCAAAGGGCAAGTTCTCGAACAGTTGTCGCCCTAGCGGTTCGCCAGGGAACTCGTCCGAGGGGATGAACTGCTAAGCGCCATAGCCGCCCGCTCCATGTCGCAACGCGATAGTCCGACGCGCACGGGTCCAAAGGAATCAGACCGAAACGGTTCGGGCGTGGCGGAGAAAGCTACGACCGCGGCACTGGGCTGGCGCACAACCAATCCTGGGGGCTCCGGTCGTTTTAAATGTCTTGATGAGGAGGGATAACGATGAATCGCAGAGCTTTTCTGGGGTATGGCACGTTGGCAACGGGAGCAATTCTTGTGCCAGGAGCATTCCAACCGGCCGAAGCGCAGAATCTTCTATGCTCGTCGCCGAGCCCCGTGGTTAGCACGAGTGCGGGACGCATCCGCGGCATAATACGAGATAACGTCTACGAGTTTTTTGGAATTCCTTACGGCGCGCCGACCGGCGGGGATCGGCGCTTTCTGCCGCCGGCGAAGCCGGAGCCATGGACGGGCGTCCGCGAAGCCGTGAAGTACGGCGACTCATGCCCCCAAAGCTCTGCGAATTTCATAATCCCCGAAGTTATCGCCGAGGAGCGTCAGGAGACGCAGGGCGAAGATTGCCTGGTTTTGAACGTGTGGAGTAAGGGCCTGGATTCGGGCCGCCGGCCGGTCATGGTCTTCCTGCACGGGGGAGGCTACTCTGTCAGTTCCGGCTCTGCTCTTCTTTTTTATGACGGGGCGAACCTGGCGTGCGCGCATGACGTCGTGGTCCTCACCCTGAATCATCGGCTCAATGCGTTCGGTTTTCTGTACCTCCCCGAGCTGGGCGGGGCAAAGTACGCCAGCGCGAGTAACGTGGGCATGCTAGATATCGTCGCCGCGCTCGAATGGGTGCGCGACAATATCGCAGCGTTCGGCGGCGATCCGGGCAACGTAACCATATTCGGCCAGTCCGGCGGCGGCGGGAAGGTCAGTACGCTGATGGCCATGCCCGCGGCCAAGGGGCTGTTTCATCGCGCCATTGTGGAAAGTTCTTCGGAAATCAAGGGCATCCCGAGGGAAGAAGCAACCGGCATCGCCAAAAGATATCTGGCGAATCTGGGACTCCAGCCCAATCAGGTTGACGAAGCCCGCAAGCTCCCGGTCGAACGGTTGGTAAAGGCTCTAAGCGATGGGGGCGCCCTTGGCGCTCCGGGTCTGCGTTGGGGGCCGGTGGTGGATGGTCACTCCCTGCCGAGAAACCCATTCGATCCGGATGCTCCGAAGATCTCTGCGACCGTTCCTCTCTTGATCGGCTCGAACGAAACCGAAGTCACCTTCTTCCGCGGCACTCCGCTCGGTCCGATGGACGATGCCCAATTGCATGCCCACGTCAAAAAAGTCCTGCACGGAGCCGCGGACGATGCCACCGTGGATCGTTTGATTGAAATTTATCGAAAGGGCCGCCCGGGCATCGGCAATACGGACCTTTATTTGATCCTGGCTTCCGACGCCTCGCCGCTCCGCGCACCCATGATGACCGAAGCGGAGCGCAAGGCGGACCAGGGAACGGCTGCCGTCTACATGTATTACTTCACCTGGAGAACACCGGTGCGCGACGGACTATTGAGAACTCCCCACATGACGGAACTCCCGTTCGTTTTCGATAATGTGGATCTCGCGACGGCCACGATTGGCGCCCATCAGGATCGCTATCCTCTCGAGGACAAAATCAGCGGCGCCTGGACCGCTTTTGCGCGCACCGGTAACCCAAACCATCCGGGCCTGCCGCACTGGCCGCCCTTCAATACCAAGCAACGGGCCACCATGATTCTCAATGACGTATGCAAAGTCGTTGATGACCCGCACGGCGCCGAGCGACGGGCCCTTCGCGCCGTCCTCCATCTTCCGTAAGCGGAAAGCGGCCGTGCGCGGAAAATAGGCTCCGTTGAGGGGGGGGGCCGGCTGCGCTCCCTTTCCGCCGCCGGTTCACTCTCCGATCCATTCTCCGATCGGGTGGACGCGCCGCAGGCTCCGGTCCGGTGATTGCGGGCGCAAAGAGCGCCTGGGGCGCCGCATCGCGGTGATGGCTACCTTCAGGGCGCGGCTGCCGGGATGCGCGAAGAATCGGGAACAGGTACACTGCCAATAGCAGTCACGAACCGGCGTGAGCGCGCCGGGGACAACGGGCACAAGACGCATGTCGATCACCGGTAAATCCGGAGTGCAGATCAGCAAAGAGGCCGATTTCGATCTGCCCGACCCCTTGCTGCGAAAATACAACCGGCCGGGGCCGCGCTACACGAGCTATCCGCCGGCGCCCTCCTGGTCCGACGATTTCAGCCGCGCCGATCTGGAAAAGTCTTTTGCCCTGGCCGAAGACGCGGCCAGCGACGTTTCGCTCTACGTTCACATCCCCTTTTGCGAAAGCCTCTGCCTGTTTTGCGCCTGCAACGTGGTGATCCAGAAGGATCATCGCGCCGCCGCCGATTACCTGGAGGTCCTGCGGGGCGAAACCTCCGCCGTCTCGCGATTCGTTTCTCGCCGCCGGCGGGTCGTGCAGGTGCACTGGGGCGGCGGTACGCCGACCTATCTCGAGCCGCGCCAGATGGAGGACCTCTTCGCCAGCCTGGGCAGTTCCTTCCATGTCGCGCCCGACGCCGAAATGGGCGTGGAAATTGATCCTCGCGTCACCACTGCCGGGCACCTGGAATCGCTGCGGCGGCTCGGATTCAACCGCTTGAGCATGGGCATTCAGGATTTCGACCCGCAGGTGCAGGAAACCATCCATCGCGTCCAGCCGTACGATCGAACGCGGGAAACGATCGAAACGGCCCGGTCGCTCGGCTTTGCCAGCCTCAACGTCGACCTCATCTACGGCCTGCCCTACCAGACGGCCGAAAGATTCCAGGAAACGGCCGATCGCATCGTCGAACTGGCTCCGGATCGCATCGCGCTCTTCAGCTACGCGCACGTGCCATGGCTCAAGAAGCAGCAAGGCAGCTTTGCGGCGTTGCTGCCCCCCGATCATGAGAAGTTCCGGATTTTCCGCGCGGCGCTCTCCCGCTTCCTCGGCGCCGGCTACATCTACATCGGTATGGATCATTTCGCCCGGCCCGAAGACGAATTGGCGCATGCGCAGCGCAACCGCACGCTCCATCGAAATTTCCAGGGATATTCCACACGGGCCGGGGCGGACTTGTACGGGCTGGGCGTCAGCGCGATCAGCCGGATCGGAACGACGTACGCCCAGAATTTCCGCAACCTGGCCCGGTATCAGGAGGCGGTCGCCAGCGGCGGCCTGGCGACGATGCGCGGCTACCGCCTGACCGCCGACGACCGAATTCGCGGAACGGTCATCAGCCGCCTGCTCTGCCATGCCGTGGTGAAGAAGGCGGAAATCAACCGGGAATTCGGGGTGGATTTCGACCTTTACTTTGCCGACGAGCTCGGCCGGCTGCAAGATCTGGCGCTGGATTCGCTGGTAACCATCTCCCCGGAGGAAATCGCCATCACCGGCCGCGGCCGCATCTTCATGCGAAACGTGGCCATGGCGTTCGACCGTTATCTGCCGGCCATCGAAGGCGACCGGCCCCGATTTTCCCGCACCCTCTAGAACTCGGCTGCGAGACCAGCGGCCTGCAACCTGCCTTTTTCCCCTCCTTGCGAGTCCCCGGCCCGCTTTGCAACCAGGCCAATACTTGCAGCATCCAATCAGTCGCAAACAGGCACTCCTGGGGGGTTGTTCTGGAGACCACCTGAGGGAGGAGGACATTATGCAAGTATCCAAAAGAACCCGAAACTCCCGGAAACCGGATTTCGGCAAGCTTCTCAAGTCGAAGCGGCAGGAGCTAATCGGTCAGTTGAACGAATGGCGGGAAGATGTTCGCGTCGAACGCATGACGGAAGACGAAGGGGGCCTGGCGAGCTGGGCCCAGATGGAACACCTGGCCTGCGCCACGCTCGAGCAAGGGCAGAAGACCCTGGCGGAAGTGGAGGCAGCTCTAAGCCGAATGGATCGCGGCACCTACGGGTTATGCGAGAGTTGCGCGGAACCGATCCCGGAAGTGCGCCTGAGCGCGCTTCCGTGGGCCCGGTTCTGCGTCAAGTGCATGGAGCGCCATCACCGCAACTGACCCGGCCTTTTTAGGATCCCACCCGAGCGTACTAGACGCTACCGGTGCGACCGTCGGACAGAAGCGGCGAACTTTGCGGGGACCGAACCTCGCCGGTGAGTAGGCGGCGAATCGGTCTCTGGAAGGCTTACTGTTCTCCCCGCAGAAACTCGTAACGGTCGATAGCCGCCGCCATCTGATATTCGGAACTCTCCTGCTCCAGGGAACGGAGAATTCGTCCCAGACAGCGAACACGGACCGGCCCGGCGAGAGTCACTTCGTGGGGAAGGGTCATCACGACCTCGACCAGTGCGCCCGATTCAATCTGCTTGGGCAACAAGAACGACAACCCGCGAGAACTGACATCCTTGGAAACGCTCAATGCCTCGCCCGTGACCGTTCCGCTGGCCCAGCGAATCGACAGGGGTAACTGCATGCGAAAACGGCGCGCAGCCCTACGTTCTCCCAGTGTCAATGTACACCTCCTTCTCTGAGGTGGTCAGAGTAACAACGGGCCGCGAAGCGCTCAATAGGCGGAAAGTCCGGGATGTATTACCGTACCGGCGATCTAGAACCATCGCCAGCTTCTTCTTCCTCCTCCTGGCGGAAGGTTTCAAGGACATCCTTCAGGGTCAGGACTCCCTCGAGCTTCCCGGGATCGGCGCGGCTGACGACGGGAACTACGGGACGGCTTTGGGCGAAACCGATGGCGGAATCGAGCGGCTGGTCGGGGTGAACGGTGGGAAGCCAGTCGGCAGTCATTACGCTGGCGAGCTTACGCTCGTGTCCTTCTCCCTGGTCGAGGCGTTCGAGTTGCGTCCGGTCGGCCGCCATCCAACGGCCCGAGGGGAAACGCACGAGCACAACGCGCGCGTTCGAAGATTTGGCCATCGCCATCGCCTCAGCGACCAGGCTTTCCGAACGAACCACCGGGAACCAGGGGGCGCTCATGGCGTGCTCGACGCGAAGCACCGGGTGCTCGCGTTGTTCTTCGAGGGATGGGAGCTCGATGCCGTCCTGGCGGGAGAACAGGTCAAAGAGGGGGACGCTCTGATACCGGCGTGAAATCAGATAAGCGATGAAGTTGGAGATCATCACCGGCACGATGATCGAATAGTTGCCGCTCACCTCGACCACGATAAAGATCGAGGTGATTGGCGCGCGGAGAAAGCCGGCAAACAAGGTCCCGATGCCGACCAGGGCGAATGCGCTCACCGATCCGCTCATATGGAAGAGGATGTGTTCGGCTCCGCCCACGGCTCCGCCCAGCATGGCCCCGATGAACATCGCCGGCGCGAACATGCCGCCGGGCGTTCCGCTGACGAAAGATACGCCGGTGCCGAGAATCTTCATCCCGCCCAGAATGCCCATCTTCTGCCAGGTGTACTGGCCGTGCAGAGCCTGACCGATGTAAACGTATCCGGCCCCCATGATCTGGGGGTACGCGAGCCCGATCAGGCCGATCAGCAGTCCTGCCACAGCCGGCTGAATGTAAAACGTCCATGGCGGCAGCTTGCGCAAAAGTGGCCGGAAGTAGGCGAGGAATTTCAGGAAAACCAGCGACGCGAAACCGCCGCAAACGCCCAGTACCGCATAACCCACCAGGTCCAGCGCCGAAAACCCATGATAGGGAGGCACGCTGAATATCGGCTGGGGACCGAGGAAGAGCCGCAACACGACGACGCTCGAAACCGCGGCCAGCGCCACGCCGCCCAGTCCGCCGGCACTCCAGGTCCCGATCACTTCTTCGATCACGAACAGCATCGCGGAAATCGGCGCGTTGAACGCCGCGGCCAGCCCCGCCGCCGCGCCCACCGGAGCGAGCAGCCTGGCCTTCTCCTTGGAAAGGCGCAGCCGCCGGCCCATCGCCGAAGCGATGCCCGCTCCCATCTGCAGCGCCGGGTCCTCGGGACCGAGCGAGAAGCCAGAACCGATAGCCAGGGCGCAGGTAACGAACTTCCCAATCACCGTGCGGAACGGTACGTAGCCGTCATAGATGTAAACAGCCGCCTTGGTCTGATTGACGCCGCTGCCGCGAACTTGCGGGAAAACCCAAATCACGAGCAGCGCCACAAAGATTCCGGCGACCGTGGGCACGATCAGCGTTCGCGCCCAGGACGGAGCCAGGGACGATCCCAGCAGCCAGATCCGCGTCATATCGATTGCCACGCGGAAACAGACCACGGCCAGACCGGAGAGCAGACCGATCACCACCGCCAAAAGGAGAAACAGCTGAGATTCGCGGACAGTGATCCGTCCGGTTGCCTCGCGCAAGCGAGCGGCATGCGCCGAGGCTTTTCCGACCAGAGCGGCTAAGCCCCGCCCTGTCCTTTGTTGTTCACCGACAACTGATGTTTCTTTCCGATCAGCCACAGGGCCTGGTCCTTCCCTTGGAGGGGGCCGCACTCACTGGCGGCCAGATCTTCCCCTGAAAAAACGAAATTCATGAGCTGCAGAACGGTTTGCGGTTGCCCGCGGAAATGGGTCATGAGCTCTAGCTGCCGCTGCCCGAGCGCCCAAGTCTGCTGGAGGGCGTTCGGGGAGGCGCCGCTGGCGTCGAGGGCGACGCCTTGCTTGTTCGCGCAATCCGTCAATGAGGATAGCGCTTGCAGGTAGGCGTCGAGCGAGCGCTCGGTTCGTTGCCGCTCGTCCAGCCCGATTTGAAACGGATCATTCTCAATCACCAGGCGCGTCATTTTCAGCAGCGAAACCGTTTGCTGATCCTTCGGATCGAGTTTGACGGCCGATTCGAGATAGGGGAGCGCATCCTGGTATTCGCCGACGTCAAACTCGGCTTGGCCGGCCCCGGCCAGTGCCGGCGCGTAGCGGGGACTCACCCGGAGAGCCAGCCGGAACTGTTGCAATGCCTGGCGAGGGTTGTTCGACTCCATCTGAAGCTGTCCAATCTCAGTTTGGCGCTGGTAGTCGTTGCGGGGCGTGTCGGCAGCCATGGCGAGCAGCTCCGCCTGGGCCTGACCGCTTTTACCCCTGGAACGGTAGAACTGAAACAACTGCATCCGTGCCTGCCACCGGTGCTGTTCGGGCTCGCTCGTCCAAACTCCGTATATGGCATTGTCAAAATAGCGGGCAGCGTCGGCACTGCCACTGCGCGCTTCGAGCTGGGCCAATTCGAGATTGATTTCGCCGCTGCCCGGCTCTCTGGACCAGAGATCGAGCAGATAGGACTCGGCCTCCACGTTCCGGGAGGCCGCGGTGAGCGCCTGCGCGAGACGCAGCTGATAGCTCGAATTGTCGGGATCATAGCTCAGTGCATTCCGGAAGTCTCCGATCGCTTCCTGGGGCCGCTCGGAGGCCAGAGCGCTGCTGCCTTTTTGGAACCACATCTGTGCCAATTCGGTCTGCTTGGTGTGGTAAAACCCGACAGCCACCTCGGTGATCCCGAACATGATCCCGAGGGCGGCCAGGGCCGTCAGCAGCACAGCTTCACGCGACCACACGCGAAGCGCCCACGGCCTTTTCTTATTTTGGGCCATATCTCAAAAACATAGCGCAGCTTGGGGCTTGTGCACCAGCCCGGCGCCGGATTTTTTCAAAAGGGGAAACGATTTTACCCGAAATTCAGGGCATTTCGGTCAGATGGTGATGGATTGCGTAGAGAGCAAGTTCCAACCGGTCGGAAACGCCCAGCTTATCGAAGATATTGTGCAGATGATTTTTCACGGTCTGCTCGCTGATGAAGAGCTTCTCGGCGATTTCGCGATTGCGGAAGCCTTGAGCCACCAAATGCACGATCTCCCGCTCTCTCGGGCTCAGTAGGGGCTTTTCCCGGCGTGCGCCGGAATCCGAGGACTTCTTGAAGGCGTCGATTACCTCGGAAGTCATCCGGTTATCGAGCCAGATTTCCCCCGAATGGACCTTGCGAATGCTCTTGAGGAGCAGGGAACTGGCCGATTGTTTCCAGACGACCCCGCGAGCACCCAGACGCACCGCCCGGACGATATCGTGCTCGTTTTCTCCCTCCGTGACCAGAATGACTCGGGTCTGGTTGGAGTTGCCATTCATCTCCTCGAGAACCCCAAGTCCATCCTTGACGGGCATGCGAAGATCGAGCAACAGCACGTCAGGCTTCAGCTTACCGATGAGGCGGACGGCCTCGTTACCGTCACCGGCTTCCCCGACGACGGAAATATCCCCAGCGCCTTCGAGGAGCTTGCGGAGTCCCTCCCTGAAAATAGCGTGATCGTCGGCGATCGCTATTCGAATATTGGGAGTCGTTTTCCCTTTGGTCATGTTGGTCATGTTGGTCATGTCGCTATGGTATTAGGCATAAAACCTTAGAACACGTTGCCCACCGTTCTGGCAGCAACTTGCGGGGGTGCTGCGCGACGGTAACCCCTCCCAGAAACCGCCATGAATACTATGAATACCAGATTTCCCACGGTTTCCATCTGGAGGGACGATACTCGAGGCATGGAAGGGGAGCCGGGAAGGGTGTCATCACGGGTATCATCACGATTTTTGCGCGTCAGAGAAAAGAGACTGCGGGCGTCCGGAGCCGGATGGACTTGAGGGCAAAGGAGTAAGAAATGCTACCAATAGCGATGTCCGCTTGGGAATGCTCCGCTTCGCCCCAAGCATGCCACACGTCCCAATCCCCCTAACCGATATTCCCAAAGCCCTGCTACAGGACCCCTAGGGCCTTATTGGCGCGACCGGCGAGCCGGTCGTTAGACCGGGTCCCGGTGAGCGAGGCGCGGAATGGTCCGGGGTGGCGGAGACGGCATTATAGGCCGCACCGACCATCACCACGAGCGCAACGAAATACATCCAGATCATCAAGCCGATCACGGCTGCCATGCCGCCATAGATCAGGTTGTAGTGCATGTTACGGACGTAGAGACTGAAGCCAGCGGTCAGCAGCCACCAGAGGATTGTCGCCACCAGGGCACCGGGCAACTGGTCGTGCCAGCGGCGGTAGGGGCGCGCAAGGTGATACATGGCGATTAACGCTATAAAGGCGGTGGCCAGTGCGGCGCCGTCGTAAACGCCCGCCCAGGCAATCCGCATCAGAAATCCGCCGCCGATGATTAGGGTCATCCATACGCGCAACTCGCGCCCAAACACCGTGAGAATACCGGTCAGCGTCCAAGGGACGCTCGTTAAGGCAAGCATGGAAACGGCGCGGCGATAGCGGACCCAGTAACTGGGCTTTTTCACGTCTTGCCAGACGATCGCGAAGGCGTCCACATAGTTCGCCATGGCCTGCGTGCCGAGCAGCAAGGTGCCGAACAAGCCGAGCAGGATCAGCCGCCACGGGGTTCCAACCAGCGGTTCGAGGAACTCCCGGACCAGCCTGACGCTGCCTGATGGAAGCACCAGCTGAAAGCTGCCAGGCAACTCGAGGGCGGGGTGGGCGCTCCAGCCGGAAAGGCTCAGCAACCCGAGCGAAAGGAGCAGTACGGGGAAAAAGGCCAGAAACATGGCGAAGGCAATCGCCTGGGCCTGGGTGAGTCCGCGAGGGACGACACGGAGAACGGCGCGCCATAGATGCCTTCCCATCGCTCGCATCGCTTGGCGGGATTATACCTGGAAGAGTGGCTCCGGGCCCCGGTGTTGTCCGGCGCGGTTGCCGGGATTAGACTGGAGTTGGTTGCGGCCGTCGAAGCGCCAGCGGGGCCCGAGCCGCTTTTCAGGCGAGCGCCGCGGCCTTGCCGGGCCAAGATAGAAACGGGCCGAGCAATATAAGTTACTGAAAACGAAGGGGATCGTTTTATGGCTGTGAAAAGGGCAGAGGCGGAGAAATCGCCGGCAAACGGGCGAGCTTCCCGCCGCCTGGGTGCGGCAGGGGCTGTGCTGGTGACAGGTGCCATGCTTCTTGCCGGTGCGGCCTGTTTCGCTCGCGGCAAACCTCTGATCTGGAAGCCGGTGGAACAGGCGCTGTTGAAGGAGAACAATCGGCCGGTGAAAACCTGGAACGTTTACCAACCCGATAAGGAACGCGAATGGGTGCTGGTGCAGGTCGAACGGAACTGGTTCATTTTCAACACGAAAGAGAAGCGCGTTTATAAGGCCGAGCGCGCCGACTTCCATGCGCACGGCGATTCCCTCATCGGCCCTGAACCGGGCCGGCATACGCCCCCCTTGAAGACCGACGGCTGGGATTCACACGATGTGGGACCGGCGCAGCAGATTTCGGTGCGGATAGCGGCGACGGGAAACGTGTTGGCGATCGAGTTGCCCCATCCGCTCGCCGTCTACTGAGCCGGGCGCCCGCTCACGGCTCAAGGCGAATTGGAAATACTGCCGGGTTCGGCAACGCCGGCTACCCACGGAATTCCCGCCAGCCCGGAACGAATCTCGACGACAACGGTTTCGCCGACGTGGAATTCGGAATACTCATCCTGGCTGACGGGAACGCGCTCGTAACGGCGCCCGTCGCGCCAAGAGACGACGACCAAACGGCGGGTCGGCACCATGGCCGACATGGAAAACTTCTCGACGATACGGGTCTCCCTGTCATGCACCGGGGAGTCATCCAGCGTGGCGTTCACCACCAGCAGGCCGGCCAGCAGCCAGGGCACGGGGACGAGCGCCATGAAAATCCGCTTCCGAATTTCGATGCCGCCGTTTCGCAGAGCGCCTCGCTCCACCCAGACAGCCAGCGCCAAGCCGATGAAGAAGATCGCGCCACAGAAAACCAGCATGGAGTCCATTTCGAGCGGTGGAAATCGGTAAGTGGCCGCGAGAAACGCCAGGGAACCTAGCAAAAACATGCCCGTGCGAAGGATCAGCTTGTGGCGGAGCACGAGGCTGGCAGCGGCGGGAGTGAGTTCACAATGCTCGCACACCGGTCCCGTGAGTACCGCATCGCAATTAAGGCATCGTTTTGCACCGGAACGAAACATCCTGCTGCGATGCTAGGCGCCGGGTTCGAAGAATGTCAATGGAGGGGAGAATTCACTTCATGGCTTCGACGGACTGTGGCTCGAGCGTCTCGCAGACCATTAGTTCGCTGCGGTTTTGGGAGAGCAATTCACAATCGATTGTGTGAGCGCCTTGCATCGCTTCCTGCGGCGTCCGGCCTTCCGCCACGGCGCAATGGACGCGCCCGTGAAAGTTCAAACAGACCCGGTAGCGAACCTTCGTGGCCTGAAATGAGGAATAGGCGATTACCGAAACGAAGATCACGACCAGGAGGGCGACGATCCATTTGAATTTCACGCTCATGTGGACCCATCTTGTCCGAAATGGTTTGAAATTGCAACGCCATGAGTCCCCGAGGGACCGTTCAACCGAGCGTTCCTGCCCTTCGCTGCCACGTAGGCGGTCGTGGGCGGAAGTTGTCCCGAACATACCCCCGCTTTGGCGATGCACGGCGCCCCGCGTGATAATGAGGCCCATGAGCGCAACCACTTCGTCTGCCGAAGGGCAGCCTGCCCGTATCCAAGGATTTGAACAGAAACTGGACCGCCTGGCCGATGTCGCCGTCCGCGTGGGATTGGGCCTGGCGCCCGAACAGCAACTCGTGATGACCGCCACGCTCGACGCGTTGCCGCTGGCGCGGCGAATCACGGAACACGCCTATAAAGCCGGCGCGTCTCTGGTCACTACGCTTTTTTCCGATGAAGAATCGACGCTGCTACGCTATCGCTACGGCTCGGATGCCGGTTTTGACGTGGCGGCGTCGTGGCTCTATGAAGGCATGGCCCAGGCATTCCGGAACGGGGCGGCGCGGCTGGCGATCACGGGCAATGACCCGGCTCTGCTCTCGAAGGAGGATCCGGAAAAGGTGGGCCGAGCGAATCGCGCTGCGTCCAAGGCATATCGCCCCGCGCTGGAACTGATTACGCGGCATGAGATCAACTGGACCATCGTGTCCTGCGCCACGCCCGCCTGGGCGGCAACTGTGTTTCCGGACCGGCCGCCGGGCGAGGCGATGTCCCGGCTCTGGGATGCCATCTTTGCCGCGTCACGCGCGGACCTGGCCGACCCGGTGGCCGCGTGGAAAGAACACGATGCGAATCTGCATTCTCGCGCCAATCACCTGAACCGGAAGCGCTATGCGGCGCTGCATTTCCGGGGACCCGGCACCGATCTCCGCGTCGGTCTTGCTGACGATCATCTTTGGCTGGGCGGCGGCACCATGGCGGGAAATGGGCGGTACTGCATTCCCAACATGCCGACCGAGGAGGTTTTTACCACGCCGCATAAGGACCGCGTGGACGGACGGGTAACCAGCACGAAGCCGCTCTCGCATCAGGGAACGATGATCGAGGGAATTTCCGTGCGTTTCGAGGCGGGACGGGTTGTCGAGGCTCATGCCACGCGAGGCGAGCGGGTCTTGCAGCGGATGATCGAGACCGATGACGGAGCGCGGCGGCTCGGCGAGGTATCCCTGGTGCCGCATTCGTCGCCGATTGCGTCGAGCGGATTGCTCTTCATGAATACCCTCTTCGATGAGAACGCCGCCTGTCACATCGCCCTGGGGCAAGCCTACAGCTCCTGTGTGAAGGATGGCGACCGTCTCACTCCGGAACAACTGGCGCAGCGCGGAGCGAACGAAAGCCTGATCCACGTCGACTGGATGATCGGGTCCGATCGGATAGACGTGGACGGAATCGGCGCGGACGGCAATTCCGAGCCCCTGATGCGCGCGGGAGAATGGGTTTAGGGTCCTGCGCCGGCTGGATTGCTCAGAACGGGCCACCGGCGCGCCGCAGCGCTCGTTGTGCGGCGGCAACGGCCGGCGAAAAGCGCGGAGAGACGAGCGTGGCGTGCGGGGCGAGCGAGCCCAGATGCCGCCCGGCACAGTCGTCGAAAAAGTGGGTGCGGCCAAAAACGCCGCCGACACGGCCCAGAGGGAAATTCTCCGAACCAAAATCGAGCCTCCGAATCACCGCCGGGACCAGTTCCGCAAGGCTCGCGGCGGCTTCAGCCAGAATCGATTGAGCGGTTTCGCTTCCTGCTTCCGCCGCGGCGACCGCTGCCGGGAAGAGAGCGGGCAGGCGCTCGAGCGGCTTGCGTGCGACCTCATCGACCAACCGCTGCCAATCGTGGTGGCCCAGCGCGGCGGAAACGGCCTGCTCGAGACGGGAGGGCGGTAAGGCGGCATCCTGCGTCCGGGACATGGCTGCCAGGACACGGCGGCCAATATCGAAGGCGCTGCCTTCATCGCTGAACCAAGGGCCCCATCCTCCGGCCCGCGCGGTGCGCCCGGAGCCGTCGCGGCCAAAGGAGGCCGAGCCGGTTCCGGAAACCAGCACAATCGCCGGACCCGACTCCGCGACGGCTTCCAGGGCAATCTCGAGGTCGGTAATCGCTTCGACTCCGGCCCCGCGAAACCGGGTGGAAAGAAATGCGGCGACGCGGTGAGCGATGCGCGGCCGTCCCGCTCCGGCGAGCCCGGCGGTCACCCCGCCCACGTCACGGGCTTCGACCTGGGCCTTATCCAAGGCACGCGCCGCGGCGTCGTCGAGCGCGGTCAGGGAACGCGCCAGACTGGTGCGAAGCGGGTTTGACGCGCCTCCCAGGGTTTCGGTCACGAGCTGCCCGGCGCCATCGACCAGCGCGGCGGCGGTCTTCGTTCCACCGCCATCGAGTCCAAGATAAAGGCTCATGTGGGCCTCCGCCAGCAATGGAGCATTAGCGAAGCCATCCGTATCGTTATCATTTTATTCCCTGCTGCCTTATCCGAATGTGCCGGCGAGCGAGAAACCGGGCAGCCCGAAACGGTTCAGAAGCGGACCCAAATCGCCGGTTATGGCACTCCGATAGTCGTGCAAGGCAACTGCCTCGCAAAAGGAAAATCCGTATTCAGATCGTATCGGCGCGCACCACGTCATGCCCGATCGGGCAGCCGTGCAACCGGGGCCATTCGAAACTGGACATTTAGATGCTCGCGGGTCGCCAAAGGCAGCTTGCAGGCGGCCGCGACCGGCAATCTTTCGATTCTCCGCGAGGCCGGGCCATCGTAGACTGCATGCGGCCTCCTGCCGAGAGCCAAGGAAGAATTTTGCTGTTTGATTCCGGGAAAGGACGCACCGATTCCATCTCGCATGGATAGCCGCAGCGGTGTTGACAGGCTAAAGCGCGCGCAACATCCGGACCTGGTGCGCGGGCTCGGCCCGTGGGCGGCGACGGCGATTGTCGTCGGCACGATGATCGGCACGGGCATCTTCATCGTCCCGGCCGACATGACGCGGACGGCGGGCACCGTGAAACTGGTTTTTGCCGTCTGGATCGCGGGCGGTCTGCTCACCCTTTTCGGGGCATTCGCCTACGCGGAACTGGGCGCGGCGATACCGGAAGCGGGGGGCGAATACGCCTATATCGGACGCGGCTTCGGCCCGGTATGGGGATTCCTGTTCGGCTGGATGCATTCGATCGCGGGCCGGACGGCTTCGATCGCGGCGATCGCGGCCGGGTTGCTGCGTTTTTGGGGATTTCTCGATCCGCGGGTGATGATGCCGCTCGCCTCCCTCCATTTCTCGATGCCTTGGAGCGCCAAGCCTTACAGCTTCGTATTCACGCTGGCCATGCCACTGGCCGTCGCCGCTATCGCCGCCGTGACATTCATCAACTACCTCGGCGTGCGGCTGGGCGGGCAGGTGCAAATCGTGTTGACGGTGATCAAAGTCGCTGTGATCGCCGCTGTGATTGCGGTTGGTTTTGCCTTCCACGGCCATCCGGCGGCGCTCGCCACGCCGGCGGGCCGGGCGGAGGGGATGGGCGGATTTTTCGCGGCGATGGTGGCGGCGCTTTGGGCGTACGACGGATGGGCCAACATCAACCTGGTGGGTTCGGAGGTGATCGAACCGGGCCGGAGCATTCCCCGTGCGCTGGTTGCCGGCGTGGCGATCGTCATGGTGCTTTACATCCTCACCAGCGCGGTTTGCTTCTACGTTTTGCCCTTTTCCCAGGTCGCCGCCTCGCCTCACGTGGTTTCCGATGCGATGGCCCGCGTGGCGGGTTCGCGAGCGGCTGCATGGATCACGCTGGCGATGGTCGTATGCGCGCTTGGCACGTTGAACTCGTCCATCCTGAGCGGGGCGCGGGTCGATTACGCGATGGCTCGCGACGGCCTCTTCTTTCGCGTCGCCCGCGGCATCCATCCGCGATTTCGCACACCGGCGAACGCCCTGATCTTCCAGGGTTGCCTGGCCGCCGTTCTGGCGCTGACCGGCACGTTCGAGGATCTTTTCTCGCTCTTCATCTTCGTCCAGTGGATTTTTTACGGCTTGGCAACGGCGTCCATGATGCGCCTGCGGCGCAAGGAACCCGGCCTGATCCGGCCGTACCGGAGTTGGGGCTATCCGGTGGTGCCGGTGATTTTTATTCTCGGCGCGGTGGCCGTGACTTCAAGCGTGCTGATCGAGCGGCCGCTGCGCGCCGGGCTGGCGCTGGTGGCGATCCTGGTCGGGCTGTTTTTCTACCGGCGCTGGCGCTCGGAAGAGGCCTCCGGAGGTCAGGCGTAGGAAGGCGGCGAGGATTCGGGCGAGCCGGCGGCGCGCCCGGCCTTCGCCCACGATCCGGGCGGCGCGGGCGCGGTCGCAAGATCGGGATGAAGGATGCGAGCGAGAATTTCCACGCCGCCTGCCAAGCGGGGCCCGGGCCGGGCAAAGAAGCTGCTGGCGTCGACGGCCGCGACGCGGCCGCTCCGGGCAGCGGGAAGGTCCCACCACTCGGATGGCAGGCGGGCCTGGGAATATTCGTCGAGCGTCTTTTCGAGGTTGTAGCCGCAGGGCATCAGGACGATTTCATCGGGCTGGCTGTCCAGCACGACGCGCCATTCCAGGGCGACCGACGGCACGCCGGCGCGGGCGAGCACCGGGATGCCGCCGGCGAGTTCCACCATTTCCGGCACCCAATGGCCGGCGACAAACGGGGGATCGAGCCATTCCAGGCAGAGCGTTCGCACGGGCGCGGCGGACCGCATTTCGGCCTCGACCGCGCCAATCCGCGCTTCGAGCCGCCCGACCAGCGCCTCGGCCGCAACCAGGCAGCCGGTGGCGTCGCCGAGCGCGCGGATGCTCTCCCACACATCGGCGAGCTTCTGCGGCGTGAGCGAGAGCAGCCGTGGAGGCTTATCGAATCGCGCCAGAGCGGCCGCGAGGTCGTCGGGGGAAGCGGCGCAAACGTGGCATAGATCCTGTGTGACGATCAGGTCGGGATCGATTTCCCGAAGCCGTTCGGCATCGACCACGTAAACGCTCTGGCCTCGCTCAACGCATTCCCGCACCTGCCGGTCGATTTCACCCGCCGCGGCGCGAGCGTCGATACGCGGGTGAATCAGCGGGGGCCGGGAGGCCGCTTCGGGCGGATAGTCGCATTCGTGAGTGACGCCGACGACATCCGCGCCGGCGCCGATGGCAAAAAGGATTTCCGTCGCGGCCGGCAGTAGCGAGCAGATACGCATCGAATCCCCTTCCGGCAGGGATGGCGGAAAAAACGTCGAGGCCACCCTCCGCCCTCTGTTAGAATCCTAACCTATCGGAAGTTGGAACGGGCCACGCAATGGCATTGGCCGACGCGTTGATTCATCGGAAGGCTGAAGGGAGCCGGATGAAGGTTTGCCGCGTGGGCCTTGCGGCGGGCGCTATCCTTTGCGGCGCCACGGCTGGGTTCGCGCAGGCCAATCCACCAACTCCCGTGTTGCTCACCCATCCCCCGCCCGCCGCGGTTTCACAATCTTCCCCCGAAACAATCGAGTTGGTCGTGCCGAAGGGAACGCCGCTGCGCGTCTCGCTCATCAAGAAAGTGCGCATCCGAAAAGTGGGTGACCCGGTAACGGCGCGCGTTCTCGAGCCCGTCTACGCGTTCGACCGCGTGGCCGTGGCGGCGGGAAGCGAAGTAACGGGGAAAGTCGTTCAAATCATCCCCGCTTCCAAGCTGGTGCGCACCGAAGCGATTCTCAACGGCGATTTCACTCCGCTCAAAACGGCCAAAGTCGAATTCGACACGCTAATCCTGAAGAACGGCACTCACATGGCGCTCGATACGCGAGCTCTGCCTGGCACGCAGGATGTCATCCGCCTGGTGACCCGGCAAAACGACAAGAAGCCCAGCCTGGTGGACCAAGCCAAACAGGCCATCGATCAGCGCTGGCGCAACGCGATCGACCAGGTAAAAGCGCCCGGAAAACTTCACCGGCTCGAGCAAATGGGGCTCAATGAGCTGCCGTATCACCGCCAGTATCTGCACGCCGGAACGGTATACGACGCCGAACTCATCAAGCCGCTCGATTTCGGCAAGGCGACCATCGCCCCGCAAGAAACGGCCGGCCTGGGCCAGGTTCCGCCTCAAAACAGCGTCGTCGAGGCGCGCCTGCTGACGGCCTTGAGCTCGGCAACGGCGGTGAAGGGAACGCCGGTCAAAGCGTTGGTTACGAAACCCCTGTTTTCCTCCAAGAAAAAGAAACGGCTGTTGCTGCCCGAAGGAACCGAGCTCGAGGGCGACGTGGTGCAGGCGCGCTCGGCGCGGCATCTGCATCGCAACGGCCAGCTACGCTTTGTGATCCGCAAGATGGAATTGCCGTCCGGGCCGTGGGAGCGAGTGGATGCGAGCATCGAAGGGCTCGAAGTGGGCCGCAACGCGAATCTCGCACTGGATTCGGAAGGTGGCGCGAGCGTGAAGCAGTCGAAAAAACGCTATCTGACGACGGCGCTGGCGATCGCGATCGCCGCCACGACGGTGGCTGGTGACAGCGACCACCACATGGGCAGCATGAAGCAGGCCGTCGGCGGCGACGCCGGCACCAACGGTTTGGCGGGCGGTTCGGGTTTCCGGCTGGTCGGGCTTGTGATGGGAGCGGGACTTCGCTCGCGGGCGCTCGGATCGGTGCTCGGATTTTACGGAGCGGCGCGTTCGGTCTACTTTCACTTCCTCGCTCGCGGCCACGACGTGGTCCTCGCCAAGGACACGCCGATGGAAATCGCATTCGGACCGCGTCTCGGTCCGCCGGCCAAGTAATCGCGTCCCCCTCCACCCGGCCTGGCTTCGGTTGCTTTCCGAGCGCCTATCGGCGCCGGCGCTCATGGCGTCCGATCCCTCCGGACCGGCGCTGCCTCGGGCGCCGGGAGCAGATCGGTGAAGACGAACCCATCGCGCTCGACGATTTCACCGGTGGCGAGAGAAATCGGGGAGCCGAACATCGGCCCGGCGCTCGCGAACGTATGAAATTCTCCGTTTTCGCCGCAAGGATCGATCCCCGTCGGCAGCTCGGCAAGCAGCCGCGAATTGAATTTTCGTCCGGCAAATGCGCGATCGAGCTTACGCGGGTCGATGCAAGCGAGCCAGGCTTCAAGTCCGCCGGCCACCATGTCGCCGGCCAGTTTGCCGGTTTCGATTCCCCAAATTGGGAAGACCGGAGTCATCGCGCAGCGCGCGAGCTGCTGTTCCCTATACTGACGGATATCCTGGAGGAAGAGATCTCCGAAGACGACGTGAGTCACTCCCTCGCCGCGAGCGCGGTCCATCGCGGCGGCCATGGCCTGTTCGTACTGCTCGTTCGGGCAGGGATAGGGAATGGGCACTTTGATGAGAGGCAGGCCGGCGCGCTCGGCCTGGAGGTCGATGAGAGCTTCGCGGACGCCATGCATCGCGACGCGCCCGAAGGCGCGGTTCACCGTGGAGAACAGGGCCACGATGTCGAGATCGTTTTGCCGGCGCGCGACGTGAAGCGCCCAGGCGCTATCTTTTCCACTGCTCCAGGAAAGCCATGCCTTCGGTCGAGGGGTCATCGGATCTCCGCTGCTTCCGATCAGTCGCCGGGATAAATCAGGTATTTTTTCCGGATCTGGCGAAAGCGGTCGATTGAGTTCGTCCAGGAAGCCACGATGTCGGGCGGCGCAACGCCGTTTTCCATTTGCTCGAGGGTCGAGCGCGAACCGAGCAACTGAATGATTCGGCCAGCTTGGAAATTACCAGGATAGAGTTTGGCGAGCGTCGCGGCAATCTCGATTCCCATCAGCATGGGCGACAAGGAGCCGCGGTCGGTGACGAGCAGCGAGACGCCCTGGCAGCTCTGGCCCTGATAGATGCCGCGGTTGGGAACGAAGACGCGGGGAACGAAGCGGACGCCGGGGATGAATTCATGGTTCAGCGCGTCGGCGAGTTCGGGCCCGTGGATGTAGGGAGCGCCGATGACCTCGAACGGCGTATCCGTTCCGCGGCCCACCGAAACGCCGCCGGCCTGCAGGATTTCGACGCCCGGATCGAGCATCACTTCGTTCACCGTGCGCAAGCTCGGCGATGGCGGAATCCAGACCAGGCCGGTCTGGTCGTAGGTATCGCGCCGGTGCCAGTTCTGCATGGGGATGACGGTGAGATCGGCGCCGATATGGTTTTCGGCGTTGTACATCTTCGCCAGCTCCCCGATGGTCATTCCATAGATCACCGGCTCGGGGAAATAACCGGTGAAGGATAGCCGGTCGCGATCGAGGACCGGCCCGGCGATCCTTTCGCCGCCGAGCGGGTTGGGACGGTCGAGAACGAAAAGGGGGATGTGCTGCCGCGCGGCGGCTTGCATGGCGTAGGCCATGGTGGTGGTGGAAGTGTCGAAACGGGCGCCCGAATTCTGGATATCGAAAACCAGGGCATCGATGCCGCGCAGCATGGAGGCGGTGGGGCGCAAGGCCTGGCCGTAGAGGCTATAAACCGGCAGGCCGCTCGCCCGGTCCTTCGTGTTGCGAACGGGGCCTTCGGCGCGGCCGGAGAGTCCGTGTTCGGGACTGAAGAGCGCCACCAGCTTGACGCCGGGGGCGTGGCCCAAGACGTCGATCGTGCGCCGGCCCTGACGATCGACGCCCGTTTGGTTGGTGATCAGGCCGACGCGCTTGCCCCGGAGCGGCTCGAAGTTTTCCTGCTCGAGTATGTCGATGCCGGTGAAGGTCTGGTCGTTGCGGGTCGTGACGCCGGAAGGGTCGTAGGGCCGCTCGGCGCCCAGGCTGCGTTCGATCGGGGAGGTCTCGCCGGCCGCGTCGCCGGCGGCGAGCGCGGCAGCGACGAGGGTCGCCACGCGGGCGCGCAAGCTGGAAAGCGCCGGGCGGGCAGCCGGCTCAACGCCGCTCGCGAGCAGGATGACGAAAGTCCGGCTCGCCGGATCGATCCAGACGGATGTGCCGGTGAAACCGGTTTGGCCGTAGGAACCGAGGGGAAACAGCTCTCCGCGGCCCGAGGAGAAGCGGCTGTCGATATCCCAGCCGAGCCCGCGCAGCGTGGGGCTCCAGGGCGGCGATTGCGAAGTCGTCATCAGGTGGATCGTGGCCGCGTCGAACAGTTGCCGGCCCCGGTAGCGGCCTCTCGGGATGCGGCCGTTTTCGATCATCATCTGACAGAAGATCGCCAGATCGCCGGCGGTGGAGAATAGGCCGGCGTTGCCGGCGATGCCTCCCATCGCCCGCGCCACGGGATCTTCGACAACGCCTCCTAGCACCCGCCCGCGGCCAGGGTCCGCGCCGGCGCCCCGGGGCAAGCCGGTCTCTTCGGTGGGAGCAATGCGCGGAACCCATCTGCGCGGAGGCAGAAAACGGGTGTGGCCCATGCCCAGCGGCCGGAAAATGTTGCGTTCGGCGTAGACGTTCAGAGGAAGGCCCGAAACCTGGCGTACCATCTCGCCGAGTACGATAGAGTTGCAATCACTGTACTGAAAGCGCATCCCGGGAGGAAAAATCGGGCGCTCGCCGTAGATAATGCGGAGAACGGGCCCGGCGCCGGAAACGCCCGGCGGAAGAGCCGGACCCGGAGGCAGGCCGGAGAAATGCGTCAACAGCATGCGGACGGTAATGTGGCCCTTGCCGTTGGCGGCGAATGCCGGCAGGTAGCGGGCGACGGGATCGTCCAGACGGATTTCGCCTTGTTGGAAAAGCAACATCACCGATGACGCGGTGGCGAGGGGCTCGGTGAGCGAGGCCACGTCGAAGATCGTATCGGCCGCCATCGGCTCCGGGCGTGGGATCAGAGTGCGATGGCCGTAGGCCTTGCGGTAAACGATTTGGCCGCGGTGGCCGACCAGAAGGACCGCCCCGGGCAACTCGTGTTTCGCGATGGCTTGCCGGATAACCGGGTCAACGTCTGAAAGCTTGGGCGGGCCGGGCACGGCCGCAATCACCGACGCGGCCAGAAGGACGAGCGGCAGAGCGCGAATGACGTATTTCGAGTGGAGGAACGTCACTTTCATGGGCGAGCTTGTGCTATATACAAGGCCCGGTCCTTCGAAGTCAACTGATGCGGCCAGGCCGGGCCGTTTCATCAGTTTGCGCCGGCCGGACGGGTGTTCATTCCGCGATGGCTGCCTTAGCTAAGAAACCAAAGAAGAAATCCGCCTCGCGCCCGGCATCAAGCGGCGGCGCGCGATGGGTCAATCAAATGCTCGGCCGAATGACGCTCGATCAGAAGCTCGGCCAGTTATTGATGGTCTACCTCCGGGGCCGGTTCACGGCGGCCGGCGATTCGCGATTCGAGCGCCTCGCCCGGTGGGTCGAGCAGGGGAAGGTCGGCGGGCTGATTCTCGAAGCGTTTCGCACGCCGCTCGGAATCGAGCGGAATCAAGTGTATCCCACGGCGGCGCTGGTGAACCAACTGCAGGCGAAGGCAAAAATCCCGCTGCTGGTTGCCGCCGACTTCGAAACGGGAACGGCCATGCGGCTGAGCGAGGGCACTGCTCTGCCTCATTTGATGGCGATCGCGGCGACCGGGAATCCGCGGGACGCCTACACGAGCGGCCAGATCACCGCCAGGGAAGCGCGAGCCGCCGGCATCGGCTGGATATTCGCGCCCGTTGCCGACGTGAACGGCAACCCCGCGAATCCGATCATCAATATCCGGTCGTTCGGCGAGAACCCCCGAGCGGTCGCGCGGCTGGCTGTCGAGTTCATCCGCGGCGCGCAGGCGAACGGAGTGCTCGCCACGGCCAAGCATTTCCCTGGCCACGGCGACACCGACATCGATTCCCACATGGGTCTGCCGGTGATTGCGGCCGATCGCGGACGAATCGAGCGGACCGATCTCGTTCCGTTTCGCGCGGCGATCCGCGCGGGCGTCGGTTCGATCATGACGGGTCATCTGGTCGCGCCGGCGCTCGATCCCGATCGGCGACTTCCGGCAACGCTTTCACCGCAGATCATCGAAGGACTGCTGCGGCGGAAGATGGGTTTCCGCGGCCTGGTGGTAACCGACGCACTGGACATGGCCGGCGTCACCTTGCTCTATCCGCCGGACCGGGTCGCGGTGCTTTCCATCGCGGCCGGCGCGGATATTCTGCTGATCCCGCCCGACCCCGAGGCGTCGCTCGCGGCGCTTGGCGACGCCGTCCGCGACGGGCGGCTGCCCCTGGAGAAAATCGACGGCGCCGTGCGGCGAATTTTGGAGGCGAAGGCCCGGTTGCGGCTGCCCGAGCGTCCTCGCATCGATTTGGACCGGTTGAACGAAGCGTTCGGCAAACCCGAATTCGCGCGCGAGGCGTTCGACATCGCCTGCCGCGGCGTAACGCTGCTGCGCGACGACCGCCGTCTGCTGCCGCTCGACGCAGCCCGGCCGCTGCGCGTGCTGCTGGTCGCCGTCTCGGCCGACCCCGATCCGGTTCCGGGCGACGGTTTGGAAGCGGATATCCAATGGCGGGTCGATTCGCTCGATGTGCGTCGCGCCGACACCAGATTCCATCCGGCGCAAGCGGTCCAGTTGCCGCCGCCGTCCAGCTACGACGTGGCGATCGTCGCGCTCTACGTGCGCGTTGCCGATCGCAAGGGAACGGTGGGCTTGCCGGAGGACGAAGCGGCATTGGTCGAACGGGTGTTGGCGGCGGCAAAGCCGGCCGTCGTGGCCTGCTTCGGCAGCCCTTATCTCATTTCGCATTTTCCCCAGGCCCCAACCTGGATCGCCGCTTTCAGCACGCAACCGGTGGCGGAACGAGCCATGGCCGCCGCCATTTTCGGCCAGACGCCGATCGGCGGGCGCCTGCCCGTGACCGTGCCGGGCGTCGCGGCGATTGGCGCGGGGCTCGGCGTCGAGGCGAGCCCGATGACGCTCCAGCCCGGCGCGGCGAAAATGGCCGCGGCGCTAAAACCGGCTTGGGGCCTGCTATGCCGGGCAGCCGATGAACATGCGTTTCCCGGAGGCGTTCTCGCCGTGGGTCACAACGGCCGTCTGATCGTTTTCCCCTGCGGGCGAATGAGCTACGGGGGTAAATCGGCTGCCGTTAGCAAGGACACGATCTACGATGTCGCTTCTCTGACCAAGCCCGTGGTGACCACAACCGCGGTGATGCATCTGGCCGAAGCCGGCGTCTTGGATGTCGATTCTCCGGTTTCTCGCTATCTGCCCGAATGGGCGGAGGCAGGGCAGCCCGATTGGCGCGGAAAAGCGACCGTGGGCGATCTGCTCCGTCACAGCGCCGGCCTTCCCGCTCACCGCGAATACTACCGGGAAGCGAGCGGGTACCAAGCGGTGATCCACCGCGCGCTCGCCGAGCCGCTCGACTCCGAGCCGGGAAGCAGGATCGTCTATTCCGATCTGGATTTTATGTTGCTTGGGGAGATCGTACGCCGCCTCACCGGGGAAGAACTCGACGGGTTCGCTCGCGCCAATATTTTCGAGCCGCTCGGAATGAATCATTCCCGGTTCCGGCCCGCCGGGAAAATGCGGCGGCTGATTGCACCAACCGAAAACGACACCACATGGCGCAAACGGCAAGTGTGGGGTCAGGTGGACGACGCGAACGCCCATGCCATGGGAGGGGTGGCCGGCCACGCCGGACTGTTTTCGACGGCAGGCGATCTGGCCGTCTTTTGCCAAATGCTGCTGAACGGCGGCATCTACGCGCACCGGCGCCTGCTCCGGCGGGCGACCATCGAACGATTTACCCGCCGGCAAACGATCGGTGGCGATTCCTACGCGCTCGGCTGGGACGTTCCAACAGGAGCGTCATCGAGCGGCTGTTTTTTCTCTCCTCGGGGTTTTGGCCATACGGGCTTCACCGGCACGTCGATCTGGGCCGATCCCGAAAAGGATTTATTCGTCATCCTGCTGACCAATCGCGTCTACCCGTCGGCCGCCAGCGCCAGGATTCGCCAGGTGCGCCCGGCGCTGCACGACGCGGTTGCCAGAGCGCTCGGCCTCGCGCCGAAAACCTGAACGGGCGCGCCGGGCCGATGAGAGATCCGGATTCCCCGAGGAGCGGACATTGACGGCCATCGGCCTTTCGGGCGACGTGGGGCTCATCGCCATCTCCCTGCTGACGTTGAATATTCTGCTCGGCCTGCTGATTCCCGTGCGCTACAGCCCGTGGCGCTACTGGCCGCACCGGCGAATCAATATTTTCTGGGTCCACAATCAAACCGGCTTGCTGGCGCTGGGTGTTGCCGTGCTTCATCCGGTGATCCTGCTCTTCTCGCGCACGGCGGGATTTCACTGGCTGGACGTGGTATTTCCGGCTTGGTCGCCCAAACAGCCGACCGTCAACCTCATCGGCGCGGCGGCCCTCTACACGCTGGCCTTCGTGCTGATCACTTCTCATTACCGCGTGCAACTGGGCCGTCGAACCTGGAAAACGCTGCACTTCACCACGTACCTGGTCGCCGCCTTTGCCTTTGCGCACAGCGTGCTCACCGATCCCCATCTGCGCGGAGGGCCGGTCGACTACTTCGGAGGCGGAAAAGTGTTCGCTGAGATTTGCCTGCTGATCGTTCTGGCGGCAACGTTTCTCCGCGTGAGATATGCGATGCGGAAAACGCGAAGCGGCCAGTTCGCCCGCGAAGGCGCGCCCCAGGGCACGCTATAATCCCCGCTGGTGCCCAATACTCTTCCAACCGAGCGTCCGAATCGCCGCACTCGCGGACTCGATCGCCAGAGCACCTTGGACATTTTGCGCATTCTGAACCGCGAAGACAGCCGCGTGCCCGCGGCCGTGGCCCGGGCGATTCCGGCGGTTGCCCGGGCGGTCGAGCGGGTCGTTCGCGGCTGGCGGCTCGGCGGCCGGCTGATTTACGTGGGCGCGGGAACCAGCGGGCGCCTGGGCGCGCTCGACGCGGCCGAGTGCCCGCCGACGTTCGCCGTCCCGGCCGGCCGGGTGCGAGCCGTGATTGCCGGAGGACGCCGCGCCTTGGATTGGGCGGTCGAAGGCGCTGAAGATTCAGCGCCGCAAGGAGCCAGAGACCTGGGCAAGCTGCGCGTGGGGCCGCAAGACGTTATCGTGGGGCTGACGGCGAGCGGTTCGACTCCGTATGTGGCCGGAGCGCTCGCGAGCGCGCGGCGGCGGCGGGCCACAACGGTTTTAGTGACCACGAACCCGCGGCCTCCAATCCGCAAACTGGCCGACATCGCCATTGTTGCCGACGTCGGTCCCGAAGCCGTGGCCGGCTCGACGAGGATGAAATCTGGCACGGCGCAGAAACTGCTGTTGAACATGTTGACGACGGCGGCGATGGCTCGTTTGGGCCGCGTCTATGACAATCAGATGGTCTACGTCGCCCTCACGAACCGGAAGCTGCGGCGGCGGGGGCGGCAGCTGCTGGTGGAAGCGGCCGGGGTCAACCCGGCTCAGGCGAAAAGAGCGCTGGCTCGCGCTGGCGGGGATCTCCCCACGGCGCTCGTGATGCTGAAGGCGGGCGTCGGCAAGGCGGAGGCGCAACGCCGGCTTCGCCTGATGCGGGGGCACGTGCGCCGGGCGATCGAAATAGACGAAAAACGGCCGCCGGCGCATTGAGCCGGACGCGTTGTCGCAGGATGGAATGAAGATCGAAAGGGGATCGAAAGGAAATGTTTCGTGGATAAGTTTCGAATTGAAGGCGGCCATCGGCTCGAGGGGACGCTGCGCATAGGAGGGGCAAAAAACGCGGCGCTGCCGGAGATGGCGGCGTGCCTGCTGACCGCCGAGACGGTCGAGCTGCGCAATCTGCCGCGTGTGAAGGACATTCAGACCATGGCCCGGCTCCTCACCCATATGAGCGTCCAGGTTTCCGGCCCGGATGGCGAAGGAGAAGCTGCGCGCGTCGAGCTGCGCGCGGCGACGATCTCTCACGCCGAAGCCCCGTACGATCTGGTCCGCACGATGCGGGCGTCTGTCCTCGTTTTGGGTCCTCTCGTCGCGCGAACCGGCTACGCTCGCGTCTCGATGCCCGGCGGCTGCGCCATTGGGGCGCGCCCGATCAACCTGCACCTGAAAGCGCTCGAACGGCTGGGCGCGGAAATCACGACCGAACACGGCTACGTCGAGGCTCGCGCCAAACGATTGCGCGGAACGCAATTGGTTTTTGAAAGGATCACGGTCACCGGGACGGAAAACCTGATGATGGCCGCGACGCTGGCCGAGGGCGAAACGATCATCGAAAACGCCGCCCGCGAGCCGGAGATCGCCGATCTGGCCGCGCTGCTCGCGGCGATGGGCGCGCGAATCGAAGGCGCGGGCACCGCGACGATCCGCGTGCGGGGAACGGCTTCGCTGCACGGGGCCCGGCACACCGTCATCGCCGACCGCATCGCCGCGGGAACGTTCCTGGTGGCCGGGGCGATCACGAAAGGGGATCTGCTGCTTCAGGGGGTCAGGCCGGAACAGATGGCGGCGGTGATCGACAAGCTGGCCGAATGCGGCGTGGAGATCAAGTCCGAGGAAAACGGTTTGCGGGTGCGGGGATCGCGCGAGCTGAAGGCGGCCGATGTCTCGACCGAGGAGTATCCGGGCTTTCCCACCGACATGCAGGCGCAGTATATGGCGCTGATGACGCAGGCTCGGGGAACCAGCGTGATCGCCGAAACCATTTTCGAGAACCGCTTCCTTCACGCCAGCGAAATGGTGCGCATGGGCGCCGACATTACCCTGCATGGCAACCAGGCCGTCGTGCGCGGGCCAACGCCGCTCACCGGCGCGAGCGTCATTGCCTCCGATCTGCGGGCCAGCGCTTCGCTGGTCCTGGCGGGCCTGGCGGCGCAAGGGACCACCGTGGTCGACCGCGTCTATCACATCGATCGAGGCTACGAACGCATCGAAGAGAAGCTCCGCGATTTAGGCGCGCGCATCGAGCGTTTTTCCGGCTGAAATCCATCCCGCCTGGCGACCCGCGGCTTGAAACTCCATTCGCACCGCCCGCCCGACGCTTCGCGGGGCCTTCGTCCAGGCGCGAAGCGGCCCGCCAGGCGGCGCTGGCGGACTGGCGATGTCGGCTCCCGGGGATCTAATGCCGCATCGGGCGCACGGGGCGCGCCGGGCCGGTCAAGTCTTGCTGGTTGACGACGGCGACTCCCGGCGGAGGGTGGAAGCGGAAAAGCGATTTCGCCAGCGGAATGTTCTGCTGCCAATTGCCGAAGCGGACTTCGGTCGAAACATCGCCCGGCTGCTCGATGAGAACGCGTACGATGCGGTCCCGCTCGTCGACTTCGATCCGCGCGTCGAGGAACGCTTCCTTGTGCTTCGGCTTGCAATCGAGCACGACATGGCCGGGGGGTGGCGAGGAAGGCCCTGCTTCGTTCGGCACGATCGAAATCTCCTGGCAAAGCTCGCCGAGGCGGGCTTTGCCGGTCAGCAGCGAGAAGGGGGTGCGCCAGTCGTCGCTCTTGTGAAGCGCAGCGCGGCTGGCCGTGTGATCGGCGGGAATGTAGAACCAGGCGTTGTGCCCATCCATCAGGAACAATTTCTTCTGCGGGGATGTGTAATCCCAGCGCATTTGCCCAGGCCGCCGGAAGTAGGCGGTGCCCGATTCCACCCGCAAATCGCTGCTGCCGGCGCGATAGGTCTCGAGAAAAACCGCCCGTAGCGTCAGGGCATGATGGTAACGGGCCTCGATCGCGCGAACGATCGCCTGCGCGTGGCTCGGTTCGGCGGCGGGTGCCGGAGGCGGCAGGGCGCCTTTCGCTCCAACCGCCGCCAGGGAAAACATCAACCAAAGAAGCAGTGCCTGCATCAACCCCAGTTTAGCAGGCGGCCGGCCGGAGAAAAGACAACGGGCGGACCGCCGGCAAAACTGGCCGGTCCGCCCAAGAGGATCGCGGCGCGAGCGCCGCTTCGCCGCCGCGTGAAAACGCTATCCGATCGGAGGATCGGTGACGGTGGCGGCCTGCGTGGCATTGAAACGGATCACGCCGGATTGGTCGGTGAAGAAATGGCGGATGCCGGTCGTGCCTGGCGTCGCCGGATCGGCGTTGACCGTATAGGTGTTGAAGCCGGCGGTCGTGCAGCCGGGACCGGCCGCGGGAATCGCGTTGGCACCCGCGTAGGTGAAGCTGTAGCCGCTCTTCTGGCCTGCGGAAAGCACGCTATCGAGCAATCCGGAGTAATCGCAACTGGTTGCGCCACCACCGGCCGGCGGCCCGAGCGCGGCCAAGGACGGCGGGAAGGCGTTGCCGTAGGTGGTCGAATAGGTAATCGTCGCGGTCGTGATCGTACGCAGAGAGCCGACAGCCGAAGCCTCATTAGCCGCCATCCTCGAGCGCAGCAGATTGGGGATCGCGATCGCCGCAATGATCAGGATGATCGCAATGACGATCAGCAATTCAATTAGTGTGAAACCCTTTTCTCTTCTTCTGTGCATCGGAAGCACCTCGTTGGATTCGCCTCGTTTTTCCTTTCGAGGACGGCAGGGGAGGTGCACGCAACGCGCCAGAAATTCTTAGAAATGTAATGTCTAGGACACAGCGAAAGGCCTGTTTTGACACTTGATTAGCAAGCGTGGCTCGGGAAATCTAAGAAGGTTTCCCGGGGCCGACGGAGTCGCTGTGTCGATGTGGACTTGGCGCCCCGTTATGGCGCATACCGGAAAGCTATTCGAATTTCGAAATGCAGGAAACCGAAGTCCCGTCGCCCCGGGCCGGGATCGGCAATGAACGGACAGCGGAAGTTATTCGCAGTTGCCGTCAAAGTAGGCGGATCGGGCGCGGCTGGCGGGCGCGGCTCAGGCGGACCGCTCGCGCGGCAAACCGCTCTTATCCCCCGATGGGAGGATCGCTGGCGGTGGCGGGCTGAGTGGTGTTGTAGTGGATGGTTCCGGAGGGATCGGTAAAGAAGCTGCGCTGGCCCGTCTGGCCCCGCGTGATCGGGTCGGCGTTGATCGTGTAGCTGTTGAAACCCGGATTCGAACAACCCTGGGCTGCGTTGGCAAGGGGATTCGAGCCGGTGTAAGTGTAAACGTAGCCGGTCTTGCGGCCCGCGGAGAGCGTGCTGTCGATGAGATTGGCGTTGTCGCAGGTGGCGTTATTGCCGCCGCCTGACGGAGGGCCCAGGGCGGCAAGACTGGGTGGGAAGCCATTCGAATAGGTGGCCGAGTAGGTGGTCGCGGCGGTGAAGATGGCGCGCATCGAACCGACGGCGGCGGCTTCATCGGCCAGCATCTTCGAACGCATCAGGTTCGGAATCGCAATGGCCGCGATAATCAAGATGATGGCAACCACGATCAGCAGTTCGATCAGTGTGAAGCCGCGATCTCCTCGCCTCAGCTTTCTCATCTCCAACCTCGATAAGGGCTCCTGGCCCCGGCTCAGAGAACATAATAACGCAATTCCCCGCAGGATGTTCCGTTTCGGAACGATGCCCGCTACGGACATATAAACGGATATGCAGGCGGATTTGCCTTCGGTAGACCTAGGAGTTCTAACCCGGGTGACTGCCCATACGACCGGCCCAGTTGGCCAGTTTCTTGGCGTAGGCGAGATGAGCGCCTCGCTGGGCGGTCGCCTGGAAAGGGCTTAGTGACTCAGCTTGGCGATAAGCGAGAACAAGGGCAGGTACATCGAGATGACGATTCCTCCCACGACGACGCCAAGGAAAACGATCATCATGGGCTCGAGAGCGGCCAGCAGGTTTTTTACGGCAACGTCCACTTCCTCTTCATAGAATTCGGAGATCTTCTGCAGCATGGTGTCCATGGCGCCGGTTTGTTCTCCGACTTCGATCATTTGGGTAACCATGGCGGGGAAGACGGCGCTTTTGCGCAGCGGAGCAACCAGCGAGCCGCCCGCCTCGACGGCCCGGCGGACGCCCTCGATGGCGCGCTCGATAACGGCGTTGCCGCTGGTGCGGCCGGTGATGTCGAGCCCTTCGAGAATCGGGACGCCGCTGGTAATCAAGGTGCCGAGGGTGCTGGTGAAGCGCGCCACGGCGATTTTGCGCAGCAGCAGGCCGATCAGCGGCATGCGGAGCAGAAAGGCATCGATGGCGAACCGGCCCGGCGGTGTGCGGTACCAAGCCGCGACCGTTCCCGCCGTGAGCAGGAACCCCACCAGAATCAGCAGACCCCAGATACTGCCGATGAAATGGCTGGTATCGATCACGATGCGCGTGGGAAGCGGCAATGACGTATTCAAGCTGGCAAAAAGCTTGGCGAAAATCGGAACCACTTTCCAAAGCAGCAGAATGATCACGCCGGCGGCGATAACGATCACCGATACGGGGTAGATCAGGGCAGATTTTACTTGACGTCTCAGCTTGAGGTTTTTTTCGATGTAGGTGGAAATCCGCTGCAGTATCCGGTCGAGAATGCCGCCCGCCTCGCCGGCCGCGACCATATTGACAAAGAGCCGATCGAAGATTTTCGGGAACGGCTCCATCGCCGCCGAAAGAGTCGTGCCGCCTTCGACCGAGGTGCGCACGGCCTGAATGGTCCGCTGAAAGTTCTTGTTATCCTGCTGCTCGGCGAGGATTTGGAGACACTGCATCAGGGGCAGACCGGAATCGATCATCACCGAGAGCTGGCGAGTAAAGATCGCAATATCCTTCACCGTGACGGAACTGCCGAAAACAGTCATGTTCAGGCGGGAGGCTTTCTCGGTTACTTTGGTAATGCGCACGTGCTGGCGCCCGAGCGCGGAAACCAGCTCTTCCCGGCTGGTGGCGGCGCGCCGGCCGGCGACGACGGCTCCAAATTGGTTGACCCCGCGAAATGCAAATGTCGGCATGGATGTTCCTCCCGGCTATTTCCGCCCGATCGACCGCAAGGCCGGCTGCGGCGAGGCGCTGCGCCGCACGATTTCCTTGAGTTCTTCGGGGTGGCTCGATGCGGCCAGCGCCGCATCGAGCGTGACCAGACCGGCGACGTAGGCGTGTGCGAGACCCTGATTGAAGGTCTGCATGCCGCTTTGCGCCGTGCCGGTCTGCATGACCGAGTAGAGCTGGTGGATTTTGTCCTCGCGGATCAGATTGCGGATGGCGGCGTTGGGGATGAGGATTTCCATAACCATCACCCGCCCCTGGCTGTCGGTGCGCTCGATGAGCGATTGGCAAAGCACCCCTTCGAGCACGAGCGAGAGCTGGGCGCGCACCTGCGACTGCTGGTGGGAGGGAAACACATCGACGATGCGATGGATGGTGGAAGCGGCCGAATTCGTGTGGAGGGTCGCGAAGGTCAGGTGCCCGGTCTCGGCGATGCGCAGCGCCGCTTCGATGGTTTCCAGATCGCGCATCTCCCCGATCAGAACGACGTCGGGGTCCTCCCGCAGGACCGAGCGGAGCGAGTTGGCGAAGGAGTGGGTGTCGGAATGGACCTCGCGCTGGTTGACCAGGGACCGCTTGTGCTGGTGAACGAACTCGATGGGGTCTTCGACGGTGATGATGTGATGATCGCGTTCGCGGTTGATCTTGTCGATCATCGCGGCCAGGGTGGTGGATTTTCCCGAGCCGGTCGGGCCGGTGACCAGGATCAGGCCGCGTGGCCGTTCGCACAAGGTGGCCACCGCCGGCGGCAGGCCGAGATTCTCGAAGCCCTTGATCTCCCACGGCAGGTTGCGGAAGACGGCTCCGACGGTGCCGCGCTGGTGAAAGACGTTGGCCCGAAACCGGGCGAGTCCCTTGAGACCGAAGGAGAAATCGATTTCCAGATCCTCCTCGAGTTTCCGCTTCTGCGCGTCGGTCATCACGCTATAGGCCAGCGCCTTGGTTTCGGCTGCGGTCAGCGGCTCGAACCCTTCGACCGGGCGGAGGCGGCCGTGGATGCGCAGCCGCGGAGGGCTCTGGGCGGCGAGGTGGAGATCGCTGGCGCCGACGGCCGTCATCTGATTCAGCAGGTCGCCCAGACTCGGAGTGTTCATCAGCCTTGTCCTTTCTATCCGGTCTATCCGATGGTTTCCCGCAGAACTTCCTCGAGCGTCGTAACGCCGGCGGCAACCTTGCGCAGGCCGCTCTGGCGCAGGGTGATCATGCCGTGCTCGAGAGCTTTCCTTTTTAGTTCCAGCGCCGAAGCCCCGACCAGGATCATTTCCCGCAGTTCCGCGTCGACTTCCATCACTTCGAAAAGTCCCATGCGTCCGCGGTAGCCGGTGCGGCGGCACGTGGAACAGCCGCGGCCGCGCATCAATTTCGCCGCCTGGGCCTCTTCGGCCGTGAAGCCGGCCTCGATCAGCGCCGGCAAGGGCACGGTGACCGGCTCGCTGCAATCGCGGCAGACCCGGCGCACCAGACGCTGCGCGCAAAGCAGATTCACCGACGTGGCCACCAGAAACGGTTCGATTTTCATGTTGATGAGGCGGCTGATGGCCGAGGGGGCGTCGTTGGTATGCATCGTCGAGAACACCAGGTGGCCGGTCAGGGCGGCTTTAATGGCGATTTCCGCCGTTTCCTGGTCGCGAATCTCCCCGACGAGAATGATGTTCGGGTCCTGGCGCAAGAAAGCGCGCAGCGCCGAGGCGAAGGTAAGGCCGATCTGGTCCTTCACTTGAACCTGGTTGATGCCGGAGATCTGGAATTCGACCGGGTCCTCCGCGGTCAGGATATTTCTGTCCGGCGTGTTGAGCCGCGCGATGACGGAATAGAGGGTGTTCGTCTTGCCCGAGCCGGTCGGGCCCGTGACAAGCACCATGCCATAGGGCTTGCCGATCGCGCGCTCGAACGCCTCGAGCGAACCCGACTCGAATCCGAGCATGCGCATGTCGAGGCGCAGGCTGTCCTGATCGAGAAGCCGGAGCACGACCTTTTCGCCGAACAGCGTGGGGATGGTGGAGACGCGCAGGTCGATGGTTTTAACCTTGGCGGCGCGGCTGTAGCGGGTCTTGATGCGGCCGTCCTGGGGCAGGCGCTTCTCGCTGATGTCGAGCTTGGCCATCACCTTGATGCGGCTGGTGATGGCGTCCTTCAAGCGAAGCGGAGGGTTCATGACGCTTTCCAAGACGCCGTCGATGCGATAGCGCACGCGAAGATGCTTTTCCGAGGGTTCGATGTGAATGTCGCTGGCGCCCCGCTCAACCGCCTCGGCTAGAATCAGGTTGACCAGGCGGATGATGGGGGCTTGTTCGGTTTTTTCCGCCGCGGCCGGTTCATCCCCATCCTCTTGCGTGTCGACCTCGACAACTTCCGAATCGACGCCCATGTCCTTGATCAACCGGTCGAGTTCATCCGAGCCGGCCGCTTCGCCGTAGATTTTTTGAATGACTTCCGCAATGGCATCCTCGGAACTGACGACCGGCTCGAGTTCCAGGCCCGTGAGGAACTTGATGTCGTCCATCGCCGACACGTTTGTCGGATCGGCCATGGCGATGGTCAGAACCGAGTCCATCCGCGAGAGGGGCAACACCTGGTAGCGGACGGCCATCTCGTAGGGCAGCAGTTTCGCGACTTCCGCGTCTGCCTGGTAGTGACGCAGGCTGAGGTAGGGGATGCCGTAATGCCGGGAGATCGCCAGGGCGATATCCTCGCCGCGGGTGAACCCCAGCTTGACCAGCGAGGACTGCAGCCGTCCCCCGTTCTGGCGCGAATCGTCAGCCGCCTGACGCAACTGTTCGTCGCTGATCAGGCGCTCTTTGACCAAAAGCTGGCCGAGCCAAGCTGACATCGGGGAAACCCCCATCAGGGGAGCCACAAGGAAGGGGACCTCAGTCTAGCAGGTGGGCAAAGAGACTGGCCAAAGCTCGGTCATATACTCTTGTAGTAAGGATAACTGGTACTATTTCTGATCTAGCGGCGCGGCTGGCCCTCGGATTGCCGGTCCGCTTGACGGGCCGGAAGCGGCCGCTACTTTGCCATCGAATATGCATCTCCGCTCCCCAACTCCTCCCGAGAACCGGGCCGGCGCCGCCGGCGGGGACGCTGCGGCAACCGGACGCAGGATCGAGGAATTCTACGGCGCTCTCGATGGCGAACTGGGGCCGCTCAACTGGTGGCCCGGCGAAACCCGTTTCGAAGTGATCGTTGGTGCGATCCTGACGCAAAACACGGCCTGGAGCAACGTCGAGCGCGCCATCGCCAATCTGCGGCGAGAGAAGCTGCTCGATGCGCGCGCTCTCGGACGCGCCGGCACGGGCCGGCTCGAGCGCCTGGTGCGCCCCTCGGGCTACTTCCGGCAAAAGGCTCGCAAGCTGAAGACGTTTGTGCGCTTCCTCGACCGGGAATTCGGCGGCTCGCTCGATCGGATGTTCCGCCAGCCGACCGCCGTCTTGCGCGAAAAACTACTGGCGGTGCATGGCATCGGGCCCGAGACCGCCGATTCGATCCTGCTCTATGCCGGCAAGCATCCGGTCTTCGTGATCGACGCCTACACGCGGCGCATCCTCGCCCGGCATGAACTGCTCGATGCCGGCGCCGGCTACCAGGACGCGCAGAATCTCTTCCATCGGCACCTGCCCCGCGAAACCGCGCTGTTTAATCAGTACCACGCGCTGCTGGTCGAAACGGGCAAACGTTGGTGCCGGCCGCGCCAGGCTCGATGCCAAGAGTGCCCGCTGGGCCCGTTTCTGGAGCGCGAGCCATGACGGCTCGGAAGGCGCATCGCCTCTGGCTGGCTGCCGGCGGATTGGTGGTGGCGCTGCTGGCGGCGGCGGTATTCACGCTGGGATCGCTGAACCTGCCGATCTCACCGCAAGGCGGCAACCTGGCGGTTCTATTCGCGCTGTCGACGTTCATCGTCGCGGCGTTGCTGGTATTCGGTCTGGTGCTGGCGCGAAGCCTGCTGCGGCTCTGGACCGAGCGGCGCTCGGAACAGCTCGGCTCGCGCTTCAAGACGCGCATGGTTCTCGGCGCGATGGGGATCTCGCTGCTGCCGGTGATTTTCCTGTTCTTCGTCAGCTACGCGCTGATGAACCGTACGCTGAACAAATGGTTCCCGCGGCCCCTCGAAATCGCCACCGAGCAGAGCCGCAAGCTTCTGGATGCGCAGGTCATCGGCACCAGCCGCCAGATGGACCGCCTGGCCGCGTGGGCGGCTCAGGCGTCCCCGGCCAGTCAGGCTCTCGAGCGATCGGTGAATGCCGGCGCGGATGTCGCCTGGATTGTCCGGAACGGCAAGCCGGCCGCCGTGCTGTGGCGCGATCGATCGATGTCCCATCCCCGGCCGCCGCATCCGGCCCGGCGGTTGCCGGACGGAGCCGAGCTCTGGCAGGCTTCCGGCCGCGGTTATTTCATGGGCCGGGCGCCGATGCCTGGCGCCGTGCTGATGGTCGGCCGCCTGGCCCCGAACGGCTTTGCCGCGCAACTGGACCGGATCGACGCGGAAACGCAATCCTACTGGCAGCAGCAACAGGGCCTGCGTGCGTACAAGAAGCAGATTTTGCTGGCGCTGCTGCTCTTCACCGTGCTCGTTCTCTTTGCCGTGACCTGGGTGGCTCTGTATCTTTCAAAGACCGTTACCGTGCCGATTCAGGCGCTGGCCGAGGCGACGGGAGAAATTTCCCACGGGAATTTCGAGCATCGCGTCACCGTGCAGGCGCAGGACGAGCTCGGCGTGCTGGTCAATTCCTTCAACCAGATGACCGCTCAGCTCGGCGAAAGCCGGCGCCAGATCGAGCAGTCGAAGCGCAACCTCGAACGTGCGCTTGAGGAGATTGAGCGCCGGCGCCACCTGATGACCACCCTGCTCGAAAACCTGCCGACCGGCGTGATTTTGCTCGACACCGAATCCCGTATCGCCCAGTCGAATCCCGCCGTCACCCGTATTTTCGGCGCCCACGCCCGCCCGGCCCGTACCCTGGCCGAGCTGATGGGAGAGAGCGCCGCGCGGCGAGTGATGCGCCTGGCGCATCGTTCCGGCCGCATCGGCGCGGTTTCCGAGGAGCTGGAAATCGACGCCGCCGGGCGCCTGCTGCACGCCGCCGTAACGGTCGGTTCGCTGGGACCGCCCCGCTCGGAACGCGGATTCGTCGTCGTGATCGACGATCTGAGCGAGCTGCTGCGGGCGCAGAAGGCCGCCGCCTGGCAAGAGGTCGCCAAGCGCATCGCCCACGAGATCAAGAATCCGCTCACGCCGATCCGGCTCTCGGCCGGCCGGCTGCTCCGCCACGCGGAGCGGCACAGCGCGGCGCGCGACGGGGAAAGCGAATTTGCCCAGGTCGTCTCCGAATGCGCCGGCTTGATCGGCCAGGAGGTCGAGACGCTGAAATCCCTGGTCGACGAGTTTTCCCGGTTTACACGTTTTCCCGCCGCCCGGATCGAGCCGGCCGATCTCAACGAGATCACTCGCGGCGCCATCGAAACCTTTCAAGACCGGTTGGACGGCATCCGGCTCCATGCCGATCTGGCGCCGAACCCGCTGATCGTGAATGCCGATGTCGAGCTGCTGCGCGGCGTGCTGGTCAACCTGATCGACAATGCGGCCGAGGCCATGGAGGGTTCTCCCGTGCGCGAATTGCTGATCGAGACGCGCGTTTATCCCGCGGCCGATTCGGTGGAAGTGGTCGTCGCCGACACCGGTCACGGCATTTCGCCCGAGGACAAGGACCGCCTCTTCCTGCCGCACTTCTCGACGCGCAATCGGGGAACGGGCCTGGGCCTGGCGATCGCCAGCCGTGTCGTGGCCGAGCACCACGGCACCATCCACGTCGAGGATAATCAACCCATGGGGACTCGCTTCGTGATCCGCATGCCGGTGGCGGGAATGCACGTGGAAGAGGCGCGCTCGTGAGCCACTCGGTTCTGATCGTCGATGACGAGCCGGGAATTCGGGGCTCGCTCTGCTCGATCCTCCGCGAGGAGGGCTACGGCGCCGAGGCGGTCGGCTCCGGGGAAGAGTGTATCGAGGCGGTCAGCGCCCGGCCGTTCGATCTGATTCTGCTCGATGTCTGGCTGCCGAAAATGGACGGGCTCGAAACGCTCGAGCGTCTGCTCGAAATCGATTCGTCGCCGATGGTGGTGATGATCTCCGGCCACGCGAGCATCGAAACGGCGGTTCGCGCCACCAAGCTCGGGGCGTTCGACTTCATCGAGAAGCCGCTGGCGCTCGAGAAAACCGTTCTGGCGGTCAAGAACGCCCTCGACCATTTGCGCCTGGAAAAGGAAAACCGCCGCCTGCGCGCCGAGCTCGAAGAGAGCTATCACATCCTGGGCGACAGCGTCCCGATGAAGGCTCTGCGCCAGGTGATCGCGCTGACCGCACCCACCAGCAGCCGCGTGCTGGTCTACGGAGAAAGCGGCACCGGCAAGGAGTTGGTCGCCCGCGCCCTCCACGCGCAAAGCCCGCGTTCGGCGCAGGCTTTCGTCGAGGTCAACTGCGCCGCCTTGCCCGAAGAATTGATCGAGTCCGAACTCTTCGGCCATGCGCGCGGCAGTTTCACGGGCGCCACCGAGAGCAAAGTCGGCAAATTCCGGAAAGCCGACGGCGGCACGCTCTTCCTGGACGAGGTCGGCGACATGAGCCTGAAGACGCAGGCGAAAGTGCTCCGCGTCCTCGAGGAACAGCGGTTCGAGCCGGTCGGTTCGAACGAGCCGCTGAGCGTGGATGTGCGCGTGATCGCGGCCACCAACAAGCGGCTGGAACAGGAGATCGCCCGGGGTGTTTTCCGCGAGGATCTATTTTATCGGCTCAACGTCATCCCTGTCTCCGTTCCGCCGCTGCGCGAGCGCACCGAAGACATCCCGATCCTGGCCGCCCATTTCCTCGCGGACTACGGCTCCGCCTACGGCCGCCGGCCCAAAATCCTCACGCCGGCGGCGCTCGCCGTTCTGGTTCGCTACCCATGGCCCGGCAACGTGCGCGAGCTCAAGAACGTGATCGAGCGGCTGGTGATCATGTGCCCGCAGGAAAAGATCGAGCCGCACCATTTGCCGCCGGAAATCTACCGCGGGCTGCCTCGCGCCTCGCAATCGGCCGCGGCCACCCTCCAGCAAGCCCGCTCGGCTTACGAGCGTGAATTCATCCTGCGCAAACTCGAAGAAAACCAGTGGAACATGACGCGCACCGCCGCCGCGCTGGGCCTCGAACGCAGCCATCTGTACCGCAAAATGAAGCTGCTCGGAATCACCGCCGAAGCAAACTAGCCGCGCAGTCTCACGGGAAACGCGTGGCCAAAGCGGATTCGGTGAGGGAAAAGGCCGCTAGCGGCGTTACGGGGCGGCCGTCGCCGCAACGGACGCCTGCCCCGCCGTGAAATAGAAATTAGGTCCCGCCGTCTACGAGCAGGATGCCGATAACGACTCCCAAGAAAAATCGGCCCAGGGGTTCCTTCCCTTCATAGCCCGGCCGGTGCGGCCTCGCCAGGATCTCAGTCTCCCTTGACCTCTTTGATGCGGCTGGCCCGGCGGCCCATCCCCGCCGCTTCCCAGGCGGAGAAGAAGCGGAAATAGAGATAGATATTCGCGAACATGGCGCCCGCGTAGACGAAAAACGGGAGCGCGATTTCGCCCGCCTCGAACATCCAGCCGGTGAATAGGATTCCCGCCGAACCGGCGCTCAAGCGGGCGACCTGATTGGCGGCGAGGGCGCGGCCGCGCTCGTCGCGCTCGACCATGTCGACCAGCGCCGCCTGCTGCACCGGAATGGCGACGACGCGGAGGGAAGGCGTCAGCAGGTAGATGACCAGCGAAACCGGCAGCCAACGCACCAGCGGCATCAGCAGAAGCAGGACGGTGCCGATGCCTCGCGTCCAGGCGATGGTGCGCACGAACCCGAGCCAGCGCTCGAGGGCCGGCGCGCCCAGAATGGTCACGGACGCCAGCAGGCCGGCGATGAAGCCGTAAACCGACATCTTCGATTCCGGCAGCGCGTATACCAAAACGAAAAATGGAATCAGGAAGGGAACGACCAGTCCCCCCGAGAGGCCGTTTAGCAGCGCCGTCAGCGAGAATTTGCCGATCACCAGTTTGCTCGGCAGCTGGCGCAGCTTCCCCTTGGCGCTGGGAACGCTCAACCCGAAAACAAATGGCAGTCCGGCCAGCGAGACAATGGTGGCCACCAAGAAGGCTTCGTGCACGTCGAATAGCCGTGCGAGCAACACGCCCGACGCTCCGAACGCGCCGCTCAGAAACGCGAACGTGGAAAAGAAAAATGTCCGCCTATCCGAATGCGAAAGATCGGCGATCACCGCGCTCTGGATGGGCGCCGAAGCGCCGCCCACGCCGCCGCCGGCGAGCGAGCCGGTGGCCGAAAGCCCTCCGATTGCCGAGGCCAGCACCAAGACCCACAGGCGGCCGGAGACGAACACCAGCAGCCCGCACAAGGGAAGAAGCACGCCTGAAATAAACAGCGCTCTCTTGCGGCCACAGATGTCCCCCAGCAGCCCCAGGAACAGCCCGAACACGGCGGTGCCCGACGCGCCGGCTACGTAGATGAAGCCAAGCGCCAACGGCCCGTATTTCAGGTGCTGAAGCACGAGGTAGGGAAAGGCGATCATGATGATGCCGGCAGCGATGCTTCGCGTGGCGCGGAACAGCAGGAGAAACAGGAAATCCTTACGCTTCATCGCTACCTTCCCCGCTGCATCGTTGCTAACACTCGGGACGCTTTCCCCGGTCAGTCCATTGGGCGGCCTGGGCCGCTTCTCTATCTCAGGAAGGATACATCACGACGGATGGTGAATGGGCCGGCGGCGGGCCGGCGGCTTCCGGCATCCCTCTCCAGGCGCCCGCTCCATTTTGCGGCAGGCGCCGACGCAAGCGACAACCCGTTTAGTGTAACGTCAGAAGCGATCGGCTGCCCGGGCGGATTCAAACGCCGGCGCCTCCTGCGCCTGGCGAGTCAGGCATACTAAGAGACGCCGATGAACGACAAGACGGGTACAAACGTGGCCTCTTCTCTCCGCTGGGCTTGGATTGCCGTCCTGGTGGCTGCGGCGCTGGCCGCGCTCGAAACGCGCCAGTTGGTGATGCTGATCCACTGGGAGCGGACCCTCCCCTTTGCCCGCGATTTGCTGCCCAGCGCAATTGCCGAGGCGTCGATGGCGCTGGCCGCCTACCTGCTGATCATCGCGCTGCTCCTGGTCCGTCGCGCGCGGAAGTGGGCGTGCGCGCTGGGCATCGGGTGGGGCGCGATCGTCATGGGCGTCTCGCTCTGGGTGCTGGTCGGCCCCGATGTGAAGAACCTGTGGCAGGAACTGCTCCTGCGCGCGCACCTGACGAGAGTGCTGATTCGCTACCAGTACTTTGGCGGCTCCGAGCAGTGGATGACGATTTCGACGGCGGGCCTGAACGCCTTGCTCGCGCTCGGCTCGGCGAAAGGATTTGCCGATTGCCCGCGCGACCGGCTCGATCGCGGCATCATCGTGGTGGGTATTTTCTATGCCGCCTTGTATTACTTGGTCATGGCCATCGTGGCCCGCCTGGTGACGCCGCATTGAACGGGAACGGGGTCAAACGTCGAGGAATACGCGGGCCCTCCAGCCGCGATCGCTCTGGCAGACTTGGAATTGATGGAGCGTGACGGCTTTGATGTAGGTTCGGGCGCGATGGCGGGATTTGTCGTAGCGCTCGCCCCAGGCCGTTCCGCTCGCGAGCCCTCGGGCGAGCTCGTTCACCTGGAACCGCCTCAGGATTAGCCCTTCGGTATCGGCCAGGGCGAGGATGGCGGAAAGCCAGTCGTAGAGCAACGATTCCATATCCTCGCCCTCGGCTTGGATTTCGCGCCTCTCGCGCTCGCCCACCGCTCCGAGTTCCCAGCCCAGCGACATCATCGCCAGCGCCGCATTGGCGAAGAGCTCCTCGATTGTGCGGCCGTAGGCGAGAAAGCCGACGTCGGCCGGGTGCTCGAGGACTTCGAAAGGGAGGGTATCGGGTTCCACGTCTTATGAAAATACCAGATTGCAGCCCAAGACGGCTCGCTCGAAAGAGATTGGGGCGGTCGAAAAGCCCGGATTCCAAGCCCGGAGTCAATTTGACGGGATGTAGCTCTGCGTCTAGCATCTACCGAGTTCCTTGTCCGGAAAAAGGCAGGGGACTGCGTGTACCGACCTGTTTTTCCTCATCGGCGCGACTCCGAATTCAGGTGCCGGCGTGGATGACGGAGTGAAAGCGATCGGCGAAAGGGAAATAGGGATGGAAAAGAACAGGCGTTCGAGTTTCCGCAACCGAATTTCGGCCGGCATGCTTCTGCTTCTCGCCGCCGCGTGCATGGCCGTGGTCCCCCGCTTGTCGGGCCACGCGATTCACCGGGCCGCAGGCAAACGTTCCACCGCAGCGGCGTTCACCGCCAAGCCGACGCCCGCTCGCCTGGCTCGCGGCCGCTACCTGGTCGAAACGGTCGCTTCCTGCTTCGATTGCCACTCTCCCCACGAGTATGTGAACGGGCAGTGGTTCGGCAAGCCGGGCATGAAGGGCGCGGGACAAGTTTTCCCGCCGGGTTTCGTCCAGCTTCCCCCAGGCGCGGAAATCGTTGCGTCCAACATCACTCCCGACCGCCAAACCGGCATCGGTTCCTGGACGGACGCCCAAATCGAGCAGGCGATCCGCCACGGTATCGGCAAGGGAGGCCGGCCACTGTTCGATATGATGCCCTACTCGGGATATCGCTATCTGACTACCGAAGACGTGAAGTCCATCATCGTCTACCTGCGCTCGCTCCCGCCCGTCCACAACGCCCTGCCCAGGACCAAGATGCCATTTCCCATTCATGTGAACATGAACTCCACGCCGCCGCTGCCGCTGGCCAAAAACGCACCGGGCGATGTTCGTCATGGCTGGTATCTGGTGCACATGGCTGGTTGTGCCGATTGTCATACGCAGATCATGCCGGGCGGCGTACGCAGGGAGTCGATGCTGCTCGCCGGGGGCATGGACTTCCACGGTCCTTTTGGCAATGCCGTCAGCCTCAATATCACTCCGAGCGCTTCCGGCATCGGTTCCTGGACCGAAGCCATGTTTGTCCGCACCTTGCAGACCGGTCGCGTCAAAGGTACGGGACGCAAGCTCAGCCCGATCATGCCCTACGCCAGTTTCATGCATATGAAGCCGTCGGATCTTCGGGCCATCTATTCCTACCTGCGCACCGTTCCGCCCGTGTCTCATAAATGAAGCGGCCGGGTTGAGCGTTTTCTCGATGATTCGCATGCGGCGGGTGGGCCGGGGGCTTGGCGGATGCGCGCTCCCGGACCCATTCGCGCCATTTTTGCCTTCCGTCGCCATTTTGCCTTTCCGCAACGGTTGGCCTAGACTATAGACCTCAATATGATCCGTCTTCTTGCGGGTTTGCTTTTTTCGCTCTTTTCGTTTGCCACTCCTTCGATCCTTCTCGGAGCTGCAACCCCCCCGCAGCCGGCCCAGCCCGTCAAGCCCTCGCCGATTCTCAAGGCGATGGACCTGGAACTGGGCCGCTCGATCGCGTCGCTGCAACACGCGAATCCGCCGGCCTATTTCGTCAGCTACGCCGTCACCGGCCAGACGGAAGTCACCGTGCAGGGATCGAACGGGGCCTTGCTCGAGAGCGATCAGGAGCACAACCGCTTGCTCCAAACGCAAGTCCGCGTCGGCAGCTACCAGTTCGACGACACCCACAACATCGGCGATCGCAGCATGTCGCAATCGAGCGGCCCCATGCTGGTGCCTCTCGACGACAATATCCCCGTATTCCGCCGGGATATCTGGCTCTCGACCGACGAGCAGTACCGCAACGCCGCCGCGGCCTACATCCGCGTCAAAACGAGCCGTCAGGTCCAGGTTCAGAACGCTGAAACCACCGTGGCGGATTTTTCGCACGAGCAGCCCCACGTCGCCTACCTGCCGCTGGTGTCGATGGATCTCAATCGCCGCCCCTGGGAAGAACGAGTGCGGCGCTACACGGCCGCCTTCAGCGCTTCCCCCGCGGTTATGAATTCGATCGCCACGTTCACCGCCTCGGCCACCAACCAGTATTTCGCCTCGAGTGAAGGGACTCGCGAGCAGTTCGGCCAAATTCACTACCGCCTGGAACTCTACCTTCAGGGCAAGGCGCCCGACGGCATGAACTTGGGCCTCTATGGCACTTTCGATTGGGTCAATCCGGCCAACGCGCCGTCCAACCAAAAAGTCATGGCCGAAGTCCACAAGCTGATCGGCGAGATGCAGGCGTTGCAGAAGGCCCCCGTGGTCGAGCCCTTCGCCGGCCCCACGCTGCTAAGCGGCCCTGCCGCGGCCGTCTTCTTCCATGAGGTTCTCGGACACCGCCTCGAAGGTTTCCGCCAGAAACAGTTGACCGAAGGCCAGACATTCACCAAGAAAGTCGGCCAGGTGATCATGCCGACGTTCCTGTCCGTCTACGACGATCCCACGCTCAAGGAAATCAATGGCCATGCCCTTACGGGGTACTACCCGTTCGACGATGAGGGCGTCCCGGCCCAGCGCGTCACCCTGGTCGATCACGGCGTACTCAAGAATTTCCTGATGTCGCGATCGCCGCTGCCCGGCTTCCCCCACTCGAATGGGCACGGCCGCCGCCAACTGGGTTATCAGCCCATCGCGCGGATGGGGAACACGATCGTGCGGAGTTCGAACGGCGTACCGTTCGCCCGGTTGCGCAAGATGCTGATTCAAATGATCCGCCGCGAGAACAAACCGTTCGGTCTGCTGATCGAAGACCTCTCGGGCGGTTTCACGATCACCGGCCGGGCCGAGCCGCAGGCCTTTCAGCTCGAGCCGTTGATCGTCTACAAGGTCTTTCCCGACGGGCGGCCGGATGAGCTCGTGCGCGGCGCCAACATCGTCGGCACGCCCCTCACCGACCTGACCCACATCGTTGCCACCGGCGACAGAGAGTCGGTTTTCAACGGATTTTGCGTCGATGAATCCGGCGCCGTTCCCGTCACCGCCGACGCGCCTGCCATGCTTTTTTCCCAGCTCGAAGTTGCCGAAAAGGAGACTTCCACCGACAAGCCGCCGATCCTTCCGCCGCCCGCCCACGACCCGCTGAGCCCGGAGCCGCGCGGCGTCAAACCGACGCCCTGGGGGCAGCTGCGATGATCCGCCGCGGATTGGCCGTGTTTCTATTCGCCTGTTTTGCGGCGCTGCCCATGAGCGTGCGCGCCGACCAGCCGGTCGCCGACCCCGCCGCCATTGCGGCGCCGGCCGCGCTGAAGAGTTTTTCACTGTCGGTTCCCGTGCAGCCCCTGGCCCATCCCGCGCCGCGCGTGCTGCGGGCCGGCCAGACGCAATCCGCGACTGCCGAGGACGATACGCTGCGCGCCATGAAGGACGAGATGGCGCGGTCGCTCAAGCGCCTCCAGACGGCCGATCTTGGTAAACCCTACTTCATCGCGTATCGGCTGATCGACGTCCAGGTGCGCGCGGTGACGGCCGATTTTGGCTCGATCGTCGATTCCTCGACCAGCCGTTCCCGCTTCATGCTCGTCCAAGTCCGGATGGGCAATTACCACATCGACAGCTCGAATTTCATCACCGGCGGGGGATTTCAGGGCTCGATCGGCAATGCGGGACAGGTAGGCATCGACGGCGACTACTATTCCCTCAGGCAGGACCTTTGGCTCGCTACCGACCAGGCCTACAAGCAGGCCGCCGACCAGCTTGCCCGCAAACAGGCGTTCCTCAATAGCCTGGCCAAGCCGCCCGAAATCGACGATTTCGCCCGCATCCAGCAGCCGGTCGTCCTGATCGAGCCGCACGCCGAGCCCGACTGGACCTCGCGGAACTGGAATAAAGAAGCCGAAGAGACCTCCTCCGTTTTTCGCGACTTCCCCGATATCTATGCTGGCCGCGTCACCTATTACATGGTTTATCAGACCTACTATCTGCTCACCAGCGAGGGCACCGAGCTCCGCATTCCGAGCAGCACGGCCTCGGTCGAGGCCGCCGTGCAAACCCAGGCCCCGGACGGCATGCCGCTCCACGATTTCTATTCCCACTACGCGGCGACGCCGGCCGGGTTGCCGTCGGTCGCCCAGGTGAAGCAGCACCTGCAAAAAATCAGCCAGGAACTCGTGGCGTTGCGCGCCGCGCCAACCGTCTCCGACTACGAAGGCCCGGTTCTTTTCGAGCCGCGCGCCGCCGGATCCCTGCTCGCGCAGACGCTGGCCGCGTCGGTTTCCGGCGCGCGTCCGCCGCTCTCCACCGTGGCGATGTACAACCAGATGTTCACCGAATTGGGCGGCATTGGCGACTGGACCGGCCGCATCGGCCAGCGCGTTTTGCCGGCCGACGTGACGTTGACGGACGATCCCACCGCGCGCGATTTTCAGGGTCAGCCTCTCATCGGCGGCTACCAGGTCGACGCCGAAGGCGTGCGCGGGGAGCGCGTCACGCTCGTGCGAAATGGCCTGCTCGAAAACCTGCTGATGTCGCGCCGCCCCGGCCCCGATTTCAACCAATCGAACGGCCACGGCCGCGCCGCCGGCCTGGGCACGCCCACCCCGGCCATCAGCAATCTTTTCCTCCAAACCACGGACGGCCTCGACGCGCAGGCGCTCCAGCAAAAATTTATCGATGTCTGCAAGAGCGACGGGTTGCCCTGGTGTCTGATCGTCAAGCGCATGGACAACCCGGCGCTGGCCGCCATTCATCGTGGCGATTTCGACGCCATTCTTTCCGGACTCATCAGCGGCGTTTCGAACGGGGACCGGCTGCCGCTCATCGTCGAACGGGTCTGGGTAAACGACGGCCATGAGGAACTGGTTCGCGGCGCGCGCATCATCGGTCTCAGCGTGCGCGATCTGCGCAACCTCTCGGGCGTCGGCAACGATCCCGCCGTCTTCAACTTCATGCAGAATCCGCAGTTTTCGGCCACCGCTCTGGCCGCGTTCGGCTCGGCGCAGGGCGGCCTGCCGAGCGCGATCGTTACCCCGTCGCTGCTGGTCGGCGACGTCCAGGTCAACGGCCCCCACGGCGGCGAGCAGCGTCTTCCGCTGGTCCCGCCTCCGCCGCTACAATAGAGGCGGCCAAAAGAGTAGTTACACTCGTCAAGCGGAAATTCGTTCGAATACTCCCCGGGAACCTACGGAGATGAAAAAATGACTGAGCCGTCCTACGAAGAACTCAAGGAGCGGGTCGCGCAACTGGAAAAGCAGTCTGGCGGTCGCCGCCCGGGCACACTCGAATTCAGAATCGGCGAAAAGGGCGGCGTGAGCGTTTATGGCCTGGGCCGCTTTCCCGTCACACTCTATTACGAGCAGTGGATTCGCCTGTTCGATAACGCGGAAGAATTGCGCGCGTTCCTCGAAAAAAGCAAGGCCGAGGGCCGCCTGAAGCTGAAGGAAAAATAGACGCCCGCACGAAGCTGACCACCCCTCGAAAGACAACCTCCGGGAAAATAAAGACCCGTCGCGGCGCCTTGCGGCAGCCGCGACGGGTTGAATCTACAGTCGTTCCTTGTCCCTTCTTCCTCTAAAACTGAAAGCTGATCGTTCCGAAGGTCGAAAGCGGAGCTCCCGGATAGCCGAGAATCGCTCCTGCGGACGCGCCGCTGTTTGGCGTGAAGTAGCCGCCCGAGGAGATGTACTCGAATTCGTTGTATTTCTGGTTGAACAAGTTCTGAATGTTAAGGCTCAAGTTCACGTATTTGACGATAGGCGCGACGAAGGAAAGATTCGCCGTTCCGTATCCTGGCATCGTCTGCTCATCCGGCAAGCCGGTCAGGTTGTTCTGCATGTGCTGCGGGCCCATGTAACTGTAGGTGAAACGGGGCTCGATCAGCACGTGCTCGTTGTGGGAGATCCCGTAATAAATCCCGAAATTCACAGTGGAGTTGGGCGTGTAGGTAACGGGCAGGTTGTTGAGGACGACGCATCCCGGCGTTGCCTGGCACACGGAAACGCTCGGCGCTCCGGTGGTGTAGTTCGTGAATTTGGAAGTTTCGCCGTTGAAATTGGCGAAAAAGTGCAGATTGGCCAAGGGGTCGTCGTCGAAGAAAATATTCACGCCGTGATAGGTGGAACTGCCGCCCGCCGTGATTTCGTTGCCGATGGCCGTTTCGTAATCGATTTCCTGGTTGTCGTAGTCGATATGGTAGTAGGCCAGCCCGAAGATCATGTTTTTGAGCGCCGGCGCGTTCGCGAAATGAACCTTGAAGCCAACCTGATAGTACTTGGCCTCGGCCAGAAGGTAGGCCGCTGGATCGACTTTCTGGAACAAGCCGCCGCCGCCGCCCATCGCCGGCGCGCGAAATTCGGTGCTATAACCGCCGTATACGTTCAGCCAGTGCACCGGGAGTATCGCCACATTGACTGACGGCTCAATGCCTGTGCGGCTTTCGTGGGAGCTGCAAATCGATCCCTGGTCGGTCGCGTTCCCAGACGCTTTAAAGGGGTCGGCTGTAGTCGGATAGAGCGAGCAGTGCCTCGTCAGGATGATCCCGTTTTGCGTCAGGTTGAAGTCCCGGTAGGCGTTGTCGCTGTAGCCGGTCTGGAACGCGACCAGGCGAATGCCGGGAGTAATGTGTAGTTGCGGAATCGGCCGGAATTCGTCCTGCGCGTACATGGCCACGTCGTCCTGGTTGAAGATGCCGGACCGGATTTTCGCCCCCTGGTTCACTATCTGAGCGGGACCGTTGCCGGGACCGCCGGAACCGGGGCCATTGGGATTATCGAATGGGCCCCAGAAATTGTTTCTGCTGTTATATAGCTCGTGGATGTAATAGGCGCCCATGTCCACCGTGTTCAGCGGCAGAACCTTGGACAGGCCGAGTTCATCGCCGAACGAGTTGCTATGAGGATTGTTGTACTCGTTCTGCTGGGGGCCAGGGTTAAAAACATCGTTAAAGCGCTCGTGCAGCCGATGGATCACCCAGTACCAGGTCATATTCGTGAGCGTCGTGGTGGAATTCAACAGAAGATTTTCACGTGCGTAGATCATCCACAGCCCGTTCGTATCGTACTTGTTGTAGCAGTTGTACGGCAGGGTGCTGAAATAGCCGCTTGTCTGTTCGGAGTAGTTGATGCCTGTCGTACTTCCAGTGTCAGCGGAGCAGGTGCCGGTACTGCTATCGTAGTTGTAGTAGACGCCAGCGGTGCTGTTGATCGGAATCGTCTGGTTGCGGAAGCCGCCGGACTTGGCGTAGTAGCCGCCCAGCTCGAAGCTCCCTGAGGAGAACATCCTTACCGTCTTGGCGTACACGGCCCCGTTCTTGGTCGGATTCGCAAACCCATCCGGCGCCGTGCGGTAGCTGCCGCCGTTCCCCATTCCTCCAGAAATTACCGTCGACCAGCCGTGGAAGTTGCCGGTATTCAGAACGAATGCGATGTTCTTCTCGTTATAGCTTCCATAGGTGCCCTGCACGCTGAGGTGGGCGCTGACGGTCGGCTGAACGGGGGTGAATTCCACCTGTCCGCCGATGTTCGTGTACCAACGGTTGAAGGGATCCCCCGGCCCGTAGGTGACCGCCAAGTTCTGAATAAGGAGGTTCTGCGGCATTGTGGCCGATTGCCACAATGCAGTCGCTGGGTCGGAGACCGGCACACCGTCAAACGTGATGCCGAGCGAGCCGGGCGCCGTAAAACCGGTGTTCTCGCCGGCCCAGCCCTGTTGGATTCCGTTCAGTTGGATCGTGTACTTTGTCGATCCCGTATTCCCGTAGCCGATCACGTTGGCTCCCGGCGTGTACGCGATCATTTGCGCGCCGCCGGCCAATGGTCCGGCGGCATCGATCTGCTTGCGGTCGAGAATGCGAATCGACTGGTCGGATTCGAGTACATCCTGCCGAGTCGGCATAGGCCTAGCCCCGGGAATCACGGTTCCGCGGACCACAACGGATTGGGACAAAGTCTGCAATGTCAGCGTGGCATTGACAACCACGGACGCTTGCGTCGCCAGCGAAACCTGCTGGGTGTACCCTTCGAAGCCCGGCTTCTCGATCGATACCATCTGCCGGTCGGCCGATAGGCCGGTCACGCTGAATTCACCGTTGGCCTTGGTCGTCGCCTTGGTCACGGCACCGGTTGAAAGATCGGCGACGGAGACGGTGGCTCCGGGAACTGCGGCGCCGGAGACATCCACGACTTTTCCGCTAATCGTGCCCATTCCCTGCGCCCAGACCATTGCCGCGAAGGCGAATGTGAATAGGCAGGTAAGAATCAACTTTCCTTTCAAAGAATCCTCCTTAAAGTTCACCCCATGAAATGGATTGGGAAGTCCGCCGTGGAAATCCTGCCCTCTGGAGGTGACAAGGGGTTAACGCCGACATTACAATTCGTTGAAAAGGTGCCGCGCTCTGTAAATCCCGGCCGGCAATAGCGGGGATACCGGCAGGCGGCTCAGGTTCAGGGATTTACGGGGGAGCCGCGTCTGCCTCGCACTGTTACGATTCGATGAAAACCAGGTCTCGCCGGGCGGCCGGAATCGGCCGGTCAGCGGCTTATAATCGGCTGCGAACGAATGATGGATGCCGCGCAGGCAGTTCGGGAAAAAAAACTGGCCGCTCTGGGCTCGGTTTTTGCGGCCCTCGTGCTGGTTTCACTGAAGGTGTTTCTGGCGGCCGCAACGGGAAGCCTGGGCATTCTTTCCGAAGCTTTGCACTCGGGTTTGGACCTGGTCGCCGCCGTCATCACCTATCTTTCCGTCCGTGTCTCGGGCAAGCCCGCCGACACGACCCATACCTACGGCCACGGCAAGGTGGAGAATTTCTCCGCGCTGATCGAGACGGGGCTGCTCCTGCTGACGGCGGTTTACGTAATCTGGGAGGCTTTCCAGCGCTTGCTGTTTCGCCAAACGCACCTGCGTCCCAGCGTGGCCGCGATCTTGATTCTCGCGCTGGCGATGGCCATCGACTGGACCCGCTCGCGCGGCCTGGCGCGCGTCGCCCGCCGCTACCAAAGCGACGCGCTCGAAGCCGACGCCCTGCACTTTTCGACCGACGTTTGGAGCACGCTGGTGGTGCTGGTGGGAATCGCCGCCGTCTGGCTGGGCGATTGGCTGCGGATTCCCTGGCTTTCCTACGCCGATCCGCTCGCCGCGCTGGGCGTGGCGGGGGTGATCCTCTGGATCGGCTCGCGGCTGGGCAAGCGCACGATCGACGCGCTACTCGATGCCGCGCCGACGGGCCTGGCCGAGCGCATCCGGGAATCGGCCGAGAGGGCCGAGGGGGTGCTGGCGGCCGAGCAGGTTCGCGTCCGCCGCGCCGGAGGCCGACATTTCGTCGATCTGACGATCTCGGTGCCGCGCCGGCTCGGCGTCGAGCAGGCGCACGATCTCAGCGAAGCCGTCGAATCCCGCGTGCGCGCGATCGTTCCCGCCGACGTCATGGTGCACGTGGAACCGCGCCCGGACGCGGCCGAGGGCCTTTTCGACGCGATTCGCGCCGTGGCGCAACGCTCCGGCCTGCCGATCCACGAGATCTTCGCGCAGCAGCTCGACGGCCGCCTCTTCGTCGATCTCGATCTCGAAGTGGACGAGCGGTTGTCGCTGCGGGAGGCGCACCGGCTCGCGACCGATCTCGAGGAGAACATCCGGCGCGAGCTCGGCGCCGGCTCCGAGGTCAACATCCATATCGAGCCGCTCGGTGTCCGCATTCCGGGAGCCGAGGAGGTGAAGGATTTGAAAGCCGCCATCCTGCCAGAACTCGACCGGCTTCGCAAAGAATTTCCCGAAATCGCCGATTTCCACCGAGTGACCGTGCGCAGCGTCGAGCGCCGGGTGCTGGTCTCCTGCCACTGCGATTTTCCGGGCCAGCTGCCCATTCCGCGCGTCCACGACATCACCGTCGCTCTCGAAGACTGGCTTCGCCGCCGCTTTCCGCAGATCGATCGCGTCACCATTCATCCCGAGCCGGTGGACGAGCCATGAAATCCGCCCCGTCCATGTTCCGGCGCCCGGCATCTGGTCTGACAGTAGTTCCGATCGTGAAAGGAGATACGCATGACACCGGAAGATTGCCGTCTGCTTTTTGAATTCAATTCCTGGGCGAACGGACTCGCTCTCGACGCCTGCGCCGCTTTGCAGCCTGGCCAGCTTGCCGAGGATCTCCATTCGAGCTTTCCCTCCGTCCTCAAAACCCTGGCCCATATCGTCGGGGCGGAGTGGATCTGGAACGAGCGCTGGCACGGCCGTTCTCCGTCGGGATTTCCCTCCTGGGCGGGCGAGGAGGATTTCGCCGGCCTGCGGTCCCGGTTCGCCGCGCTCGACGGCGAGCTGATCGAATTCGTTTCTTCGCTGAAAGCGGCCGATCTCGGGCGGACGCTCGAGTACGGCACGATGTCAGGCAAGCGTTTTGCCCACCCGCTCTGGCAATCGATCCAGCATTTGGCCAATCACGCGAGCTATCACCGCGGCCAGATCGCCACGATGCTGCGGCAACTGGGCGCCCGCCCGGCCCATACCGATCTCATCGCGTTTTACCGGGAACGCGAAAAACGAGCGTCGGCGTGAGGCGCGGCGGGCCGTGGAGCTAATCCACACCGTCGATTGGATGAAGCAGTTGGCGCGGCAAGCTCGGGAGGAAGGCGGGATCGTCGGACTCGTGCCCGCCGGCGACGGCTTGCACGCCGGCCATCTCGGCATGGTCCGGGCCGCGCAAAGGGAATGTTCGGCGGTGGTGGTTTCCGTCCTCGGCGATTCGGAGCAGGGCCACAGCGGCCGCTCTCTCGACGCCGATCGCGCCGCGCTCGAATCGCTCCCGGCGGGCTACCTGTTCGCGCCTTCGGCCGGGGAATTTTACCCGCCGGATTTTCAGACCAGCGTAGTCGTCTCCGAGATCGCCGAGCGGCTCGAGGGCCGCTCGCGTCCCGGCCATTTGCGCGCCGCGGCGACCGCGGCGCTGAAGCTGTGCTCGATCGTTCAGCCCGCCTTTGTCTATATCGGGCGCAAGCAGGCGCAGCAGGCCTGTATTTTCCGCCGCATGGCGCGCGACTTGAATCTCGATGCCGGGATCGTCGTTTGCCCTATCGTGCGCGAGCCCGACGGCCTGGCGGCCGGCTCGCGCAACGCGCGGCTGAGCGATGAGGAGCGGCGAGCGGCCCCGGTGCTCCACCGGGCGCTCACGGCGGCGCAAGAACGCGTCGCGCGCGGTGAACGGATGGCCGAGCCGCTGGCCGAAGAGATGCGCCGCGTACTCGTCGCCGAGCCGCTCGCCACGGTCGATTACGTCGAGATCGTCGACGCCGATACGTTCGATCCGGCGCCGCGCCTGCGCGGATCGTGTCTCGCCGTTCTGGCGGCATTCATCGGCTCGACGCGTCTCACCGACAACATGCTGATTGAGGAGCGGAGCGGCCGCGTCATCTGCACGATTTGAAGCGCAGGGCACGGTGGACGCACGGCCCCGTATTACGCCGTCAGGCCCTTCAGCACTTCGAGTACCTGCTCGGCATGTCCTTTCGACGAAGCCGATTCCCACACGTGCCGCACCTTGCCGTCGGGACCGACCAGAACGGTCGAGCGAACGATTCCCAGCGCCGATCGGCCCATGAAGAGCTTCATCCGGCGTGCGCCGTAGGCTTCGATCGTTTCGAACTGGGGATCGCTGAGCAGGGGGAAGTTGAGCGAGTACTTATCGCGGAAGCGGGCGAGCGTTTCCGGCTTGTCGCCGCTGCACCCGGCGACGACCGCCTTGAGCTTGTCGAATTGCGGTTTCGCGTCCCGAAACTCGGTCGCTTCGTTGATTCAACCCGGGGTCAGGGCTTTGGGAAAGAAATAGAGCACCAGCCAACGCCCGCGAAAATCACCGAGTGAAACGTCGTTGCCATCGTCTGCCGTCAGCCGGAAGCCAGGTGCGGCGTCTCCAGGCGTCAATTTATGTGCCATGGTTGTTCGCTCGAACCGCGCATCGCGGGCTCATTTCGCCAGCAGGCGCTCGACGGTCTCGTTCACCAGTTGGGGATTGGCCTGGCCGCGCGTCGCGCGCATGACCTGGCCGACGAAAAATTTAAGCACGCCCTGGTTGCCGGCGCGGTATTTGGCCACGTTCGCCGCGTCTTTCTCGATGATTTCCCGCGCGATCTGCTCGATCCGGCCGGCGTCGCTGATTTGACCGAGGCCCTCGGCCGCGATGATTTTGGCCGCCCCCTCGCCCGTCTCGAACATCTTCGCGAACACCTTCTTGCCGCTTGCCGCCGTGATTTCGCCTCGCTCGACGCGGGCGACCAAATCGGCGATCTCGCGTCCCCGTTTGTGGCTAATTCCGGGGTCGAGAAACTTCGCGGCCCGCGCCTGGCCGCCTTCCTTTAGCCGGCGCAGCAGCTCGCCTTGGACCCAGTTCGCTGCGGATTTTGGTGTCGCTCCCCCTTTGACCACGGCCTCGAAAAGATCGGCCAGTCCGCGCGTCGCCGTCAGCACGCGCGCGTCGTAGGGCGCCAGGCCGTACTGGCCGGCGAAACGGACGCGCCGCTCGGCTGGCAGCTCGGGCATGGAGGCGAGAATTTCCCCTTTCCACGCTTCGTCGATAGCGACCGGGAGCAGGTCGGGCTCGGGAAAATAGCGGTAATCGTGCGCGTGCTCTTTCGATCGCATCGATTCGGTGCGCCCGGCGGCGACGTTCCACAGCCGCGTCTCCTGCGAAACCGTGCCGCCCGCTTCGATTACGCCCACCTGCCGTTCGATCTCGTATTCGAGCGCCCGCGCCAGGTAACGGAACGAATTCAGGTTCTTCACCTCGGCTTTTGTGCCGAATTTCCCGTCGCCGCGCGGCCGCACGCTGATGTTCGCATCGCAGCGCAGCGACCCCTCCTCCATGTTGCAGTCGCTTACCTCGATGTATTCGAGAATCTGCTTCAGCTCTTCCAGGTAGGCCTGGGCCTCGGCCGGGCTTCGCAGGTCGGGCTCGGAGACGATCTCGGCCAGCGGCATGCCGCACCGGTTGTAATCGATGTAGGTCGCGCGGTCGGAATCGGGGAACCCCTCATGCAGAGCTTTCGCCGCGTCCTCTTCGAGGTGCAGCCGCGTGACACCGATGCGTTTGGGCCGGTCCTCGATTTCGATATCCAGGCTGCCCCCGGTCGCCAGCGGCAGCTCGTACATCGAAATCTGGTAGCCCTTGGGCAGATCGGGATAGAAATAGTTCTTGCGGGCGAACCGGGACCGGTCCTGCACCGTGCAGTTCAGCGCCAGCGACGTGCGCAGCGCCAGCTCGATCGCCCGCCGATTGATCACCGGGAGCGTGCCCGGAAGTCCCAGGCAGACCGGACAAACATTCGAATTGGGAGGATCGCCGAAACGGGTCGAGCAGGCGCAAAAAATCTTGCTGGCCGTCAGCAGTTGCACGTGCACTTCCAGGCCGATAACGGCTTCGTACCGGGCCAGTATTTCCGGCGGCAATCCAGTCTCGACTGTCGAACCCATGGCGGTTTCGCGATTATAGCATTTAGGCTCGGCCCGGCCGCCACGCATTCCGCGCACGCGGCCGGGATTGGCCCTTTTGGCGGTTCATCGAGTGCGAAAAGAGGCGTGCTTCCCGCTCCCGCCCATGTTTCGCCGCGTTCCTATTGGCCGCCCCACGTGTACCGGATTCCCGCGCGATAGGCGAGGCGCAGCGCTGGATAGCCGAGCGCGATCTGGTAGCTGCGGTCGAGCAGATTGTCCACGCGCACGTAGGTGCTCACGCCGGCGCCCAGCCGGTAGCTGCTTGCCAAATTCAAAATGAAATAGCTCGGCACGCTCGTCAGCCCCAATCCCAGAAAATCGCTGTCGGTGCGCCGGCCCACGTAATCGGCTTCGAGGTTCCAGTTCATGCGCCATGCGGAAAGGTTGGCGTTGAGAGTCGCCGAATGGAGCGGACGCAGGAACAGTCGGTTTCCGGGAAGTTCGGTGGGATCGAAAGCGTTGGGCGCGGCCAGCACCCGCGTATTGTCGTAGGTGTAGTTGGCGGAAAGAAAGAGCCGCCGGACCGGATCGGTTTCCAAACGAACGCTCGCTCCGTAGGCTCGCGAGCGGTCGGTGTTGAAGTAGGTGCCGCTGCCGTAGGGGCAGGCGGATGTGAGCGGTCCGTATCCGAAACTGACGACGTCGTAAAAAATATTGCGGAAGCCGTCGATGCTCACCCGCAAGCGGTCGTTGGCCATCGTCTGATCCACGCCCGCGTCGAAGGTGTCGCTGCGCTCGGGCCGCAGGCCGGGATTGCCCGGGAAGCAGGGGTCGTTCGAGAACGACTCGATAAACGACGGCTCCTTGATGCCCAGCCCGTAGGAAGCGTAGCCGCGCGTCGGGCCCCACAAGCCGCCGCCCAGGCGCAGGGCGTAGGAAACGCCCAGGCGCGGCACCACGCGCGTGCCGAAACTCGCGTTTGCCTCGGCCCGCGCCCCAATCACGGTGGTCATTCGCCGGGTGGGCTGAAAGCGCGTCTCCAGATAGCCCGCCTGGTTGTTCCTCCGGGCGTGGACGCCGCCGAAATAGCCGTTTTCGACCTCGTATTCGTAGCCCGCCGTCACGGCTCCGCTGCCGAACAGGTAGCTGGATTGTTCGCTGAAGCCGGCGCGATTGTATTCGTCCCGCGTGACGTAGTAAGGCGGGTCGGCGTACGTTTCGCCTAAATAGGATTCGGTCGCGCCCAGATGGTGCCGCCACCGGGAGCCGGTTTGGAAATCCCAGGCCATGCCGGCCGAAACATTTTTCAGTGCGTCGTTCTGGTTGGGGTCGTAGGGCAGGAAAAGCGTCTGGCCCGCCGCGCCGGCATCGCTCGCGCTCGATCGCACGGTCAAGCGCAGGGTGTCGGTGGAGGAAAAACGCCAGCCGAAATTGCCGGAAAGCGAGTTGTCGCGGAAGCGGTTGTTGGGGCCCTGGCCATTGGTATCGATCGAGGCGACGGCCGCCGAATAGTCGAAGCGACCGAGAAGCCCGCTCAGGCTTGAACCGGCATGCCAGGTGGAAAATTTTCCGCCGTCGGCGAAGACGGTGAGTTGCGGCCGCCGCGTCTGGCCGCGCTTGGTGAAGATCTGGACCACGCCGGTCATGGCGTCCGATCCGAAAAGGGCGCTCGCCGCGCCGTGGACGACTTCGATTTTCGCGACGTTCGCCAGTGAATAATTCGAAAAGTCGATCGCGCCGCCCGGCTCGTTCACCGGCGTGCCGTCGATGAGCACCTTGGTGAAATCCGAATTTCCGCCATCGAGGAAGAGCGACGTGATGCCGCCCATCGGTCCCAGTTGCACAAGCGATATCCCCGGCAAGCTGGCCAAAACCGGCGCGAGCCAGACCGCGTGCCGCTGCTCGATCTGTTTCGCCGTTACGATGTCCACCGGCCCGGTCGCGTCGGCCACCGGCATCGGTTCGGCGTCGGCGGTCACTGTTACCGTCGATGCCAGCGGTTTCAGGCGAAGCTGTGGATTCCATACGGGACTGTCCCCGGCCTGGAGCGTGAATTCGCGCTCCAGCGGCGCGAACGACGGGTCGGTGATTCGGACGACGTAATGCCCGGCGGGAAGGGAAAGTTGGTAATGGCCGTCGGCGGCCGTAACCGCATGATCGGCTTCCGTCGCACTGGCCGAACGCGCGCTAACCTGGGCGCCGGAAATCGGCGATCCGCTCGGATCGGCCAGGCGGCCGGTGATCCGTGCGCTGTTCCGGGCATGGGATTGAGCGGCGGAAGGGAAAATCCAGAGCAGTAACAGAGCTGAGAAAATCACTATGCGTCGGAACATCGTGGCCCTCCTCTCTCGCCCGCGCGAGAGTTGAAGGTTGGTCCGGCTCGAGATGACGCAAAATTGCGGCATCGAGTTTTGCCGGACAGCGAACTTCGCCGGTCTCCTGGCTTGGCGGCGTTTCACAACCTGATTTCAAAACTCCCCGCTTTCGGGGGTCGGGGCTTGAGCCCCGACGAGAGGAGCACCAATCCAGGGGCTTCAGCCCCTGAAGCTAGTCGTCCAAGGTTTTGAAACAGGTTCTTGTCACTGCGCCCGAGCGGCCTTCCCAGCCTTGCGGCCAGTGGCCCTTCGGGGTATGGCATGCCGTCTTACAGTCGCGCGGCGGCGACGGCTTTTCACCGTCTTCCCGTTCACGAAGCTCGCACGTTGATTCGGTAACGCTCTACGGCTGGCCTGAATTTTCGGTCCGAATTTTCGGACCGAAGTTCCGGACCTGGCCGGATCGGCGTCAGGGTTTGCGCGAAATTCTTCGACTCGTTCACCTCACTCCATTTGCACCTCCAGGCGGATTCGCGGCCGCCCGCCTCGCCCGGCCTCGACCCGCAAGGGAGCGCCAAAGACCTCCCGCAGCACAGATTCCACCAGGACCTCGCCCGGCCGGCCAGCGCCCAGCGCGCGTCCGTGCTGCATCAGCACGACCTGATCGGCGAATTCGGCGGCGAGGCTGAGTTCATGCGTGACGACGATGATGGCCGCGTTCCCCGTGGCGGCCAGCCCTGCCAGTTGCCGGAGCAATTCCACCTGGCCGCCGATGTCCAGGTGCAGGGTTGGCTCGTCCAGCAGCAACAGCAGCGGCTGTTGTGCCAGCGCGCGCGCCAGCACCACACGCTGCTTTTCGCCGCCGGAAAGCTCCTGCATCCAGCGGTCGGCCAGGTGCGCTCCGCCAACCTGTTCGAGCGCCCGCGTCGCGAGGCTCAGATCGTCTTCATTCGGAAACCTCAACCGGCGGCTGTACGGGTATCGTCCTTGCAGAACGTATTCGATGGCGCGTACCGGGAAAACGAGCGGGCTTTCCTGCTGCACCATGGCGATCCGGCGCGCGCGCGTGCGCGGATCGAGCCGGCCGACTTCCATTCCCTCCAGCTCCACGCGCCCCGAGAGCGGCCGCACAACGCCGGAAAGCAATCGCAGCAGCGTGGTCTTGCCGCTGGCATTGGGCCCGACGATCATCACCATCTCGCCCTGCCGCGCCCGGAAACTGACCGGCTCGAGGGTGAATTGCGAAACGCGCCGGCCGGCGTGGTAGGCGAAGCTGGCGTGCTCGACCAGCAGGCGGCAGGATTCGGCGCGCGCCGCGCCGGCCGGGGCGGTGAGCGGAATGCCCGTCGTCATCTCAAAGCCTCCGGGCGCGGGGGGGGGGTCGGGGCTTCAGCTCCGACAAAAATCCGTTGGAGCGCAGGGACTTCAGCCTCTGAAGCGGTTCCCGCGCGCGAATTGAAATAGCCTTCCGTCGCGCTCATCACAGTTTTCTCCGCAACAGATAGATGAATACCGGCGCTCCGGCAATCGCCGTCATCGCGCCGACGGGCAGCTCGACCGGAGCGATCACCGTGCGCGCCAGCGTATCGGCGATGATCAGGGCAATCGCGCCGCCCAGCGCCGAAGCCGGAATCAGCAGCCGGTAATCGGACCCGAAGAGCATTCGCATCACGTGCGGTACCAGCAACCCGATGTACCCGATCGCCCCGCTCACCGCGACGGCCAGGGCCGTCAGTAGCGATCCCGCCAGATAGACCACCAATTTCACCCGCCCCACGTTCACTCCCAGGTGCATCGCTTCCTGCTCGCCCGCGGCCAGCAGGTTCAGATCGGCCGAAGTCGTGTAGATCGCGCCGATCGCCAGCAAAATCACCAGCGTCAGCCAGCCCAGGCGCACGGGAAGCGGCGATGAAAGATCGCCCATCAGCCAGAAGACGATGCCGCGCAAATCGCGCCCCGGCAGCGACGCCATCAGAAACATGATGACGGCGGAAAAAAACGACGCCGTAATCACACCGGCCAGCAGCAGCGTGTAGCTATCGAGCTGCCCGCCCCGCCTTCCCAGCAAATACACGGCCGTCACCGTCACCAGCGCACCCGCGAATGCCGCTCCCACCATTGCCAGCGACGCTTGCGGCTCGGCCAGCAAGGCCAGAATCGCTCCCACCGCCGCGCCGCTCGAAACGCCCAAAACGTAGGGATCGGCGAGCGGGTTTCGCAGCAGCGCCTGAAATCCCGCTCCCGTCACCGAAAGCCCCGCGCCCACCAGCAGCGCCAGCAGCACGCGCGGCAGCCGCAAATCGAGCACGATCATGCGGCAGTTGCTTGTCGCGTTCTGCATGTGGCCCGTGGCGGCTTGAACCAGGCACCCGGCGACGCCGCGCGTCGAAATGGCAACCGGTCCCAGCCGCAGCGCCACCAAAACCACCGCTGCCAGCGCGAGCGCCAGCAGCACCGTCACACTCACCACGCGCCGCAGCGTCAATGGTCCTGCCGCCGCCATCCTTCACCTCCCAGCCGCGCCGGCCGCCGGCGATGGCTGGCCCGCGGCGAAAGCCGCCGGATGCAGCTTGCGCGCCAGCTCTTCGATTGCGTCCACCAGTTTGGGGCTCGGCGCGTTGATCGCGTCGCTCACCATCACCACGCGGCCCTCGCGCACCGCTTTCAAGTCTCGCCAGCCCGGCCGATTTTGAAGCGATTGGGCGATATCCCCGGAGGCGCCGCTGGCCGCCGCCGAAAAAATCAGATCGTCGGGCTGAAGATGCACCACCTCTTCCATGCTGATGTGAGGCCAATCTTCACCGACCTGCGCCACCGACCGCGCCCCGGCCCAGCGCAGCGCGTCGGCGATGAATGTGTGCTCTCCCGTGGTAATCAGCGGATTTTGCCAAACGACGAAAAGCACTCGCTTCACCGGCCGCCCGGCCAAACGCGCCCGCAGCGACTCCAGGCGCGCTTCGAGCCGCACCGTGAGTTTTTCTCCCGCCGGCTCCATGCCGATCAGGCCGGCGACCTGGCGAACGCTCGCCAGCATGCCCGCAACCGAATTCGCGTAGGTCACGTAGACGGGAATACCGAGGTGTTGCAGCGATTCGACGGTTTCTTCGCGGTTGATCGTTCGAGAAGCGAAAACCAGGTCCGGATGGAGAGCGGCGATCCGTTCGAGATTCGGTTCGAGCGGCTCGCCCACGCTCGGTTTCGCGGGCGAGCCGGCAGGAATCGAGGTGAGTCTGGTGATGCCGGCGATCTTGTCACCCGCGCCCAGCGCGTAAAGGATATCGGTGATGTTCGGCGCGAGCGAAACCACGCGCCGCGCCGCAACGGGGACCTCGACCCGCCGGCCCATCCCGTCGGTAACCGGGCGCATTGCCGGCGCGCCCGGCTGCCTGGCTCGCGCGGGCCGGGGCGCGGCATGGAGCATCGGCGCGAGCAGAAGCGCGGCAATCGCTGCCAGCGCCGCGCGGTGTCTTGCCGTTCGTTTTGCGTTTGGTAGAGACAAAAAAAGCCCCTACAAAAAGAGTGGGGCTTGGCGAGCCACACTCTTTGCCTCGAGAGTGCCAGCTCAGTACGGTTCGGGCAGGTTTCCTGACTGACGGCCTTCCGCTCCTCGCGGAATATAGGTGTTTCCCGCTCGCTATTGTTTATCCGTCAGGAATCGCTCCAAGCTACGTGGGCGTTCCTGACTTGCCGAGCGGCCCTTCCGGTCGCGCCTCTTTTCGCGCTTGCGTGGGCGTCCTTGCCTTCCTTGGAAGGACGGGCAAGGACAGAAAACACCGGCCGATCACAGTGGCGGGACCGCGGCCGATTTTCACGGCCTTCCCTTCACCCGGATCCGGCTGATTGTCCATCGCGAGTGTGGCATTCGCCCCGCCCCCTGTCAACCAACGCCGGAGATGAGAACATGGCGGGACGGATTCCGCCCGAGGTTTCGCCGGAGCCGGACCCGGTCGATGCGTTGCCCGAAAAAGACGATACCTCGGCTGCGGTCACTGCGGCAGAGTCTGGCCGCGCGTCTCCGGCGCCAGATAACAAAGCCAGATGCCCAGCAGGAACGGCAGCGCCGTCAGCGCCAGCGGATAGCCGATGGTGTGCGCTTGCGAAATCGCGTAGCCGACCAGGAATGTCCCGGCCGCGGCGATGAAGCGCGACATCGTCGTGCAAAAAGCGAAGGCGGTCGCGCGCACATCGGTGTTGTACTGCTCGGGCAGCCACAGCGTAAAAACAGCGAAGTCGGCGTTCGCGAGGCCCAGAACGGGGATGAACGCGAAGAACGCCATCGTGCTGTGGGCGTAGTATCCCCACCCGTACCCTCCGGCGATGCCCACAAACATCAGCGCAAACATCAGCGCCAGCGTGCTACGCCGTCCGAGCCACTGGCCCAGCCACGGCACGAGCAGGCATCCGGCGATGCTCAGCACGGAGAGCAAACCCAATCCCAGGCTTGCCAGGTGCAGCGCCGCCGCCTTTCCCATCCCTTGTTGCGCCCCCAGATTCACAATGGCCGCGCCCAGATATTGCGAGCCCGCCCAAAAGCCGGTGAGCGCGATGAAAAGCAGCACCACGTTGATCCACGTTCGCCGGCGATAGGGCGGCCGGAGAATTTTGACCAGAAATGCCCAGTACGGCGTCTTGTGCGCTTCGCCGGAAACCCTTACCCATCGTTCCGGCTCCTTCGTCTGGCTCCGGATATAGAGAACGAACAACGCGGGAATCAGCCCCAGGAAGAACATCCATCGCCATCCCAGGCGGATGCCGATGACGTAATTCACCACCGCGCCGAGCATCAGGCCCACAAACACCCCGGAGTGGAGCAAGCCGCCGAAAAACGGCCTCTTCTGTTCCGGCATCGTTTCCGCAACCAGCGTTCCCGCCATGGCCCATTCCCCGCCGATTCCGACCGCCGCCATGAAACGGAACAGGAACAGCTCCCAGATATTTTGTGAAAATCCCGCCAGGCAGGTGAAGATGGCGTACACCAGTACGCTATACATCAGCGCCGGGACTCGTCCCTTCCGGTCCGCTACCGGCCCCCAGACGAAAGAGCAACCCCATCCCGCCAGGAAGATCGCCACTCCGAGCTGGCCGAAGTAGCCGATCATCTGCGGCGTTGCCGGATAGCCGGACTTCGGCAACAGCTCGGTCATGGCCGGCGCAAGCACGAGCCCGAAAATGCTCTGGTTGAAACCGTCAAGGGCCCAGCCGCCGAACGCGCCGATGAAGCCTTTCCATTGATTCGCCGATATCCGAATTTTGGCGGAGGTGACTTCGGCCTGGGTCTGGCTCAACGCCGCTTCTCCCAACGCAACTGGTCTGCCCGCGATTGGAGGTCCCCAGCATGCGGCGCGGCTCTCACGCCACAAGCCTCCTCGGCTTCGATAAATTGCGCCAACGCAGGACTCCGGTGCCTGACGGCAACACAGCTACCTGGCCGATGCCTCGGAAGAATAGCCGGGGATGGATGCTCTGGCGAGCAGGGAAGCATCGCGCAGGGATTCGATCTTCCAGCATTGATCGAGCAGGCGATCCGATTCTTCCTTTGTCAGGATGCCGGCCACGAGCCCGCGGAATTTGGAATCGAGATCCTTGTCGCTCATCGGCCGGTCGAGACTGCCGACGGCGTGTTCGACATGTTTCTCCAGCTTTTTCCCGTTCTTGAGCTCGATCCTGACGTAGGCTTCGTCTTTGCGTAGCGCCGGATCGGCCACGGCATTCACCCGGTCGCGCAAAGCGATTACCCTGGGGTCCCTCACGCAATCGTCGCTGTATTCCGAGGAACCTGCCGCGCCGTGGACGATGGCCACGGCCACGGAATGGTAGACGCTGAACTTCCCCTCGAGGCCGGACCGGGGCGAACGCTTCCCCATCAGCTCGAGCACATAAGGCGCCACCTTCAAATCGATCCGTTCAATTTCATCGCCGCTCAATCCGTGCTCGTTCCGGAGTTGTATGCCGCCGTCGATTGCCGGATGAGCGACGATCCCGCAGGCGAAAGGTTTGTACGTATTGAGCGAAATCTGGTAGCTCTCGCCGAGTCCGTCCGTGATCTCGGAGAAATTCCGCGCCGTGGACATCACGTATGCGAATCCGCGCGGCGCCTCCAAGACCCTGACGGAACTCGTGAAGTTGTTCCGCGCCAAAAGCGCGGATGCCAGCCCATTTTGCGCGGCCCGGCCCACATGCAAGCCCTTGCACATCGTGCCGAGCATCTCCCGGAGTCCGGAAGATTGCGTTCCCGCGGTGCCGAGAGCCCACGCCATTTGCCGATCGTCGAGCCCGAGAAGCTTCCCGGCAGCGGCCGCCGCGCCGAAAACTCCCGCTGTGCCCGTGATATGCCAGCCTGCGTCGTAATGCGCCGGGGTGACGGCGTTTCCGATGCGGCACTCCACTTCAACACCGAGGATGAATGCGAGCAGGAACTCGCTGCCGGTGCACGGAAGGTACTCGGCCAGGGCCAGCGCCGCCGAGGCCACCGGCCCGGCGGGGTGAATGACCGTCCTCAAATGAGTGTCGTCGAAATCGAGCACATGGCTCGAGATGCCGTTGAGCAACGCGGCGTTCAGAATGTCCGTCCGCTCATGCCGGCCCAGAACGGTGGCCTGACCAGGGCCGGCGAAGGGCGCGAAAGCCGACATGGCACGATCGACGGCCTCGTGGCGGCAGCCGCCGACCGCACAACCGATCCAGTTCACAACCGAGCGAACTGCCTCGTGAATCACGGGCGGGGGAATTTTTTCGCCCTGCGCGTCCACAACAAATCGTGCCAGTGTGCCCGTCACTTCCATGGGTTGCTCCCTCTTTTCCCGGTCACTTCCTCGCCGGCGAAATGCGATAACGCCTCAACCTGAGGCGGAAGCAGGGCGAGTGGAGGTAACTGCTTATGCGGTGAGACGGCGAATCAACCTGCATATGTCCGCTTCTCCTTGCAGGCAGCGCGATGACCAGATCATAATTCGGCGTTGTGAGGCGTGCAATTCCGGCAGCGAGCCTCTTCCTGCTTCCGAAGAAACTTCAGGAATTTCTCTTGTCCTAGTGTCCTGAGTCAGAGATTCTTTTACAAAAGCGGCCCACGCTCGCCAGGATTTCATCGGCGGTTTTGGTCCAAACAAAGCGCTTCGAACGACGGTTGGTCGTCTCAATGTAGCGGCGAACGGCCGCTTCCAGTTCGCGTGTCGAGCGGTGTGCGCCTCGACGAATCTGCTTCTCGGTCAGCGCCGCGAACCAGCGCTTCACCAGATTCAGCCAGGAGGCGCCCGTCGGGGTGAAGTGCACGTGAAAACGCGGATGGCGGGACAGGCAGCGATGAATCAATGGTGTTTTGTGCGTCGCATAGTTGTCCAGGATCAAGTGCACATCCAGAGCCGCAGGCACAGCCGCCTCGATGCGGTCCAGAAACTTCCGAAATTCGACCGACCGATGGCGCGCGTGAAAATCTCCCAGCACGCGTCCGCTCTTCACCTCCAGGGCGGCAAACAGCGAGGTGGTGCCGTGTCGCACGTAGTCATGCGTGCGCCGTTCGGCTTGTCCCGGACGCATCGGCAACAGTGGCTGCGAGCGGTCCAGCGCCTGAATCTGCGTCTTCTCGTCGGCGCACAGCACCAGCGCCTGGTCCGGCGGATGCAGATACAAGCCCACGATATCCCGCACTTTTTCAATAAACAAGGGGTCCCTGGAGAGCTGGAACGTTTCCGCGCGATGCGGCTGCAAGGCAAACGCTCGCCAGATGCGGCTCGCGCTCTGGCTCAACCCGCTGCGCTTGGCCATCGAGCGCGTCGACCAATGCGTGGCCTCGGGCGGGTGTTTCTCCAGGGTCAGAGTCAGCACGCGCTCCACATCCGCGTCGCTAATCCTGCGCGGGGCTCCGGGACGCGGCTCGTCCAGAAGCCCGTCCAAGCGCCGGGCCACAAAGCGGCTGCGCCACTTGCCCACCGCCGGCTTGCTCAGTCGCATTTCGGCGCTCACCTGCGTGTTTGTTTTGCCCGCCGCGCAGGCCAGAATGACGCGCGCCCGCAGGGCCAGGGCCTGCGCCGAACTCGGACGGCGCGCCCAACGTCCGAGCGTTTCCTGTTCCCCAGGGCTCAAGATCAACTCCGAAATCGGGCGTCCAAGTCGCATCGGGATCCTCCTCGTTGTAATCCCGATGCACGCCGGACGCCACTTATTTACACTTCTTATGACTCAGGACACTAGATCCCCAGTGGCACCAGAAAACACAAACGCATCCGATTCGGGATTCTCCATATTGAACCGTCCACTCTGATGCCTATGCCGCGAGGCCCTGCTCAGTAGCCAGAGAACTCTTCCGCGCGGATGTCATTGTCATTCAGTCCTGCCTTGCTCAACATCTCGTGCAAACCTTTCACCATGGCGGGAGGACCGGCGATGTAGTATATGGGCGACGCTGCGTCCTTCAAATGCCTCCTGAGCATCCCTTGATCGATCAAGCCGGTTTCGCCGTTCCAAGGTTGATGAGATTTCTCCATTTCCGTCATGCTGCCAATTAACTTGTACTTCGGATTGACTCTTTCCACCCTCCGAAGCTCTGCGAGGAACGGCGCATCTTCTGGCCGCCTGTTGGAATAGAAAAGGACAATGCGATTCGGCAACTTCTCCTTCGCTGCCCAATGGACGATACTTCGAAACGGCGTGATGCCAATTCCGCCAGCGAGGAATACGGCCGCCCGTGCAGGGTCATTCTGAAGAATCAAATCCCCAGACGGCCCTTCTATCTTCACAGCGGTCTCAAGCGGCATCGTCCTCAGCACGCGTTTGAACGCCGTATCGCGCATTCGCGTGGCAACCATCAAGGTTTCTTCGTGAGGGGCGCTCGCGATTGAAAAACTGCGCACATTTCCTTCAGAATCCGTCTCCGAAGGATCTATCAAGGTCATATCGAGATACTGGCCGGGCTTGAATGTCCATCCCGATGGCTTTTCGAATCGGAAAGCCATGGTGCCTTCCGCAACTTCCTTGCGATCTTTCAGCTTGCACATGAAACCATGTGACGCCGCAGGTGTGCTCATAATTGTCTCCTTCCGATACGTGCTTCGATCAATTTCTGGCTTCGCTATCTTTGGGGTGCTGACAAACCTCGTCAATCAGATCCCAGCCTCCTGGCTGAAATACTGGTAATCTTCCCGCCAGCCGCCTTGGCCTTGGCCAATGGTTTTGTAATCCGCGACGAACTCGATTGCGCGGATGTACTTCACCATCGTGAATCCAAGCTGCGTTTCAACACGAAGCCGGAGCGGCGCTCCGTGCAATATCGGCAGCGGCTGGCCGTTCATTTCGTAGGCAAGAATCGTCTGCGGGTCTTCCGCTAACTCTAAGCGAATCGTGCCGTAGAAGTAACCTGGTCCTTGAGCGTGTGGCTCCGAAGTGGATTTATTGTCGAACGCATAGAAAACGATGTAGCGGGCGGCTGGAAGCGGATGGCAAGAGCCGACGATGTGATGCAAAGATACTCCGCCCCACTCCGCAACGCCTGACCAGCCCTGGATGCAAATGTGCTTGGTAATTTGAGTTCGTTTCGGCATTGCGCGGAGGTCCGCTAGCGTTAGATGCAGCCGCTTTTCCACCAATCCGCCGATCTCAAGCTTATAATTCGCAAACTTTTCTCGCGCCATCGCCAAAAAAGTCTCCTCTTTCGGCGGCCGGCCATTAACCCAGAAGTATGGCGAGATGTCCGCATGCGAGTAATGCTGCGCGGACACTTTATGGCCGAAAAGCAGCGCGCGCACCGGATCGATGATCGACTGAGTCGCTTTCTGAACAAGGCGTGGGCGGCGACGCGAACACACGGTTGTCACGATATGAATGATCACCACGCCGGCCAAGCCGGCTAGCCATACCATCAGAGCGAGCGTCAGATGCGGATTGTGCGTCTCACCTAGAACGATCATTGATAATTCTGTCCGGAATCCGTGAAGAACCACCATCGTGACGTGTCCGATGAAGAATGCGATGAAGGTGCAAAGAGCCAAGAAATGTAGGCTCCGCGCGCTTTGCCGCCCGTGAAATATTTTGATATACCACGGAAAACGAGCGGCAACGGCCGGGGACATCGCTACTCCCGTCGCAATGCTGAACGGTGCAAGCAGGAATATCACCGCTGCGTAGCTCAGCTGCTGTAGTGCGTTATATCCTCCCGGCGTTTCCACGACGTGGAAGCTCAAATAACTAAGCATTGCGTGCCATGCGTCCGGGACAATCTGCCAGGAAGTCGGGATCAATCGTCGCCACTCCGGAGTGACGAAGAGCATCACCACGTATGTCAAGCCTGTCAGCAGCCATGCGAAATCCGCGAGAAAGTGCCAGTGCCGTCCGAGACCTAGATTTTCATGGCCTGGCAGGGCAATCGCGGATGGGAATGAGGTTTCCTCGTCACTCGCCGTCCAGAGTCGGTTCTCAGGTCGCTGCTTCTTCGTAAACTTGAGCCATTCGCTGCCCGGCGTGCAGTGATCGTTCCAGTAAAGCCTCGGATGTGCACTCAAGATCTCGAGACCGCTCCGAACGAGAAGCGAGAGAAGAAGAAAATTGAAAAAGTGCGCCGCCCGCAGCCACAATGGATAATCAAGAGGCATTATTCCTCACATTCTTAAACCTTGGTTTTTCGGTGCTCTCTAAACTCTTCTCTCGAAGACTAACAGTGGGGACTCGCCCGCCGCTGCGATTCCCGACAGGATAGGTGATGCGATGACCTTTGACGCGTGCAAAAGGAATAAGCGAATGAACCTGGGAACGCTTCAGGCTCATAATGTCGTCAACCCAAATCCCGCGTACAGTTAGCGCATCGGCGATAAGCGAACGGTGACAACGCCATGGAACCGCTTCCGCACACATGATTGCGCTCCGCTTCTGCCCGGCCAATTTCATCAATCGGCGTAATCCTGCTTCGAATTCCAGGGTCTGCATATAGTCAGCAAAGCCGCGAAATGAGGTATTGCGCCAGCCCATGTTCGGGGAGTCGCGTCGCGCATGGCGCAAGCCGCCGAGCTTTCGCAAATGCACGTAGCCGATCCTCGCGGCGCGCAGCTTTGTAGATAGGGTCTCCCGGTTGAACTGCGGGTTGTGCCTCGATCGGGGGATACTGCGTACGTCTATGACGCGCTTGACGCGGTGCGCCCGGAGAAGCTTTAGGAAGTCTTTCCACGTGCGGTTCGAATGCCCAATTGCCAAGACAGTGGGCATTTCTGGCGCTTCCATATAAATCCAGTCCTCCGCTCCGCGTTGCTCATGAGCGGATCATGGTCAGCAGCATCGTGAATCTACTGAGAGCCTTCAGTGAGTGAGGTTGACTTGCGGGCATGAGGACCGCTTCGCCTGCCGTCGCCCGTAGTGGCTTGCCAGATACCGCAATTTCCGCGTCACCCTCCAGCAGATGCGCCACTGCGTCGAACGGAGCCGTGTGCTCACTTGACCCTTGGTCCTCATTAAAAGCGAACAGCGTGAGTGTTCCCGTCGCGCGGTTGACCAGCGTCCGGCTGACAACGGCTCCTTCTTGGTAATTCACGAGGTCGATCAATCGGACGCCTTCCGCGATGGGCATGTCACGCTTGCCCTGCGCCTGCTGCGAACTCATCTTTGCCCACCCCCACCGCCATCACGATCTCGGCTTACCGACCGGCTTGTATAAATACATGCGATGCTGGTCTCTACTCAAAACTGAGCAATTGTCCCGTTGCCTTTTTCGGTCAGTGCATAGAAGTCACCACCGCATTGGCCCAGCATGCCCGCGTGGGTCAATTCGTCGATGGCGTCGAGCACGCCCCGTCGTTTGGTTGATTCGTTGCCTGCCGCCTCGAATAGCGCATGGAGATCCAGCCGATCCTTCCCCATTTCTCCGAATAACTGCAGCACACGCAAAGAGAGCGGCTTCATTGTGAACCATCGCACTACCTAAGAGCATTGCTCGCGGCGAGCGTAGGGCGACCAGGCAAGACGTCCACGACCTTTACGAGTGACTCCCCCCTAATGCTGTTTGTCGCGGGAAGTCTTCTTCCGGCGCGTTTTCCTTTGTTTCCGGCGGCCACGAGAGCGTCAGCAGAAAGGCGCTGTCCTCGGACGCTTCCACATCGTGAGGCACGCAATGATCGAGGGCGAGCAAGTGCCCGACAGGGAGATCCACCACCTGGTCGGGCAGGTGAAGCCGGATATGGCCGTTAAGCGTGTGCACGGAGATTCTGCCCGCCGCCGTGTGCTCGTGCATGCGCGTATTCGCCTTCATAGCGATCAGCACAATGCGAAGATCCGGGTACTTTACAAGCGTCTTCGAACTTCGCCCCGTGGGGTGTAGCCATGCTTCATCCCTGTGCAGTTCGTCGAGTTCGCTGGCTAGGCCAAATTGGAGCACTGATCGGCTCATCGTCCCATCAATAGACTCGTGTCCGACGGAGCGCGGCTGTGATTCTTTTCTCTGCGGTTGTGCCACGGCGGTTCACCTCCGTGTTTATCCTGATTAGCTGGCTTGATTGCTCGGTTCCCGTGCTGGCCTAGCAGCATGCTGAAAAACGGTCCCGATTGTCATTCCGAGCGAAGCGAGGAATCTGCTTTTCGCTAAATTCCGAGGAAAAGGCGGATTCCTCGGGCGGAAACCGCCCCCGGAATGACGGCTTTGCGGCTTTTTCAGCAGCCTGCTATGCCCAGACACGGACTCCTCATCGTTTCTACCTGGGGCTACGCGGAGCTGGCACGCTCTTGCCCAGCGCAGTCGCCAAGGCAATTTGGTGGTCTTGTTCGTCGATCAAGATCTCGCGAATCTGTTCGCCCATGGCATATTCAGCCAATTCCTCGCATTGGCGGACGCGCTCGCGGTAATTTCGGATGGTTTCAGTTTCATTTTCGAGGTCGAATTGCAGCATCTGGGCGGCTTTTTCTGATGTCCGTACAGTCTTGGGTTCAACCGTTGGCATACCGCCAAGATAATCAATCTGCTTCGCCACGATGAGTGCGTGGCTCAGCTCTTGTGCGGCGTGCTTTTCAAGTTCGCCTGCGATGTTCATGAACTCAGCGCCCTTCAACACCTGCGAATAAACGACGTAAGCGATGATCGCTTGGTATTCCCGCGCCAAGTCTTGATTCAACAGCTCGATCAGTTCTGTGCGAGACACTTTCTTTACATCTTCAGAAGCCGTTTCATCTTTCAAGGCGCTGTCCTCCAGGATAAAGTGCTGTGATTAATGTCATTTTCGGACTGACCTTCCGGTTGTTTATGCGTACTATCGGAGGATGCTAATCGTACCAAGAGCAGCCGAGATAAAACTGTTCAAAAATGGACAGCCAGGGACTTTACCGCTTGCGCATACATAGCACCTGGAGAAGCTACATTTTGGCTGGACTAAATTTGGGGGAGCAGGTCACCCGCCCCCTCCCTTCCGCGGGGGTCGTGCCCAGATGATATACTCCCTCCGTGCCGCGCCCCCAAAACATTTCCTGGCGCACACTCTCTGCGCCACCCGGCGAATCCTTGTGCTTCCTGGCGCATCATGTTGTATGGGGGCCGGACCGCGAAGGGCCGGCGGGAAGGGAACTGGCGGCTAGAAATCGCCCGCGAAAACTGCTATAATCACAGAGAAAGGCAAGACCCAAGGAGGACAAGCCATTATGGTTACGCTGACTCCGGTAGCGGCGGAAAAAGTGAAAGAGATTATGAATCGGCAGGATCCCTCGCCCACCGCCCTGCGCGTTGCGGTGGTCGGAGGCGGGTGCTCGGGCTTTACCTACCACATGGCCTTCGAGACCCAGTCCACCGACAACGATAACGTATATGAATACAACGGTCTGAAACTCATGGTGGACCAGATGAGCGAGATGTATCTGGACGGGTCGGAAATCGACTACGTGGAATCGCTCGAGGGCGCCGGGTTCAAGTTCAATAACCCGAATGTTCGCAGCACCTGCGGCTGTGGCTCCTCTTTCACCACATAAACCGGCCTTTCCTCAGTTTTGTCAAAGGCCTCCTCGCAGCGAGGGGGCCTTTTCTTCATGCCGAACCCTTGACCGATGAAGATCGCCCTCGCCCAGATCAACCCAACCGTTGGAGATTTTGCCGGCAATGTTTCCCGGATTCTGCATTCTTCCCGGCAGGCCGCCGAACGCGGGGCGGATCTCGTCGTTTTATCCGAACTCTGCCTCTGCGGTTATCTGCCGCACGACCTGATCGAACGGCCCGACTTCGTCGAGCGCAACCGCGTTGAACTCGAACGGCTGGCCAGGCAGATCCCCCTGCCCGCCATCGTCGGCTACGTCGGCCGCGCCCGGACCCCGACGGGCAAACGCGCCGCCAATTGCGCCGCGGTCATCTCGGGCGGCCACATCCTGTTCGAGCAGCAGAAGATGCTGCTTCCGACCTACGACGTCTTCGACGAGACCCGCTACTTTCAGCCGGCGGAACAACAATCGCTATTCCCGTTCCGCGGCAGCCAGATCGGGCTGACGATTTGCGAAGACATCTGGAACGACAAGAGTTTCTGGCCGAATCGCCTCTACGAACGCGATCCCGTCGCCGAGCTGGTTTCCGACGGCGCGAACCTGCTCGTCAATATCTCCTCCTCGCCCTTCATGATCGATAAGCGGGCGCTTCGCTACGACATGCTGCGTGCCGTCGCGCGCCGCTACCGCCTGCCGGTCGTTTACGTCAATCAGGTCGGGGGAAACGACAGCCTGGTCTTCGACGGGACCAGCGTGGCCATCCTGCCCGACGGGCGCATCGCGGCACAGGCCGCCGCGTTCGAAGAGGACCTGGTCCTCTTCGATACCGAAGCCGAAACGGGCGATATCCACGAGCAGCCGGCCGGCGAACTCGACGCCGTGCTCCAGGCGCTGATCTGCGGGACGCGCGACTACGTCCGCAAATGCGGTTTTTCCCAGGTGGTCATCGGCTTGAGCGGAGGGATCGATTCGTCGCTGGTGGCGGCAATCGCCGTCCAGGCCCTGGGGCCGGAAAATGTATTGACGGTCGCGATGCCCGGACCCTATTCCTCCGAGGGCAGCCTCGGCGACGCCCGCCAGCTCGCCCACAATCTCGGCATTCGCCTCGAAGTGCTGCCCATCGGCGATATTTTCCGCGCCTATCGCGGCACGCTAGCGCCGGTCTTTGCCAACCTTCCCGAGGACGTCGCCGAAGAGAATATCCAGGCGCGCATCCGCGGCAACCTTCTGATGGCGCTTTCCAATAAGTTCGGCAGCCTGGTGCTCAGCACCGGCAACAAATCGGAATTGGCCGTCGGTTATTGCACCCTGTACGGGGACATGGCCGGCGGCCTGGCCATGATCTCCGATATCCCCAAGGTGATGGTCTACGAGTTGGCGCGCCTCCTCAATTCCCGCCGGCCCATCATCCCCGACGCCGTCCTGGCGAAAGCGCCGTCGGCCGAACTGCGGGCCAACCAGGCCGACACGGACACGCTGCCACCCTACGAGATTCTGGACCGCATTCTGAAAGCCTATGTCGAGGACCTGAAAAGCGTCGAGGAGATCGCGGCCCACTTCGAATTTCCCATCGCCCTGGTGCGTGACATCGCCGCCCGCGTCGACCGCAACGAATACAAGCGGCAGCAGGCCGCTCCCGGCTTGAAAATCACATCCAAGGCCTTCAGCGTCGGCCGCCGATTCCCGATTGCCCAGCGGTATCTGACGTAATCCTTGCTATCCTAATGCACGACATAATTCCCGAGAGGTTCTCATCCATGAGAAAACGAGCTTTGCAGGCCAGTCTGATATTCGTTGCCGTGCTCGCCAGCGCCGCGCTGTGGGCCCGGCAGACTCCCGCCAAGGGAGGGGAACCGCCCGCCGACACCGGGAATCGAATCGTGAATTTCCTGCGGGAATTCTACGCGTGGGGTCCGGCATTTCAGATCAAGGTCGACCCGGCGGTTCCTTCACCGGTTCCCGGCCTCTACCAGGTCCCCGTATCCATCTCCTACCACGGGCAGAGCGACCACGCCACCATCTACCTCTCCCGCGACGGCCATTACATCCTTCGCGGACGAATCGACAGCCTGCTCGCCGACCCCTACGCCGACAATGTCCAAAAGCTCGACATCGCCAATCACCCCTTCGTCGGCCCGGCCAAAGCGTGCGTCAACGTCGTCGAGTTCAGTGATTTCGAATGCCCCCACTGCCGCGAGGCCCATCAAGGCCTTATCGCCATGGAGTCCAAATATCCCCAGGTGCGCTTTACGTTCATGGATTTTCCGCTCACGCTGGTTCACCCCTGGGCCAAGACCGCCGCGCTGGCCGGCCGCTGCGTCTTCCAGGAAAATCCCGCCGCCTATGCCAAGTTCCGCAACCTCGTGTTCGATAACCAGGAGCAGATCACCCCGGACAACGCCTATAACGACCTGGTCGGCTATGCCACCGGGCTCGGACTAAATTCCACAACCTTTCAAGCGTGCCTGGCGTCGCCCGAAACCAAGAAACTCGTCGATGCGGATACGGTCTTGGGAGCCAAACTTAAGGTGAATAGCACGCCGACGATATTCGTGAACGGGCGGCCGCTCGTGGGCTGGGCACCCCAGATCATCGACCAGTTCATAACGTTCGAACTGGCCAAATGCCAATCCGCGCATTAAAGTGAACATAATATACCTTATCAGACGTTAGAGATATCCCCTGCCGCGCCTTTCGCCACCCGGCTTATAATCGGTCTGCTGAAGGAGGCGTCGATGGGACAACTCTTTCTGGCCCTAGCCGCGTTGGTATTGTTCGTTCACCTCCTTTTCAATGCTTGGGTGGTTGCCGGGGCGCTGGTAACCTCTGGAAGGCAAACTCTCGAACGGCTGCACATTCTTTCGCTTTTCTACGGCGCGGTTATGGAAAACGTTTCCTGGCCGTGCCCGCTGACCCTGGTGCAAAAGTGCTTTTTGCTGAAGGCGGGAAAAACCCCTTACCAGGGCGATTTCCTGGTTCATTACCTGCAGGCCGTCGTCTCCCCGAATTTTCCCCTGGAACTTCTACGCTGGGGAGCGATCGGCGTTCTGGTGATGAATCTGGGGATATACGCCCACCGGTACATGCGCCTGCGGAGCCACGCGTTCCATCACTAAGATCCGACAGCCAAAGGGGCTGTTCGTCACGGCAGTGTCCGGACTGGGGAGGACGGCGCGCGGGTGGAACCGGTTTGTGCGGCCGAATTAGGCGGCCGGAGCGGCCGGGAGGGAAGTCTCGTCTTCGGCCAGGCCGGAGGAGCGCTCGATGGCAGCCAGGGCGTCGTGCAGGGCGGCGGCCAGTTCATCCGCCGATACCTGAGAGCGGCGGAACTGAAGCCGGAGCACGAAGGAATCGTCTTCGGGGCGGTAGGAAAAGACATATGGTTCGGGACGCGGAGCGCTTCCCTGCTCCTGCTGGCGGGCGCGGCGCGCCTCATCGCGCGTGAGCCGGCCGCTGGAGATCCGATTGACCATCTCGCTCATTTTCGACGGCGTGGCCTGGCGAGCGATCTGAAGCAGGAGCGATTTCGAGTTGACGCCCTTTTCGGCGCACTGGCGCCGCACGGGGCCGGGGATCAGGCGAAGCGAGAGCAACTCGGTCACCGAAGTGCGCGACTTGCTGATCTTGCGGGCGATCTCCTCGTGCGTGTATTCGAACTGCTCGGCCAGACGCGCCAGGCCGTCGGCCTCCTCGAACGGGCTGAGGTCCTTTCGCTGCAGATTCTCGATCAGGGAAATTTCCAGGGTTTCCGCGTCGTCGGCGGTTTTCTCGATGCAGGGCAACTCGCGCAGCCCGGCCTCGCGGGCCGCGTGGTAGCGGCGCTCGCCCGAGATGATGTAGTAGGTGTCGTCCCGCGCAACGTAGCGGACCAGGAGTGGCTCGAGCACGCCCTTTTCGCGAATCGATTCGGCCAGTTCGCTGATGTCACCGAGCGTCTTGCGCGGCTGCTCGGGGTCGGGACGAACGCTTTCGACAGGCAACATGCGGCCCACCGAGGCACCGCTGAACGTCGTCAGCGACTCAACATAGTGCGCGTCATGCCGCATCTTCAGAGTGACGGGCAACCCGATCTGCTTGGACACGGGCAATAACCTCCTCGGCCAGCTTGCGATATTCAATGGCCCCCGGCGAGCTGGGCGCGAAAGTGAAAATCGTCTGCCTATACGCCGGACTTTCTTCCAAGCGCACATTTCGGCTGATGCGCGTTTTGAACAGAGCGGGACCGAAAACCGATCGAATCTGTTCGACCGCGTCCTTGGCGATATTCGTGCGCCGGTCGAAAAGGGTAATGAGAACGCCGGCCATTTTGAGATCTGGATTGGGACGCGCGCGAATCCGGGAATAGGTTTCGAGAAGATCGTCCGTACCCTCGATAGCGAAATAGCTGGCCTGCACCGGGATCAACAGATGGGTGGCCGCGACGAGCGCGTTCACCGTCAGGATGCCGAGGGTCGGCGGGGTATCGAGAACGATGAAATCGTAGTCCTTTTGAATGCCGAGCAGGGCGTCTTTCAGCTTGAAGGGAGCGTCAAACTGGCCGACGAGTTGCTGCTCCAGCTTGGCGAGGGAAAGACGCGCCGGGGCCAGGGAAAGGTTTTCGACCTTGGAGGGGCGAATGACCTGGCGGAGATCAACGTGCTGCTCGGAGAGCACGTCGAACATGCTGGCCACCACCTCGGCCGAGTCGAAAAAGGCGAGACTGGAATTGCCCTGGGGATCGAGATCGACGAGGAGGGTACGCCGCTTACGCCGCGCGATAGCAGCGGCGAGGTTGATGGCGGTGGTGGTCTTCCCTACCCCGCCCTTTTGATTCGTAATGGCCAGGATGCTGGTCAAATCGCGGCTGCCATCTCCAGACTATATATTGGGGCATAAGCGCTTTTGCCCCAAGAACTAGGAGGACTGTAGCCGTGCGGCAGGGGTAAATGCAAGGGGAAAATTGACCCAGGCGGCGAAAAAGTTCCGCAGGCGCTGAACATCGAAATGCAGGGAGAGAGATTACCCCTCCGGAGCGGCATACAGCGCCGTCCCCCCGGTCGGAATCACGGATTTTAAGGGGCAATCGTCGCGGAACGGTGCGGGCGCAGATTCGAGGAAATTTCCGGACGGGGCGGCCGGAGCGCTTCCCTACATCTTATAGCGCCCCATGTCCTCGTCGTTGAGTCCTTCGAGCCATTTGCGAATTTCTTCATTTGGCGCGTTTTCGACGGAGGAGCCCGAAACGCGGGAACTCTTCAGAACGCGCTCTTCCACGTAGATGGGGCAATCGAGGCGAAGCGCGAGCGCGAGCGCGTCGCTCGGGCGGGAATCGACGGCGAAAATGTTGCCCTCGCGCTCCATCCAGATGAGCGCATAGAAGGTATCGTCCTTCAGGTCGCTGACGACAACCTTCCGGACCGCCACCTGCAGACCCAGCAGCATATTCTTCAGCAGATCGTGCGTCATCGGGCGCGGCGTTTGGACCTTTTCGATCTCGAGCGCAATCGCATTGGCTTCGTAGATGCCGACCCAGATGGGAAGGATGGAGCCGCCCTCGGAGTCACGGAGAACCACAACGGGCATATTGGTGACAGGATCCATCATGAGACCGCGAATTTTCATCTCGACTTCCATGGACGCCTCCCGCGACTAAGCTATGTGTTCGCCGACGAGGCTATTCGGTCCCGCCTGAGTTATGGCCACCTGGACGTATTGTCCCAGAAGATCGGCGGCCGGTGAAGCAAAATTTACGACACGGCTGCTGGACATCCGGCCCGTCCATTGCTGACGAGCCTCGTGGCGCCCGTCAACCAGTACCTCCACCGATCGGCCGATTATCCGTTGATTCCGTTCCGTTTGGATACAGCGCTGGCGCTCGATCAAAAGCGCGAGGCGGCGGCTCTTTTCCGATTCGGGAACCTGGTCAGGCCATTCGAGCGCCGGGGTGTTCGGGCGAGGCGAGTACTTGAACGCGAAAACCCCGTCGTACCGGACGCGGTCGAGAAGGTCGAGCGTGAGGGCGAAATCGTCGTCGGTCTCGCCGGGAAACCCGACGATCACGTCCGTTGTGACGCTGATCGGGCGGCGGGCCGAGCGAATCATGGAAATCGTATCGAGATACTCCTCACGGGAGTAGCCGCGGTGCATGCGTTCGAGCACGCGCGTCGAGCCGGACTGCACCGGCAGGTGCACGTGATCGCAAAGGACATCGCAGGAATCGATCGCCTGAACGATATCGGGGTGGAAATCGCGCGGATGCGACGTGGTGAAGCGTACCCGGCGAATGCCCTCGACTCGGGCTGCCGCCAGAAGCAGGCCGGAAAAACGCAGGCCGGGCGGCCCCGGGTCTTGCCAGGAATCGACGGTCTGCCCGAGGAACTGCACTTCGGTGTAACCGGCGGCGGCCAGGCGTCCCACCTCGGCCAGGACGGAGCCGGACGAGCGGCTGCGCTCGGGACCCCGGGTAAATGGGACCACGCAGAAGGTGCAGTGTTTGTCGCAGCCCTCGATAATCGTGACGTAAGCGCGAAAGGCGTGATCGCGGCGGGTCACATCGGTCTCGAACGTCTCATCGACATCCAGATCGAGGCCGGTGACGCGGCGCTCGCCCGCTTCCAGGCGGTCGAGCAATTCCGGCAGACGGCGATAACTGGCCGAACCGCAAACCATGCTGACCCATGGCGCCCGCTCAAAAATTCGTTCGCCCTCCTGCTGCGCGACGCAGCCCAGAACGGCGACCATCCGATTCTGCTCGGGGGCTTTCTTATAGCGGCCCAGTTGGGTGAAGACCTTTTGCGCCGCCTTTTCGCGTATACTGCAGGTGTTATAGAGGATCAGGTCGGCCCGTTCGCTATCGAGGGTGGGCCGATAGCCGCGGGAAGCGAGCACGCCGGCCACCTTTTCCGAATCGTGGACATTCATCTGGCAACCGAAAGTTTCAAGGTAAAAGGTGCGGCCTTCGGGGGCGGACTGCTTCTCCGGCTCTCCGGTAAGGACTTCCAGGGGAATATCCACAGGCGTCATGACGCGGCCATTCTAACACAGCGATTTCACCGGGCCGCGGGCAGCACGCGGCCCGGTGCGCGCGTCCAATGAAATGGTTGGGCACATGGGATTTAGTTTGTTGACTGATGACGAACGCGCGGGGAGCGGCAAGGTTTGACGGTGTTGGGAGCCTGTGGTACGTTGAGATCGTTTACGCTTTCCGCCGGCGCCGAGAGGGAGTAAACGATTCTGAATCCGCTCGTGTTGCTGCTGGCAAGTCCGCTGACGGGACTGCTTGAACAGACCGGTTGGGTAGCCCGGATTGTCCTGCTGATCCTGCTGGTCTTCTCCCTTTTCTCCTGGGCCGTTATCCTCGAAAAATATAGATTCTTCGGGCAGGTTGCCTCCCACACAAAGAATTTCCTGAAGATGTTCCGTTCGTCGCGGGATATGCCAAACGCTTCCACCCTCCAGGCGATGGCTTCCGGCTCTCCCTTGGTTACCGTCTACAGCGCCGGCTACGAGGAGTGGATTCGCCAGTCCGGCGGAGGCAATCCGCACCCCGGTCCGGCCCGCAACACGCAGATGATCGCCGTGGAGATGCAACTGGCGGCTACCGAAGAAACCCGGCGCCTCGAACGGTGGATGCCGTTCCTCGCCACGACCGGATCG
>Ga0307373_10000087_pt1 | contig 152816 bp, 136 predicted proteins | sample OX2MG_FD_202534 | JGI IMG/M metagenome (GOLD analysis project Ga0307373, IMG submission 202534) | Soil microbial communities from Risofladan, Vaasa, Finland - OX-2 | ecosystem: Environmental > Terrestrial > Soil > Coastal area > Acid sulfate soil | place: Finland: Risofladan, Vaasa... | reverse complement strand
GCTGGTGCCACCCGATCACGGGCTCAAGCGCGTCGATGACCACCAGGTCGCGTACCCGCTCATCGACCAGCACGGCCTGGGCGGTGTAGCCGAGCCCCAGTCCGCCCACCGCGACGTCGAGCTCGGACCCGTGGAGGCGGGCCAGCGCGAGCCGAGCCACTTCGATCTCGGCGACCGTGAACAGGCTCGACATGAGGAACTCCTCGCCGAGCTTGACCTCGAAGATCTCCACGCCGGTGACCGGGTCGCGGCGTCGGCGGAGGCAGAGCTCACCGATCGGTGTGGGGCTCCAGTCGAGCTCCTCGAACCGGGCACCCATACGACCACCGTTCCCCATGGAGACCCCCGCGTGATCGTAGAAACCCGTCACCATGCACAGGTTCCGCGACGTCAAGTTCCGGGACCTCGGCCACTGTCGCCGGGTGCCCCCCGGTCAGGTGAGCGCCGGCCAGCAGCCGCACGGCTCACCGTCGCATTCGTAGGTCTGGCGTCGAGCCGTCGGACCTTGATCGACCTCTCGCAAGACGTTTCGCTTGTGGGACGATCGATCAGCACCGGCCACATTCGCGTCGCGGCCCGGGCGGACAGCGTCAGGACCCGTCCTTCAGCGTGAAACGCACGGCTGGGTCGGTTACCCCGGAGGCTTTGAGCCGACGGACTCGACCTACACCTCGCCGACGGGATGGGACACGGTTCTTTCAATGTTTTCAAGGGTTTCGCCGTGCTCGCGAGCAGGCACGGTTATCCACAGGGCGTGTTGCGATACCTCGCCGACGGGGACGGCCGGCGAGCCGGGCTAGCCAAGCCGACCGTGCTTGGGCGGCGCGGCGCGGACGGCAGGCCGTCTGCGTTACCGTCGGCCACGGCCCACTCCGCCGGCCCGACGCGACGCGAGAGCCGGTGCCGAAGCGGCTCCCGCGTCGCCGAGATCGGCAGACCACCGGTCGTGCGGGTAGGCGGTGGCGAGTCACAGGGTGCTCGGTTACGGGCGGGGCGGCCGGTGCGATCCGCAACGCCATGGATACGCCTACCCGGGCCACGATATGCGCGGAACGAGGGTGCGTGTAGTTGACCGGCGAGCCAGGGGAACCAGCCGAGTCCGATCGCCTGGAGCAGGAGTCCGCCAGGCAGAGACGGACGCGCCAAGCCTCGGTGACGGGTGAAGGTCCTAATCCCCTGCCAGTGAGTGTTTCGGGCGTACTCTCCTTCTTTGTCCTAAGCACATACTCGACTCAGACTCACATAGCAGGTACTCTCTAGGTATATGCCGAGCACTGCTTGGCCCGGACCCTGGGGGTAAACACATGCAGCTCACGATCGACACAGAGATCGACTCCTATGAGAGTGCCATTCAGACGCTTCAGGCCGCTTTCGGCGTCGTTGCTGGTGACGACGAGGAGTTCGAGTCCGACGACACCGGGGCGGGCCAGCCCAACGGCGCGCCTACAAACAGATCGACGGTCATCGTCGGCGGGTGGAACGCGAAGAAGCTCCGCAAGTGGGCGTCCTACCTCAAGGACGACGCGAAGGAGGTCGTGCGGTACGTCGCCGCGCACGCTCCTGAGGTTTCGTACGACGAAGTTGCCGAGCACCTCGGTGCATTCAAGGGCCTCGGTGCGTCGGTTGACGGAAAGACGCTCGGCGGCACAATGAGCAGCGGCGGACACGCTGCAAACGCCATCGCCGGCGTGAAGGGTCAACCGATCGACCGCGACCACGCCCGCCGCATGTACGTCATCAACGAGCAGGTCGCAGGGGTGCTTGCCGAGGCGCTCGGAGACCCAGCCGAGTAGCCGGCCGCCGGCGGGCATGTCCCGCACCCAGGTCGGCCGCCGGTCATGCAGCCGGGCCTGCGCACCGCAGCATGGGCAGAACGCCTCCTCGGCCGTCGTCTCCACCGCCTGCTCGAGCTCGCCGTCGCGTTCCGACACGGCCAGCAGACGGAACCCATCCGGCCCGAGCATGACCGTCGCCGGGGTAGTGTCGTGGTGCACCTGGGATCTCCCTCGATCCTCGATCAGGGACTTCGACACCCCTGATCGTGAGGTCCCAGGCCTCTTCTGGGCTCAGGCTGGCCGTCGTTCAGAACGCGATCACCACGCTTCATTAGGAGTCGGTTTGGCCAACGGGAGATCCATCGTTCTGTGGTGACCAGGATTGCCCGCGTTCGATGCCGCGCGCCTTCAGGCGGCTTTCAGCGACCGCCGGAGCCTCGCCGAAGACCGCCAGGTCCTTGACGTCCCAGTTCTCAGGGGAGCGGCGGCGCAACGCTGGGGGACGACAAAACGCTTCGGATCATTCCTCGCGCCATGTAGCGCAGCACGGGAACGGCGAGCCGACACTGCTCGATGTCGGCAAGGTAGTCCGCTACACGCACCTCGCGACCGGGAGTGAGGTGCACCGAGGCGTTGCGGATGACGTCGCTCATTGCATCTGAAACACTGCGGAAAGTCTTGCCCAGGTAGGAGTCGAAAAGCGCCTTCGTCCAAGGCGCGGACTCGGGCACTTCGTCCAAGGTGGCCGGCATCACCATGTCCATGGGATCTGCTGGCGATGCACCTCCGGAGCGCTTAGCCGCTCGTTGGTCACGGGTGTGAAACGTGGACACCCCTTCGACCACCTTGTAGAACGAGAGTGCCTGATAGAGAGGCGACGTGGAGTTCAGTCCTTCGCGGTAGGCCGCGAGCAGAGGACGCAGCGGCTCGGTCGACCAGCCCTCAAAGATTGGCATTGGGCGTACAGCGCCGACTAGGTTCGCCCCCATCATCTGGGTGCCTGTCGACAGTTCCACGCCGACGACGGCCTTGACTTCCAACGGGGTATCCGCTTCGAAAGCCAGCCTGCTGAGGACCGGCATGACCTGATCATGGGCTTCCCGTTCGGCGCTACCCATGTTCTCGGCATGGAGCCTGATTCGAATGCTCGCGAGCCTTCCCTCAGGGTTGGCATGCATGGAGGCGGTATTACCGGCCGAGCCGTCGGCCGCGATGAGCTCAATCTGCGCAATGCCCCGCGCTTCCAGGAGGGAATCACCGCTCGCCAGGATCTCGCTCATCTCGAGGTTGGTCGCGACGGAACTTACTCCGGGCACTCCGAGGATAAACCTGATCTCGTAGTCTCCGGCGGACCCCTCAGGAGGACCGGCATCACCAGTCGTCGGAAACACCGGTACCGCAGTCACTCGGGTGAACTCCGTCACCGGAGGACGAGGTAACTGCAAAGTAGGGAATCCGTCGGGCCGCTCGATCGAACGCGAGCGGCGCGGTGGGCGCGACTTCGCATTCGTTCGGCTCTTGCGCTTCTTCTTCGGCATGACACCCAATCCTCGCCTATCGACCCGCGCTGGGCGCCGATAACGACCCCAGGAACTGACGCGAGTCGCTAGGAGCCATACGGCCTTCAAGGGGGGGACCTGGGCATTCAGTCGGGCGCCTCGACGGCACCGCGTATGTACAGCGCGATGTTTCGGGTGTCCGCGTCGGTCGGGGACGCGCTGTAGATGACCTGTCGCCAGTCGCGCAGGTCGAAGGGTGAGTCCACAACCGCCTGATTGAGGATGACGACTGGCTTCCCAAGGGCTTGGGCGTACCCGAGTTCCCACATTACGTTCGGATTTGCACCCGTGATCTCGGCGATCAAAATGTCGGCAGTTTCGATGGCTTGGACGATCTGGTCGGTGATCTTGCCCGGCCGAGTGAACTCATCCGCGCGTTCGCACCTGATGTCCAGTTCGTCGCGAAGCGAATCTGCCGCTCGCCGGATCATGTCGTATACACCGGGCGACCACTGCTCATTGAAGGGCATCAGGACGAAGGCGGAGTAGGGTCTCGATTCCACGGGTGCAGGAGGCTGATGTCCCTCAGCGAGGATCTCGGCCTGACGGGCGATGTAGTCGTCCAAGGTCTTCACCCCGCGAAACCGGCGGGCCGACGATCCGGACACGGCAAGCTGCCACGTGGTCTCGGAGTGACCGCCGCCGCCAAACGGGTTCGGGTAATCATTCGAGAACAGACGGTAGGCGCGGCGGAGCAGGGCCGTTTCGCCTCCCGTGGCACTCAGCAACTCGGGATCGTCGCTCTTTACTTCGAGCGGCTCGCCGGATAGGTACACATCGATCGCTCGCCGGACGATTTGCACTCCGGCTGCCAGGAGAGGGCCGGTCTCGGGCAGGAGAGGCAATATGCGAATCGGGAGCGCAACAGCGCTCGGAAACACCGGCCGCTGCTCTCCGGGCACCCGTGGCAGAGCCTTGATGGCCATGGCGACCTCGATGTCGTGTCCCGCCCGATCAAGTCTTCGCTGAAGATCCTCAGGCTTCGGCCACTCACCGGATTGCAGCCATGAGGCGAAGATGTCCTGCGCCAACGGCATGAACCGCGTGACCCACTCCACGTCGGGGCCGTTGAACGGCTCGGTGGTCATGAGCACATCCTCTCGCCGCACTCAGGCCTCGGCGTTTGACTCCCGCCCGGTGAAACGGTCCCGACTCACCGCACGGACCCGCGCACACTAGTCTGTTGTGGCTCGTGTCAGGCTCGATTTGTGGGGGCATGGAGCTTTAGGGACAGCCGGACGTCACGTGTCCACGCGCTGTAACTGGCATAGGCGCCTTGAGGCTGACCCGTTCTCACTGGGCATGGCGACGGGATCTTCATGGGTGCGCTTTCGACCGGCAAAGATGTCGAATCGCGGGCATGTCTTTGCGCCAGTCGCCCCAGCTGGACCCGGCTTCCGTGGCCTGCTGGCCAGCGGCGATCTCTCGTAAACGGCCGTCCAGCGCTCTGCTCCAGTCGCCACCGTGCGCGTCGGTGAATTCGAGCCGGGTGCGTAGCTCCCAGGCCAACGGATTGCCGTCGTTCGCGATGATCGTGAAGGCATCGGCACGCTCCCGCTGCTCGTCCCGCTTGGCTCCGATTATCCCGAAGTCGATTTGGGCCGGGCTACCGGTCATCGGCCTCTTGCCCCGCTCATCGGATTGGAACGCCTCAACGACGACGTAGCAGTTGGAGATGGGCTCGTCGCCGAGGTTGTGTACGACGACCCGGACCGCGAATGCCGATTCCACGCTCGCCCATAGCCGCCCGGCGACGCCGCTGGCCTGGGTAGTCGTCTGCGAGATGAGGCGAGCTTGCGCTCTGCGCTCCCGTGCCTCGGCTTCACGGAGGGCCCCTCTCTCGCCGTTCTAGCCCGCGAAGGCCAAGACGACGGCGCCACCGCCGAAGCAAGCTGCAAACCATGTCGGCAAGGCGCCCAGGTGGATGGCGCCATGGGAAACGATCATCGCGCTCGGCTTTCCCGTCCGCTGCAAGAATGCCGGTTCCTCCCGCCACGACAGTCTGTGCGGCGCTGCGGGCCACTGGTGGCGCGGCGGGCTCGGCTAAAGGCGGCACTGCAGTTACATCCGCTCAGCCATGAGCGTAAAACGCACCGCCGCGTCGGTGACCTCGGAGGCTTTGAGGCGACGGACTCGACCTGCACCTCGCCGACGGGCTGGGACATATTCTTTCTAGCGCTTTCAAAGGGTTTTTCGTTGGCCGCGAGCAGCTACGTTTCCACAGGGCGTGTTGCGACACCTCACCGACGGGATGGTGCTTTCAGTGGTAGCTGCGCAGAATATCCGTGCACACGCCGACGTACTGGCTGTCCAGACGATCTTTCCCCCCCCCTGCCCGAGATTGACTCGGAACACGAGGGCTTGTCCTAGGATGTCGGGAAAGGTGTGAGCTGTACGAGGGAGACGATCATGAGGCTCGGCAGGGCGATCGCCGCGCTAGCCGCCGGCGCTGTGATTACGGTCCCGTTGCTGGGCGCGAAGGGTTGCGGTGCGTCAAGTCCGAGCGGGCAGAGCAGCCCAGCCGCGCCCGATAACGGAGCCGTCACGAGTGCTCCCGCATCGAGCCCTGCGTCGCATGCCGCGGTTCCTGTAAGGAAAGTGGAGGGCAAGGCCGTAACACTTGGGGCTGGAACCTTCAAGGTCGGAACTGATGTCGCTGTCGGCTTGTATGACGTCACAGCCGGAGCAGGCCAAAGCGGTAACTTCGTCGTCCAGGGTACCGACGAATACGACGAGATACTCGGCGGGTCAGACGGAGTGCCCAAGGTAAGAGTGAGGCTTCAGGACGGGGACTCGGTTCAAATCTCCGGGCTCTCCAGCGTCACATTCACGCCAGTAAGCACGCCGTTCGTCACGGCTCACGAAAAGGTTAATCTGTACGCCGGGACATGGACGGTCGGCCAGGACCTCGGCGCCGGACGATATGTCGCGACTCCCGGCGCGGGTCAGAGTGGAAATTTTGTCGTCGAGGCCGAAGGCGTGGATGAAATCCTAGGTGGCTCAGATGGTGTCCCGAAGGTCACCGTCGATCTTCAGAGCGGCGACGTCGTCGACATTTCCGGCTTGGCTTCCGTGATGATGACGCCGACCTCGTAGCCCGGTAGGTCTCAGGCGACGCGTGGCCTTGGCCGCGCCTAGGCGAGCAAAGCGTGTACGTGCCGTTCGCGATCACTCGCCCCTCGCCGAATCGGCCACCCCATAACGATGGCATATGTTTGGGCGGGGAGGGCCCGTCCCGACGCCGTCATTCGTCGGTCCTGAGCGTGAATCGTGGTGCCGGGCTGGTTACCCCGGAGGCTTTGAGGCGAGGGTCTTCTTACCGCACCTACCCGATGGACTTCCCTTGAGGTTTTCGGGCCCTTGGTAGCTCGCGACAGTGATCAACCCTCCGTCGGAGTTGCCGGTACATGGTCGAGCAGTGTTTTCAGTCGCATTGCTTGATCGCGAGTAAGCATCACTTCGACGGACTCGTGCTTCGCCCCTCCAAGCGATTCCAACTCCAGCGCGAGAATGGCGAACGTTTCAGTGACTTCGCTGAAGGAGTTGGGGGTCATCTTGACGTGCGTCTTGAGGACGCGGCGTGGCGGGTGCACGTCGAGATCGTCTCCGAGGTAGATCGCACCCTCGATGACGTCAGCAAACCACGGGGCGCCCGCATGAATACGTTCGGCGTGGTCAGTGCAGATCCCCATCCGGGCTCCGACTGTGCTCCCGGGAGGGTCGACGTCGACCACTTCCGACACGGACTCGGTGCACCGGAGCACCTGGCATTCCGACACGGTGGAACAGCTTACGGGTTAGCGACCCGGGCTTCCCGGGTGAGCGCGAGCTGCCTGCCGCGCTTCGTGGCTAGGGAAGCGCCGAAAGGAGCTCCCCTCTCGCCTTGAAATCCCAGGGCGATTCAGCTGTAGGTTCTCATGCTTGACCAACGCCTCGGCACCACCCGCTTCGGCGAGAGGGCCGTGGCGCACTCCAGCGCCGCTGGTGCGGTACCCGATGAGCGGCCGGAGCGCTCGGTAAGACCGGATACGTTCGGCCGGGGAAAGACCCACCGCTGAAAGACCCCCCGCTGCCGTTATCGATCTCCCTTGAGCATAAAACGCACGGCACCGTCGGTTACCCCGGATGCTTTGAGGCGACGGACTCGACCTGCACCTCGCCGACGGGCTGGAACACTAGTTCTTCCAGTGTTTCCAAGGGTTTCCGCGCTGGCCGCGGACAGGTAGGTCTTCCACAGGGCGTGTTGCGGCACCTCACCGACGGGATTCGGCTTCAAGCGGCGTCCGAGCCGGCGGAGTTTTTGATGCGGGGCATGAGGTGTGCCGCAAGTGGCTGTACAGACCCGCTCCTGGCGCTCGACGCGACTGCCGTCAGCCGCGACGCCTCGCCTGTAGCGGCAGCAGGGGACTAGGCCGCGTTCGCAGCCACGGTGATCGCTGCAGCCGCCAGTGACATGGTCAGAAAGACCACCGCTCGGGAGAAAGCGCTCCGTGCATACATGAGTCTGGTCGCTTTTAGCCTCGCGGTCCACAGCGCCCGTTCCGCCGCCAGGTGTTCCTCACCGAGAACGGAGCGTTGATCTTGGCCTGCAAGCGCCTGCGCGCCCGCTGCCTGGTAGACGCCGACACGCAGGCCCGCGTCCATGCAACGGCTGATTGCCACAAACAGCAGCAGGACGGCAGCCACCCCGGGCAGTGCTGCGACCACTAACCAGGCCTGGCCAGCGGTGGTGTGGGCTCTGGCTGCCGCGTGCAGTTGGAGTGCAACCAACGCGACCGAGCCGGTGACCAGCGTCACCATGGGGGTCAGCAGCCGGGACGCCTTGCCCTCGGAAGTCTCTGCCTGGGCCCGCAGCTCACCGTGCCGCCGACGCTCGGCCTCTATCAGTTCGCCTAGCTGGTTCTCCGGGGCACTCGCGATCCAGTTCGGCACCGACCAAGTTGGGGCAACGACGCCGTCGTTTTCCGGCGCGACGGCTGAGGGTCCCAGATCCCATAAGAAAGACTGCCAGCTACTCGGCCAGCGCCCCGCGTATCCGTCCGGGCGAGTCGGGTCGGCGCGAAGCTTGCGCAGCAGGCAACGCCAGGCTCGATGACGCTGCCGGTCGGTCGTTGCGGCTACCGTCACAGCGGCCGTCCCGCCAAGTGCGCCGCCATGGCAGGGACGATTACCTTCTCCGCATCGGCGAGGAATAGCCACGCGCCGGCCGGGTTCGCTTCAAGGAACCACGGTTGTCCCGTCTCGTCCACGACCCAATCCTGTACGGATGTCGAAAGGTGGAGCGCATGGGTCACGGCGACAGCGCTGTGCGACAGCTCCGGCCACTCGCTGAGGCTGAACCCGGCACCGGTCGGGTCGGTGCGGCGCCAGTCGATCTCACCGGTGCTTCTCTCACGGCACCACACCCATGCCGTTTCCTCAATTACGACGACCCGGGCGTCGGCCGCGGCCGCGATCTGTCGTTGCAGCAGGGTCGGTCCAGCGGGGAGAAGGTCCAGTTGGTCAAGACCAACCGCGTCAACGAACGGGGCAAGCCCGACTCCAGGCGAGGTTGCCTTGGCAACAACCGGTCCCGCGGCGATCAAGGTCCTCGCGACACTCGGGTCGTTCGTCGCCACCGTTTCAGGTGTCGGTAAGCCGAGCCGGGCAGCCACCGCTAGTTGCGTCAGCGTCCGTTCCGCGCGCAAAACGGCGAATGGCTCATCTACCCAGCGAACCGGGATCGATAGCAGACCGCCGAGCACGAGGAACTCCGTCTCCTCGCGCCGAAGCAGATCCTCAGCGGCGGCGAGCCCTTCATCGGCCGGAACATGCCCCGCGCGGCGCCACCACACGGTCCAGCCGTCGCTCACGATCGTTCTCCCGAACTCGGCCGCCTTCCCGGGCCGCAAGACCAACGGCGCGTCGGTCACCGTGTCGAATGCGACCCGAGCCATCCGAACGCCGGCCTCGCATAGCGACGCACCAACAACGTCCGCATGCGCGTCCCTGGCGGTCGCGAAGAGCAGAACTCCCACGGCCGGGGCGCTGCCAGTCATCGGCCCGCCGTCAAACCCCACCTTGGCGCCTGGCTACGGCGCCGAGCAGGGTGCCGGGGGGGAGGGTTGGCGACGAGCCCGCGTCGCTGCCGGTGGCACCATTCCACGCCGCTTCTGCTCGGACGTACGTACGGCGAGTGTCGGGCGGCGGCGTGGGTGCGGGCGGCGGTGATGGCGCCGGCTTGGGCGAAGCAGAAGCTGTCGGTGGCCGATACACGACTTCGGCGCGGGTCTCCGTTGTCGGGCCGGGCGGTGGAGGAGCGGGTGGAGCGGGTGGAGCGGGTGGTGGCGATTCGGCGCCGCCCAGCATCCAGGCCGCTTCCGTCCGCTGTTTCGTGAGCGGCTCATCCGGTGGTGGCGGTGGTGGCGGTGGTGGTGGCGGAGCAGGGGTTTGGCTGGCATCGGCCGATAAGGGGAGGAACGACGCCTCGCCACGCTGACGGGTGCTCGGATCGTCGGGGGGCGGCGGGGGCGGAGGTGGCGGCGGTACGGGCTGCGAGTCCGCGGTCCCGGCGAGCCAGGCCGCCTCGCCGCGAATCGCCGTTTCCCGCGGGTCCTCCGGCGGAGGTGGCTCAGGATCGGTAGTAGTCACTGTCCCATCGTCTCACCGCGAAGAGCCCGGGCCGGGTTCTGCAGGCAGAGTTCCTGTTCTGCTGCATGAGCGACTGGACCAGCGCGCGCCCGTGGCCGGGTTCCCGGCCCGACAGGGCAACGTCAAGACTCGTCCTTGAGCGTGAAACGAACCGGCGCGTCGGTGACCCCGGAGGCCTTGAGGCGAGGCTTGCGGAATCTGGCCGATCGCTGACCGTGGCCGACACTGGGGCCGTCCTTCTGCTGGCAAACCTCCTGGTCAGGGGCTCGTGCGGCGATTCGGGCACTCCACAGGCTCTTCGGCTCTGCCAGATCCCGAATGTTACAAAACATAGCCCCGAGTCCAGAACAGCCGTTCTCGGCTGGTCGGATCGCCAAACCGAACAGCGCCTAGGTAGCCCGCCGGGCAACCGGCCGGCGGGCCGTCAAGTCGGGAGCGCCGGCAGATGGTCCGGCTGTGAACGAGCTGGAATGGCACTTAAGATCAGGTGACGGTGGCCTCGAGGCGCTGGATCAGGGCCTTGAGCGTGGCGATCTCGTGGTGCATGGCCCTTCTGCCGCCCTTTGTGACCTGGATCCAGGTGCGTGGGCGCTTGCCCTCGTACCCCTTCTCGATGGTGATCAGGCCAGCTTTGTCGAGCACATTGAGGTGTTGGGACAGGTTGCCGGCGCTGAGGTCGAGCTCGGCGCGCAGGTAGCTGAACTCCACTCGCCGGGCCTGGTGCGCGATGGCAAGGATGCCGAGTCGCACGCGTTGGTGAACTATGTCGTCCAGTCCGTTGACCGGATGGTCGGTCATGCGGATGACCGTCCACGAGCTCGTTGGGCGCCCGCGAGCGCGACGCTGCCGAGCAGCAAGACACCACCCCCGAGCAGGACGTGCGGGAGAAACGCCCAGGGTGACGGGTGGGTGATCGAGCCGATGAAGATCGGTATGACCACGACGATCAGGTACACGGTTGTGATGGCGAGAAGCAACCAGCTCCGTTCGATCCACGCGAGCCACAGGAGCGCTAGCCCGATCACGCCGGCCGGGCTCGCGACTCGGAAGAGGACACTGGTGGTTTGCGACGGCCCCAGGTGAAGGCTCTCAGCGAGGAATGCCGGGTGGTCTATGGACCAAAATTCCCCGCTCGTGGCAAGCACGACGGCCAGCACACCGAAGACGACGAAGGGCCGCACCCGGCTGCAGACGCCGCGCTGACGGGCACGGTGGACGTAAAACCAGCTGATCCCGATGTAGGCGAGCAATAGCGCAACGGGCCAGTACCACAAAGCGAGCGTGGGATAGACGGTGCACACCTGGCCGCCGCCATTCACTGAACTGCAGTGGCGGGTGGGGTGGCCGTATCGATAGAACGGGATGGCGGCGAGCGTCGCCGCTGCGAACACCAGGAGGGGGAGCCAGGCGGCGCGCTGCTTTCGACGCACGCGCAGAGTCAATTCCCGGGTGGCTGTCAGCAGGTGCCGCGGATCTCCGGCAGCGGGGGTGGTCTCGTAGGTCACCCCATCAGGTTTGCATACCAAACTTCTCCTGTCTAGGGATTAGTTCAGATCAGAACACGAAGGGGATCAGCATCTTGGTCGAACGCTGGTAGGCCGGATACGTGTCGGGAAACCGCGCGGTCATGAACCGCTGTTCCATGAATGCGCTGTAGACGAAGTAACCCCCAAGCAGCGCGACAACCGCGAGCCAGGAGACGCTCACCGCGGTGGCTGTGCCGATCATGGCGAGGATGAGGCCCGAGTAAATGGGGTTTCGGATCCAGCGGTAGGGACCCGTCGTGACGAGTTCGGGGTTGTCCTTCTCCGACATCGGAGCGCCCCAGTTGCGACCGAGGAAGAGCCGCGCCCAGATCGCGAGGGTCAATCCCATGACGAACAGAGCAACGCCGACGCCCGCCAACCACGGATCATGCATCGCATGCCCGCGAAATGCGCGCACCCGGAGAAGCAGCAGGACGATCAGCGCGATCACGACCCGGATGCCCGCGAAGCGACGCCAACGCGTTCGACCGGACTTGACGCCGACGGACGAGGCGAGCCAGTAGCCCCAGAACACGAGCCACCCAAAACCGATGACCAGATCGCTAGCACTGTCAGAACCAGGCGGCCCGCCTGTTCCATCTCGTGGTCACCTACCAGCCGGCTAGCCGCTACTGGACCTTCCAATGGCTGGACGTCGGTATCTTCCTCGCCCTCGCCGCCCTCGGCGGCTGCTACTGGTGGATCACGCGCCGCGCCAACTGACCGTCACTAAGCCCCGCTGAAGAGGACAACCACGACAGACGCGCGATGCGGACGCAGCCAGGCTAGCCGCAAGGAGTCAGTACCAGCAGACGTTGTCAATCACGCACTGGCAAGCAAGCCCATTCCGACCGTGAAGCAGATTGCGGACCGTACCGTGCCGATCAGCAAGATCACCCCAGTCATCGATCTCGTCAACGAGAGGTGCCCAGGAGCTAGGCCCCAGCAGCGGCGCGGACCGTCAACCGTGAAACTTGAAGCCGTGGTTCACCCAGCCTCCAAGTCCGGGCATCCCAGCGGATCACGCAGGTCCGTTCAGTTCTTGTCTTCGATCCAGTGCCGTCGAAGGAACATGCGACCGAACTTGTCGTGCAGCGAGTTCCCGGCGTCCTGTGCGGCGTCTGCGTGATAGACGGGTGATCCGCTCGGCGCCGGTAAGTCCGCAGCTTCCTCGTCACTGAGGTCGCAGATCACGTAGCGATCGGTGATCTCGCTGACCTGGTCGCGGTCGACGAACCGCAGCCCGTCAGCGGTTTTCACGACGATGCCGTCGAAGAGGTCCTCTTGCGGGATCTCCAGCACGTGCTCGATCGTCCCGAACTCCCGGTCGCTTGAAGTCAGCATCGGGGTGCCCTTGGGCACGCCCGCATACGAGATAGGGGTCCCACCCTCCACGTGTCCTCCGCAACTGAACCCGTCTGGCGTGGTCCCTCGAAGGGACCTCCTGGCCGAGGGTAGCCGCCCGTGCGGCGCTCAGGTCGGTGACCCCGTCGCAGGGCATTCGCTGCTCGACGGTGCCGGGCAGCACCGAACGCCGCGCCCTCGTGCGGCCCATGGTGACATCGACGCCGGCAGCGAATGTCAACGAGCGAAGGTCAACGAGGTGACCGTCATGCTCACCCCACAAAGGCCCGTTAATCATGCTATTTCCTCAAGATCCTGTGGTGCGCCCGCCGGGGCGTTGAAGATGGTCAGCCGGTGACGTTCGCCCTGCTCGGCGACCGGATTGCATTTCCGAGCGGGACGGGCAGCGCCCCGATGCGACGCGACCCTTGTCAGCGATGCCCACACCACGGAAGACCAGACGGCATGGGGCGCGCCGCCGCCGGACCGGGTCATCGCACACACGAACCTGTACTGGACCACCCAGACGGCGTCGAGGCGGACCGCGGGGTCGGTCGAGACCAAGGAGTCGACTTCGACGCCACTCTCTGACGCCGGTCGACCGGGTCGTACCTCCGGCGCTCGGTCCGGCTTTGCCCTCCTACACCCGCGTCCAGTCGCCCGGGTCGGCGTAGGTGACTGGTTCGAAGCCGAGCGCACCGCCGCCCCTGTCGTCGAGGACCGTGCACTTCCCGATGGTGGCCGAGGTCTTCACCGGTCAGGGGCGCAGGGCGCGGCTGCCGACGCCGACGGCGACGAGCAGGGCGAGGCCGATCACCGGGATCGCGGGGTCGGACCCGGTGTCCGCCAGCCCGCTGCCGACGGCGGCGGTCGTCGGCCCGCTCGCGCTACCGGCCGGGGGCTTGGCGGCGGGCGGCCGCTGGGGTCCTGGCGTGGTGGGGGTCGGCGCGAGGCAGCTGCCACCCACCTGGCGGGAAACGTAGGCGGTGGAGCTGAAGTTGTCCGTGCTCGGCGGCTTGGTGGCCGGGTTGTTGTTGTAGGGGTCGGCCGGGAACGCCAGCAGCAGGCAGCCCGTGCGCGGGTTTACGGTGAGCGAGGAGAAGTCCGCCAGGTCGCGATTGCCGGGCTGGCCGGGGACCAGGCCGCAGAACAGCCCCTGGGTGCAGATGTCGCCGTAGTGGACGTAGGAGCCGGCCCACTTACCGGACAGCGCCACCGCGCTCTGCTGGAAGGTGCGGCCACCGTCCAGGGAGGTCGCGACGTAGTAGTTCCAGCGATCCTTGGTGTTGTTCGGATCACCGCTGGTCGAGCTCCCGAACCAGCCGAGCGCCACCTGGTTCGAGCCGAGGCCGCCGGTGATCGCCGGCAGCACGTTCGCGGTGAGATTCGGCGTGTTCACCCGGATCGGCGCGGTCCAGGTCTGGCCACCGTCGTGGGAGACGAACAGCCAGATGTTGTGGTTGGTCTGCCCGGCGGTCGTGCGACCCGCGGCCACTACGTAGAGGGTGCCAGCGCCGTCGATCGCGTCGGCGTTGAAGATCTCGCCCAGGCTGGCCCCGGTGTTGCGGTAGATCGTGTAGTTGCTGAACACCGTGCCGCCCGAACAGCCGCCCTTGGCCACGGTCATGAACAGGTTGTCCAGGGCGGCTCCGACCGCGGTCGTCGACGTCTGGTCCGGTTCGGTGACCTCCACGTAGAGCGATCCGTCTTTGCCGACCGCAGGTTTGGCGACCAGGGTGCCCTGCGCCGGGTTGTAGTTCTGACCGGCGGCGGAGGAGGGGTTGAGGATGGTGCCGCACGGCAGGAAGGTGCGCGCCTTGTCGTCGGATCGCAGGATGATCGGGAAGCCGGCGGTGAAGTCGTGGTAGGTGAGGTAGACCTCGCCGTGGCGTCCGACGGTCAGCCATTCCCGGTCGTTCTCGGGGCCCTGCTGGTTGAGCGCGAGACCGTTGCAGGCGGTGTTGACCACGGCTCCGGTGCCGTAGGTTCGCCCGCCGTCGGCCGAGACGCACAGTGCCGCGGCCACCGCTTCGAGATCGGCGACGTAGACCGTGTGGTCCGGGGCGATCGCCACGTCGGAGTCGCCGCCGCCGGTGAGCGAACCGACGCCCTGCCCGGCGTCGAAGCTCACCCCGAAGTTGGTGCTGCGCCAGGCGGCGACCCCGTTGCAGGTCGCCGCGCCGAGGAGTTGGCAGCCGGCCACCGCGGGAACCCCCTGTGGTGCGGTGACGATCACTGTCCCGTTGCCGGTCGGGTCGGCCGCGATCGACGGTTCCCCGCCGCCGAACCGGGGCAGCGCCAGTGCGGGGGACATCACCGGTCCGGCGACGGTCGCCTGCGCGGGCACGGCCACGACGGCCAGCCCGGCCACCGCCAGCGCGACCGTCCCTACACCGAGCGCCCGCCGCATGCCGCCTCCGCCTACCTTGCCGCCGGTACCCCGCTCCTTGCCACCGCTCCTTGCCATATTCCCCCGTGGCGCCGGGGCAATCGCCACCGGCCGGCCAAGCTGGAGCTAGAAGTGCAGCGCCCCGCGCCAGGTATCCAGGGCGGCGGCGCTCCCGGTCAACTCGATCGCGTCCAAGCCGATCCGGCCGTACACCGTGAGCAGCAGCCGGGGGGCGCTGCCGGTGAGGTCCACCTCGGCCGGCCCGGGTGCCTGCGGGTCGAAACCGGCCGGGGACAGCGCCACCCGCCACTGCCGGTCGATGTCGCTCGCATGCAGGCCGAGTGACACCGACGGGATGGTCGACCGGTCCGGGAAGTCCCGCTCGAGGATCCGCGGCATAAGCACGTCGAAAAGCTCGTCGAGGCCGTCGGCGGCGAGCTCCGGCTCGATCCGCTGCGCGATCCCGTGCGCGTTCTGCGCGTCCCAGCGGTGCACGAGCGACTCCTGGGCCATCCGCCGGGCCCAGAACCCGGCGACCTGCTCCTGGTGCGACCAGTTCCAGACCGGGGTCTGCGGGTCGACGCCGCCGAGTGCCTCTACCAGGTCGTCCAGCGCGGACTCGGCGTAGTCGATCAGATCGGCGCCGTCGGGGATCTCCGGCCGGGCGGGGGCCGCGGTCGCCCGATCGTGCACCGCGGTCGCGACGAACCGGTAGATCCGGGAGACGTGCGACAGCAGGTCCCCGACCGTCCACTCGCCGCAGGTCGGGACCGGCGCGTCGAGACCGATCCGGGCCGCGGTGAGCAGGCCCTCGCCTTCCCGGCGGGTCGCGGCGACGAACTCCGGGTAGCTAACCGTCATGGCGCTTCCACTCCCGCGGTGAGGTCGAGGTCATCCGGCGGGGAGGTCGGGGTCACCCAGCGGATGAACGGCTTGCCGGTCGAGACGTGATAGTCGTTGGCCCGATCGACCATGCTGGCGTACGCCGCGTGGAAGCCGTCGCTGTCCTGGGCGCGCAGCGCCTCGCGGACCGCCGGGGTGTCCTCGGCGAGATAACGGTCGATGTCCTCGGCGTACTTGGGCCGGCTGGTCGCGCACAGCCGCAGTTGCTTGACGACGGATCGGAAGAAGTACTCGGCGAGCGGCCAGTTCCCGGCCCGCGCCGCGTGGTAGAGCCGATGCATCCGCGGCCCCACCTCGGCCATCAACCGATCGAGCCCGGGCTGCATGACGGCCAGCTCGTCGAGGGTCAGGCGGCGCTTGCCGTTGGAGACTACGTGGGTGTGGTCGGCGGTCATCGGTCCATTCTCACGGCGCGCCCCGGTGCACCTTGTGCTGGGCGGCCTGGTCCCGCGGCTTGACCACCAGCAGGTCGATGTTGACGTGCGCCGGTCGCGTGACCACCCAGGCGATCGCGTCCGCGACGTCCTCGGCGACCAGCGGCGCGGCGACGCCCCGGTAGACCGCGTCCGCGCGCTCCTGGTCCCCGCGGAAGCGGGTGAGGCTGAACTCCTCGGTGTGCACCATCCCCGGGGCCACCTCGGTGATCCGGACCGGTTGACCGCACAGCTCCAGGCGCAGCGTCTCGGTCACCGCGGCCAGCGCGTGCTTGGCCGCGGTGTAGCCGGCGCCGCCCTCGTAGACCAGGTGCCCGGCGGTCGATCCGACGTTGACGATTACCCCGTCCCCGGACCGGATCAGCTGCGGGAGCAGCGCCTGGGTCACCCGGAGAACGCCGAGGACGTTGACCTCGTACATCCGCGCCCAGTCGGCCGGGTCGGCTTCGGCGACCGGCTCGAGGCCGAGCGCGCCGCCGGCGTTGTTGATGAGGACCGCGCACTCTTCGACCGCGGCCGCGAGGTCGGCCACCGACGCCGGGTCGGTGACGTCGAGGCGCACCGGGCGGGCCCCGGTCTCGGCGGCGAGCGCCTCCAGCCGCTCCAGCCGCCGGGCGGCCGCAACGACGGTGAAGCCGTCCCGGGCCAGCCGGCGCACGGTCGCGGCGCCGATTCCGCTGCTCGCGCCGGTGACTACGGCGCTCGTGCTGACCATCGGTGCAGCCTATGGTCAGCACGGTCCGGCCCGGCCCGCCCGGCCCGCCCGGCCCGCCCGGTCCGGCCCGGCCCGCCCGGCCCGCCCGGCCCGCCCGGCCGGCCCGCGCCGCCCGGGCCGCCCGGCCCGCCCGGGGGCGGGAATCGGAACGGGCAGCCGGCGGTTCGATGTGAGGATGGCTGAACGCTGCGAGGGAGGCGGGCGGTGACCGTCTCCGTCGCGCGCCGTCGCCGCCCGCGCCGGGTCGCGACCATTTCGCTGCACACCTCGCCGCTCGACCAGCCCGGGGTCGGCGACGCCGGCGGGATGAACGTCTACGTCGTCGAGCTGGCCAAGCGGATGGCCGCGCTCGACATCGAGATCGACATCTTCACCCGGGCCACCCGCAGCGACCTGCCGGCGGTCATCGAGCTGCACCCCGGGGTCGTCGTCCGGCACGTGACCGCCGGGCCGTACGAGGGCCTGGAGAAGAACGACCTGCCGGCCCAGCTCTGCGCCTTCACCAGCGGCGTGCTCCGGGTCGAGGCGATGCACGACCCCGGGCACTACGACGTCATCCATTCCCACTACTGGCTGTCCGGCCAGGTCGGCTGGCTGGCCAAGGAGCGCTGGGGCGCGCCGCTGGTGCACACCATGCACACGATGGCCAAGGTGAAGAACGCCTCGCTCGCCGACGGGGACGCACCGGAACCGACCGCGCGGGTCATCGGGGAGGCGCAGGTCGTCGCGGCCGCCGACCGGCTGATCGCCTCCACCGCCGAGGAGGCGGAGCAGCTGGTCGGGCTGTACGGCGCCGACCCGGACCGGGTGGCGATCGTCGCGCCAGGTGTCGACCTCGAGATGTTCCGGCCCGGGGACCGGGTCGAGGCGCGGGCTCGACTCGGGCTGCGCCCCGACGCGGTCGTGGCCCTGTTCGTCGGCCGGCTCCAGCCGCTCAAGGCACCCGACCTGCTGGTCCGGGTCGCCGCGGACCTGCTCGCAGCCGAACCCGGTCTGCGCGACCGGCTGGTCGTCGCGATCGTCGGCGGCCCGAGCGGTGCCGGACTCGACCATGCCGAGCGGTTGCAGAAGCTCGCCGGTCAGCTCGGGGTCGCCGACGTCGTGCGATTCGCCGCGCCGGCCCCCCACGCCCGGCTCGCCGACTGGTACCGGGCCGCGACGGTCTGCGTCGTCCCCAGCTACAACGAGTCGTTCGGCCTGGTCGCCCTCGAAGCGCAGGCCTGCGGCACGCCGGTCGTCGCGGCCGCGGTCGGCGGCCTTCGCACCGCGGTCGACGACGGCCGGTCCGGCCTGCTCGTCGCCGGGCACCACCCGGCCGACTACGCGGCGGCGATCCGCCGGCTCGCCGAGCGGCCGCGGTTCGCCGAGCGGCTGGGTTCCGGTGCGCTGCGCCACGCCGCGCAGTTCGGGTGGAGCGCCACCGCCGGCGGTGTCCTCGACGTCTACCGGGACGCGATCGCGAACCTCGAGCAGGGGGTCGACGACCGCACCGCGGCGGCCGCCCGGTGAGCGGCCAGCTCGATCGACTGGACGCGGTCATCGCAGCCGCCCTCGACGATGCCGAGCTCCACTACGAGCGGCCCCGGCCGGGCGCCTTCCTGGTGGCCCTGGCCGGCCAGCACAAGTTGGCCACGAACTGCTGGCTGGTAGTCGGCCAGCACAGCCTGCTGGTCGAGGCTTTCTTCGTCCGCCGCCCGGACGAGAACCACGCCGGGTTCTACCGCTGGCTGCTCGAGCGCAACGCCCGGATGTTCGGGATGGCCTTCTCCGTCGACCGGCTCGGGGACGTCTTCATCGCCGGCCACCTGCCGCTCGCATCGGTGAGCGCCGAGGAGATAGACCGGCTGCTCGGTTGCGTCCTCAGCTACGCCGACGAGAACTTCGACACCGCCCTGGAGCTTGGCTTCGCCGGCTCGATCCGCCGGGAATGGGCCTGGCGCAGCGACCGCGGTGAGAGCCTGGCCAACCTGGCGGCGTTCGCCCACTTCGCCGATCCGGACGGCGACCGCCCGCCCCCGCCGGGCGACTGACCGCCCGGCTGGCAGACTTCGCCACCATGAGCACGCTGGTCCTGTTCCGCCACGGCGAGAGCGAGTGGAACGCGCGGAACCGCTTCACCGGATGGGTCGACGTCGACCTCACCGAGCGGGGGGTGGCGGAGGCCGAACGCGGCGGCCGGCTGCTCGCCGAGGCCGGACTGCTGCCCGACGTTCTGCACACCTCGGTGCAGCGCCGGGCAATCCGCAGCGCGGAGCTTGCCCTCGCCGCCTGCGACCGGCAGTGGATCCCGGTCCGGCGGTCCTGGCGACTCAACGAGCGTCACTACGGCGCGCTTCAAGGCAAGGACAAGGCGGCGATCCGGGCCGAGTTCGGGGACGAGCAGTTCATGCTCTGGCGGCGTTCCTACGACGTGCCGCCGCCGCCGCTGCCGGCCGACTCCGAGTACACCGCGGCCGGCGATCCGCGCTACGCCGCGCTGGCACCCGACCTGCTGCCAAACACCGAGTGCCTGCGCGACGTCGTCGAGCGGTTGCTGCCCTACTGGTACGACGCCCTGGTCCCCGACCTGCGGGCCGGGTCCGTCGTCCTCGTCGCGGCGCACGGCAACTCGCTGCGCGCGGTCGTGAAACACCTCGACGGGGTTTCGGACGCGGACATCCCGGGGCTCAACATCCCGACCGGGATCCCGTTGCTTTATGACCTAGACGATCACCTGCGTCCCACCGTCCCGGGTGGGGAGTACCTGGACCCGGCGGCGGCGCGGGCGGCGATCCAGGCGGTCGCCAACCAGGGGCGCTAGCTGCCGACCGGGATCGGCGTCGACGTCGCCGTCGTCCCCGGGTTGACATACACCGGAACCTGAAGCGTCGTCGAGCCGGCACTTGCGAAACTGAACGTCACCGGGATCGTCAGGCCGACCGTGGCCGGCTGGCTCAGCGACATGGACACCGTCAACCCGGTCTCCCCGGTGACGGGGTCGGTCAGGGCGAGGAGCGTTCCGTCGTTCAAGGGAAAAGTGGTTGCGCCGGTGGACGCGGTGATCGACGTCGCCGCGGTCGAGGAGATCCCGTCGAGCGTGTCCGGCGTGGGCCCGCTGTTGACGAGCACCGCAACCAGGTAGGCCAGGTCCGGGCCACCGGTCGCCGACGGTTCGATGTAGACGTCGCGGAGCGCGACCTTGCCGAGGGTTGCCTCCACGCCCTGCACGGCGGGACGCTCCTGGGATGTCTCCGCCCCGATGCCCGCGCTGCAGCCGGTGGCGAGCGCGGCAACGGCGAGGGCGCCGAGCACCGCGAGGCGGGCGCGGACATGGCTGCCGGTCACGAGCTCGGGCCCTCCTCGACGCACCTGGCCGTCGCCGGCCACGAATCGGGGGACAGGCTACTGGCCGGCCGTCCGGTCAGTGCATCGAGGCGTCGAGGTGCCCGCCGATGGTCGCGGTGTCAGCCGCGGTGTCCGACGTGGCGTCGCGCAGGACATAGGGAACCGTGCCGTCGGGGGCGAGGATGACCGCGGTCACCTGGTCGGCCCGGTAGGTCGCCGCGAGGACGCCGGACGGGTCGTAGGCGGCCTCGGCGTTCCCCACGTGGATCCCCTGGACCAGCCCGGCGAGCTCCGGGTCGAAGCCGCCGGCGGCGACCACGACGAGCGGGATGTCGTACTGGGCGGCCTGACCGGCCAGGCTGTCCAGGATCGCCGCGCACCCGCACCGCGCCGGCACCAACGCGAACAACGCCGGGCGCAGGGTGAGCGCCCGGGCGGCTTCGGGCAACCGCAGCGTGACCTCCGGCAGCAGGCCGCCGAGCTGGCCCGCCGGGATCGCCGGATCGGCGAGCGGCGCCGGCCGGCGCAGCGCCACCTGATGTACCGGCAGTGCGAACAGCAGCCCGGCGACGAGCCCCACGCCGAGCAGCAGCATCGCGATCAGCGAGCCGGCCGCCGGCCACCGGGTTCCCGGCCGGGCGCCGACCCAGTGCCGCAGCCGATCCCGTCGGCGCGCCGCGCGAAGCTCCCGTCGGTAGGCCTCGACGTCATGGCCGAGCTCGCGCAGATCGTCTGGGACGACGACGTCGCCGGCCCACACTGCGCCGTCGCCGGCCGGGCGGCCGTCCGGCGGACCGTCGTCGTCGTCGCGCACGCGTTCCAGTATCGCCCGTGTCGCCGGTTTCGGTAAGAGCGGCGGTCGATGCACGGTTCCAGTGCCGCTGTCAAGCCCCCATCCGGGGATGATCAGGCCTCTGACCTGCGAATATGCCGCGGGCCTGGGGTCGGGTGCGGCCCCGGTCCGTGTTACCCTGAGGCAGGCGAAGGGATGCGCAACCCATGTCATTCGAGGTCGGCGAAACTGTTGTCTACCCCCACCACGGGGCGGCGCTCATCGAGGCCATGGAGACCCGGGTGATCAAGGGTGAGGAGCGTCTGTACCTCGTCCTCAAGGTCGCCCAGGGTGATCTCACGGTCCGCGTGCCGGCCGAGAACGCGGAGATCGTCGGGGTCCGCGACGTCGTGGGCCAGGAGGGTCTCGACAAGGTGTTCGAGGTGCTCCGCGCCCCGCACACCGAGGAGCCGACCAACTGGTCGCGCCGGTACAAGGCGAACCTCGAGAAGCTGGCCTCCGGCGACGTCAACAAGGTCGCCGAGGTGGTGCGGGACCTGTGGCGCCGCGACCGGGAGCGCGGGCTGTCCGCGGGCGAGAAGCGGATGCTGGCCAAGGCCCGGCAAATCCTTGTGAGCGAGCTCGCGCTTGCCGAAGGTACTAATGAGGACAAGGCAGAAATTGTCCTAGACGAGGTGCTGTCCTCGTAGAGGTTCCTCGGCAGGCTCGACGGGCTCGGGAGGCGCGGTGAACGTCACGCGCCGCCGCACGCCAAGCGGTCTGGTCGAACTGCTCAGGCTGCTCACCGTTCTGTTCTTCGCCGGCGTCGGCTACGAGATCGCCCGCACCGTGCACGCGGTCGGTGCGGGCCTCGGCCCGTTCGGCTTCGTCACGGTCGGCGTGATCGTCGGTTCCGGGCTCGGCTACGTGCTCGGCGGTGTCCTGGGCCGCAGCGCGATCGTCGCCGCCGACCGGACCGAGTCGGCGCTGCGCGACGTGACCGCCGACCTGCTGGTCGCCGGGGCTGCCGGCGTCGTCGTCGGGGTGCTGCTCGGCACCGCGGTCGCCTGGCCGCTGTTCTTCATCCCGGACCCGCTGATCGCCTTCCCGATCTTCGGTCTGGTGCTCGTCATTCTCGGCTACTGCGGCTTCCGGATCGGGGCGAGCAAACGCGACGGGATGCTGGCCCTGTTCGGTTCCCGGGTCGGGATCGCGGCCCGGCCGCTGCCACCTTCGGCGATGCCGCAGCTCATCGACACCTCGGTGGCGATCGACGGCCGGATCCTCGACGTCGTCCGGGCCGGCTTCCTGCACGGGACGGTCCTCGTCCTCGACGCGGTGCTCGCCGAGCTCCAGGGTCTCGCCGATGCCGGGGACGACCTTCGCCGTAGCCGCGGCCGACGCGGCCTGGCCACCCTGGAGGCGTTGCGCCGGGAACCGGCGCTCGCCGTCGAGGTGGTTCCCGACGGGCACCCGGAGATTCCGCAGGTCGACGCCAAGCTGGTCCGGGCCGCGCTCGACCGGCCGGCCGCCCTGCTCACCCTCGACACCAACCTGGCCCGGGTCGCCGCCCTCGGCGGGGTGGACGTGCTGAACCTGCACGCCCTGGCGCTAGCGCTCCGGCCGCCGGTCACCGCCGGCGACGAGGTCAGCGTGCTACTGCTCAAGCCCGGCAAGGAGCCCCGGCAGGCGGTCGGCTACCTCGACGACGGCACGATGGTCGTCGTGGAGCGAGGTTCGACCGCGATCGGGCGCGAGGTGACGGTGCGGGTGACCAGCGTGCTCACGACCGCGAACGGCCGGATGGTTTTCGCCGCCGCGGGCCCGGTGGCTGCCGGGTCGGCCACCGGCGACCTGGCCCGGCCCGGGGGCTCGGCCCAGGGCGGACGACCCGCGTGAGCACGGCGGCGGTCGTGCCCGCCGCCGGACGGGGCGAGCGGCTCGGCCCCGGCATCCCCAAGGCCCTGCGCCCGCTCGGCGGCGCCCCGATGCTCGTGCACGCGGTCCGCGCGCTCTCCCAGGCGCGGACCGTCGACGTCGTCATCGTCGCCGCACCGCCGGACGAGGTCGCCGAGGTGCGGGCGCTGCTCGACTCGCACGAGGTGCCGGCCGAGGTCGCCGTCGTCGCCGGGGGCGCGACCCGCCAGGAGTCGGTTGCCCGCGCCCTCGCCGCGCTCGATGCCGACGTCGACGTCGTCCTCGTCCACGATGCGGCCCGCCCGCTCGCGCCCAGCGAACTCGTTGACGCCGTCGCCGGCGCGGTCCGGGCCGGTGCGGATGCCGTCGTGCCGGGGCTGCCCGTCGTCGACACGGTGAAGCGGGTCCGCGCCGGCGAGGTCGTCGTGGAGACGCTCGACCGGTCCGCGCTTCGGGCGGTGCAGACCCCGCAGGGCTTTCGCCGGGTGGTGCTCGCCGACGCGCATGCGCTCGCCGAGACGGTGGACGCGACCGACGACGCCGGCCTGGTCGAGGCGATCGGTCGCCCGGTCGTCGTCATCCCCGGCCACCCCGAGGCGTTCAAGGTCACCCGGCCGCTCGATCTCGTGCTCGCCGAAGCGGTCCTCGCCCAACGCCGGGCCGAACGTGTCGGCTAGCGGCGACGTCGTCCCGATCGCCGACCCGCAGGCCCAGCAGCCGCGGGTCGGGATCGGCGTGGACGTCCACGCCTACGGGGCGGACACCGCCCGGACCATGTGGCTCGGCGGGCTCGCCTGGCCCGGCGAGGCGGGGCTGGTCGGCCACTCCGACGGCGACGTCGCGGCGCACGCGGCCTGCGACGCGCTGCTGTCCGCGGCCGGCCTCGGTGACCTCGGCTCGGTCTTCGGCACCGACGACCCCAGCTGGGCCAACGCGACCGGGGTGGCGCTGCTCACCGCCACCGTCCACCTCGTGCAGGGTGCCGGCTACTCGATCGGGAACATCGCCGTGCAGGTGATCGGCAACCGTCCGCGGCTCGCCGCCCGGCGGGTCGAGGCGGAGGCCGCGCTGACCGCCGCCGCCGGCGCTCCGGTCAGCGTGGCCGCGACGACGAGCGACGGGCTCGGCCTCACCGGCCGCGGGGAGGGCGTGGCCGCGGTGGCCACCGCACTGGTCTTCCGCCGCTGAGCCTCGCGGCCGCCGCGCTGTCGTAGGGTCCGGGCATGGCCTTCTACCGTCGGGTCGGTGAGGTCCCGGCGAAACGGCACGCCGCCTTCCGCCGCCCGGACGGCGGCCTCTACGCCGAGGAGCTGGTCGGCGAAGAGGGCTTCAGTTCCGACTCCTCGTTGCTCTACCACCGCCATCCGCCGACGGCGATCCTGAAAGCCGAGGCGGTAGCGGAGGATCCGGTGTCGCGGGCGACGACACCGAACCTGCCGCTCGTGCCGCGGCACCTGCACACCCATCAGCTGAGCACCGGCGGGGACGTGGTCACCGGTCGGCAGCTGCTGCTCGCCAACGAGGACGTGCGGATCAGCTACCTCGCCGCCGAGGCTGCGAGCGAGTTGTACCGCAACGCGATCGGGGCCGAGATCGTCTACGTCGAGTCCGGGTCGGCCCGGCTGGAGACGAGCTACGGCGTACTCGACGTCGTCGCCGGCGACTACGCGGTGATCCCGACCTCGACCACGCACCGCTGGCTGCCGCGGGAGTCGCCGCTGCGCGCGCTGGTCGTCGAGGCCCGCGGGCACGTGCATCCACCCCGGCGTTACCTCTCGCCGTACGGGCAGCTGCTCGAGCACGCCCCGTTCTGCGAGCGGGACCTGCGTGGCCCGGACGAGCCGTTGCTCGCCGAGGACGCCGAGGTGCCGGTCCTGGTCCGGCACCGGGCCGGGCTGACCCGCTACACCTACGCCCACCACCCGTTCGACGTCGTCGGCTGGGACGGCTACCTCTACCCGTACCTGTTCTCGATCCACGACTTCGAACCGATCGTCAAGCGGTTCCACGCGCCGCCGCCGGTGCACCAGACCTTCGAGGGGCCGAACTTCGTGGTCTGCTCGTTCTGCCCGCGGCCATTCGACTTCGACCCGACGGCAATCGCCGTCCCGTACAACCACGCGAACGTCGACTCCGACGAGGTGCTGTTCTACGTCGGCGGCGATTTCATGTCCCGCAAGGGCGCCGGCATCGGGCCCGGGTCGATCTCGCTGCATCCGGCGGGCTTCATCCACGGCCCGCAGCCGGGCAGCGTCGAGGCCGCGCTCGGCAAACCGGGGACCGACGAGCTGGCGGTCATGGTCGACACCTTCCGCCCGCTCGAGCTCGGGCCGGCGGCCGTCGAGTGCGCCGACCCGGAGTACCCGTGGACATGGGCCCGGGCCGCGACCGCCGGCGACGCCGACCACCCCGGGCTCAGCCACTGAGCGCGCCGGCGCCGCGCCAATAGGGTGGGCCGATGTTGCGGCTGCACGACACCCGCAGCCGGGAACTCCGCGCGTTCGAGCCGCTGCGCCCCGGCATGGCCAGCATCTACGTGTGCGGCCCCACCGTGCAGGCCGCCCCGCACCTCGGTCACGTCCGTTCGGCGATCTCCTTCGACATCCTGCGCCGCTGGCTCACCGCGAGCGGCTTCGAGGTCGTCGTCGCCCGCAACGTCACCGACATCGACGACAAGATCCTGCACGCGGCGTCCCACGCCGGCGAGCCCTGGTGGGCGCTCGCCGAGCGCAACAGCCGGGCCTTCACCGCCGCGTACGACGCGCTGGGGGTGCTGGCGCCGACCGTGGAGCCCCGGGCCACCGGTCACGTCCCGCAGATGCTGGCCCTGGTCTCCCGGCTGATCGACGCCGGCCATGCCTATCCCAGCGGGGGGGACGTCTACTTCGACGTGCGCTCCTTCCCGGGCTACGGATCGCTGTCCGGACAACGCCCGGACGCCATGCTGGTCACGGAGACGACGGATCCGGAGCGGGCGAAACGCGACCCACTCGACTTCGCGCTTTGGAAGGGCGCGAAGCCGGGTGAGCCGGCGTGGGACACCCCGTGGGGCCCCGGCCGGCCGGGCTGGCACCTGGAGTGCTCGGCGATGGCCACCCACTACCTCGGCGAGACCTTCGACGTACACGGTGGCGGCCTCGACCTGCTATTCCCCCACCACGAGAACGAGGTCGCCCAGTCCGCCGCGGTCGGGGACGGCTTTGCGCGGTATTGGCTGCACAACGGCATGGTCAACGTGGGATCGGCGAAGATGAGCAAGTCGGTGGGGAACTCGCTCGTCGTGGCCGACGTCCTCGCCCGGACCCGGCCGGCGGCGTTGCGCTACGCGCTCGGGGCGGCGCACTACCGCTCGGAGATCACCTGGACCGACGCCACCCTCACCGAGGCCGACGCCGCGCTGCGCCGGCTCGAGACGTTCCTCCGCAACGGTGTCGAGCGGGTCGGCGACCTGCCGACCGCGGCTACGGACGCGTCGGCCGGCTGGTGGGAGGCGTTCGCCGCGGCGATGGACGACGACCTCGCCGTCCCGCGGGCACTCGGGGTCGTGCACGACGCGGTCCGGGAGGGCAACGGGGCGCTGGCCGACGGGGACCTCGGCCTGGTCGCCGGGCAGGTGCACGTCGTGCAACGCATGCTCGCCGTGCTCGGTCTGGACCCGCTGACCCAGTGGCCGGAGGCGGCGGGTGGCCGGCTGCACGAGACCGTCGACGCGCTGGTCGCGATCGCCCTCGACGCGCGCACCGGCGCCCGCGGGCGCCGGGACTTCACCGAGGCGGATCGGATCCGGGACGCGCTGAGCGACGCGGGGCTGGTCATCGAGGACACCCCGGACGGCCCGCGCTGGCGGCTGACGTGACCGGCAAACCACGCCGGCGGGCCCCGCAGGTCGGCACCGGAGGGCACAACCGACGCCGGCTCGAGGGCCGTGGGCCCACCCCGCCGGCCGAGCAGCGACCCGGACACCCGGCGGCCCGCCGGGCGGCCGCCGCGGCGAAACGCCCCGAACGCCGTCCGGCCGGTGGCCCCCGGCGCGGTCCGGCCGCCGGGCAGACCGAGGTCGTCGCCGGGCGCAACCCGGTCGTCGAAGCTCTCCGGGCCCGAGTGCCCGCGACCGCCCTGCACGTCGCCACCGGGGTCGAGGCCGACCCGCGGCTGCGGGAGGCGCTGCGGCTCGCCGCCGAGCAGGGGGTCGCGATCCTCGAGACCGGGCGTCCGGAGCTCGACCGGCTGGCGGTCGCGCACCAGGGGCTGGTCCTGACCGTGCCCCCATACGCCTACCACCATCCCGACGACCTGCTCGCCCGCGCCGTCGACGCCGCCGAGCCGGCGCTGATCGTCGCCTGCGACGGGGTTACCGACCCGCGCAACCTCGGGGCCATCGCCCGTTCGGTGGCCGCGTTCGGTGGCCATGGCGTGCTCGTCCCGGAGCGCCGGGCCGCCGGGGTGACGGCGGCCGCCTGGAAGGCCAGTGCGGGCAGCCTGGCCCGGCTGCCGGTCGCCCGGGCGACCAACCTGGTGCGATCCCTGCGCAGCTACGCCGAGCAGGGGCTCGTCGTCGTGGGGCTGACCGGCGCCGGGGCCCTCGACATCGCGGACCTCTCGGTGGGGCTCGATCCGATCGTCGTGGTCGTCGGCGCGGAGGGGCGCGGGCTGTCCCGGCTGGTCGCGGACACCTGCGACCTCACGGCGCGGATCGACGTCGCGCGTGGGGTCGAGTCGTTGAACGCCTCGGTCGCCGCGGGCATCGTGCTGCACGCGATCGCGGAGCGGCGGCGGTCCGCCGCGATTTAGGACGGCTCACAATCCTGCCGGGCGGTCCGGACCGGAGAGGTATGCCGGATTCGCGGTATTTCCGTCCATCTCGTGCGGTTTTCGCGGTGGTAGGTTCGCCCGTAACCCCAAAGACGCCTGCTCGTTGTTGTGACAGCACCCGATGTTCAGACGCCCACCGCCGTCTTACAGTAAGGGCCTGCTCGTGCGACGAACCGTCCAACCGGCCGACCGAAGGAACCCGAGCGTGAGTCCTGCGGAAACCCCCGCAGCCCAGGTGGTCGGGGGGGGCGCGGACGAAGACCTCGTCGCCGCGGTGCGTGACGGCGACGACGAGGCCCTCACCCTGCTGCTAACCAAGTACCGCTCATTCGCCCGGTCCAAGGCGCGCTCCTATTTCCTGGTTGGAGCCGACCGGGAGGACATCATCCAGGAAGGCATGATCGGGCTCTACAAGGCGATCCGGGACTTCAACCCGGCGCTGTCCACCTCCTTCCGGGCGTTCGCCGAGCTGTGCGTGACCCGCCAGGTCATCACCGCGATCAAGACCGCGACCCGGCAGAAGCACACGCCGCTGAACAACTACGTTTCCTTCCACCGGCCGCTGAGCTCCGACGAGGACGGCGACCGCTGCCTCGCCGACGTCATCCCCACGACGTCGATCTGCGACCCGGCGGACCTCGTCATCTCCTCGGACCGGATCCGGGCCATGCAGGCCCATCTGGACGAGGTGCTCTCCGACCTCGAAGCCGAGGTGCTCCGCCTCTACGTCGACGGCAAGAGCTACCACGAGATCGCCAGCGTCCTGCGCCGGCACGTCAAGTCGATCGACAACGCGTTGCAGCGGATCAAGCGCAAGCTCGACGGCCACCTGCGCGACCGCGAGATCGCCGACGTCGGCTGAGCCCGCCGTCACCGACACCGACCCGACCACCCGCCGCGCCGCGGCCAACCCGGTGCCGGGTGACGTGACCGGCCGCCCGGTCTCGCCGCCGGCGCGGGTGGCGGTCTGCGTGTCCACCCACAACCGGTCCCAGCTGCTGCCCCGGCTGGTCGAGGCGCTCATCGCGCAGACGATCGGGCCCGACGCCCTCGAGGTCGTCATCGTCGACAACGGGTCCAGCGACGACACTTGGGCAACACTCCAGGAACTGGCAGCGGATGCGCCCTTCGCGTTGACCGTGCTGCGCAATCAGCCCGGACTCGGCCCGGCCGCCGGGCGCAACCGGGCCTGGCGGGCCGCGCGGGCGCCGGTCATCGCGTTCACCGACGACGACTGCGTGCCCACCCCGCAGTGGCTGGCCGCGGGGCTCGCGGTCATGGAGCGCCCGGGGCGCCGGGTGGCCGCCGGGGTGGTCCGCGCGCACCCCGACCAGCTCGAGTCCTACCGGCCGTTCTACTACGTACCGCTCGTCGACAGCACGGTCGCGTTCTGGTTCGCCACCGCCAACGCGTTCTTCGCCCGCGCGGACCTCGAGACGGTCGGCGGGTTCGACGAGAAGTTCCGGCGGGTGGCCGCGGAGGACACCGAGCTGGCCTGGCGGATCATCGAAACCGGTTCGGAGCCGGTGTTCGTCGAGACAGCCGTGGTCTACCACGACGTGCGGCCGTCCACCGTCTGGCAGACCATCCGGGCCCAGTCGGCCTGGGCCGACATCCCGGCCGTTTTCCGCCGCCGCCCCGCCGCCCGGCGCGCGTTGCTCTACGGGGGAATCTTCTGGAAGCCGACCCATCCGCATCTGCTCCTGCTGGTGGCGGCCTCGGCGGCGGTGGCCCGCAGTCGCCGCTCGCCGCTGGTCCTGCTGGCGGTGCCGTGGCTGCACGACTGGCTGTGCGTGACGCCGAGATCGCCGGACCGGGTGCTGCGCACCGCCGCCCTGCCCGGGCAGTTCCTCGTCGACGTCGCGGAGATCGCGGCGATGCTGCGCGGCTCGCTCCGCCACCGCACCCCGGTCCTGTAGCCGGCCTGGCCAGCGGATGGCACGGGCCGGCCGCCCGCGTGGGGGCAGTTGAACGTCGCGGGCGCCTCAGGTGGCTCTCAGCAAGGGGCCCATACTGGTGAGCCGTGAGCCTAGTGCGAACGCCTGAACCCGCAGGCGGAGCCGTTGCCGACGAGAACGGCGGGCGCGTTCTGGTCGTCGATGACGACGATTTCATCGCGGACGCTGTTCTGATGGCGATGCGGCACGCTGGCTACGAGGCCATCAAGATCGACAATGGCCGGGCGGCGATCGATGCCGTCGGCCACTTCCAACCGGACATCGTGATCCTCGACGTCATGTTGCCGGACCTGGATGGAATTGAAGTCTGCGGCGAGATTCGGGCCTCGGGTTCGGATGTGCCCATCCTGTTCCTGTCGGCCCGTGACGGGACCGAGGACACGATTCAGGGTCTGTCGGCAGGGGGGGATGACTACCTCACCAAACCGTTCGCTGTAGCCGAGCTACTGGCCCGGGTCCGGGCGATCCTGCGACGCACCGCCGATCTGCGGCGCCACACGAAGTCCCGGCTGAGCTGCGGCGATGTCGAGATCGACACGCAGACTCGGGAGGTCCGGCGAGGAGGCACGCTCGTCGGGTTGACCAGCACGGAGTTCGACTTGTTCCGTTACCTTATGGTCAACATCGGGCGGGTCCTGACCAAGGGGGAGTTGCTCGAGGCCGTCTGGTCGTACGACTTCGGTGGTAATCCGAATCTCCTGGAGACCTACGTTTCCTACCTTCGGCGCAAGCTTGATCCGTTGGGGCCTCCGCTGATCCACACCGTGCGCGGGGTCGGCTACATGTTGCGACTGCCGGAGAAGACGCTGTGAAAGGCCGCGCCCGGTCCCTACGTCGGAGACTGGTCCTGGGACTACTCGCCGTCGTCGCACTCGGTCTCGTGGCTTTCGCCGCCACTACTTACGGCGCGGTCCGTGCCTTCGTCCTGCACCGCACGGACACCGATGCGCTCGCTACCGAGAGGGCTGCCGCGGTCTCCGTCCGGTCTGCGCTTCGCTCGGCGCACGGAGATTCGAACCTACCGAGCGCCGTGCGCGCGATCCAACGGGCGTTGGGGGACGCGCTGCCCCCGGGAGACGCCGCGCAAGTTCGGTTGGTGGGAGCCCCGGCGATCGGTGTCGCTGCGGGTCCACCACACCAGCCGCCCGTCCTCGCCTTCGCGCCGGTGATCACGATGCTCGCGAGTATTCCCGCCCCGGACGTGGATGGATCGGGCGCTGACTACTACACGGCCAGCTCTGGGCACGTCCAGTACCGAATAGCGAGTAGCCGGTTGCCTGGGTCGCGCGCCGTCCTGCTGGTCGCCATCCCGATGACGGATGCGACGTCGACCCTTCAGCGGCTGTTGACGGTGGAGGTCATCGGGGGAGTGGCTCTGCTGGCTCTGCTCGGCTTTCTCGCATTAGTGGTGGTTCGCCGGGGGCTGCGCCCCCTCGACGCGATCGCCGACACCGCGGCGGCCATCACCGCTGGTGCGCGTGGCAGCAGGATTGCCGGTGCCGAGGACGAGACCGAGATCGGGCGAGTCACCGCAGCCCTGAACCGGATGCTCGCCGAGAACGAGGCCGCGCTGGTCGCCAAGGAAGCTTCCGAATCCCGGCTGCGCCGATTCGTCGCGGACGCCTCGCACGAGCTGCGAACGCCACTCACCTCGATCCGCAGCTACGCCGACCTGCTCGAGACAGCGGCAGCCCACACCCCGGCGGAGCGAAGGGTCGCACTCGAACGGATCCAGGGCGAGTCCGTCCGAATGACCCGACTCGTCGAGGACCTTCTTCTTCTCGCTCGGCTCGACATGGGCCGGCCGTTACAGAAGGCGCGGGTCGACGTAGCGCTGCTCGCAGAGCACGCTGTCGCGGACGCGCGCACGGTCGCCCCCGGGCGAGCGATCGGCTTGTCGGCGCCGGGCCCGGTTCACGTCCGCGGCGACAACGACCGGCTACATCAAGTCATCGCGAATCTGCTCGCCAACGCGGTCGTCCACACCCCCTCCGTTGCACCGATCGACGTCGCTGTCCACGAGGACGGTCCGGTCGTGGTGATCAGCGTCCGTGACCATGGCTCCGGAATCGAACCTGTACATGGAGCGCACGTATTCGACCCGTTCTACCGGGTGCACCCTGCCCGGCCCCGGCAAGCCGGCGGCATCACCGGAGTCGGTCTGGGGCTGGCCATCGTGGCGGCGATCGTACGAGCGCATGGCGGTGATGTGCAGCTGGCCGCGCCACCCGGCGGCGGGGCCGAATTCATCGTCCGACTGCCCGCCGAGAACCCCTCGCCGGGACGCCGCCGCGACGCTCGAGAGCCCAGCGCGGCCCAGCGGGTGGGCGCCGGGTAGCAGTCGGCCAGCTACGCCGGCAGTGGCGGTCCGAACGGGCCCTTCTCGCCGCGTTCGCGGGCGCTGAGCCGCGGTGGCTCCGTCAGGCGGTTGTGGCCCCGGTGACAGCCACACGCTGCTCATCGACTTTGGCCGACCGGGGTTGGGTTGGCTGCGAAGGATCGACGCGCCTCTCCGACCGGCGGCGGGTCCGAGCCGCGGCCACCGCGGCCAGCACGACCACCTCCGATAACAACATCACCAGACGGCCGGCTACCGCCCCGGCCGAGAGTGGCCCGGTATTCGACAGCAAGCCGGCGAGCAGCGCCACGTAGGCGGCCTCGCGGGCACCAAGCCCGCCGGGAGCGGTGACCACGACGACGCCCGCGACCCACGCGATGAGCGAGACGCCGAAGACCTGGCCCGGCCGGGCCACGGGGCCGACGGCGACCTGCGCGGTCAACGCCATGGCGCCGTACGTCAGGAAACTCACGACATAGCAACCGATCGCGGCAACGATGGTCCCCGGCCCGAGCCCTAACCGTCGACTCAGCCCGGCGGTTCCGGCGAGGATCAGCATGCCACCGGCGGCAGCGACGACCCATGCCCGGCTTGCGGAGGCGGCTAGCACCGCGGAGCCTACGGTGCTAGCGACGCCGAGCGCGAGGACGCTCTCGGTCACGACCAGGGTTACGCCTTGCCCCAGCCGGGTCGTCGCGCCACGGGCCCGGGCAGCTGGCCCCCATACGGCGCCCGGAAGGTAGCGCAGCAACTGGGTGCGCACCCAGATCCACAGCGCCGCGCGAGGGCCGATCCAGCGATGGCTGAGCACTGCCCAGCCGCAACCCAGCGCTGTCCACGAGATGATGCCCAGGACCAGGCAAAGCGCGAGGTCTGCGGCACGCAGCCGTTCCGGGGAAAACCTCGTGGACGCCCGGTAGCCCACGTCGGCGAGCAGGGCCCCGCACAGGAGGTAGCCGCCGACGCGCAAGGACCTTTTCAGGGCTGGGTGCTCCCGCAGGGGGTCCGCCAGCATCTTTTGCAGGCCTATCCAGCGGTTGGACGTGTCCCCGCCCGGAGGTACCGGCCGGGGCATAGGTCTCCTTTCGCGGAATGCCCGACGCCGAGCTGGCTGGGCACCCTCTCTGCCTGAGCGTCTCATTGACGGGTCAGTGGCGTCCCCCCGGGGCGCGCCGCCCGGCGTGTTTCTCAACGAACTCTCAGCTTCCGTCTCCGCACGTGGTGCACGGGATGTGGCAACACCGTGCCCCGAGGTCCGCCAAAGATGGGCGCCGCGGTAACTTCCGGGGCCCTCGGTCGGGTTGACGCGCGGTTGTCAGCTGGTGACCCGCCACACCGTGAAGTCGAGCGGAATCGGGACCGCCTCGCCAGTCGGCCGCGCCACGTACGACTCGTTCCACACCGGGAGCCCAGTCTGGATGTGGCGGACCGCGGTCAGCGAGAGGCGCGCAAGCGGCGGCGGCGAGCTGGTGCCGTCCCAGATCACGAAGACCGGAGAGCCCGGCATGCCGGCCAGCACACTGCGCACGTAGCCGGCGTCGAGATGGGGATCATAGGGCAGCAGGGCGGAGTACTCGCCGCGCTCCAGCCATATCGCGCCGCCGAAGAGGTACTCCGGCTCTGTGCAACAGACCGTCGGGCCTTTCCACTGGAACAGGTAGACGCCGGTGCGGCCCTGCGCGGTGGATGCCAGCGCAGCGCTGACCGCGAGCGAGCCACCCTCTTCGTCGTGCATTCGCAGCGGCGCCGACTGCCACACGAAGACGACTAGGAGTCCCACCGCTGCGGCGATCGCCGGTAGGCGAAGCGGCGCCCGCCGCCGCAGCCGCCACCCCATTCCCGCGACGAGCGCGAGCGTGATCAGGATAAGGAAGCCGGGTAACACCTCGGGAACGTAGCGCCTGCCACCGGGCATGAGCCGAGACACGTTGTGCAGATCGTAGAGATATACGGGCGCGACCAGCAGGGCCGGGATGGCGATGAGCCACAGGGTCGCACGCCACCGCCTCAGCGCCAGTGACGCGAGTCCGGCGACCGCGAGCGCGATTCCGGGCAGCGTGAGGAATCGGGACAGGTTGCGGAGGTTCTCCTCGTTGTAGGTGGGCAATCGGGTGCCGCTGATCACGGTGTGCGTGACGTCGTACCACGGACGTAGGAAGCCCGCGGCAAGGAGTGCCACGGCGGTGACGCACACCACGGCACCGCCGCGGCGTTGCCAGTGCTTTCGATTGAGGCCTTCGGCGATCCAGTCGAGAGCCGGGCGCGCGGCCCAGCGAAACAGCACCGCTGCGGCGAACGCGCCGACCGTCCCTTCGATGAGGAGGTGCAAGGCGGGAACGCCGTTGCTGATGGTGTAGTCGTCGGCGCCGGCGTACGCCTGCCATAGCACGTGGGGCAAGGTGACACCGAGGCCCGCGACGAACCACCAGCAGCGACTGTCCCATCGGCGTAGCGCGACGAGGAGCGCCCCGATAAGGACCGCGATCGCCGCGAGTAGCACGATGTCGGCCCGCGCGAGCCAATCGACGCCGACGAGCAGTCCGGCCAGCCCGGCCGCCGGCGCCCAGCCGGTGTCCAGGGCGAGGGCGATTGCCAGCAGGGCGCTGACGATCAGCAACTGCGACAACATCTCGGCAGTTGGGTACTTGGCCTGCCAGACCTCGAGCATGTTCGTCGCCAGCAGCAGCCCCCCGACCGCAGATGCTGCCAGCCCCGCCCGATGGCGCACGGCCCGCCGGAGCAAAGCGGCAAACGCCATGACGGAGAGCACCCCCAGCGCAGGGGTTACCTCGACCTCGAGCCGCAGGCCGCCGACGTCGTAGGCCATGGCCAGCAGCGCGGGCCACAGATGGTAAAACTGCGGTATGACCGTGTGCGGGCCGGCCTGCCACACCGCCGGAAAGCGCGCACCAGGCGACTGGGTGACGATCCCCGGCACATGCTGGGCCAGAACGTCGGTGAACGAGTAGGAAGCGTGTCGGGCGAATGCCGCCCCAATCTCGATGTATCCGCCGGGGTCCTTGTCCGTGACCCCGTAGTGGAAGCCCGGGAAGAAGAAGAAAGCCCCCACCGCTCCGGCCACCACGGTGATGGCCAAGCCTGCGGGATCGGTGCGGATCGCCGGCCGATGCCACCGCCGCCACAGCAGAACAAGAAGCGCGGCGTAGCACGCCGCCGCAACGACGGCGACGTCGACCAGTGTGCCCACGTGGTTGTCCAGTAGGAGCAGGGCCATCCACGCGAACACGGCCACGGCCGCGATGCTTAGGCACAGGACGAGCTCCATAACCGTGACCGTGCGGTCCGGCTCGTTGACGCTCGCACGTGTGGCGCCGGGGCCGGCAGCCGACCGAACGGCTGATTGGCGACGGGGCATCGGGCGCGACTCTACGACACCGACCCTGCCGTGACCGGTGGGCCGTTGCCACTGCTTCCCGTGAATTCACTGTGAATCCGCGCCGCCCCAGGGTCTTCGGCGCTGGGCTTCCTTGCGCCACTCGAGAATTGGCTTCGGCACCCGACCCGGCCGGCGTGCTCGAGCGCCGCAAGCCAGCTCAGCGGCGACGGGCCGTCCGGCGCCAGGTGCCTGCCATGACCCGCGCGTACCGGTAGCCGTACACCAGGCTGGGGCCCTTCTTGCTGCGGCCCGACGCCCGGCGATGGATGACGGTGGGGACCTCGGCGAGGCGGTAGCCGGAAGCGAGAACCTCGAGCAGCAGTTCGGCGGCCTGGTACTGGGGCTGGCGCAGGGTGACCGCGGCGGTCACCTCGGCTCGCATGGCACGTAGCCCGTTGGAGGTGTCGGTCAGGTGCTGGCCGACTAGCCGGCTGGCCAGCGCGGCGAAGATGACCGTACCAATTCGCCGGGCCAGGGTGGGCGCGATCGAGCTGCCGAGCCGGCGCGAGCCGGTGACGAAGTCGGCCTGACCGGCCAGCAGTGGGGCGAGTACGACCGGCAGGTCAGAGGGACTGTATTGACCGTCGGCGTCGAGGGTAGCGATGTAGCTGGCACCGAGGTCGCGGGCGAGCCGGTAGCCCAACCGCAGCGCCACGCCTTGACCGTGGTTGCGTCCGAGCTCCCCCACCAACGCGTGATGGACGCGGGCCACGTCGGCGGTCCGGTCGGTTGATCCGTCATCCACCACTATGACGGTCGCCCGCAGGCCGACGACCGTCGCTGGTATGTCCGCCAGGACGGCGCCGATATTCGACTCCTCGTTGAAGGCCGCGATGACCACTGCCAACTCACAAGGTCCTGGCTGGGGATAGTCGGCGTGGAAGCGGGCGAGGGCTGTTTCCTCGTCGGGGGTCACGATTCGTGAGGCCGAAAGTCGGCCCACACGCCGGCCAACCCCTCGGCGAGATCGACCGACGGCCGATACCCGAGCGCGCGGGCCCGACCGATGTCAACCACGACCTGGCGCATCTCGCCGGGCCGGGACGGGCTGCCGGTGCGGGTGATCGCCCGGCCGCTTGCCTGTTCACACAGGTCGACCATGGTGTTGACCGACACCGAGTGGCCCGCCCCGACGAGGATCGGCCCGACGACGCGTTGCACCCACGCCAGGCGCACGGCCACCACGACGTCGTCTAGGTGGACGAAGTCGCGGACCTGCTCTCCGTCCCCGTAAATCTCGATCGGCGAACCGGACGCCGCGGCCCGCATCAGTCGCGGGACCAGGCTGTCCTTGGCCGTCATTCCCGGCCCGTACACGTTGGTCAGACGCAGCGACGTGGCGGCGAGGCCGTACCCGTTCGCATAGCCGGCGAGGAGCATCTCAGCGGCCGCCTTGCTGGCGCCGTACGGAGTCCGGGGCCGGAGCGGGCTTCGCTCGTCGATCAGCTCACCGTCGACCGCTCCTACGACCGCGTTGGTCGAGGTGAAAATGAGGCGCGGCACCTCGAGCGCTCGGCAGCGCTCGAGCAAGGCGGCGGTCATGGCCACGTTCGTCCGGTAGACGAGATCCGGTTCCTGCAAAGACTTGAGGACCGAGGTGCGGGCCGCGGTATGTACGACGCCAGTGGTGCCGGGTCGTACCGCGCGTTCCACCGCGCCGGGCTCGGTCAGGTCGCCGGGCACGCTCGGCAGATCCGGGTGGGCGTGTAGGTCCGCGACCGTGACCTCCGCGCCGCCATCACGAAACGCTCGGGCCAGTGCCCGGCCGATGAATCCCGCCCCCCCGGTCACGACGATGCGCTCACCGGACAGCCAGCTCACGGGCGGACCGCGAGGGTCGGGCTCGGGCAGGTCAGGGTCGCCGCCACAGCGAACGGCACGGGATCGCGTCGCGATTACAGCGGTGCACGTACTTCTCTGCTATCTCCGTGACCTCGCCGAGCAGCCCCTCTTCCAGCAGTAGCGGGGCCAGGCCGAGCTCGAGCAGGCCGTCGTTGACGACGTCCAGGTCGTTCTCGACGGCCTCCTGGCGTGGGTTGTCGACGAAGGCGATTTCGGCACCGGTGAGCCGTGACACCAATTTGGCGAGGTCGATGAGCCGATGCGTCTCCGTCATCTGATTGAGGATCCGCACCCGGGATCCGGCAGGCGGCGGGCTCGCGACGGCCAACTCGATGCAGCGGGCAGTGTCCCGGATGTGAATGAAGGCCCGGGTCTGGCCACCGGTCCCGTGAACGGTCAGGGGATACCCGATCGCGGCATGCATCAAGAAGCGATTCAAGACCGTCCCGTAGTCCCCGTCGTAGTCGAAGCGGTTGATCAGTCGTGCGTCCCGGCGGGTCTGCTCGGTCTGGGTGCCCCACACAATGCCCTGGTGAAGATCGGTGATCCGCACCCCGTCGTTCTTGGCGTAGTAGGCGAACGTCAACTGATCTTGCGTCTTGGTCAGGTGGTAGACGCTGCCGGGATCCGTCGGGTGCAGTACCTCCCGCTCCACCCACTGGCCGCCCGCACCGCGGACCCCGACGGTGAGGTACCCCTCCGGGATACGGGCACCGCCCGTGCCGTAGCCGTACACACCCATGGTTCCCAGATGCACCACGTGGGCGTCGAGGCCGACGTCAACGAGTGCGGCCAGCAGGTTGTGCGTGGCGTTTACGTTGTTCGAGACCGTGTAGCGCTTGTGCCAGCTCGACTTCATCGAGTAGGGCGCGGCGCGTTGCTCCGCGAAGTGCACCACCGTGTCCGGCCGCCAGGCGGTCAGCAGACCAGCCAGCCGTTCGTATTCCGTTGCCACGTCGATTCGGTCGAAGCCGATCTCCCGTCCCGTCAGCTCCCGCCACGCCGCCAGCCGGGTGCCCAACGGCGTGATCGGTGTGAGGCTCGACACCTCCAGTTCGATGTCCGCGACGCGGCGGGCGAAGTTGTCGACGATCCTGACCTCATGGCCACGCTCGGACAGGTGCAGCGCGGTCGGCCAACCGCAGAAGCCATCGCCGCCGAGCACGAGCACCCGCATCGGGGTTTACCTCCCTCGTCCGCGCCGACGCACGGCGGCGCTCAGGCCAGCTGTTAGACGCAGCCGCCGCACAGAGATATAGCAGACGCGGCTCACGACTACCGGTCGTTATCGCTGTGAAAACACTGGGAATGCATGACCTTTGCACGTGCGGTGTCTGCCGCCACCGACGAGCCCTCAGGGTGACCGTCGCCTACTCCAATCCGGATCACCGCGATCCCCAGCCACGATGAGTCCGGCGACCCTGTGCTTCATCTTGTGCGGCGTGGCGCCGTCGTACCGGTTCAGGGGCTCAGTTACGCGCGCGGGGCCATTCCGTTGCCTCCCGGTTGACGACGAGCCACCACGCCCGGTTCGCCATCTCCGCCATCTGCGGGGTCGCCTCGACCACCGCTGACCGGCCGGCCTACTCGGTAGAGACGTCGTCGAATTCCGCGCGCAGGTCGGCCACGCCGCTGGCGAGCGACCGGCCGGTGACGAAGGCGAGGATCTGCGGGCCCACCGCGAGTTGCACGGTTTCCCCGGAGCGCTCCTTCCGGTCGGCCAGGCTGACCTGGAACGAGTAGGTCCCGGTGACCAGGGTCGGGCGGAACCGGATCCGGCACTCGCGCTCCTCGCCGGCCGCCAGGGCGGGCATCGGATGCTCGTACCCGCTGTCGCTGTACACGCGGGTGCCGTTCTCCGCGCCCACGTACAACCCGAGGAACGGTCGTTCGATCGGTTGGAGCGCCCGGACCCGCAGCCGGATCGTCACCTCCGCGTCGGAGGCCACGATCGTCGTCGGTTTCCCGTCGGCGTCGATCAGCTCGACGTTGCCGATGGCCGCCCGGCCGCCGACCGCCCGGCCGCCCCAGGACATCTCGCTACCCTCCGGGTCCCGGTTCTCGGCGATCAACCGGTGGAATGCGGACACGGCCTCCGCGGGGGCGCCGTCGAAGACCTGCCGGCCGGATTCGAGGACCACCACCCGGTCGCACATGTTGCGGACGGCGTTCAGGTTGTGGCTGACGAGGACCACGGTCGCGCCGCGGTCGCGGGCCTGGCGCATCCGGTCCACACACTTCATCTGGAAGCCCAGATCCCCGACCGCCAGCACCTCGTCGATGAGCAGGACGTCGGGGTCGACGCACACCGCCACCGAGAAGCCGAGCCGGACGAACATGCCGGACGAGTAGAACTTGACCGGCGTATCGATGAAGTTCTCGATCTCCGCGAAGGCCACGATCTCGTCGAAGCGCCGCGCGATCTCCGGACGGGTCAGCCCGAGGATGCTGCCGTTGATGAAGACGTTCTCCCGCCCGGTCAGCTCCGGATGGAACCCGACCCCCACCGCGATCAGCGGCGCGATCCGGCCACGGACCCGGAGCCGCCCTTCGGTGGGGCCCGTGACCCCGCAAAGAAGCTGGAGCAGGGTCGACTTGCCGGACCCGTTACGGCCGATCACCCCGAGGGCCAGCCCCGGCTCAACGACCAGGTCGACACCACGGACCGCCCACAGGGTGCCGCGCCGGGTCCGCCGGCCGAGCCCGCGCGCGGCTGAAACCAGGGTCGGCGTGTCCCGGTACTGGACGTAGCGTTTGCCCAAAGCGCTGAGCTGGATCGCCGGCTCGGTCACAGCAGATCCGAGAACAGCCGGTCGTAGCGGCTGTGCAGCGCGAGCGCCACCGCACCGGTGCCGACGATCCACGCGCAGCAGCCGATAACCGAGCTCGTGGTGTGCGGATCGGCGCCGATCGTGGCCGCTCGGATCAGCTCGACAACGCCGGTCACCGGATTGATCCGGTCGATCAGCGTCAGGTGCCCGGCCAACTGGAGCGGATAGAAGATCGGCGTCAGGTAGAACAGGAGCAACATCCCCGCCTGCACGAGGTAGCGGATGTCGCGGAAGTACACGTGCAGCGCGGAGAGCAGCAGCGACAGCGTCAAGGTGAGGGCGAGCAGCAGGGCGACCGCCGGGATCAGCAGCGCCGTTCGCGGACCGAGGCCGATCCCGGACACCAGGCAGGCGAACAGCAGGATGACACTGTTCACGATGACGACGTAGACATTGGCTGCAACCAGTGCCACGGGGAGCACCAGACGGGGGAAATAGACCTTGCTCGACAGCTGGGAGCCGTCGACGATGGCGGTCGCCCCGATGGGGAGGGTCGCCGAGAAGAACCCCCAGGCGGTCATCCCGGCGAAGACGAAGACGAAGAAATGCGGCTGATGAAGCCGCACGATCCTGGAGAACAGGATCGCCAGCACTACGGCCTGAAGCAAAGGCAAGGCGATCGCCCAGAGGCTGCCGAGCGCGGCCCGTCGGTAGCGCACCACGAACTCCCGGCGAGCCAGCAACAGCACCACCGAGCGGATCCGCCAAGCGTCCGCGAGCAGCTCGTGGACCGGGGTGCGCCGGCCGGCGAGATCCAACAGCGCGGTGCCGGGGCCGACCTCGTCGGTCACGTCACCCCTCCCGGCCCCGGGTGGGAGCCCCGATGCTCCCGCAGCCTAACCCCCGCCAGGAACCCCTCGAAACGGCGTGACCAGCCGCGAGTGTGCAATTTCCGACGCCCCTTGCCGGCGGTCAAGCGTGGGCCCGTGTCGGAAATTGCACACTCGGCGCCCGGCGGCCTATCCCGCCTCCCAGCCCCGCGTAGCCTGACCCCGTGATGGGGGGTCGCGCCCGATGCGTGTGCTCGCGCTGACCAACCTGTATCCGCCGCATTTCTACGGCGGATACGAGCTCACCTGCCGGGACGTCCTCGAACGCTGGCGGGCGCGCGGGCACCAGGTAGGCGTCCTCACCTCCCGGCTTCCGGGGGCCGTGGACGCACCGGAGGACCGGAACGTGTGGCGCCGGCTGCGCCCCTACTGGGACTGGGAGGCGGCGTCCGAGCGGCGGGGTTCCGCGCTCGCGAGCCTGCTTGCCGAGACCGCGAACCGCCGGCATCTTCGGCGCGCGATCCGCCGGATGGCGCCGGACGTCGTATCGGTGTGGCACCTGGGCGGTCTGTCCATCGGGCTGCTGAACACGGTCGAGGGCCTCGGGCTGCCGATGGGCCTTGTCGTAGGTGACGACTGGCTGTGCTACCTGCCAGGTCTCGTTCCGTGGCAGGCGCACGCCCGCCGTTCCCGGCTCTGGCGCCTCGCCGGTCGGGCGGCGGGACTCCCGACCGGGCCGCCGACCCTGCACGGGTCGGTTGCCGCCTTCGTGAGCTCGTTCACCGCGGCGCGGACGGCTGCCTGCTGGCCCGACCTGGCCGGGCGGGTCGTGCCCCCAGGCATCGACCCGGTCGACTTCCCCGCCGGTGGCCCGTCGGCGTCGCCGCGGCGCGCGTGGACGGGGCGGCTGCTCTACGTCGGCCGCGTCGACCCGGCGAAGGGCGCGCACACCGCGGTCGCGGCCATGCGCCACCTGCCGGCGGACCACACCCTCACCATCATCGGCGGTGGCCACAGCCAGCACCGTGCGGACCTGGCGGCATACGCGCGGGATCTCGGGCTCGGCGAACGGGTGCAGTTCGACCGGTGTCCGCGCGGGGAACTGCGGGGCCGCTACCTCGCCGCCGATGTGGTGGTTTTTCCGAGCGAATGGGACGAGCCATTCGGGCTGGTTCCGCTGGAGGCGATGGCCTGCGGCCGGCCGGTCGTCGCGACCGCGCGTGGTGGCTCGGCCGAGTACCTGCGCGACGGCGACAACTGCGTCGTGTTCCCGGCCGGGGACGCGCAGGCGCTCGCCGACGCGGTGCGCCGGCTCGCGGCTGACGATGCTCTGCGCAACCGGGTGGTCGCCGCGGGCCGCACGACTGCTGCCCGGTACACGGTCGACCGGTACGCCGACGAGCTGGAGTCCCTGCACGAGGAGGTCCTGGCGGCGCGGCCGGGTGGCCCCGGTGGTTCGATGCACCGCGGAGGTGGTTGACCAGATGCCCAGCCGGTCGTGGCGGTGGCGCGGCTATCGAATGTCGGTGGAGCTGCGGCGCGCGGATGCCGTAGCCGGCGGGGCTCTCGAGCCACCCGGGCTGCCGGGCGGCGTCACCTTCGCCGACCCGCTGCCCGACCTGCACGTGCGGGCCCGGGATCCGGCCGCAGCGGTGGCGTTCGTGAACCTGTCGCCCGCGGGCCGACCGGCCGCCCCGGGCAGCGGAGCGCTGGCCCGCCGCGTCGCCTCGAGATCCTGGTACCACACGATCGACCTGCCGGGGGATGTGACCACACCGGGCCAGTTCGACCACCGGTCGGTCGTCGCCCGGTACGGCCTGCCGGAAGACATGGCCGGCCTGACCGCCCTCGACGTCGCCACCTTCGACGGGTTCTGGGCCTTCGAAATGGAGCGCCGCGGGGCCCGGACCACCGCGCTCGACCTGCCCAGCGTGGCCGGGCTCGACTTCCCGCCCGAGGCTCGTCCAGCGCTCCCCGCCGAGGTTCACCAGACGTCGCTGGGCACCGGCTTCCGGATCGCCCACGACGCGCTCGGGTCGTCGGTTCGCCGGGTCGAAGGCAGCGTCTACGACCTGGATCCCGGGCGGGTCGGCCGGTTCGACTTCGTTCATGTGGCCGATCTGCTGTTGCACCTCGAACGGCCGCTGGAGGCGCTGCGTCGGATCCGCTCGGTCACCGCCGGCCGCGCCCTGATCTCGGACGCGGTGACCCTTGACCTCCCGCCCGGACCGGCCGGGCCGACGACCCAGTACCTCGGCGGATGGCATGACGTGGTCTGGTGGCTGCCGTCGCTCGAGGTGCTCGCCCAGATGGTGATCGACGCCGGTTTCCGAACGGTCAGGCTGCACACGGCGTACAAGCTGGCCAAGACCGACCAGGTGGAAGGCCTCTGGCGGGCCGTCCTGCTCGCCGAGGTGTGACCTTGCAGGCGGCGGCCGGCGGCGGCCGGCGGCGACCCTGGGGCCGCCGGACCGTACCCTCCCTAGGTGCCCACCTCGTCCGGCGCCCCGAACATCGTGCTGGTGGTCTTCGACACCGCCCGGGCCGACGCGTTCACGCCCTACGGGGCGGCTCCCGACGTGACCCCGGTGATCGACTCCGTCGCGCGCGACGGGCAGGCCGTCGAGCAGGCGTTCTCGGTCGCGAACTGGACGTTGCCGTCGCACATGTCGATGCTCACCGGGCTGATGCCCAGGCGGTTGGGGCTGGGCCACCGGCTGAGTCACGCCCCAGAGGGCCCGATGTCGGTGTCCACCCAGGCGCTGCGGACGGTCGGCCGCCGGTACCTGCCGGTCGCGCTCCAGGCCGCCGGGTATCAGACGATGGCCGCGTCCGCGAGCGTCTGGGTGGGCGAGCTGTCCGGATTCGACCTCGGGATTTCGCGGTTCGTCACCGTGCGCTCCCAGCGCAACCATCTGGTGGCGGGCGCCGGTCTGCGCCGGTCGTTCGCCTACCTGTCGGATGCGATCCGGGCGGAGGTCGACGATGGCCTGACCGCCGTGGAGGGCGCGGTTCGCGGCATGCTCGCCGATGCCGACCCGCGCCGGCCTTTTTTCTTGTTCGTCAACGTCTTCGAATGCCACTCGCCGTTCCTGCCGCCGCGTCCGTACAACGACCTCGGCCCGTGGTCCCGCGCCCTCGCCGGCTGGGACGCCCGCCGCCACCTGACCCTGGAGGGGGTCTTCAAGGCCTGCGTGACCGGGCGTGGGCCATCGCCGCGCTCGCTGGCCCGGATGCGCCACCTCTACCTGCGTTCGGTGCGTTCCATGGACGACTGGCTCGGCCGGCTGCTGGACACGCTGACCGAGGGTGGACGCCTCGACGACACGCTGCTCGTCGTCACCAGTGATCACGGTGAGAACTTCGGCGAGGGTGGCCTGATCGGGCATGCCGTCTCGTTGGACGATCGGCTGACGCACGTCCCGCTCGTCCTGCGGGGCGCACCCGAGGTGCCGGCCAGTCCGTTCAGCCTCGCCAGCCTGCCCGGGTTCCTCGCCGCGGCCGCCGGTTTGGACGATGCGGTGTGGCGGGAGGAGGCGGTGCCGGAGGGTGTCGCCGTCGCCCAGCTCGACGGGTTCGCCGACGCCGACGACCCGCGGATCGGGGTCGCGGCCGACGCGTGGGGGCTGTCGGAGGCTGCGGTGGTTCGGCTCACTCGCTCGCTGACCGCAGCCCGGGACGACCGGGTCAAACTGGTCCGTCACCCGGGCGGGGAGGACGTCTACGACCTCGAGTCGGATCCCCAGGAGCTGGCCCCGCTGGACGCGGCGGGGGTGCTTCCGGCGGAGCTGTCGCAGCGGTTGCCACGGCTGCGGGCCGCCCTCGATCACCCGGCCGTGGCCACCCTGACCGACGTCATCGAAGACCCCGGCTCGGTCGGGGGGAACCGGGAGGATCTGCACGCCTCGATGCGGATGCTCGGCTACATGTAGCCCGTCGCCGGCTCAGCGCGGGACCGGCTCAGCGCGGGACTGGCCTTCAGCGTGGGACCTGGCCTTCGACGAACGGAACCTCGATCACCTTCTCGTGGGCGATCGGCCCGTGCCCGAAGAACCCGTCCTCGCCGAACAGTTCCCCGTGATCGCTGGTTACGACCAGCCAGGTGTCGTCCGGGACCATGTCGATCAGCCGCTCCACCACGGTGTCCACGGACCGCACCACCTCGATCTGGCGGTCCTGAAGCGCGCGCAACTCGGCGCGGTCGAACGGCAACCCCTGGCGCCCTTGGCTCGGCGCGGCGCCCAGGTCACGCAACGCGCCGTGCAGGCCGGAGATCCGGGGCCAACTGTCCGGCGGCTCGTCCGGCGGGGCGTAGGGGTAGTGGGTCTCCCCGGTGTTCACCAGGTGGAAGCTCGGCCCCCGGTCGAATCGCATCCGCGGCAGGATCGTTGCCAGGTCGTTGTGGCGGGGCATCAGCTCGTAGCTGTCGAAATCCCGGTTCAGGGGGGTGTCCGGATTGAGCACCGGCATGGAGACGTAGGCGTGCGTGCGGTAGCCCAGGGTGCTCCGCAGGAAATGCGGGAGCCACAGCTGCGGCAGGAAGCGGGGGAAGTCGATGCCGGTGACGCCGAGTCGCTGGCCGTACCGGGCGAAGTCCCGTTGGTAGTAATCGCTCGCGACGACTCCCGTCGGCGACGTGTGAGGCAGTAGACCCATCAACATGTTGAAGTGCGACGGCGCGGTCCAGGAGGCGTAGCTGTATCGCCGTTCGACCGCCCCGATCCGCGACAGCGCCACCGGGGCGGCGGCGACCCACGAGTCGTAGCGAAGGCTGTCGAGCACCAGGACCACGAGGTGCTGCGCGCCCGGTGGCGGCTCCGGCCGTCCGGCGGCTTCCGGCGGCCCTGGCCGTTGCTGCGGTCGGCTGCGTCTCACCGGTCGGCCCGGGTAGCGTCCGGTATATGCCGCCGCTCGTCGATGTCGCCGTCGTGACCTGGAACACCCGCGAGCTGACGACCCGGCTGCTGCGCCGCCTGGTTAACAGTGACCAAGGCGTCCCCTTCCGGGTCGTGGTTCACGACAACGCTTCCACCGACGGCACCGTCGCGGCTCTCCGCCAGGCCCTACCCGAGGTGGAGGTGAGCGCGGGTGCCACCAACCTCGGGTTCGCCGGCGGCGTCAACACCGTACTGGCCCGATGCCGCGCGCCTTTCCTGTTCCCGTTGAACAGTGACGCCTGCCCGCGTCCCGGCACGCTGGGCCGCCTCGTGGCCGCCGCGGCGGCCCACGAGCGGGTGGCGGCGGTCGCGCCCCGCCTGGTCCGCCCCGATGGGGGGCTCGAGCATTCGACCTACCCGTTCCCGTCGCTCGCCATCGCCGGTCTCTACGCCTCCGGTCTGCGCGAGCGGTTGCCACAGCGGTGGGCGGACCGGCTGTGCCTCGAGGGCTCGTGGCACCACGATCGGCCCCGAACGGTCGACTGGGCGTTCGGTGCGGCGCTGCTCATCCCGCGGTCCACGCTCGACGCGGTGGGTGGGTTCGACGACTCACTGTTCATGTACGCGGAGGATGTCGACTGGTGCTGGCGCGCCCGTCGGCACGGATACCGGGTCTGGTTCGAGCCGGGCGCCGTCGTCGAGCATGTGGGGAACGCGTCCGGGGCCCAGGCCTACGGGACCTCCCGCCGGCGCCACGTCATGGTCAATACCCAGCGGGTGTACCGCCGATACCGCGGCGCCGTGTCGGCGGAAATGTTCCGACGCCTCAATGTTCGGATCGCCCGGCGGGTCGCCGACCAGGCCCGGAACCGCGGGGACCTTCAACTAGCCGACGAGTGGTGGGCCATCGCCAGCGAGTACCGCGCTCTGGGCCGAACGATCCCCACCTGACCGGCGGGTCTGCTGCCTAGACTGCGCGGCAACGATGACCTACTTCCTCGACCGAACCCGCCTGCTCGAGCTGGCGGCGTCCACGGCCGCTGCCTATGCGGCGGCCGCCCCGTTCCCGCACGCTGTCTTCGATTCCTTCCTGTCTGCCGACGTGCTCGATCGGGTCCTGGACGAGTTCCCCAGCCCCGACCGGGACGACTGGTGGCGCTTCGACGGCGAACACGAGCGCAAGTTGGCGTCCCGCGACGAGTCGGCGATGGGACCGGTCACGCGGCAACTCCTCCACGAACTCAACGCCGCGACCATGCTCGATTTCCTCGGCGCGCTCACCGGCATCGGCGGACTGGTCCCGGATCCGCACCTGCACGGCGGCGGCCTGCACCAGATCCAAGCCGGGGGGTTCCTCGAGGTGCACGCCGACTTCAACCTGCACCCGCTCACCCGGCTGCAACGTCGCCTCAATCTTCTGATCTACCTGAACCATGACTGGGATCCCGCCTTCGGCGGCGCACTGGAACTGTGGGGGAGCCCGGCGTCCGGACCGCAGGTCCTCATCGAGCCGAAGTTCAACCGGGCGGTCGTTTTCTCCACCACCTCGCGCTCCTTCCACGGTCACCCGCGACCGCTCGCCTGCCCGCCGGACCGCGCCCGCCGCTCGCTCGCGATGTACTACTACTCGCTGCCCGACCGCACCGTCCGCGCGCACAACACGCTCTTCCGGGGGGACGCCGCACCGGCGGGATCCGGTGTGGCCCGCGCCGTGCGGCGGCGGCTGAACCGATTCACCGGTGCCCGATGATCCGCCGCTTGACCCGCCGCTTCGGCCGCCGCCCGGTGGCCCCCCCCGACGCGAGCGCGGGGGCGGACCGCACCAGCACCACCGGGTGTTACGTCTGGGCCCGGGACCGCTGGCCGCGGAGCCGTCCCGCGTATCTGTGGGGGGTCCTGCACGCCGCCCGGCTGGCGAGTGCCCTCGGACTCGCGTCGGTGAGTGCGGTCGAGTTCGGCGTCGCCGGGGGCAACGGCCTGATCGCCCTCGAGTGGGCGGCGGACGCGGCGGAGAGGCTGTTCCCGGTGCGAGTCGACGTGTTCGGCTTCGACATCGGGACCGGCATGCCGCCACCGCAGGATGCCCGGGACCTGCCCTGGGCCATCGAGCCGGGAATCCTCCCGATGGACGAGCCGGAGCTCCGGGCCCGCCTGCGCCGGGCGGAGTTGGTCATCGGCCGGGTCGAGGACACCCTCGGCGGGTGGCTGTCCCGCGAACCGCCGCCGGTGGGTTTCGCCGCCTTCGACCTGGATCTGTACACCGCCACCCGGGCCGCGTTGACCGTTTTCGAGGCACCCGCCGAGCGGCTGTTGCCCCGAGTCGCGTGCTATTTCGACGACATCTTCGGCTACGGCTGGAGCGATTTCGCCGGGGAACGGGCCGCGATCATCGACTTTAACGACACCCACGGGCATCGCAAGATCGGTCCCCTGCACGGCCTCAAATACGAGCTCCCCGCTGAGGAATACCACCGGGCGTGGCCCGAGCAGATCTACCTTGCGCACATCTTCGACTCGGCGCGGTACTCGACCCTCGAGGCCACCCTGCCCGAGGCCTGGCGGGCCGCCCACCGCCTCCTGCCACCGGAGGCGCAGTGACGGTCAGCGGTTCCGACGTCTGCGTCGTCATTCCCACCCGCGACCGCTGGGACATCCTGCGCGTGACGCTGTCGGCGCTCGGGCGGCAGGACACCACCGGCTTCGAGGTCGTCGTCGTGGTGGACGGCACCGACCAGGTTGTCCCCGATCTTTCGGCCAGCGCCCGGGGACTGGCGCTGCGCACCGTCCAACAGGAGCGCACCGGGCCGGGCGGGGCGCGCAACGTCGGCGCGGCGGTGACCAGCCGGTCGCTGCTCCTGCTGCTTGGCGACGACATGGTCCCGACGCGTTCGCTGGTGGGCCGTCACTTGGACGGGCACCGGGCGGACACGGGCGAGGAGGTTGCCGTTCTCGGTCATGTGGAGTGGCACCGCGCGGTACGTCGGACCGGCTTGATCCGCTGGATCGACCGATCCCTGACCCAATTCGACTTCGGCATCACGGACGGGGCGGAGGCCGGCTGGGGCCGGTTCTACTCCTGCAACGTCTCACTCAAACGCACGTTCTTCGAGGCGGCCGGCGGGTTCGATCCGCAGTTCCGCTTCGACTACGAAGATCTGGACCTGGGCTTCCGGTTGGCCGAGCGAGGGCTGCGGATCCGCTACGACCGGTCCGCGCTGGTGCACCACCTGCACCCCTACCGGCTGGACCGACTGCGGGACCGTTACCGCAGCCGCGGTGAAGCCGAATGGTTGATGGCGAAAAAGCACGACTGGTTCCGGCCCTTCTTCGGCGACCTCCTCCGCGACGCCGCGGGTCGACCGCCGACCGGCCGGTGGTGGCCGGCGCTCGCCGCCGCAACACCGGAGACCCTGCTCCGGCGGCGGGGGCCGGTGGCCGGCCGGATCCGCACCGGGGCCGACCTGTGGTACCGCCAGCAGGTCGCTGCCGCCTACCGGGCGGGCTGGGAGTCGGCCGAGGCAGCGGCAAACCGCATCGGCTGAGCGCATCGGCTGAGCGCATCGGCTGAGCGCATCGGCTGAGTGTCCGCTGGGCCGGTAACATTGCCGGGTGTCCCCGGCCTGGCGACGCGTCCCGTGGACGCTGCGCTACCGCTCCGGTCGTCGACTGGCCTCGGACCTGCGCCGACTGTCCGTCCTCGCCACCCATCGCCATTGCCGGGTCGAGTTCAACGGCCCGGTGCATCTCGGGCCGGGGTTCTCCCTGGAGATCTGGCAGCAGGGCAGCTTCGTGGTCGGTCCCGATTGCCAGTTCCGGCGGGGCTTCGTCTGCGAGATCGCCGGAGATGGGCGGGTCGAGATCGGACCTCGCGCGGTCTTCACCTCGAATGCCCTCATTCAATGCACCACGACCGTGACAGTCGGAGCTGATGCCCAGTTCGGGCAGTCGGTGTTCATCGCCGACGGCAACCATCGCTTCCGCGACCACACGATCCCGTTCCTCGAGCAGGGGTTCGACTTCCGCCCGATCGACATCGGGGCGGGGGCGGTGATCCTGAGCAAATGCACGATCATCGCCAATGTCGGTGAACGCGCCGTCGTCGGTGCGCACGCGCTGGTGAATCGCGACATCCCGGCCTACTGCCTCGCGGTCGGCGTCCCCGCGCGCGTGGTCGAATATTTCGGGCCACCGGACCGGCGGCCGGCCGGGCTCGAGTGCTAGCGGCGTCGGCTCGCGACCTGACGATCGTCATCGACGGCCACGGTCGGTGCGCACCCACCCAGGTGACGGTCGAGGCCTTGCGCGACACCGTGCGCGACGGAGCCGACGTCATGGTCGTGGACGCCGGTGGCGCGGTCGCGGCGGTGCGGGCGGCCGTCGACGTCTCGCGGCGACCGCTCCTGCTGCTGCTGCGGGGCGGGGTGCGACCGGCGGGCGACCTGGTCCGCCGCCACCTCGACCAGCACCGTGGCAGCCCGCGCGGCCGGCTGGTGCTGGGAGCAGCCCCCTGGCCCGGGGCGACCCGATTCCACACCTGGAACATTTCGGGTCCGACCGCGGCCCTCGGCGAGGCGGCAACCGTCGTCGCCCTGGACGGCGGGGACGCCTCGCGGCTGGAGATCGAGCTCCGCGCCACCGGTCTCGAGTTTCTGGCCGAACCCCGGGCTCGGGTGCGCTGCCCTACCCGGCTCGATGTCGAGGCGATCCGCGACTATGGCCGCTCGGTCGCCGAGACCGGTGTCCGATGGCACGCACCGGACTCGCTGCCCGCGCCGGCCGCCGACGGGTTGGCCGCTTTCGTCGACGGCTGGTCCGACGTCTTCGACTTGGCGCAGCTGCGCGCCTACCTCGGCAGTGGCTTCGACGAAGCCGACCTACTGGACCACCGTGGCGCGGTGGAGCGGGAGGAGGCGACCGCCGAGAACGAGCTCGCGTTCTACCGGTCGAGCCGGGCCTACCTCTACGACCTGACCGCGTTCGGAAGTTGGCCGACCAAGCGTCCCTACCGGGCGGTGCTGCGTCAGTTCACCCCGCCGGGGGGTCGGCTGCTGGATTACGGCTGCGGGGTCGGCGCCGACGGGGTTCGGCTGCTGCGTCTCGGCTACCGGGTCGAGTTCGCCGACTTCGACAACCCGAGTACCGCGTTTCTGCGTTGGCGACTGGCCGACAGCGGACTCACCGCCCCGATCCACGACATCGAAGGCATCGTGCCGGGCGGCTTCGACACGGCCTACGCCTTCGACGTCATCGAGCACGTGGCCGACCCGTTCGCGTTCCTGGCACGGCTCGAGGCGCTGGCCCGGCTGGTCGTCGTGAACCTGCTGGAACCGGAGCCGGCCGACACGCACCTGCACCGGGCGTTGCCCATCGAACGACTGGTGGATCGAGCCCGCCGACACGGGCTGCTCTACTACCGGCGCTTCCACGGGCGCTCGCATCTGCTCGTCTACCGGGGCCGCCCGACTCGCAACCCCCTGCGGCGGCTCGTCTCGGCGCGAACGATCGACGTGGAGACCGGCCCCGGTGGGGATCCGGTCGACCGCCGGTCCGGCTAGAGCACGAAGGTTCGGTGCCGGATCGAGCCACGGATCATGTGCCGCATCTCGTTGAGCTCGATCGCCATGGCACCGGGAAGCACGGCCCATCTGCGTCGCGGCCCCTCACACAGCGGCTGGACACAGGTCCGGTAGTGCAGCCAGGGCAGAGTCAGCGCCAATGCCCGCCGATCCCGCGGGGTCAGCGCCACGCCGAGGAAGAGCAGCAGCAGCCGGGCGTGCGACTGCTTCCAGAAGACCCCGGCGGTCAGCGCCCGCTGCCGCAGGATCGGATGCCGAGCGACCACGCCGGGAATGTCCTGCCAGCGCCTCTGGTCGCGCAGCATGGCACCGAAGCTGCTCGGTCGGACATCGTGGTAGACGAGAGCGCGGCGCAGGAACGTCGGTTTGGCGCCGTGTTCGACGATGCGCAGCCCGAGGTCCGTGTCCTCCCCGGCCGGAAACCGGTACGACTCGTCGAATCCGCCGACAGCCTCCAGGTCCGTCCGGCGGTAGAACAGGTTCGCCGTTGCGAACCACAGCAGAACTCCCTCGTCGACCCACAGGGTGTAGGAGAACGGGCCGACCAGGTGCATCTGACCTGGATGCGGGATGACCCGCCCGACGCCGATCCGACCTGGTTCGGCCATCGCCTCCGCGCCCACGTACAGCCACAAGGACGTGGGCTCGCAGTCGTCGTCGGTGAACGCGACGACGGGCGCCTTGGACGCTTGCCAGGCACGGTTGCGGCCGGCGGCCGGCCCCTGCGACTCGTCGTTGCGGATGAGAGTCAGCTTCAGCGGGGAATCCGCGCGCAGCCGCTCCAACACCTCCCAGGTGTCATCCGTAGAGCCGTCGTCGACCACGACGACTTCGAAGGCGTCCGGACCGAGCACCTGGTTTTCCAACGCGGTCACGAGGCGAGGAAGCAGGTGGGACCGATTGCGAGTGCTTACGCACACGGAGATGAGCAGCTCCGCACCCGGCCCGGTCACCGGGCGGAGTCTAGGCCACTGCCGCTGGGGCACGCGCCGCTGATCGCAGCCCGCGGCGGCCCGCGCCCTTATCCTGCGGGCTGCGATGTTTCCCGACCGACGATCCACCCAGACCGTGCCGCCTTCCACGCTGTACTCCACCGAGTACCTGCTCTCACCAGCGCTGGAGGGCTTGCCGGCGTTCCAGGCCGGCACCGTTTCGCTGGTCAAGCAAAGGGAGATCGACCTGCTGGCGATCCGCCCGGGCCAGCGCGTGCTCGACCTAGGGTGCGGTCGCGGGGACGTCGTGGCCGAGCTCCTGCGCCGGGGGTTCGAGGTCTGCGGCGTCGACTATTCGTGGGATGCCGCACGGCTGGCCGGGGGTCTGGTAGCCGGACGGGCCCTGGTCGCCCAGGCCGATGCCGTGGCACTACCGTTTGCCGCCGGTGCCTTCGACCGGGTGCTGCTCGGTGACGTCATCGAGCACCTGCCGTGGCCGATGGCGGTTCGGGCGCTGCGGGAGGCGGCGCGGGTGACCACACCAGGCGGTCGCATCCTGGTACACACCGCGCCGAACACCTGGTTCATCCGTCTCGTGCTGCCGCCGCTGCTCATCGCCCTGCGGCTGCTCGGTCGCTCGGAGGTGCTCGCGCGGTTCGCCGAGTACAACCGCCTACGCGGGCTCATGCACCCCAACGAGCTCAATCCGTTGTCGCTGCGCCGGCTGATGCGCCAGAGCGGGTTGACCGCGCGCACCTGGGTGGATGGCGACGTGATGCGGTCCGGCGCCAGTGAATGGACGTCCGCGTTGGCCACCAACCCGCTGATCAGGCTGCTGGCCAAGGTCGCGGCGGGATGGCCTGCCCGTCTGGTCATGGGGAACGACCTCTACGCGCTGGTGGACCTCGACCCGTCACCGGACGTGCCGCGATGACGGACCCGAACCGCTGCCGCAGCCGCCGCCCCCCCGCAGCCGAGCAGGCCGAGCGTGATGGCGAGCCTGGAGCCTTGGCCGGACGGGCCCAATGCCGCGCTGGCGATATCCCGCCCCCGGACCAGTGAGCCGATCTCGTCGGTGACCGGGAACGTCGACCAGTCGAAGAGGCGGCGGTCTATTGCCGCTTCCGTCGCCGGTTCTTCGAGCAATGCGATGTAGGCGCGACCCCTCGTCTGGGCTGGTCGGGGATGGATCGCTCGGGCCAGCGCGCGCAGCTGGCTGTTCTGCTCGTAGTCGACGGCCACCCCGGCCACCCCGACCAGCAGGCTGGCGCCGGACAGTGCCACCGCGACCGGGCGAAGCGCAACCCGGAGCCGCCAACCCCGGTGCGCGAGCTCGATGAGCCCGAGCGTCATGACTGGCAGGACCGGGAGAAAGTAGCGTGGGCCGAAGCTTCCGCCGCCGTACCAGCCCCAGTAGACCGCGAAGAACAGCAACCGCTCCACGACCAGCCCGCTCGCCACGAAGGTGATCACCCGGCTGCTCCGCCAGGCGGCACGCCAGCCGAGCAGGGCGACCACCATCAGCGGCGCGAAGAAGAGCACCCCCTTTCCCGGCGACAGGATCTGGCCGTAGAGACCGGCGCCGAGGGAGTGGTTGAGAACGAAGACCCCGACGTCGTAGCCGAGCCGCCACGGCGCGCCGTAGCGCGCGGCGTTGTACCAGGCCCACAGCCCGGCGAAGGGCAGCGCTGCGAGCGCCAGCCGGGTGGCGGTCTCCCGGCGTTTCGGACTGACGAGGATCGCCCCGAGCACGAGCCACGGCACGACCAGGGCGAGGGAGTCGCTCCGGATCAGCGCGCTCGCGCCGGCCGCCACTCCGGTCACCGGCGGGCCCCAGCGCAAACCCCGCGAGGTGGCGGTGATCCCCAGCAGGCCGATGGTGATCGCCAGCCCGAGCGCGATCTCGCCGAAGCCGGTGCTCGCGTACGGCAACAGCCCGCCGCCGAGGGCGGCGGCCAGGGCGATCGCGTACGCCGAGACGCGGGTGCACTCCCGCAACCGGCACCACGCGTAGACGGCAGCCGCCAGCCCACCCAGCAGCCACGCGTTGGTCGCCATGATGCCGGCGGCCGCGCCGGCGCCCACCAGCCTGCCGAGCGCGAGGGTCGGGATCATGAGCAGGGACATGCCGAGCCCGTAGGAGGAGTACGGCGTGTTGATCTTCAAGGGATCGATCGCGACCGTGATGGAGTGGTGCCCCAGAATGTTCCGGGCGACCTCACCCATGATGAACCCGTCGTAGTTGTCGTAAAGGGACCGCGCGAACAGGAACCCGATCCCGCCGACGAGGAGAGCGACGCTGAGCGCAAGCAGCCGGTCCTGGCTTTTCGCGGATGTCGCTGCCCGCACCATGCCCCCTCGCCGACAATGGCGTCTGTGACCAGCCGGGACGCGACGCCGGCACCTGACCGGCCATCCCCATGGCTCAGTCGGCTCGCCCGGGACCGCAAGCTGCGCTACTTCTTCGACCAGGTTCCGCCGGGCGCCACCATACTGGAACTGGGTTGCGCCGACGGCTGGGTCGGCCGCTGGGCGGCTCGGCACGGACACCGGGTTCTCGGCGTGGACGTCCGGCCGCCGGCGGACATCGTCGGCGACATCCGAGCGTGGCGCTCGTTGGGGCTGCCCGAACACGGCTTCGACGTGATCATCGCGTTCGAGGTGCTCGAGCACGGGGAGTTCAGTGAGGTGCTGTACGATCTCCTCGAGCCGGACGGGAGGCTGATGGTGACGACGCCGGTGCCTCGACTGGACTGGGCGTGCCGGATCGGTGAGGCAGCCGGAGTCCTTCAACGCCGGACCAGCCCGCACAGCCACCTTTTGGACGTGCGCCGGATGCCGCATTTCGTCGTCGTGGAGCGGCGGATCGTCGGCCTGGTCTCGCAGTGGGCGGTGCTCCGGCCGGTCCGGGCGGCCCCGTAGTCGGTCCCGGCGCTCGCGGACGTCAGCCGGTGGGGGCGGGGCTCCTCCGGAGCATCGGAGCGCTGCGTCCCGTCTCATGGTGCACGTCCTCGACGTTCACCGACCAGATGTCGCGACGTGCGCCCTGGAGGTTCTCCACCGCCAGCATCGCCGTCAACATCGAATGGTCCTGGTTGTTGTACTTGTGCATGCCGTTGCGCCCCACCGGTTGGACGTTCTGGACCTCGGCGCGCAGCCAGTCGCGGATGACGTCCACCCGCTCCTGGTAACCCTCGTCGTAGACCGGGTAGGCCGATCTGATCCGCGCCACGAAGCCACGCTGGACCCGCTCCGGCGCCACCAACCCGAGGATGGCCAGTTCGCCGGCCGCGAGCCGGATCAACTCGTCGTCGGGGAGAGACCACAGCTCGTCGTCCGCGAAGACGAAGTACTCGAGGCCCAGGCAGGTAAGGCCGTCCTTGACCATGTCGGCGGACCATCGCCCGTAGTTCTGGATCCGGCCGACCTTGACCCGTGGGGCATGCACGTAGATCCAATTGTCCGGGAAGCCGTCCTCGGCCGGGACGATCAGCGCCACCGTGAGGAAGTCCCGGTAGGACAGTCCGCGGGCCGCCGCCTGCACCGGCTCGGGCGCTGGAGGATCCATCGCGAGGACCAGGTCGCCGAGCGGCATCGAGGAGATCAGCTGATCCGTCTCGACGCGGAACGGGCCAGCGGGACTGTCGACGGTGACCGAGCTGACGACGTCTCCGGTCCGATGCAGGCGCATGACCTTGCTGTCGAAAAGGATCTCGGAGCCCTGCTCCCGCACCCGTTCAGCCATGCGCTCCCACATCATCCCGGGTCCGAGGCGTGGGTAGTGGAACTGCTCGATCAGGCTGGTGATTCGGGTGCGGCTCCGGCGTCGGGGGAGAAGCGAGCTGGTGATCGCGTTGAGGAGCGAGAGGTTCTTGATGCGTTGCGCCGCCCAGTCCGCGCTGATCGCCGTGGCCGGGACACCCCACACCTTCTCCGTGTAGGTCTTGAAGAACATCCGGTACAGCCGCCAACCGAACCTGGCGGCCGTCCATCCCTCGAACGTCGTGGTATCCCGGGGGGGTCGCACCCGGACCCACAGGTATGAGGCGAGGCACCGGATCGCCTCGACCACCCCGAGGTTCTTTAGCGCGTTCGCGGGCCGCAGCGGGTAGTCGAAGAAGCGCCCGCGGTAGTAGATGCGGCTCATCCGCGGCCGGAGGAGGAAATCCCGGTCGTCGAGGATGTCGTGCCACACCCGTTCCACAGCCTCGACCTTGGTGAAAAAGCGGTGCCCGCCCATATCGAAGCGCCAACCCTCACGTTCCACCGTCCGGGCGATCCCACCCACGACCGAGTCCGACTCCAGGACGGTCGCCGTCCGGCCGTGTCGACCCAGTTCGTAGGCAGCGGTAAGACCGGCCGGCCCGGCGCCCACGATCACTACGCGCTCGATGGGACTGGATCCGGGCATGTGCCAGAGACTAACGACGGGGACACGGGGGAGCCTGCGCCCGGCCGTACCATCGAGGCGTTCGCCGGCGTGGCGCAACCTGGCAGCGCAGCCGACTTGTAATCGGCAGGTTCTCGGTTCAAATCCGAGCGTCGGCTCTGACCGGAGGTGTGGCCCGGTTGATCCGTGCCCTCACCGCGAAGCGGACTTCGCTCCGCATTGGACCACGCGGGAATGGGCGTTTGCGCCGTGGCCGGCTCGTTGGGAGCGTCGGCGTGATCCCCACTTTCGGGAAACCGGAGTATATTGCGCTTTAGCGGGCATATTCAGCCGTGCGTCGGCCCTGGATCCCGGTCGCAGGAACTCTCTCCGAGGGGCACTCCGATGACTGGTCCGCTTGCGCGTTTCCCCACCCGGGTTCTGGTACCTGGGCTCGGGATCACGGTCGCCGTCACCCTCGCCCTAACGGTCCTCGCCGGCGGCCCAGCGGATGCCGCCCAAGCGCCCGTCGGACTTGGGACGGCCGCTAGCTTCGCGGTGCTAGCGCACACCACCGTCACCAACACCGGCCCGTCGACGCTCAGTGGTGACCTCGGGCTGAGCCCGGGAACCTCGGTGACCGGCTTCCCTCCAGGCACGGTGAGTAATGGCACCGTCTACATCGCCGATGCTGTGGCGGCCAAGGCGCAAGCCGACCTGACCACGGCCTACAACGATGCCGCCGGTCGTTCGCCCACGGCCACGGTCACAGCAGACCTCGGCGGACGAACGCTGGTACCCGGCGTCTATTCCGGCTCGACCCTCGCCCTCAACGGCACACTCACCCTCGACGCGCAGGGCGACCCCAGTGCCGTGTTCGTCTTCCAGGCCGGCAGCACGCTCATCACCGGCTCTGCGAGCGCTGTTTCGCTCATCGGTTCGGCCAGCGCCTGCAACGTATTCTGGAAGGTAGGAAGCTCCGCGACGCTTGGCACCAACTCCGTATTCGTGGGCAGCATCCTGGCGCTGACCTCGGTGACCGCCGACACCGGCGCTTCGGTAGCCGGGCGTCTGCTCGCGCGCAACGGTGCGGTCACCCTGGACTCCAACAGCGTCACCCGCCCGAACTGCGTGAGCGCGACGGCCTCGGCGACTCCGACGGCCTCGGCGACTCCGACGGCCTCGGCGACTCCGACGGCCTCGGCGACTCCGACGGCCTCGGCGACTCCGACGGCCTCGGCGACTCCGACGGCGTCCGCGACCCCGATGGGCTCGGCGGCTCCCACGACGTCCGCGATCCCCGCAGCCTCGATCACCTCCTCGACAGCGATCCCCCCTTCGGCGCCAGCCCTCCCCGGGCTGTCCACGACGAACGGATCTGTCGGCGGCGGCGGGTCGGCCGGCCCCGGGGTGGGGCTCCCGCGGACCGGCGAACCGGTGGGCCTCCCGGTGATCGTCGGACTGTTGGCGCTCATGCTGGGTGCTCTTATCGTGCTGGCTGCCGGGCATCCGGCAGTCGCAGATCCGCGCACCAAGCCCAGCACGCGGTCTAGTCGGTTTCGTCGGCACCGGGCCTAAGCGAATAGCGGCCGACCTCGCGACCGAACGCGCGCCACACCCGACGCCGGGCGGCGCCTCGCGGCCACCGCGCCCCGCGCGGAGCTGAATTCGGCTAGCCGGCTACGGATGCCAGCCGTCGTTTGGCTCCCGCTCCCGCAGCCAGCGCAGCCATGCGCCGATGCCCAGCCCGACCGCCCCGAGGACCGGCAGGGACGTGCGAGTGCCGGTGGCTGGCAAGCGCCGGGTGTCCGCGCGGGCTGGGCCCGGGCCCGTCGCGCAGGTCGCAGCCGTGGCCGTCCAGGTCAGCTCGAGCACGAGGTCGCCGGCGGGTAGTGCAATCCGAACCAGGCCGCCGGGTGGTCGTCCCTGCGGGCTGAGGGCGATGGCCCGACCGCCGAGGGTGGCGCGATCCGGTGACGCCGGCAGCCGGATCACGAGTTCGCCGCCCGCGGGCGCCCACAAGCGGAGCGTGATCGAACCCGGGCCCGGGTCGGCGGAGACGAGTTGGGCACTCGATTGTTCGACAACCACGCCCGGCGCAAGCTCGTAGCCGAGGGGAAGCAGCACGGCGGTGGCCGGGGGCAGCCTGAGGGTGCCTTCGGTCGGCAGCCGGATGACCTTGCCGGACAAGGTCGTGGTGAGCACGGTCTCGACGGGCGTGTCACCGCGGTTGGCTGCCATCACCGTCGCCGTGCCCGAGGTGGGGGCGTCCAGAATCCTTGCCTGCACCCGCGCGTCACTGCTCTGTATCTGCGGATGAACGTTGGCAAGAGCGCGGATGACCTCCAGATGTGCCTCCTGCACCGGCCGGAACGGGAGCCGGCTGGCCCCGCCTCCCGTCTGGGTCGTGTTCAACTCGGCGAGGCCGACGACTTGTTCGCCGTCCCAGTAGGCGAGGGCACCGCCGGTGATGACCTCTCCACCGCGGCGCTCGTTGGTGTAGTCGTACACCAGGAGCGTCTGCGCCGGGCCGCCAGGAAACGTGTTCGGCACCAGTGCGACAACCGCCGGGCCGAGGAACTGCTCGGCCAGTGCCCGCGCCGCCGCAGGCGCCCCGATCGGGGTGGGCAGCGCCTGGGTTTGCAGAACGGAACCGGCCCGTCCCGGTATCGAGTCGGCCGCAAGCCAGGAGCCCAACAACAGGGCCTCACCGTGGCCGTAAGGGAACGCGTAGCCACAGGACTCACCGCCCCGGCTGGCGATGGAACGGGCATGGGGGCCGAGCCGGTAAGTGCTCACCCCCCGCCACGTGCTCACCAGAACGCCGAGCACGCGCACCTGCTGAGCGTCGGCCGGGTAGAAGGTTCGCCGCGGCTGGAAGTACAACGCATCGGCGAGGATCGTGCACGGATTCAGGTCCTCGTCGAGGTTGGGTGGCGCCGGCCAGCACACCAGCCTTCCACCGGCGGCGACGTAGGCCACGAGGTGCTCCTGGACGCGCCGGGGCAGGATGTCGGCGGCCGCCAGGAACACGGTCGGGTAATCCCGGTAGTCCGCGGCCTCCGCGGCATCGGCGTCGAGCAGGTCGAAGGCGAAGCCGCCCCGGATCAGCAGGGTGGCTAGTGCCGGCACGTCGCGTTCGATCACATTGCGGACGTCGGTGCGGAACCCCCACCGCTGCGATCTGTAGGGGGCGCGGGTCAAGGCGTTGTCCCAGATGATCGCGACGTCCGGTCGGCGGATGGCGGCGCCAAGTCGCTCACCGGCGGTTCGTAGGGTTCGACCCAACCGGCCGAGATCTCCGAGGGCGCCGTCGGGAACGCCCGCGGTGTAGGTGAACTGCAGGCCCCCGAGAATCCCCTCCCCGAAAAGGAGGTCGTACAGGACGATGTTGTCGTTCTCCATCTCGGTCGCCCATAGGACGCCTCGGTTGCGCTGGGCCGCCCGAGCGGCGAGCGCGCACAGTTCGTTGCAGGGCAGCGTCCATGGATCGGTGCCGCCTACGTAAAGCTCCGGGTTGAGCTGGACGTGCGCCGCGTCCCGTGCCATGTCCGCCGGAGGCGCCAACGTCAGCTCCAACTCATGCGTGACTGGAACATCGACGCGGCTGGCGCGGAGGTCCGCGGCCAACGTGGCGAGGAAGGCGGTTACCTGCGCCGCCTTGAAGCTCTGCCAGGCGAAGGCCGGACGCAGACTCGAGACCCCCGCCGCCGGTGGGGGCCAGGCGGTCGGTGGTGAGCTACCTTCAACGGCCCGGTAGCGGGCGATCATTTCCGGGTGGTAGTCGACCTCGAACGGGCCGAATCGGTAGTAGAAGCATGACTCGTCGTCGACCTGGATGTTCACCACGGGGCCGCCCGCGCTGGCGAGCCACGGCCTGATGAACGCGGCGAAGGCCGCGAACCAGGCGCGCGCGGAGGCCAGGTAGGAGCTCGACGCGTAGCTGGGCGAAGGAAAGTAGAAAAGCGGTCCACCGCCGGTGACCACGCCCGCCGGAGGGCTGAACGGGAACCCTGGGGTCAGGGCCGATCCGTCCGGCCCTCGCTCATAGATCTGTGGATACCCGGCCAGCAGCAACCAATCCGGGAGGCCCCCGTTGCGCCACTCATCGGAGATGAACGGCCCCGGACGCAGAATCACCCGGAAGCCCCGTTCCCGGCACATGCCGAGGAAACCGTGCAGGTCGGTGTTCGCGACGCCTCCGATGATCCCCCCGTCCTGAAGCTCCTGGGCGGGGGTCTCGATCTGGTACTCGTCGGCGTGATCGTCGGGCAGTACCGGGTGGGTCCTGCCGGTGAAGTCGAACTGGCCGGGCAGGTACTCGTGCACGTTCCATGCCACGTAGGACTGGATCGTGGTGAACGCCGCCTGCTGGCACAGGTCCAACCGCGCCGGAATGTAGCTCGGGCGCATCCGGAAATACTGCAACTCGGCGCCGAACACCGGGCCCATGCCCGCCGTTCCGGCCGAACCTCCGCACGTGATGGAGGCGCGGACCGGTGCCGCGTCGAATGCCAGCGAACCGGCCGCCAGTGCGCCGACTTGCAGGGTGCCCTCGAGCAACCGACGGCGGGTCAGGTCGCGGTTCCACCAGGTGGCCCGGCCGCTGACCCGCTCGGACATGCTCACCCGCCGTCAACAAGCAAGGATGGGCCCTGCGCTCCGTCCGGACTGTCCTTCGAGCGTGTCCGGCCCCCGATGCATGGCCTCACCCGATATTGCGACGCCGGCGGTAGAGGGCGAGGCTCCCGACGAGGAGAATGAGCCCTCCGATCGGGATGCCGATCTGCTCGCCGGTGTTGGCTAGGGAGCCGCCGCCGGTGCTCGCCCCGCCGCCGCTGCTCGATCCGGTGTGGCCACTACCGGTTCCGGACACGGAGCCCGGGAACCGGTAGGTCCAGTCACCGCGTCCGTAGGTCGAGATGAGCAGCAGGTTCGCGTTCCCCGGATCGGCGCGGAGGGTGAATACCGGCACTCGGGGCAGTCCGGTGCCGAGCACCGAGAATTGCCCCAAAGCGCTCGGTGGATCGATGTAGACACCGAGGTCCGTGGCGACGATGAGGTTCCCGTTGTGCAGCAGGGTCCAGTTCGCCGGCACGTCCGGCAGATTGCCGGAGATGTTCGTGAACGACTGGCCGCCGTTGTAGGACACGAACAGATGACCGACGCCGAGATGGCTCGTGTCGTCGCCGAGCGCGCCCGGTGGAATCCAGCGCCGGCCGTAGCCGCCCATGGTCAGGTAGACCGTCTTCGGGTTCGCGGGATCCATCTGGATCGACGTGATGTAGCGCTGCGGCAGTTTGCCGTCCGGCGTGCCGCAGCCCGAGCAGGTGGGGTTCAGGAGATGCCACCCGTTGCCCGTCCCGATCGCCGGCGGCTGGGAACCGCCGACGTTGGTCGCAAGGCCGCTACGGAACGGCAGTCCCCCGACCACCACGTCGCAGTAGCCGCAGAAGCCGACGTAGATGTTCGCGCCGCGAACGGCCAGGGCGGACGGAACGTACGGGGTGCCGGACGGGGCGTTGCCGAGATTGAACACGGTGGTGAACGGGATATTGATCAACTGGCAGGTGGAGGCCGGCGCACCTGGGGGGACGGCGCACGGGTTCGCGTAGGCATTGACGGCCTCCTGGACTCCGCCGCAACCGACGACCACGTGGCCGCGCATGGTCGGATCCTGCTCGATCGGTGTCGAGAACAATCCGGTTGACGAGCTGCAGCTGTTCGTCTCCCCCCACGGGAACCAGCTGGCGCCTCCGTCGTTGGTCATCGCGAGCGCGCCGTACGTGTACTCCTCGATCATGTTCTGGCTGTTGTCCGGGTCGATCGTGTTGAAGAACGCGTCGCCGCCGTAGATCTCGTACTCCTGACCACTCGGGGTGGTCTTCTCCTCGCCGTTGTCCTGCAAGCCGGACACCACGGTCCCGTCTTTGGACATTTCGGCGTCGTAGGGCTGCAACGAGGACAACCCGATGTTCTGCCCGTCGCCCCAGCTGTCGTTGGAGAAGTCGCCGCCGGCCGCGATGTGCTGCTTGAAGACGCCGCCATCGCTCCCCACGTAGAGCGTCTCCCCGCCGCCGGAGCGGTCTGGCACGAACAGCACGGCGTGCTGATCGGGGTGTGTCGTGCTGCCCGGGATCGGGTTCGACTTGAGGTCCGGGTTGCACGGGATTCCGGTGTTGAGCTCCGAGCAGGCGTTCCAATACCGTCCGATCACGCGCCACGGGGCAACGCCCGGCGCGGGTGTCTGATGCAGTTGCCACGGGTCGCTGAGCACCCCGGGGACCGTGAGGTTGTTCTCCCACACCTCCTCGAGTCCGAACAGGACGCGGGTGGGGTGGCCCGATGCGTCATGCGTCGACGGATCCGGCTGGACCCACAAGTTGTACCAGGACTGGACGCCCGGGCTGTACCCCGGCAAGGCCGCGATGCTGCTGTTCGTACCGGGGTACTTCGTCTGCGTGTAGTCCAGGATCTTCGTCCAGCTGTGCCCGAAGTCATAGGTCGCGTACATGCCGTCCAGGTAGGTCGCGATGCCCAATCCGACGACGGTGGAGTTGCAGACCGGGTTCACTCCGGCGTCGAGTGCGTCCGGGCAACCCTGGAACTTGGTCGCGTCCTCGACGATGGCGTAGACCGCGTCGGAGCTTTGGCCGGGCCCGTTGGCGATCCCGAGGGCGGTCCGTCCGACGACCGGATCAGGCGCGAAACCTTGGGTGGTGGGCTGGGTGGCCCCCTGGTCCTGGTAGGCGAACGAGCCGGGAACGCCGGTGTGGGAGATGTAGAGCCCGTTGCGCGGACCCTGCAGGCAGGGGGTGGGCGAGCCGTTCAGCCGGCAGCTGGTGTTGGTGGTGCCGTCGGGGTTCACGTCCGCCTCCGCGCCGGCTCGCCAGCCGACCACGGCCATGACCGAACCGGCGGGCGCGTTCGCGGAGCCCGTTGCCTTGACCACCACGTCGGTCACGTCGTTGGCGAAGAAGCACAGCGGGGTGGTCGTGTTGCCGGCGCAGTTCGGGGAATACCCGGGCGGAGTTGTTTGCAGGTTCTCGTTCACGAACGAGGAACCGCCGTCCGTGGAGCGGAACAGCCCCTTGCTACTGGCCAGGTAGACGGTCCGCCCGCTGCTGTCTGCCGGGGAGACCACAACCCGGAAGCTCAGGGCCAGGTCGGGCACGCCGCCCGCCTGCGCCCAGGAACTTCCGTCGCTGTCGCTGTAGAAGAGCCCGTGACCGCTGATGCCGTCGCCACCGAAGGAATTGTCACCGGTGCCGACGAGAAGCCGGTGGAACGTGGCGTCGTAGGCGATGGCGCCGACCACCTGGGTCGGCAACCCGTCCCCGATCGAGAACCAGCTGGAGCCACCGTTGTCGGACTCCCAGACCCCGCCGGCGGTTGGGGAGGCCCACAGCCGGTTCGGGTTGGCCGGGTCGGCCGCGAAGCTCGAGACCCGGCCGGACAAGGTGCGGAAGCCGAGGGCGCCGACCTGGGAGTAGCTGCCGTTCGCCGAGTCGTTGGCGGCGCAGACGGAGGACTGGGTGGATGGCGCGGCGCACTCCGGCGACTTGCCGTAGAGCGTCCAGGCGTTGCCGCTACCGGGCACGGTGCCCGCCGCGGGCAGCCGCTCGGCCTGTGCGAGTCCGGCCGCGTACGCCCCCGGCGCACTCGTGGCGAATGGCGCGGTGGTCCGGGCCTGAAGTTGCGCGGCGTTGGCGGCCTGCTCGGTGAACGCCTCCGGCCCACCGAGTGCGGAACACGTCGGCCGGCCCGCCGCGATGGCAGCAACCGACTTCTCTCCGGCGGCGGTGCCGGCCGGACATCCGATCCTGCTGGTATGCGTGGACAGGGTCGGGAGGCTGTTCGGGGAAACCAGGGCCGCCGCGACAGCCGCGAGCCCGACGACGAGAGTCGCCCCGCGCCGGCACACCATCGACGTACCGGATCGCCTGGTGTTCCGCCTGCGCATGGCCACCCCAATCGGTCGGATCTCGGCGGCAGCCTAATCGGAAAGCGACCTCTCGGCCTGGGAGGTAGCGGCGGTCGGCGTTGGCGAGACGGGGCGGGGCTCGGTCACCCGGTCCATCGGGCGGCGATTGTGCGCCCCGGCCATCGAGCGGGCGGTCCGCCCCGGGTGAACCGCCCACTCGCGCCGGTCAGTTGGCCCGGCGGGGCCGAACCCCATCGGCCCGCCGCCGAGGGCAGCCACCGGGGGGCCATCGCGGGCGCGATCCGAAACATGTTCGTTTCACGCTCGAAAGCGTGACGTGACCGGGCGGCCGGATGCTCGAGGGCGTGGGCAACTCGATGATCCTGCTGCTGCAGGCCGAAACCGGCACGGCCGCGACGCTGGCCGCCACCATCAGCGCCATCCCGGCCGTCGTGGAGGCGACCGTCACCTCCGGCCCGTACGACGTGATCGGCCGGGTCGACTGCCCGGACCCGCTAGCTGAACGCCATGCGATCGAAGCGGTGCAGCGGGCTCCGGGTCTGGCCCGGTTGTGCCTGTGCCGGTCGGTGGCCCGATGACGACGTTCGCCCGGCTGCGGATCGAGCTGCCCGACCATCCAGGAGCGCTGGCGGCGGTCAGCCGGGTGCTGGCCGTCAAGGGGCTGAACGTGGTCGAGGTCTCGATCCACGAGGTGGAGGGCAGCCGAGCGGTCGACGAGATCGTCGTTCAGGTCGCCCGGCTGCCGGCCCATTCGGATCTGGGGCCGGTGCTGGCGGGGGCAGGCGCGGAGTTGCTGTCCATCGCCGCATGCGACATGCGCGGTGACCCAACGGTCACCGCGTTGACCTGGGTGACGGCAACCTTGGAGGCACCGCGGCGCCGGAGTTCGCTGGCGACGGGGGTGCGGCTGCTCACCGGGATCGATCCCGTGCACGTGCTGACCCTCGAGGAGGCCCTGCAATGGCCGATCGGCGTGCACGCGATCCGTACCGGGCGTCCAGTCGTGGAGCGCCTCACCCAGCCCCCCGAGCCACTGGGCGCCGGGGGCGAGGAGGCGGGATCGGGGGTGTGGGTGGTGGCCGCGCCGGACTCGCCGGAACCGTCCTATGTCGTGATGGCGGCCAGGCCCTATGCCGTGCGGTTCACCGCTACGGAGCTCCACCGTCTCGTCGCGGTCCTGGACTGCCGCAGCCGACTGGGGCAGCTCCTCTCGGTGCCGGCGCGCTGAGACGGGTCGCTGCTCCTGACGGGACCGAACCCGTCATGCCACGACCAACGGGCGGGTACCGCCGCGGCACGAGCCGAGTTCGCTAGGCGGCCGCCGCCGCGAACAGGCCGCCGTGATGGACGAGCCGTTCCTGGCGAGCCACCCGCAACGACCAGGCGACGGTGATCGCCACGCCTCCCCAGGTGATGCCGCCAGCCGTGACGGCCTTGAGCGCGACGAAGGCCCCCACCGGCAGGCTGAGCAGAAGCCAGAAGGTCACTCCGGCGTTCGCGAGGTTGATCACGCCCCACATGACGGTGAGCCGGCGGAACAACCGGCGAATCCCCAACCGGGCGGCCACCGCTGGGGCCAACGGGCAGAAGTCCGCGGCCAGCCGGTCGACCAGCGGGGTGTCGGTGAGCGTGGACAGGAAGAACATCGCGGCGACGACGACCGTGCCGAGGATCGGGCCCACGAAGTAGAGGAAGGTGCTCCCGGTCGCGAAGGCGATCGCCGTGCGGGCGGTCAGTCCGACCACCGACAGGATGAGCAGGCCGGGAATTCGCCGACGGGCCATACGTCGGCGAACGACCATGGCGTAGGCCCAGGCCAACGCGGCGATCAGCCCGGGCCAGATGCCGAACAGCCCGTAGCCGATGTAGAACAGCACGGTGGGCGCGACGGTGGCCTCGACGACGTTGGGCAGCGAGTGCCGCCCGATGGCACGCAGGGTGGACAGCCCACGCAAGGGCTGTTGTCGCTCACCCACCGCCGCGGTCAGGACAGGCACGCGAAGATTGATGCGGCGCATGTGGGACTCTCTCGGAATAGAGGCCCGGGCGTCGACGTCGGGACTTGGACCTAGCCACCCAGCGAGTCGCAGCGCGGCTCGCTGTCCACCGTACGCGCATCCCGAGTCGTCTGTCGCCTACGGGGTGGCCTCGGCGGCGGCGTAGCCGGCCAGGGCGGCGCGGTCGCGAACCGTCACGACGCGATCCTCGACGTGGATCCACCCCCGGCGCTGGAACCCGCGCAGCGCGGCGTCCATGCTTTGCCGCGCCTCGCCGACGGCGGCGACCAGCTCGGCGTTGGACAGCCCGAGGTCGACCCGCCCGTCCCGGTTGGCCCGATCGACCACATACGCCGCCACCCGGTGCGGAAGGTCGAGGAAGACAAGGTCGGCGGACGGCCCGGCGAGCCGGCGGATCAGCGCCGCCTGTTGGCGCAGCAGGTCCTCGGCGAGATCGGGGGCGGACCGGATTGCTTCCCGGATCACCGGGCCGGGCACCGTGATGACCACCGAAGGTTCGGCCGCCTCGAGCGTCGCCGATCTCGCCTCCAGATCGAGCAGGGAAATCTCGCCGAGGCTGTCCCCCGGGACGGCGACCGTGAGCAGCAGATTCCCCCCGTCCGCTGACCGGGTCACGACCTTGATCCGGCCCTCCGCCACGACGAGCAGGTCCCCGCCCGGGTCGCCATCGCGCACGACACGCTGGCCGCGTCCGTAACGGCGGGTCGAGCTGGCTTGGGCCAGCCGGTCCAGGGTCGTCTCGTCGAGGCCGCCGAGGAGCATGGTCTGCTCGAGCGCCCAGCGCGTGATCCCGCTCACCGCCGCCCTCCGAACGCTCGCACTGCCATCCCGCCCGGGGGGGCTCGGTGGCGCGGCGAACCGGGCCTTGCCGCCGCGCGTGTTCCGGAGTATGACGCCACACATGAGGTTCACGCCTGCCCGCATCCCCGGCCCGCGCCGTCGGGGAGCCCACTCATCGCTGGGCATTGGCCTGGCCGGGGTCGGTCTGCTCGCCGCCGCGTGCGGCGGGGCGGGCGCGTCGGTCGGCACGGGTGGCAGCGCGTCGACGCCCCCGGTCGCCAGCGCGTCGACGCCCCCGGTCGCCAGCGCGTCGACGCCCCCGGTCGCCAGCGCGACCACCTCAATCGGTGGGGCGCTCGTCGACTCCCACGGGCGCACGCTCTACGAGCTGTCCGACGACCGGCCGGGTCACCTCGCCTGCGTCGGCGGCTGCCTGAGCGTCTGGAAGCTCGCGACCGTTCCCGCCGGAACGACCACCGTGACGGCAGGGGCCGGGGTCACGGCTCAACTCACGACCCTCGCCCGCGGCAGCCAACTCCAGATCGTCGCGAACGGGATGCCGCTGTACACCTTCGCCGGCGACAGCGGCAACGCCCAGACCAACGGCGAGGGCATCGTGAGCTTCGGCGGCACCTGGTACGTCGTGAGTTCGGCGGGGGCCGCGCTGACCGCAGCGGCGCCGAGCGCCACGACGAGCAGCAGCTCCGGCGGCGGATACGGCGGCTACTGACCGGCGGGTAAAGTCCGCCGGGTGCCGCTGCGGAGCTGGGTCCCCGGCGCGGACGGCTCGCTGTTCGGTGCGGAGAACCTGCCCTACGGCCGGTTCAGCCGGCGAGGCGAAACCGACGCCCGTCGCGGGCTCGCCGTCGCGATCGGTTCGTACGTCCTGGACCTGGCCGGCCTGGTCCCGGTCGCGGATCTCCCGCCGAGCCTTGCCGGCCAGACGCTCAACGGGTTCATGGCGCAAGGACCCGAAGTCTGGTCCGCCGCGCGCAGTCGGATCACCAGGCTGCTCATCGACCATAACGAGCGCGCACACGTCGAGCCGTATCTGGTCCCGATCGGAGAAGTCGACCTCCACCTGCCCTATCAGGTCGGGGACTACGTCGACTTCTACTCGTCCGAAGCGCATGCAACCAACGTCGGCCGGATCTTTCGGCCCGACCAGGAACCGCTGTCTGCGAACTGGAAGCACTTGCCGATCGGCTACCACGGCCGGGCCGGCACGGTGGTGGTGTCCGGTACCCCGGTCGTGCGCCCGCGCGGGCAGAGCCGGCCGGCGGGGGCGGAACGCCCGACCTTCGGGCCGTCGACCCGGCTCGACATCGAAGCGGAGGTGGGCTTCGTGGTCGGCAAGCCCTCGATGTGGGGCGCCGCGATCCCGGTGCCCGGCTTCGCCGACCACGTCTTCGGTGCCTGCCTGCTCAACGACTGGTCGGCGCGCGACCTCCAGGCCTGGGAAACCGTGCCGCTCGGCCCGTTCCTCGCCAAGTCCTTCGCCACCTCGGTGTCACCCTGGCTGGTTCCGCTCGCCGCGCTGTCCGCCGCCCGGGTCCGGCCCCCGCGGAGGGACCCGGCTCCGCTGCCATACCTGGAGGACGACGCCGACCCGTGGGCGCTGGACATCTCCCTCGAGATCCGCGTAAACGGCGACCTGGTGTCGCACCCCCCGTTCGCCGGCATGTACTGGACCGCGGCCCAGCAACTCGCCCACCTCACCGTGAACGGGGCCTCGGTACGCACCGGCGACCTGTACGCGTCCGGCACGGTTAGCGGCACCGAACCCGACGAGCGGGGCTCCCTGCTCGAGCTCACCTGGAACGGGCAGTCACCACTGAGCCTCTCCGACGGGAGCAGCCGAAGCTTCCTCGAGGACGGGGACTCGGTGGTGATCACCGGGTCGGCGCCGGGCCCGGACGGGACCCGGATCGGCTTCGGCGAGGTGGCTGGGCGGATCCGTCCGGCGCCGGCCTGAGCGTTGTTCAGCCCCCGTCGCCGGCTACCCCCCAACGCTGTCGGATCACCGTGTTCACCCGGTTGAACAGGGCGTTGACGCCGATCCCGAGGGCCAGGATGACGATCATCGTCGCGAGCAGCCCGGTCGAGTCGTTGACGTTGCGCTCGTGCTGGAGCACCAGACCGAGCGAGGGGCGGTGCGCGATGGCGACGAGCAGCTCGGCGGCCAGCAGGCTGCGCCAGGCGAAGGCCCAACCCTGCTTGAGGCCGCTGACGTAGGCCGGCAGCGCCGCCGGCAGCACCACGTGCCGGTAGAGGCGAAGGCCGCTTGCTCCGAGCGCCCGCCCGGCCCGCAGCAGCAGGGCGGGAACGTAGTCGACGCCGGAGATCAGCCCGTTCGCGATGGCCGGGGCGGCGCCGAGAACGACGACGAACAGGATCGCGCCCTCGGACGGAGCGAACAACAGGATCGCCAGCGGGAACCAGGCGATCGACGGCATGGTTTGCAGGCCGGTGATCAGCGACCCGACCGCGCTTCGCAGCGCCCCAACCCGGGAGACGGCGAGGCCCAGCACGGTCCCGATGACGAGCGCCGCCGCGAAACCGACAACGGCCCGGCGCATCGTGGTCCCGATCTCCTCGTAGAAGACGGCCGTGTGCATCTGCCGCCACAGGTCGGAAAACACCGGGCCCGGGCCCGGCAGGATTCCGTCCGGGCGCCAGTGGCTCGCGACCACGAGTTGCCAGGCGCCGACCGCGATCACGATCGCCGCCAACTTGGGCCAGGTTGACGACCACGCCCGCGACGTCCTGCGGCGCGGGGGCTCCCGGGGCAGTTCGAGTTCGTCCAGGCCGGCGAGATTCCGCGCGGCCAGGGTGGGATCAGCCACCATGCCGGCGCACTTCGGCGCGGAGCCGGTCGGTGACCGTAGCCGCCAGGGTGGCCACCTCGGGGGAGTCGATCCGCCTGGGCCGGCGATGCGGCACCGCGAACTCGGCGACCACTCGACCGGGTCGGCTGGACAGGAGCAGGATCCGGTCACCGAGTCGAACGGCCTCCCGGACGTTGTGGGTAACGAACAGCACGGTGACCCCGGTGTCCAACCAGATCCGCTCGAGCTCGTCGTGCAGCAGGTCCCGGGTCATCGCGTCGAGTGCCCCGAACGGCTCGTCCATGAGCAGTACGTCGGCCCGCTGGCCGAGGGCCCGAGCCAGCGCCACCCGCTGGCGCATGCCACCGGACAGCTCGTGCGGTCGGCGCGCCTGCAAGCCTTCGAGCCGCACGGTGGCCATCAGCCCGGTGATCGCGGCCGGCCACTCGCGGCGGGGCCGGCCGGCCAGCCGCAACGCCAGTTCCACGTTCTGCCCCGCGGTCAGCCAGGGGAACAGCGCGGCGTCCTGGAAGAGCAAGGAGACCCGCAGGCCGTGGCTCTCGACGGTCCCCGATGTCGGCTGGTCCAGCCCCGCGACCAGGGAAAGCAGCGTGCTCTTCCCGCAGCCGGAGGCACCGACCAGGCAGACGAACTCGCCGGGACGGACGTCGAGGGAGATCCGATCCAGGGCCGCGACCGGCCCATGCGCGCCGCGGAAGGTCTTCGTCGCGGCCCGGACGGAGATGGCGAACTCCGCTGCCCCGGGTCGGCCGGCCGCGGAGTCGGGGAGCTCATCGGTGGCGGTCATCCCGGTCACGTACCGCACCCCATCCCGGTCACCCACCTCATCCCGATAAACTCAATTGACTCACTAGGGAATAGGGGAATGGGCTCGCTGTCAAGCGATCGGGTTCGAAGCGGCTACCCCAGCGCGGGGGCCGCCCGCCTACGCAGGGCGATCGCGGTGGCGTTGGGGTCGCTGACCTGCACGAGCAGGCGGTCCCAGCGCGCGCCGGCACCGAGCTCCACCCGGAGGAGATCGCCACGGCGGCGCGCCGCCCAGAACTCGCGCTCCCCGCGAACGAGGAACGTCCCGACCCGCAGCCGGCCGGGCAGGACCGTCCCCCAAATCGGAACGCCGGTGGCCGGCAGCCGGTCGAACGGCTCGACGCACACCGACCGCACGTCGTCGAGGCGAACCCGCACCCGTCGCCGCTGAGCCCACAGCGCGTCCCACCCGTGCAGCACGACGGAAACCGAATCGCCGTCCTCCTCGATCGAGGCGTCGGGGGAGTCGCTTCGATCGAGGAGCAGCCGACCGAGCAGGGACGCGCCGATGACGAGGGTCGTGAGCTGCGCCAGGGCGAGCGGGGGGAGCATGGGTCGAGGGTAGGAGACGTACGCAAATGACAAACGTGCGCTGCTTACACTCGTGCGACCAAGCGTTGCCGATCGGATGGGGACGAAGCGGTGAAGGTGCCCGCGGCACGCATCGTCTTCGCCGAAGCAGACCGGCGGGAAGTCGCGGATGCGGTCGTCGAGATGCTCGAGTCGGGCGCGCTTACGCTCGGCGCGCACACCATGGAGTTCGAGCGGGCCTTCGCGGTCGCGCATGCCGCTCCGCATGCGGTGGCCGTGTCGAGCGGGACCGCCGCCCTCGAGATCATCCTGCGCAGCGTCGGGGTCGCCGACCGGCCGGTCGTGGTCCCCGCGAACACCTTCTACGCCACCGCCGGCGCGGTCCTGCACGCCGGTGCGCGGCCGGTCTTCGCCGACGTCGACGCGGACACCCTGGCCCTCTCGCCAGCCACCCTGGAGAACGTCCTGTCCGAGGACACCGCTGCCGTCGTCCTCGTGCATGTCGGTGGGTTGATCAGCCCGGACGCCGACGCGATCCGGGCGATCTGCGCGGCCCGCGGCGTGGCGCTCGTCGAAGACGCCGCCCACGCCCACGGCTCGACCATGGACGGGCGGTTCGCCGGCAGCTTCGGGGTAGCCGCCGCGTTCTCCTTCTATCCCACCAAGGTCGTCACGACCGGCGAGGGCGGCCTGATCCTCACCCATGACGCCGCGCTGCGGGACGAGGCTCTGGTCTACCGGGACCAGGGGAAAGCGGGATTCCTCGGCAACGTCCACATCCGGCTCGGCCACGCTTGGCGGATGAGCGAACTGCACGCCGCCGTCGGTGCGGTGCACCTGCGACGCCTCGAAGAATTCGTCGCTCATCGCGGTCGGGTGGCCCGTCGCTACGACGCCGGGGTGGCGGGCTCCGCAATCGACGGTCTGCGGTCGCTGCCGATCCCCGACCGTTGCCGATCCAACTACTACAAGTACATCGTGTTGTTGCCGGGGGACATCGACCGCACCGAGTTGAAGAAGCGGCTACGCGAACACCACGACATCACCCTGTCCGGTGAGGTCTACGAACTTCCGTTGCACCGTCAGCCGGTATTCGAGGGCTACGGCGGCGAGTTCCCGGTGGCCGAGGACGTCTGCGCCCGTCAGGTCTGCCTGCCCCTGCACTCGGACATGACCGAGCAGGAAGCCGACTACGTTCTCGACCACTTCCTCGTCGAAGTCGCAGACATGGCGGGCCGCGGGGCGCCATGAACACCGTCGTCACCGGTGGTTGCGGCTTCATCGGTTCCCACGTCGTGGATCGGCTCGTCGCGGCGGGACACGACGTTCTCGTGCTAGATGAGTCGATCGGGTTGTCGAGCGGGGGGGCTCGTTATGTCGAATGCGACGTCACCGACCGGGACGCGGTCGTTCGCGCGGTCGAGGGTTGCGAGGTCGTCTTCCATCTAGCCGGGATGTCCAACGTCGACGAGGCCCACCGGTATCCGATGCGCACCGTCGCGCTCAATGTCGTCGGGACGACCGCGGTGCTCGAGGCGGCGCGGGCCTGCGGGGTACAGCGGGTGGTGTTGGCCAGCACGGTGTGGGTGTACGGCGCGGCAACGGAGGGGGCCGGACCGCTGCGCGAGGACTCGCCGATCGACCTCGCTCGTGCCGGACACCTGTACACGTCGACGAAGCTCGCCGCCGAACTTGTCGTGCACAGTTACCGCGAGCTCTACGACCAGCACTTCACGATCCTGCGCTACGGCGTCCCATACGGCCCGCGGATGCGCGACGAGCTGGTCGTCGCGAGGTTCGTCCAGAAGGCTTTGGCCGGCGAGCCGTTGACAATCGCCGGCGACGGCAGCCAGTTCCGCAACTACCTCTACGTCGAAGACCTCGCCGACGCGCATGTCGCGGCCCTGGCGGACACGGCCGAGGATCAGGTATTCGCCTTGGAAGGGGCCGAGCCGATTTCGGTGCGGATGCTCGTCGACACGGTGACCGATCTGGTGGGTCACGTCGAGGTCGAGCAGGTCCCGGGTCGGCCCGGTGACTACACCGGGCGTTCGGTGTCCGCGGACAAGGCCGCTGCCCTGCTCGGCTGGCGGCCGACCACCTCGTTCCGCGAGGGGGTGCGGCGCTACCTCGAGTGGTACCGGGCGCAGCAGCCCTTGGCCGTCCGGTCGGCGGAGTGAACCAGCCGCGCCGCGCCCTGCTGCTGTCCGGCTCGATCGGGATGGGCCACGACGTCGTGGCCGAGGCGTGCGCCGGGTTCCTCGCCGCGCACGGCTGGGAGTCCAGCACCCTCGACGCGATGCTGCTGCTCGGCGAGGCCGGTGGCCGGGCGGGTGAAGCCGTTTTCCGCGCGATGCTGTCGGTTCCCGGGGTCTACGACGCCTACCACTTCGCCGCGCTGCGGACCGGGAACCGACTGGCCCGGCTCACCGACTCGGCGGCGGCCCGCCGGGTGGTCCCCCGGCTGCGTGCGGCCCTGACCGAGCGGGCACCCGACCTGGTGGTCGCGGTGTTCGCGACCGGAGCATCGGCGACGGGCCGGCTCAAGGCGGAATTCCCGGCCACCCGCACCGCCGTGCTCTGCACCGACGCGACACCGCACCGACTCTGGGTGCACGCGGGCATCGAGCTCTACCTGGTGACCTCCGAGGTGGCGGCGGCGGCGGTGCGGAGGTTCGAGCCGACGGCGGCGGTCGCGGTCGTCCCGCCGCCGGTGCGGACCGCGTTCTACGCCGCACCCGACCGGGCCGAGGCCCGGACCCGGCTCGAGGTTCCCCCCGAGGCGCCGACCGCGCTGCTCATGAGCGGCGCGTGGGGACTCGGTCCGCTGGCCGACGCCGCCGCCGAGCTCGCGGCGCAAGGGGTCGAAGTGCTCGCGGTCGCCGGGCGCAACCATCGGCTGGAGGCGCGGCTGCGCGCGGCCGCAGCCGGCCAGCCCCGGATCCACCCGTTCGGCTTCACCGACCGGATCCCCGAGCTCATGGCCGCCGCCGATCTGGTCGTCACCTCCTCCGGGGACACCTGCGCGGAAGCCCGGGCAATCGGTCGGCCACTGCTACTCATCGACGTCGTCGCCGGCCACGGTCGGGACAACCTCCAACATGAACTCGAAATCGGCCACGCCGACGTCACGTCGCCGGATCCGGCCGGACTGACCCGATCCGCCCTGGCTGCCCTCGACCGCGCCTCCCGGGTGGCGCCGCCGGAGCCGCGGACCCGGGCGGCCTGGGAGGCCGGGCTCGGTGCGGGGCTAGCTCGGCTGGGGATCCTCACTCCGGATGCGGGTCCGGGTGCGGGTCCGGGTGCGGGTCCGGGTTCGGGTGCGGGTCCGGGTGCGGGTGCGGGTCCGGGTCCGGTTCCGAGCAGAGCAGCGCCCAGGGGCGGTCGCCTCTTCGGGTCATGACGAGGGTCGCCCGGTGCGGCCCGCGCGGGCGGAGCCGGCGCCGCAGGTCTTCGACGTCCCCGGCGAGCCCCCGCCGACGCAGATCCAGCCCCCCGATCTCGCGGCGTCGGATCTCCCGGGTGAGGTCGGCGAGGTGCCAGGGCCGGCTGTCGTCGATCCGCAGCAACCGCGCGAACGGCGTGCGGACCGGGGCGTCCGTGCACAGGAAGGCGATCTCCGGGTCGATCTGCCGGGCGCCGAGACGTGCCCCGAGCGCTCCGACCAGTCCGGCCCGGGTCACCGCCGGGTTCGGGTCGAGCAGGTAGGCGCCCGGATCACCCACCGGGACCGTCTCGGACCCGTCTCCGGTGAGCTCTGCGGCCGGCGGCGCGAGCCGCCGACCGGCGGCGGTCGCCGGCAGCACGCTGGCCCGGCGCCGGCTGCCGGACCAGGCGGGGGACCACAGCACCGCCTCCTTGAGTGCGGTGCCCAGCGCGACGAACTCCAGCTCCCAGCCAGCGGGCACCCGGTCGCGGGGGAGCCCCGGTGCCGCCTTGATCGTCACGTGGGGGACCCGGGTGGCCAACTCCAGGCACCAGCCGAGGCTGGGCTCGCTGGTGCCGGCGGGCAGCCGGCGCCCGGCCCGGCGCCGGGCCGGATCCACGAAGACCGCCCCGTCGAGAGCAACGTCCCCGACGTCTGCCACCGCCGTGCTGATGGCGCCGGCCACCTCGTAGACCTCGGCGTTGCGCACGGCGAGGCGGAGGACCTGCGGATCACGGTCGACCGCGAGCGCGGCTCGGCCCTCGGCGAGGGCCAGCAGGTCCCCGCCGATCCCCGAACACAGGTCGACCACCCGGTCGGCGCCGTCGAAGCGCCGGGCCCGGTGCCGGGCGAGTGGCTCCGCGCTGGCCTGCTCGAGTCCGTCGGCGGTGAACCACATCCGCTCCCAGCGGTCGAACTTGGTCGCCGCCCGCCGGCGCAGCCCGGCCTGGGCGAAGGCGGCTGCGACGAGCCCGGCCGGGAAACGACGCCGCAACCTGGTGCCGGCCGCGAGCTGCGCGGCCGGGGTGTCGGGGACCTGCATGACCTCGGCGAGCAGTGCCCCCGCGGCCGGGGCGAGTAGCGAGTCGACGTCCACGGTCCCGCCATCGTCCCAGGGGCCGCAGCCCGGTGCGGCCCGCGAGTGTGCAATTTCCGACAGCTTTCGGGGGGCGCTGAGCGTGGTCGGATGTCGGAAATTGCACACTCGCGAGTTTCGGGCCCCGGCCGAGGCCCGCCAGGGGTGCGGCAGACTGCTGCCATGACCGAGTCCCCTGGGATCGACGGCGCCAGGGTCACGGCGTGGCTCGCCGAGCGGCTGCCCGGCCTGGTCCCGCCCGTGGACTACCAGCTGATCGCCGGCGGGCATTCGAACCTCACCTACCTGGCCCGTGACCACACCGGGCGACAGTGGGTGATCCGCCGCCCCCCGTTGGGCCACGTGCTACCGACCGCGCACGACATGGGGCGGGAGCACCGGATCATTTCCGCGCTGGCCGGCAGCCGGGTTCCGGTGCCCCCCACCGTCGGGATCTGCCCGGACCTGGCCGTGAACGGGGCCCCGTTCTTCGTCATGGACTTCGTCGACGGTTTCGTGCTGCGTGACACGGCCGCCGCCCAATCGATGATCGGCGAGGCCGAGCGGGCCGTGGCGGGAGAACAGCTCATCGAGGTGCTGGCCGCGCTGCACGCGATCGACCCCGAATCGGTGGGACTCGGCGATCTCGGTCGGCGCGAGGGCTACATCAGTCGCCAACTCGACCGGTGGTACGGCCAATGGCAGCGGTCCAAGGATCGCGAGCTGCCGGCGATCGACGAGGTGTACACCACGCTGTCCGCGCGGGTCCCGGCCCAGCAGACCAGCGGGATCGTGCACGGCGACTACCGGGTGGACAACTGCATCGTCGGCCCCGACGGCGCAATTCGAGCGGTTCTCGACTGGGAGCTGTGCACCCTCGGCGACGTCCTCGCCGATCTCGGGATCATGATGGTCTACTGGTCCGAGCCGGGCGACGAGGCAGGCGGCAGCCTCGGCCAACCCACGCTCGCCGCCGGCTTCCCGAGCCGAGCCGATCTGATCGAGCGGTACGCCCGGATCACCGGCCGCGACGTCTCCGCCATCCCCTACTACATGGCTTTCGGGTACTGGAAGCTCGCCTGCATCCTGCAAGGCGTCTACATCAGGTACGCGTCCGGCGACATGGGTCAGGCCGGCAGCATCGCCACCCAGATGCCGGCCGCCATCACCGGCCTGGCCGAGGCGGCGCGGGCCGCGATCGGCGGTCTTCCGGACTGACCCGTCGCCGGGTCGCAGCAGACCGATCGTGGGATGATCCGGCCGGCGCAGTCACCGGCGACCGCGCAGAGGGAGGCCCGCGGTGCCGCAGTCGGCCTGGGATTCGGCCCTCATCCAACTCGCCGCCGCGTCCCGCGAACTCGGCCTCAGCGACGGCCAGCACGAGTTGCTCGCCACCCCCCGCCGGGCCCTGACGGTGAGCATCCCGGTCCGCCGGGACGACGGGCACATCGAGGTGCTCCAGGGCTACCGGGTTCAGCACAACCTGTCCCGCGGCCCGGCGAAGGGCGGCATCCGCTACCACCCCTCGACCGACCTCGACGAGGTCAAGGCGCTCGCGATGTGGATGACCTGGAAGTGCTCGCTGATCGGCCTGCCGTTCGGCGGGGCGAAAGGCGGGGTGGCGATCGATCCGCGGCTCTACTCGCCGGGGGAGCTCGAGCGGATCACCCGGCGCTACGCCAGCGAGATCCAGCCGATCATCGGCCCGGAGCGGGACATCCCGGCCCCGGACGTCGGCACCGACGAGCAGACGATGGCCTGGTTCATGGACACCTACTCGGTGAACACCGGGCACACGGTCACCGGGGTGGTGACCGGCAAGCCGGTCTCCCTCGGCGGCTCGCAGGGCCGCGGCGGCGCCACGTCGCGCGGGGTTCTGTTCACCGCCTTCTGCGCCCTGCGCGAGGCCGGGATCGACCCGCGGGAGGTCAAGGTGGCGGTCCAGGGCTTCGGCAAGGTCGGCGGACTCGCCGCGCAGTTCCTCCACGACGCGGGCTGCCAGGTGGTCGCGGTCAGCGACGTCAAGGGCGGCGCCTACAACGGGATGGGCCTCAACCCGGCCGCGATGTTGCGGCACATCCGGGCCGGCGCCGAGTCGGTCGTCGGATATCCGGGAACCGACGTCATAACCAACGAGGAGCTGATCGAGCTCGACGTCGACGTCCTCGTGCCGGCCGCGCTGGAGGGCGTGATCCACGAAGGCAACGCCGACCGGGTCAGGGCGCGTTTCGTCGTCGAGGGGGCCAACGGGCCGACGACGCCGGACGCCGACGCGATCCTCGAGGCGAAGGGCACGTTGGTGGTACCCGACATCCTGGCGAACTCCGGCGGCGTCGCGGTGTCCTACTTCGAGTGGGTGCAGGACCTCCAGGCGTACTTCTGGAGCGAGGACGAGGTCAACGACCGGCTGCGCCGGCTGATGGAAAGCGCCTACGCGGAGGTCGCCGAGCTGGCGGACGACCGCGGGATCTCCCGCCGGATCGCCGCCCAGGTGATCGGGGTGGGTCGGGTCGCCGAGGCGCACCGCACCCGGGGGCTCTACCCCTGAGAGGCCAGCCCCGCCGCCGCCGTCCCCCCAAGGGGGATAGTTTCGACCGCGCACCTCGAGAGGAGCCCGCATGAAGGCATGCACGGTGATCCCAGGCCAGCTCGAATCCGCACGGGTCGACGAGGTTGCCGAACCGGACCCGGCCGACGGCGAAGTCCTCGTCGAGGGCCTGTTCGTCGGGATCTGCGGCACCGACATCGAGATCTCGCAGTTCGGTTACGGGCAGCCGCCGGCCGGCCGCGACCGTCTGGTCCTCTTCCACGAGTCGCTGGGCCGGGTCCTCGAGGCCCCCGCCGGCGGCGAGCTAGCCGTCGGCGACCTGGTGGCCGGGGTGGTGCGCCGTCCCGACCCGCAGCCCTGCCCGTGCTGCGCCAAGGACCAGTGGGACTTCTGCCGCAACGGGGAGTTCACCGAGCGCGGGATCAAGGGTCGGGACGGCTACGGCTCGCAGCGCTGGCGGGTGGCGCCGAAGTTCGCGATCCGGCTCGATCCCGCCCTCGGTGACGTCGGGGTCCTGCTCGAGCCCACCTCGGTGGTCGCGAAGGCCTGGGACCAGGTCGAGCGGATCGGCGCCCGGGCCTGTTGGGACGCCGGCCGGGCCCTGGTAACCGGGGCCGGCCCGATCGGGCTGCTCGCCGCGTTGCTCGCGGTGCAGCGCGGACTCGAGGTCGACGTCCTCGACCGGGTGACCGAGGGGCTGAAGCCGGAGCTGGTCGCCGCCCTCGGCGGTCACTACATCACCTCGCTCGACCAGCTGTCCGGACCACCGGACGTCGTCATCGAGTGCACCGGACTCGGCCCGCTGGTCTTCGACGTGCTCGGCCGCACCGCGCCGAACGCCATCGTCTGCCTCACCGGCATCTCCTCCGGCACCCGGGAGGTCGGGGTCGCCGGCGACGCGGTCAACAAGGAGATGGTCCTGTCCAACGAGGTCGTCTTCGGCTCGGTCAACGCCGGCTTGGCGAACTACCAGCAGGCGGCCGCCGCGCTGGCCAAGGCCGACCGGGAGTGGCTGGGGCGCCTGGTGACCCGGCGGGTGCCGATGGAGCAGTGGCCGACCGCGCTGGTCCGCCAGCCCGACGATGTCAAGGTGGTTGTCGACATTCAGGCGTGAGCGGAGCCGATACGTGACAGGCTGAGCCTCCTTCGGAGAGGACGGTGCCGACATGCAACTCGGGATGGTAGGTCTGGGCCGGATGGGGGCCAACCTGGTCCGGCGGCTGATGCGTGACGGTCACGAGTGCGTCGTCTTCGACGTCAACGAGGATGCGATCAAGTCGCTGGAGTCGGAGGGCGCCACCGGGGCCCGGACCCTCGAGGAGTTCGCCGCCGCGTTGACCGTTCCGCGGGCCGTCTGGGTGATGGTGCCGGCAGCGCTCACCGGCGAAACGGTGAGCCGGTTGGCCGGGCTCCTGGAGGCCGGGGACATCGTGATCGACGGCGGCAACAGCTACTACCGCGACGACATCGAACGGGCGAAGGAGCTGTCCGCGAAGGGGCTGCACTACGTCGACGTCGGGACCAGCGGCGGTGTGTTCGGGCTGGAGCGCGGGTTCTGCCTGATGATCGGCGGGGAGACCGATGTCGTCGAACGGCTCGACCCGATCTTCGCCACGATCGCCCCCGGGCTCGGCACCATCGAGCGCACGCCCGGCCGGACCGGGAGCCCGGACACTGCCGAGCAGGGGTATCTGCACTGCGGGCCGAACGGTGCCGGCCACTTCGTCAAGATGGTGCACAACGGCATCGAGTACGGGGTGATGGCCGCATACGCCGAGGGGCTCGGGATCCTGGAGAAGGCCAACGTGGGCGCCCAGTCCGGGTCCGAGCAGGATGCGGAGACCACCCCGCTGCGCGACCCGCAGTACTACCGGTACGACATCGACCTCCCGGCGGTGTCGGAGGTGTGGCGGCGGGGCAGCGTGATCGCCTCCTGGCTCCTCGACCTCACGGCGGCCGCCCTGAAGGCGGACCCCGAGCTGGCCGGCTTCCACGGCCGGGTCTCCGATTCCGGCGAGGGTCGCTGGACCGTGCTGGCCGCCGTCGACGAGGGCGTCCCGGCCCACGTCCTCACGGCTGCGCTGTATGACCGTTTCAGCTCCCGCGGCGAGGCCGACTACGCGAACCGCGTCCTCTCCGCCATGCGGAAGGAGTTCGGTGGCCACGCCGAGAAAACCGACTGACCGACCGGCCGCGGCCCCTGCCGGCGGCCCCGCGACCACCAAGCTGCGAGGCACCCCCGCGGCGACCCGCCCCCCGCGGGCGAGCCGGGCGGCGTTGCAGCCGAAGACGCTGGCGATCGATATCGGCGGGACCGGGCTCAAGGCGGCCCTCCTCGACTGGCGGGGGCGGCCACTCGGCGAACGGGTCCGGGTCGACACGACCTACCCGTGCCCGCCGGACAAGCTGCTCACCGACCTCGCCGGCCTGGGCGCCCAGCTGCCCGGCTTCGACCGGATCTCGGCCGGGTTCCCGGGGGTCGTCCGGGCCGGGCGGGTTCGGTCCGCGCCGCACTTCGTCACCCTGCACGGCCCCGGCACGAAGATCTCGAAGGAGCTCACCTCGGCCTGGGAGAACTTCGATCTGGCCGGCGGCCTGGAGGCAGCCCTCGGCCGACCGGTGCGGGTCGCCAACGACGCCGACCTCCAGGGCGCCGCGGTGGTGAAGGGGGACGGCCTCGAGCTGGTCATCACCCTCGGCACCGGGCTCGGCACCGCCGTCTACTACCAGGGCGCGCTGGCCCCGCACCTCGAACTGGCGCACCACCCGTTCCGCAAGAACGAGACCTATAACGAGCAGCTGGGTGATGCCGCCCGGGCGAAGATCGGCAACCGGAAGTGGAACAGCCGGGTCGGCCTCGCGATCAGCCAGCTCTACGCGCTGTTCTTCTACGACCACCTCTACATCGGGGGCGGGAACTCCCGCCGGGTCACGATCGACCTCGGGCCGAGTGCCACGATCGTGGACAACTCAGCAGGGGTGCTCGGTGGGATCCGGCTGTGGAGCCGGCCGATCGTCTGAGCGCGGCGTGCCGACCCGGAAATCGTCCGGGCAGCATGCTTGAATGACAACGTTGTCGTTTGCCAGATGTGCCGCCTGGCGGTGGAGTCTCGCGATGGACCGCCTGGCGGTGGAGTGGTTCGCGAAGGACTGCCTCGCGATGAACGGAGGGCCGATGGACGCCGCGAACGCGATGTCGAGCGTGACCGAGCGGCCGGCTGAGCTCACCGAGCGGGAGCGCGAGATCCTGGGCTTCGAGCGGCAGTGGTGGAAGTACGCCGGGGCCAAGGAACAGGCGATCCGCGACCTGTTCGACATGTCGGCGACCCGGTACTACCAGGTGCTCAACGGGCTGATCGACCGCCCGGATTCGCTCGCCGCCGACCCGATGCTCGTCAAGCGGCTCCGCCGGCTGCGGGCCGCCCGGCAGCGGGCCCGATCGGCCCGCCGGCTCGGGCTCGAGGGCTGACCGGCCGCACCGGCGGCGCGCACCGAAGGCGCGGTCGCGCGCGGCTCGCCGACATCGCCCGGGCGCTGCTCGCGCCCGCGGTCGCCGTCGCCGCGGTGGCGGCGCTGATCGTCGGTCTGGTCCTCGTGCGCGGCCAACCGGCCGGTGGCATCGACAGCGCGGTCGTCGGATCGCCGCCGATGACCACCCTCGGGCCGCCGCCGACAGCGCCGCCGACAGCGCCGCCTACACCGACCCCGACCCCGACCCCGACCGCCCGGACCGGCGCCGCACCGGCGGTCCGAACCGAGCCCACCGCGGTCCGCCCGGCGCTCACCGTGCTCAACAACTCGCGGATCACCGGCCTGGCCCGCCACTCGGCCGCCGAGTTCGCGGCCGCCGGCTGGCCGATCCAGCGAATCGGCAACTTCACCGGCCGCATCCCGCAAACCACCGTCTACTACGCGCCCGGCGAGGAGGCCGCCGCGGCGGCGCTTCAGGCTGCCTTCCCGCGGATCACCCGCCGGCTGCCCCGCTTCGCCGGGCTGACCGGAGCCCTCACCGTAATCCTCACCCGCTACTACGCCGGCGCCTGAGCCGGTGGCCCTCCCGACCCCCACGACCGTCGCGGGGCGGGCCGGCTTGGCCGCCATCCTCGACGCACCGGGCGGCGCACTCGTGGCGACTGATTTCGACGGGACCCTCGCCGGCATCGTCGATGTCCCTAACGACGCCCGCCCGGCCCCCGGCGCCGTCGACGCGCTCGCCGACCTGGCCACCCTGGTCGGCCGGCTGGCGATCGTCACCGGCCGGGAAGCCCGGACCGTGGTTGCGCTCGCCGGGCTGGACCGGGTGCCCGGGCTGGTCGTCGCCGGCAACTACGGGCTCGAGGTCCTCCGCGGCGGCCGACTCGAGGCGCCGCCCCCGCCGGCCGGGCTGGACCGGGCCCGGGCCCGGCTGCCCGCGCTGCTGGCCGACGCGGCGCGCGGCGTGCATGTCGAGGACAAGGGACAGGCCCTGGCGGTGCACGCCCGCCCGGCGGTGGACCCGGTGGCGGCGCTCGCCGCCCTGCACGACCGGCTGGCGGTCCTCGGCGCCGAGACCGGGCTCGAGCTGGTTGCCGGCCGGCTCGTCCTCGAACTGCGCCCGCCCGGCGTCGACAAGGGCACCGTGATCCGGCGGCTCGCCGCGGAGCGGACGCCGACGGCAGTGCTGGTAGCCGGGGACGACGCCGGCGACCTGCCGGCGTTCGCGGCGGTCGCCGAGCTGCGCGCCGCCGGCGTGCCGGGGCTCACCGTCGCCGTCGCCGACCGGGACACCCCGGCAGAGTTGGCCGCCGCCGCCGACGTGGTCGTGGCCGGACCCGACGGCATGGTCGAGTTGCTCCGGGCGCTCGCTAGGCAGATCCGCGGTCGTCCAGCGCCTTGATCTGCGCGGCCAGCCAGGCCGCCGGCGGCATCGCGGTGGCGGCGGCGGCGAGCCGGCCGGTCCGCTCGCTGCGATCCGCGGCCGACATCCGCAGCGCCGCGTCCATCGCCGCGGCGGTGGCCGAGACGTCGAACGGGTTGACCAGCAGGGCGTCGTCCGCCAGCTCCTCGGCGGCACCCGCCGCGCGGGACAGCACCAGCGCGACCCCGTGGTCGGAGAGCACCGGGCCTTCCTTCGCGACGAGGTTCATCCCGTCCCGGATCGGGTTGACGACCAGCACGTCGGCGATCCGGTAGGCGGCCAGCGACCGGGGGTAGTCGTCGCTCACCTCGAGCACGAGCGGCGTCCAGTCCGGCCGGGCGAACTCGTCCTCGATCCGCTGCGCCAGCCGCTGCACGTCGGCGGTGTACTCCCGGTACTCCGGCAGATCGTGCCGGCTGGGATATGCGTACACGAGGTGGACGACCCGGCCGAGCCACTCCGGATGGAGGCGGAGCAGCTCCCGGTACGCGGCGAGACCGCGGACGATGTTCTTCGACAGCTCGGTCCGGTCGATCCGCAACAGGATCTGCCGACCGGCCGTCCGGGCCAGCAGGGCGTCCCGCCGGGCGGCCGCGTCCGGGGCGGCGGCCCGGGCCAGCAGGGCCGGCCCGTCGACGCCGAGGGCGTGCACCCCGATCCGCGTCCGGTGCCCGGCGCAGACCACGGAGTCCCCGTCGACGCTGACCCCCGGCAGCCGGGCCGCACAGGCGAGAAAGGCATCGGCCCAGCGCCGGCCGAGGAAGCCGGCGTGGTCGGCGCCGAGGATCCCGAGGAGCACGCTCGCCCCGACCTCGTCGGGCAGCAGCTCGTAGTACTCCGGCGGCGCCCACGGGGTGTGCGAGAAATGCGCGATCGCCAGGTCTGCTCGCCGTTCCCGGAGCAGCCGGGGGGCGAGGCTCAGGTGGTAGTCCTGGATGAGCACCCGGGCACCGGGCGCGGCTTCGGCGGCGAGGGCGTCGGCGAAGGCGGAGTTGTAGTCGACGTAGGCCTGCCACTCCCGGGCGAACAGCGCGTCGAAGGCCGGCCGGCGCGGCGTGTCGTAGAGCAGGTGATGGACGAACCACAGCGTCGAGTTGGCGATCGCGTTGTAGGCGCGGTGGAACGTCGTCTCCTCGATGTCGAGCATCCGTACGGCCAACCCGCCGGTGTCGGCGGTGTCGAGCCGCCCCTGCGGGGCGGTCCGAGCCGCCTGCCGGTCGCCCGGACCCAGCGCCGCGCAGACCCACACCGTGCCGGCGTCCGCGGCCAGGCTGCCCACCGCGGAGACCAGGCCGCCGCCACCGCGGCGGGCGTGCACCACCCCGTCGTCACCGAGGCTGTACGCCACGGGCCCGCGATTGGACGCGACGACCAGGGCTGCGGGCACGCCGGGATGCTAGCCGGGCCCGGTCACGGCGGCGCGGACCGCCGCCGCCCAGCCCAGCCCCACCGCGGCGTTGGCCAACGTCACGTTGGGCAGCCCGCGGATCAGCGCGGCCATGTGCGGCTGGCGGTGGCCGTTGGCGACCAGGTGGAGCTGCCGGACGTACGGCGCCATCGTCAGGTCGCTCGCCGAGTCGCCGATCGCGATCGCGTCCTGCGGAAGGTAGCCGCGCCGGGCCAGGTCCCGCGCCACCGCCAGGCCCTTCGACAGGCCGTCCGGCATCAGGTGGTAGACGTGCGGCGGCCGGGCCTCCGGTACCAGGCCATGGCTGCGGGAGCTCGGCAGGACGCCGTTGTCCCGCAGCCGCAGCCAGCCGAAGCCGATCTCGGCGAGCCACGCCTCGGCGGCGGCGACGTCGATCAGGCCGCGCAGCATGACGTCGCACTCGTGCGCGAGGTGCCACGGGGCGTGGTACTCCAGCCGGCCGGGGTGGCGTTCGAGCAGGCGGTCGGTGACGCCGGCCGCGGTGATCGCCGCGGCCGGCGGCCCGTCGAGGTCGGCCGGCATCGCGCCGCGCAGCAGCTCGCTGTGCCGGCCGCGGTCCCAGCCGAGCACCGAGCCGAGCTCCCCGATGTAGCCGTCGGCACCGAAGATCCGGGCAGCCTCGATGAGTTGCTCCCGGGTCCGACCGGACACCAGGACGATCTGGATCCCGGCGTCGAGCGCCTCGACCAGGGCCCGGGCCGGCTCGAGGGTGAGCCCGCGGTCCAGGTCCCGGAAGAAGCACCCGCCGGGGCCGACCATCGTGCCGTCGAGGTCGGTGTACACCACCCGGGTCGCCGGTCCGGTCATGAGGCCGCGTACCCCGCGACCGACACGATCGGCGGTCGCTCCCGACCCTCGATGTCGGTGTCGATGAGCCGGTAGCCGGCGCCGGACCGCTCGAACTGGGTCATCGCCGTCGCCGGCCGGCGGAGCACGTCGACCTTGCGTTCGGACTCCAGCCGGGCCAGCGCCACCAGCCAGATCTCGGTCGCCATCCGGCCCAGCTTGTCGTTGTCCTGGTTGCGGTGCTTGCGCCGGGTGAGGTCGACCTGGGCCATCGCGTCGAGGCCGACGAGGCGCAGGGTGTCGACGAGCAGGCCGAACTCGACGCCGTACCCGCAGGGGAACGGCAGCCGCTCCAGCAGGCTGCGCCGGGCGGCGTACTCCCCGCCGAGCGGCTGCACGAAGCCGGCGAGCTCCGGCCAGTGCACGTTCAGCAGCGGCCGCGCGACCAGCTCGGTCACCCGGCCACCACCGGCCGGGGCGTCGGATCCGGTCACCGGCCGGTCGTAGGTCGCCTTGACGAACGACACGGACGGATCGGTGAGCAGCGGCCCGAGCAGGCCGGTGACGAACGCCGAATGGAAATCGGTGAGATCGCTGTCGATGAACACGATGACGTCGCTGCTCGTCGCCGCCAGCGACCGCCACAGCACCTCACCCTTGCCGGCCCGAGGCGGGTACCCGGGCAGCACGTCGCCGCGATGCACCACCCGGGCGCCGGCGTCGGTTGCCACCTCGGCCGTGCGGTCGGTGCTTCCCGAGTCCATGACCACGATCTCGTCGAGCAGTCCCGGTCGGGAGGCGGGGCCCTCGTTAAGGGGAAAAAGGTCCCGTCGGATCCGCGTGATGATCCGGCCGACCGTCGCGGCCTCGTTCAACGCGGGGAGGACGACGGCCACGCGACTGTCGCCCTTCGCGGCGAGTAGCCGGGGCAGTGGCCAGTCCGCGGCCCGCGAAGTGCGGCGCTCGAACCAGCGGCGGGCGTCGGCGCGCACGTGTGCAACACTGGCACATCCCGCGAGAACAACTGAATACCGCTCATCACGAGGGGCAGAGGGACACGGCCCGGTGAAGCCCCGGCAACCACCTCGGTGCAGCTCGCGCTATCCGCGAGGCCGCACCGAAGGCAGGTGCCACATCCGTCCCGACCGCGACCCGCGGCGGGAAAGATGAGGAGAAAGGCCTCGCTCCATGACCTCCGTCGTCGCCCGCCCGACCGGATTCGGTTCCGCAGTCGGCCTGGCCTGCCGCGAATGCGGCGCCAGCTACGAGATCGGTCCCACGCACGTCTGCAGCTTCTGCTTCGGGCCGCTGGACATTGCCTACGACACCGACACCCTGCGCCGGCTCACCCGGTCCGACATCGAGGCCGGGCCGCAGACTATGTGGCGCTACGCGGCGCTGCTGCCGGCCGGTTCTGACCCGTCCACTCGGGTCGACCTCGGGGTCGGCTGCACCCGGCTGATCCGCGCGGACAACCTGGCCCGGGCGCTCGGCATGCGCACCCTGTGGGTGAAGGACGACAGCGCCAATCCGACCCACTCCTTCAAGGACCGGGTGGTCGCCGTCGCCGCGAGTGCGGCGCGGGCCCTGGGCTTCGAGGTGCTCGCCTGCGCGTCGACGGGGAACCTGGCGAACGCGGTCGCCGCGGCGGCCGCGCGGTCCGGGATGCGGTCGGTGGTGCTCATCCCGTCGGACCTCGAGCCGGGGAAGGTCGTCACCACCGCCGTGTACGGCGGCACCCTGGTGGCGGTCGACGGTTCGTACGACGACGTGAACCGGCTCTGCGCGGAACTGTCCGGCGAGCAGCCGTGGGCGTTCGTCAACGTCAACGTCCGACCCTTCTACGCCGAGGGCTCCAAGACCGTCGGCTACGAGATCGCCGAGCAACTCGGTTGGCGACTGCCGGAACAGGTGGTCGTGCCGATCGCGTCCGGATCGCTGCTCACCAAGGTGGACAAGGCGTTCGCCGAGCTGGGCGGCTACGGGCTCGTCGAGCCGACGCCCTACCGGGTATTCGGCGCGCAGGCCAGCGGATGCGCCCCGGTGGCGACCGCGCACAAGGCTGGTCGCGACGTGGTGACGCCGGTCCGGCCGTCGGGCATCGCGAAGTCGCTGGCGATCGGCAACCCCGCCGACGGGCCGTACGCGCTCGACGTGGTGCGACGGACCGGCGGGGCGATCGACGACGTCGGCGACGAGGAGATCGTCGAGGGCATCCGGCTGCTCGCCCGCACCGAAGGGGTGTTCGGCGAGACCGCCGGTGGCGTGACCGTGGCCACGCTGCGCAAGCTGCTCGCGGACGGGCGGGTCGACCCGGACGCGGAGACCGTGCTGCTGAATACCGGGGACGGGTTGAAGACGATCGACGCGGTGAGCGGTGTGGTCGGGCCGACCGCGACGATCCCGGCCAGCCTCGACGCGTTCCGGGCCGCCGGGCTGTCATGACCGTGACCCTGCGGGTTCCGACGATCCTGCGCGGGCTGACCGGCGGGGCCGCCGAGGTGGCGGTCGAGCCGGCGCCCGGAGCCACCCTCGCCGACCTGCTCACCGTCGTCGACGCGGCCCACCCCGGGATCGCCGATCGGGTGCTCGACGGGGAAGGACGGTTGCGGCGTTTCGTGAACGTCTACGTGGGTGACGAGGACGTCCGTTTCGCCGCCGGGCTGGCCACGCCGGTGCCGGACGGGACCCTCGTGTCGATCATCCCGGCGGTCGCCGGCGGTTGATCCGACCGCTTGCACTCTGCTTGGTCGAGTGCTAATAATTGGGTTAGCACTCACACCCGTCGAGTGACAGACCGGCCCGGCGGGCCGCGCGGCTGGGGGGACTCAGCCGGGCGGTCATTCCGTCGCGGGCGCCGCGTCCGGTCCGAAGTTTTCCGTCAGCGGGAGGACTCACCGTATGTCCAAGATGATCGCGTTCAACGAGGAGGCCCGGCGCGGCCTCGAGCGCGGCATGAACACCCTCGCGGATGCCGTGAAGGTGACCCTCGGCCCGAAGGGCCGAAACGTCGTGCTCGAAAAGAAGTGGGGCGCACCGACGATCACCAACGACGGTGTCAGCATCGCCAAGGAGATCGAGCTCGAGGACCCCTGGGAGAAGATCGGGGCCGAGCTGGTCAAGGAAGTGGCGAAGAAGACCAACGACGTCGCCGGCGACGGCACGACGACGGCCACGATCCTGGCCCAGGCCCTCGTCCGCGAGGGGCTGCGCAACGTCGCGGCGGGCGCCAATCCGATGAGCCTGAAGCGCGGCATCGAGTACGCCGTGGAGCGGGTCTCCGAGGAGCTGTCCAAGGCAGCCAAGGACGTCGAAACCAAGGAGCAGATCGCCTCGACCGCCTCGATCTCCGCGGGCGACCCGGCGATCGGGCAGATGATCGCCGAGGCGATGGACAAGGTCGGCAAGGAAGGCGTAATCACCGTCGAGGAGAGCAACACCTTCGGTCTCGAGCTCGAGCTCACCGAGGGCATGCGCTTCGACAAGGGCTACATCTCGCCGTACTTCGTCACCGACCCCGAGCGCATGGAGACGGTCCTCGAGGACCCCTACCTGCTCATCGTCAACAGCAAGATCGCCGCGGTGAAGGATCTCCTGCCGCTGCTCGAGAAGGTCATGCAGTCCGGCAAGCCGCTCGCGATCCTCGCCGAGGACGTCGAGGGCGAGGCGCTGGCCACCCTGGTCGTGAACAAGATCCGGGGCACGTTCAAGTCGGTCGCCGTCAAGGCCCCCGGCTTCGGCGACCGCCGCAAGGCGATGCTCCAGGACATCGCGATCCTCACCGGGGCCCAGGTCATCAGCGAGGAAGTCGGGCTCAAGCTCGAGAACACCACGCTCGACCTGCTCGGCCGGGCTCGCAAGATCGTGGTTACCAAGGACGAGACGACGCTCGTCGAGGGCGCTGGCGACTCGGAGCAGATTTCCGGCCGGGTCAACCAGATCCGCGCCGAGATCGAGAAGAGCGACTCGGACTACGACCGCGAGAAGCTTCAGGAGCGGCTGGCGAAGCTCGCCGGCGGAGTCGCGGTGATCAAGGTCGGCGCGGCCACCGAGGTGGAGCTCAAGGAGAAGAAGCACCGGATCGAGGACGCCGTCTCGAACGCGAAGGCCGCGGTCGAGGAAGGCATCGTCGCCGGCGGCGGGGTCGCGCTGCTCCAGGCGTCGACGACCGCGTTCGAGAAGATCGACCTCGAGGGCGACGAGTTCACCGGCGCGAACATCGTCAAGATCGCCCTGGAGGCTCCGCTCAAGCAGATCGCCTTCAACGCCGGCCTCGAAGGCGGGGTCGTCGTGGAGAAGGTTCGCAACCTCAAGTCCGGCTTCGGGCTGGACGCCGACAGCGGCGAGTACGTCGACATGATCAAGGCCGGGATCATCGATCCGGCCAAGGTCACCCGCTCGGCGCTGCAGAATGCCGCGTCGATCGCCGCGCTGTTCCTCACCACCGAGGCCGTCATCGCCGACAAGCCGGAGAAGCAGGCTCCGGCCATGCCCGGCGGCGGGGGCGGCGGCATGGGAGACATGGACTTCTAAGTCCGCAACGAAACGGCCCCGGCGCGCGAATGCGCCGGGGCCGTTGCGCGCGCCGGGTCAGCTGCGCCGGTACTTGCGGATCGCGATCGCAGCGCCGACGACGAGGATGCCCAGCGCCCAGGCGATGGCCTGCCAGACGTCGTGGTACGCCGGTCGACCGAGCAGCAGATCGCGAACCGCGTTCATCGTGACGCTCACCGGTTGCACGTCGGCGAACGCCTGGAGCCAGCCCGGCATCGTGTGTACGTCGACGAAGGCCGAGCTGGCGAAGATGAACGGGAACAGCGGCAGGAACCCGGCGACCTGAGCGGTCTCGGGGTCTTTGACGTAGAGCGCTATGGCGGCGAAAACCCACGAGAACACGTAGCCGAAGCCCAGCACCAGGAGCAAGCCGCCGGCCGCGGCCAGCGGGCCGGCCTGGAAGCGGAATCCCACGGCCATCCCCACGGCGAGCATCAGGGCGAGGACCACGACGTTACGGGTCAGGTCGGCCAGGGTGCGTCCCGCCAGCACCGCGGAACGGGCCATCGGCAGGGACCGGAACCGGTCGATCATGCCGCCACGCAGGTCCTCGGCCAACCCGACCGCGGTCGCCGCCCCGCCGAACAGGGTGGTCTGCACGAAGATCCCCGGCATCAGGTAGTCGACGTAGGGGATGCCGCCCCTGGGGTGGATCGCTCCGCCGAAGACATACCGGAACAGCAGGACGAACATCACCGGCTGGATGCTGGCGAAAACCAGCAGTTGTGGGGTGCGGATCAGGTGCCGGAGGTTGCGCCGGGCGACCGCGAAGGTGTCGCCGGCCGCGAGCCTCGGGGTCATCCGCGGCCCGGCGCTCATGCCCGGCTCCGGGGCCGCCGCGAGTGGTCGGGCGGGGCCGCCTCGGCGTCCCCGGTGGTAGCGGCGTGCCCGGTCAGCGCGAGGAACACGTCATCGAGCGACGGCCGGCGCAGGGCGAGATCGTCGAGTTCGATCCCGGCGTCGTCGAGCCGCCGGGCGGCATCGACCAGGCTCCGGGCTCCGACCTTCGCGGGGATGGTGACCCGCTGTTGGTCCCGGTCGATCTGGGGTGTGCCCCCGTCGAGCGCGGCGAGTTGGGCCGCGGCGTCGTCGATTCGGACCGGATCGCTCACCCGGGCCTCGAGCACATCCCCGCCGAGCTGGTCCTTGAGCTCGTCCGACGTCCCCTCGGCCACGACCCGTCCGGTGTCGATGACCACGATCCGGTGGGCCAGCCGGTCCGCTTCCTCGAGGTACTGGGTGGTGAGCAGCAGGGTGGTGCCGTCGGCGACGAGGTCCTCGATGAACTGCCAAAGCTCCACGCGGGAGCGCGGGTCGAGCCCGCTGGTCGGCTCGTCGAGAATGAGCACCGGAGGTCGGCCGACGAGGCTGGCGCCGAGGTCGAGCCGGCGGCGCATGCCGCCGGAGTAGGTCTTAACCTGCCGGTCGGCCGCATCCGTGAGCGAGAACCGGTCGAGCACCGCGGCCGCCCGCTCCCGCAGCTCCGCTCGGCTCAGGTGGTAGAGCCGGCCCACCAGCTCGAGGTTCTCGCGGCCGGTGAGCGTCTCGTCGACCGCTGCGTACTGACCGGCCAGACCGATCACCGAGCGCAGCGCGGCGGCGTCCTTCACCGTGTCGAAGCCGCCGACCCGGGCCCACCCGGCATCCGGACGCAGCAGGGTGGCGAGGATCCGGACGAGGGTGGTCTTGCCGGCGCCGTTGGGGCCGAGGAGGCCGAGGACCCGGCCAGTCTCGGCGGTGAGCTCGACCCCGGCCAGCGCGGTCGTGGATCCAAAGCTCTTCCGGACGCCGTGCACTTCGATCATCGGGTCGGTCACGACTCCCGACGTTAGCGGCGCCGCACTAGTCTCGGTTGCGTGACCCTCTCCGCGCGGCTCGAGGCGCTGGACTCCGCCCTGAAGAGCCTGGGGTCCGTGCTCGTCGCGTTCTCCGGAGGCGCGGACTCGGCCTTCCTGCTCGCCGCCGCGGTGCGCTCGTTGGGAGCGGACCACGTGGCCGCGGCGACCGCCGTCTCGCCGAGCCTGCCCGAGCGCGAGCTCGCCGCCGCGACCGCAGTGGCCGCCGGGCTCGGGGTTCGTCACCTCACCGCCCGGACCGCGGAGATGCAGCGGGCCGGCTACCGCGCCAACGCCGGCGACCGCTGCTATTTCTGCAAAGCGGAGCTGGTCGACGTTTTGGCGCCACTGGCGCAGCAACTGGGCCTCGCCGCGGTGGTGACCGGGACGAACGCCGACGACGCGGCTGCCGGGTTCCGGCCCGGCATGCGCGCGGCAGCCGAACGTGGCGCGCGCACCCCGCTGCTCGACGCGGAGCTGTCCAAGGCCGAGATCCGATCCACCAGCCGGGAGTGGGGGCTGGTCACCTGGGACAAGCCGGCGGCGGCCTGCCTGTCGAGCCGGATCGCGTACGGCCTCGAGATAACCCCGACCAGGCTCCGCCGGGTCGATCGAGCCGAGCGGGCACTGCGTGCCGCGCTGGCGGAGGCCGGGATCGCCTGCCGGGACCTTCGGGTTCGCGATCTGGGCGCCCACGCCCGGGTCGAGGTCGACCCGGAGCTGGTCCCGGCGCTGCTCGACCGGCCGGACGTGCTGCGCGTCGTCGAGGGGTACGACGAGGTCGAGGTGGATCCCCGGGGCTTCCGCTCGGGCGCGATGAACGAGCTGCTCAACGAGCCGGAACGCTTCCGGTAGCCGATTCCGGTTGGGCCGGAGCGGGTGGGCCGCTAGCCTGGACAGTTCCTGCAAGATCACGAGAAGAACGAGGTCAGGCGTGCCTACCGGCCAGGTGAAGTGGTACGACGCGGAGAAGGGGTTCGGCTTCCTCTCCCGCGATGACGGCGGCGACGTCTACGTGCACTCGTCGGCGCTGCCGAGCGGGGTCGCCACGCTGAAGAACGGGCAGCGGGTCGAGTTCGGTGTCGCCGAGGGCAAACGGGGTGAGCAGGCGCTGTCGGTGCGGGTCCTGGACGCACTGCCCAACCTGACCGCCGCCGCGCGGCGGCCTGCCGAGGAGCTGCACGGTCTGGTCGACGACATGATCAAGCTGATCGAGTCGAAGGTGCTACCGGACCTGCGACGCGGGCGCTACCCGGAGAAGCGCACCGCACACACGGTCGCCGAGGTCGCGCGCGCGATGGCGAACGAACTGGACCAGTAGACCTGCCGCCCCCGACGGGGTGACGGCTTCACCGAGTTGCCGACGCCCGGTCGATGAGCGACGACACTGGAGGGGTGCCGGCCTTCCGCGACCATGCCGCCGCGGTCGTCGCCGTCGTCCGTCGCGTTGCTCTCCGGCTGCGGGACGGCACCCGCTGGCTGCGTCGCTGGATCCGCCGCGGCGGCGCCGACCGCTCCGGGCTCGCCGCCTTGCTCGAACTGCACGCCGTGCATTCCGCCGGCGACGCCGCGGTCACCGTGGCGCTGGCCGGGACCCTGTTCTTCGGCGTCCCCACCGGCACCGCGCGCGGCCGGGTGCTGCTCTACCTGCTCATCACGATGGTGCCGTTCGCGGTGATCGCCCCGGTGATCGGTCCGCTCCTCGACCGGTTCCGCCGCGGACGGCGCGTGGCGATCGCCGCGTCACTGGTCGGCCGCGCCGTCCTCGCCCTCGTCATCGGCCGGGCGATCGCCACCTCCGCACCGCTCGCGCTCTACCCGGCGGCCTTCGGCTTGCTCGTCCTGTCCAAGACCTACGGGGTGTCTCGTAGCGCGATCGTGCCCCGCGTCACCCCGCCGTCGACGACCCTGGTGCAGGCCAACGCGCGGATCTCGCTCGGCGGTCTCGTCACCGTGGCGGCGGTGGCCCCGGTTGCGGCCGGCGTCGACAAGCTGTTCGGCGGTCAGTGGACGCTGCGTCTCGCCTTTCTCCTATACCTGTTCGGCACGTTTCTCGCCTTCCGGGTGCCGCCGCACGCCGACTCCCCGGCCGGGGAGGAGCCGCTGCCGGAGCGCCCGACCCGCGCGCTGCGTGGCCTCGGCACGGTTGGGGCGTCGGTCGCCGGACTGCTGCGCAGCGCGGCGGCGCTCCGGGCGCTCGCTGGTTTTCTCCTGCTCTTCGTCGCCTTCCTCGTCCGCAGCCATCACCTGGGCGGGTTGAGCTCCACCCTGGAACTCGGGATGCTCGCCGCCGCCGCGGCCGCCGGGGGCCTGCTCGGCACCGCCCTCGGTGCCCGGAGCCGGGCGGTCCGACCCGAGCTGTTGGCTGCGGTGGCGCTCGGCGCCGCGGCTGCCGCCGCGCTCGGGACCGCCCTGCTCTTCGGCGTGCTCACGGTGCTCGCGCTAACCCTCGTCGCCTCTGCCGGGCAGTCGATCTCGAAGCTCGCCCTGGACGCGGTCGTGCAGCGCGACGTGGCGGAGGCGGTCCGCACGTCCACGTTCGCCCGAACCGAGACCGTGTTGCAACTGGCTTGGGTGGCCGGCGGACTGACCGGGGTCGTGCTGCCCCGAAACGGGCTGGCGGCGGTCGCCCTGGTCTGTGTCGCCCTGGTCGCTCCGCTGCTGCTCGCGATCCGGGTAGCCGGCCGGCCGGCCGGTCCGCTGGAGCCGTCGGTGGGCCAGCCACCGTCGTCGCGGCCACGTGGCAGCCGGCCGGCCGGGCGGCCCGGCTAGCCTCGGCCGCATGGCCGCGCGGATCCTGCTCGTCACCGCGACCCGGGTCGAGGCGCTCGCCGTCCTCGCCGACCTGCCGGCCGCGGCCACCGTCGCGCTCGGCCCGGTGCCCGGCCAGCAGGTGCAGACCCCGGCCGGCTTGTTCACCGTGATCGTCGGTGGGGTCGGCCCGATGGCGGCCGCCGCCACCACCGCCGCGACGCTCGCACATGTGCCGGTCGACCTGGTGCTCTGCGTGGGCATCGCCGGGGGGTTCGGCACCGAACTGACCGCCGGTGACCTCGTCGTCGCCGATTCGATGGTGCCGGCCGACCTGGGCGTCGAGACGGTGGCCGGATATCTGGGTCCGGAGACGTTCGGTGCGGCGGTGGCCTTCTACCCGCCAGCGGGGCTCGCGGAGGAGATCGCGGACCGGCTCCGTGACGCCGGGCTCGCCGCCAGCGTCGGCCCGGTTCTCACGGTCGCCACCGTCACCGGGACCGCGGCCCGGGCCGGGCTCCTCACCGACCGGCACCACGGGTTGGCCGAGGCGATGGAGGGCGCCGGGGTCGGTCAGGCCGCCGCGTTGTACGGATGCCCCGCAGCCGAGCTGCGGGCGGTCAGCAACCTGGTGGGGGCGAGGGACCGGGCTGGCTGGCGGATCTCGGCGGCCCTCGGTGCGCTGGGCGCGGCGACTGCCGCCCTGGCCGCGGCGCCGTTGGAAGCCCTGGCCCCGGCGGCCGCGCCGTGACCGTGTCCCTCGCCATCTCGCCCTGCCCGAACGACACCTTCATCTTCCACGCCTGGGTGCACGGGCTGGTCCCGGGCGCGCCCCCCGTCGAGGTGACGTACGCCGACGTGGACGTCACCAACGGGCTGGCCGAGGCGGGCCGGCTCGATGTGCTCAAGATCTCCTACGCGGCACTGCCCTGGGTGCTCGACGAGTACGCGTTGCTACCCGCCGGGGGGGCCTTGGGGCGGGGATGCGGGCCGCTCGTCCTCGTCGCGTCGCCGCCGGCGGGTGGCCGCCTCGATGGCGCCCGGGTGGCCGTGCCCGGCGAGCGGACCACGGCTTACCTGCTGTTCCGGCTATGGGCGGCGGATCACGACCTGGCCGGCGTCGAGGTGATGCCGTTCGAACAGATCATGCCGGCGGTCCGGGAGGGCCGGGTCGACGCCGGCCTGGTCATCCATGAGGCCAGGTTCACCTACCAGCGGTTCGGCCTCACCCGCCTCGTCGACCTGGGGGAATGGTGGGAGGAGCAGACCGGTCTGGCCATCCCGCTCGGGGCCATCGTCGCCCGGCGCGGCCTCGACGTCGCCGCCGTCGCCGATGCGATTCGCGGCTCGCTGCGGCGAGCGTGGGCCAACCCGGCCGCCTCCCGGGACTACGTGCTCGAGCACGCTCAGGAGATGGAGCCCGACGTCGTCGACGCGCACATCGGCCTGTACGTGACCGAGCACAGCCTCGCCCTCGGCGTCGATGGCCTGGCCGCCGTCCGCGGTCTGCTCACCCGGGCCGAGGCAGCGGGTCTGGTGCCGGCGATCCGCCCCGGAGCCCTTGACCCGGTGGGCTGAGGCCGCCCCCGCTCCCTCCCGCCCGCCGCCCGCCAGCCGCCCGCCCCGCGGCGAGTGGGCGAATGTGCGCGGGTGCCACGCTCCGAGTGGGCGAATCGCCCCGGCACAACCGCCCACTCGCCGTGGGGGCGACGTCTGGGGGACAATGGCCGGGTGCCTACCAGCAGCGCGACCGACCGGGTCCTCGTGGACGCGGTCGACCTGGCCCGAGCCGTCGCGGTGGAGGTCGGCGGCCTGGACGTCGTCGGCGAGCACGAGGGGGTCGACGCCGACGGGGAGCGGCTGCTCACCCACTACTTCGCCTGCCTCGACCGCGCCTATCGGGGGTGGCGTTGGTCGGTCACCGTCAGCCGGGCCTCCCGCGGGAAGACCGCCAGCGTCGACGAGGTCGTGCTGCTGCCCGGCCCGGAGGCGCTGCTGGCCCCGGAATGGCTGCCCTGGCAGGAGCGGCTGCGCCCGGGCGACCTCGGCGTCGGGGACCTGCTGCCAACCGCCGCGGACGACCCGCGACTGGTGCCGGCGTTCTTCGACGTCAGCGACGACGACGTCGACCAGGTCGCCTTCGAGCTGGGTCTGGGCCGGCCGCGGGTGCTCTCCCCGGAGGGCCGGGACCTGGCGGCGACCCGCTGGCACGAGGGCGCGGCCGGCCCGGACGCGCCGATCGCCAAGGCGGTCGCCGTGCCCTGCGCGACCTGCGGGTTCTTCCTTCCGCTGGCCGGTCCCCTGCGGCAGGCTTTCGGAGCATGCGGGAACGGTTACGCCCCGGACGACGGCCGCGTGGTCGCCGTCGACCACGGGTGCGGGGCGCACTCCGAGGTCGTCGTCGTCACCAGCCTGGCGGCCCCGCCGCCGCCGCTGCTCGACGAGTTCGGTGTCGATCCCGCGGCGCCCGAACACGCCGTCGGTTCGGTGACGGACACCGACTCGGCCGAGCCGCTCGGCCATTCCTGACCCGGTGAGCCGGGCCGGCGCCGCCGACCGGTTCGACACCGCCGACCGGTTCGACACCGCGGAGCTTCGCCGCCGGGTGCTCGCCGGCTGGGCCGGGTCGGTGTCCCGCTTCCGCGAGGACGCGAACTCGGAGGAGGACCACGCACTCGGCGGCTACCGCGATCGGCTGGTGGTGGAGCTGGCCCAGAATGCAGCGGACGCCGCGCGCCGAGCATCGGACGGCACCGCGGGTGCGCTGCGGCTCACCCTCGCCGACGGTGTGCTCGTCGCCGCCAACACCGGCGCCCCGCTGGACCGCCCGGGCGTCGAATCCCTGGTCAGTTTGCGGGCGTCGGCGAAGCGTGGCCCGGGCACGATCGGACGCTTCGGGGTCGGCTTCGCAGCGGTGGTTGCGGTGAGCGACCAGCCGGCGATCCGCTCCACCACCGGAGGGGTGCGCTGGTCGGCGGCGGAGAGCCGCCGGGCGGCGGAGGCGGTGCCCGGCCTGCGCGCGGAGATCGACGCCCGGGGCGGCGGGGTGCCCCTGCTGCGGCTGCCCTGGCCGGACGACACCCCGCCGCCGGCCGGGTTCGACACGGCGGTCGTGCTGCCGTTGCGCGACGGCGACGCCGAACGCGCGGTGCGCGAGATGCTCGGCGGCGTCGATCCCGGGCTGCTGCTCGCGCTGCCCGACCTGGCGACGGTGGAGGTGGAGATCGACGGCCGGGTGCGCCGGCTGCACGCCGCCGTCGGCCCCGACACCCTCGTCGAGATCCACGACGGACCGGAGGTCACCAGGTGGCGGGTCCGCCGTGGCGGTGGCGAACTCGCGCCCGGCCTGCTCGAGCAGCGACCGGTGGAGGAGCGCTGGCGGCCGGTCTGGAACGTGACCTGGGCGGTTCCGGTGGATTCGGCCGGCGAGCCATCCGGACGCCTCCCGGTGGACGGCGTCGCCCGGGCACCGACCCCGACCGATGAGCCGCTCGGGTTGCCGGCTCTGCTCATCGCGAGCTTCCCGCTCGACCCGTCCCGGCGCCACGTCGCGCCCGGCCCGCTCCGGGACTTCCTCGTGGCCCGGGCCGCGGAGGGGTACGCGGCGGTCCTCGGTGAGCTGCCGGCGCTGCCGTCCCGCCTGCGGCTGGTCCCCACCGGGCCGGCTGCCGGCGAGCTCGACGCGGAGCTGCGCCGGGCGATCCTCGCCGAGCTGGCCGGTACGGCCTTCCTGGTGCCCGCAGTGCCCGCAGTGCCCGCAGTGCCCGCAGTGCCCGCAGTGCCCGCAGTCCCCGCCGGGGCCGCGGAGGGCGGGCTCCGGCCGAGCGAGGCGATCGCGCTCGACGATGCGCTGGTCCAGCCGCTGGCCGGCGTGATCGGTGGCCTGCTCGAAGCGGGCTGGACCGGCGGCGACGGGGACCGGGCGCTGGCCGTCCTCGGTGTGCGCCGGCCGGGTCTCGCCGAGGTCGTCGATGCGCTAGCCGGTGCCGATCGGCCGCCGGACTGGTGGTTCGCCGTCTACGTCGGCCTCGACACCGCCCTCCCGCCGACCCCCGCCGAGCGCGAGCCGCTGGCCGGCCTGCCGGTCCCGCTCACCGACGGCCGGCTGGCCCGCGGGCCGCGCGGCCTCGTCCTCGGCGGCGAGGGGCTAGCACCGGCGGTGGTGGAGGCGCTGGACCTGCGGGTCGTGCACCCGGCGGCCGCGCACCCCCTGCTGCGGGCGCTCGGTGCGAGCGACGCCGACCCGGCCCGCCTCCTCGACGAGCCGCGGTTGCGGGCGGCGGTCGAGGCCTCCTTCGACGCGGCGCTCGACGGCGCGGATCCGAACCTGCTCGCGGACGCGGTGCTCGGACTGGTCGCGGCATCCGGGGCCACCTTCGCCGACCGGCCCTGGCTGTCCGAGCTTGCATTGCCGGGTGCGGACGGCGAGCCCTATCCGGCCGGCGAGCTGCTGCTGCCGGACGGGGTGTTGGCCGGGCTGGTCGAGGACGACGCGCCGTTCGGCCGGGTCGACGTCTCGCTCGTGGAGCGCTGGGGCCGGGACGCCCTGGCGGCGGTCGGGGTACTCGACGGGTTCGCCACGGTTGCCGACGCGGAGCTGTCACTGGACGGCCCGGGCGAGCACGACCTCGACGCGGAGGCCGGCTGGCTGGCCTGGCTGCGCGACTCGGTCGGTGCGGCGGACGACGCGGTGATCGCAGAGTTCGGCGCGGTCCGCGACCTCGAGCTGGTCCGGGCGGATGTCTGGCCGCGGGTGCTCGAACTGCTGGGCGGATCGCGGCTGCGGGCCCTCGTCGTCGAGCCGGTGCACGTGCTTGCCGGCGGCCGGCGCTATCCGCGCGTGCCCTACACCGCCTGGTGGCTGGCCCGGCATCCGGTGCTCGACGGGGCCCGGCCCGATCGGCTCCGCGCCGCTGACGCCGACCCCGAGCTGCACGGTCTATACGACCCCGCACCCCCTCTCGTCGACGCCGAGTTCGCCGCGGCGCTCGGGGTGCTGCGATCGCTCGACGACGCCGACCCGGACGACGTGGCGGCCCGGCTCGCCGATCCGGCCCGCGTGCTGGACCGCAGGATCGTGCGGACGTTGCACGGCTGGCTGGCCGAACGCCCGCCACAGCGACCCCCCGGGCAGGTCCGCGGAGTCCGGGGCGGCCGCCTCGACGTGGTCCCGCCCGGAGACGCGGTCGTGCTCGCCGCACCCGACCGGGCGCCGTTCGCGGACGGTCGGGCGGTGCTGCCCTGCCGGCTCGAGGTCGGGGCGGCGCTGGGGGCGGCGCTGGGGGTCCAGGTGCTGGGCCTTCGGGGGGACCACCCGGTCGAGTCGGTGGGAAGCGACCGCGACGTCCCCGGGCTGCTGCGCGATCTGGTGCCGGGCCTGCCGACGTCCTACGTCGAGCACACCCCGTTGCGCGTCGGCGGCCGGACGGTGCCGTGGTGGTTCGCCGACGGGGTGCTGCACGTCGACGCCGGCCACCGCATGATCGGCCTCGGCCGTGGGGCCGCCTGGGCGGTGGGCGATTGGACACTGCGCGCGGTTCTCACCGAAGCGGCGCTGCTCGCCGACGACGCACCGGTCGAGTTGGTGGAGCGGCTGCGCACGGAGACGGACCTCGACTAGCCGGGCGATCGCCTCCGGCGCTGCAACCAGACGACGAACCACAGCCCGTAGCCGCCGAGGACGAGACCGACCACGCAGGTCCAGATCCACCAGATCTCGTGGTGGCGGGACAGCGACGCATGCATCGGCACCAGCACCGCAAGGGCGACCAGCCACAGCGCCAACCCGACCGCCACCGCGCGCGCGTCGTTCGTGGCGAGCGGTGGTGGATCCGGGCGGCGGGCCATGTGCCCAATCTAACCCGGTCCAAGCGCACGGTTTTTGTGCCATAACGAGGGCATCCGTCCCCAACGCGACTGCCCAGACTTGGCCGGTCGAGGGGGCGACGGGCCGCCGTCGGCCTACTCTCGGACTCGCGCCGCGAGTTGGGGGTGAGGTTGTGATCAGCGAGGTGCTGTCGCTCGCCGGGGAGACCGATGCGGTCCCCCTGGCTCGCGCATTCATCCGTGGCCGACTCGGCTCGTGGGGGCTCCCCGAACTGGTCGCTGACGCAGAGCTGATCGTGAGCGAGCTGGTGACCAACGCGTTGCTCCACGCCGGTCCGCCGGTCGGCCTCGAGCTGAGCATGGACTCGCCCGGACTGCGGATCGCGGTGGCCGACACGAGTCGGATCCGCCCGTTGCGTGGGCTGGACGACGGCGAGGGGATGACCGGGCGGGGACTGACGCTCGTCCGGGCGATCGCGACCCGGTTCGGGGTGGACACGACCGACGCCGGCAAGGTCGTGTGGTGTCTGCTGGACCCGGCGGGGGAGTCCGCCGAGCTCGAGGTGGATGCCGACGCGGACGCCCGGCTGGCGGGCTGGGACGACGACGCCGAACTCCCCGGCCGGCGCTACCGGGTGACCCTGGGCGACGTGCCCACCGACCTGTTGCTCGCGGCGAAAAACCACGTGGACAGCCTGATCCGGGAGTTCACCCTCGCCGCTGCCGGGGCGAGCGCCGGCAGTACCCCACTGGTGCCGAGCCAGCTCGCCGACCTGATCGAACGAGTGGTGCACCGCTTCGCCGAGGCCCGCCAGTCGATCAAGCGGCAGGCGATCGCGGCCGCCGGGCGCGGGGACCTCCGGGTCACGCTGACGCTGACGCTGCCGCTGGACGCCGCCGACGCCGGGCTCGACTACCTTGCCGGTCTGGACGAGGCGGACGCGTACGCCCGCGACGCCCGACTCCTCACCCTCGAGTCCCCGGCGGAGTACCGGGTCTTCCGCCGGTGGTACGTCGAGGGCCTCGTGGACCACCTCCGAAGGGCCGCCGCGGGCGAGCCTGCCGCGGTGCCCGAGTCGTTCGAGGCCCGGCTCCTGACGGAGCTGCGCGCGATCACCGCCCGGCAGCGCTCCAGCGAGCGGGCCGCCCGGCTCCAGTCGATGACCGCCGCGTTGGCCGCGGCCACGTCGTCGGAGGAGGTCCCCGGCGTCATCCTCGGCGAGGGACGGGCCGTGCTGGGTGCCGCCGGGGGACTACTCGCCCTGCGGGGACCCGGCGACGTCCTGCTCCCGGTCGGCGAGTTCGGCCGGGACGCGGGCCTCCTCCGCAGGTACGCGGAGGAGGGCGCGGCCGATCCGGCGGGCCCGAGCTGGGCCGCCGGGGTCCCGGTCTGGGCCGAGTCCCTCGCGGTGGTCCCGCTCGCCGTGGGCGGCCGGGTCGTCGGGGTGTTGAGCTTCTCGTTCGCGGAGCCGCGGCGGATCGACAGCGACGAGCGTGACTACCTGTTGGCGCTCGCGGCGCAGACCGCGCAGACCCTGGAACGGACCCGGCTCTTCGAAGGCCAGCGCCGGACAGCAGAGCGTCTCGGGCGGCTCCAGTCGGTCACCGCCGCGTTGGCCGCGGCGCCAGGTTCGGCGCAGGTGCTCGACCTGGTCGTCGAGCACCTGGCGGGAATGGTCGGCGCGGAGGTGGCTACCGCGTCGCTGGTCAGCGGGGACGGCAGGGCGCTCGAGCTGCGCAGCCGCCGTCGTGGTCAGGACGTCAGCTTGGCCCGCTACCGCTCCTATCCGGTGGACGCGGTACTGCCGGCCAGCGAGGCCTTTCGCTCCGGCCAGATCGTCGTCGTCTCCGGCCGGGCCGATTGGGACCTGCGCTATCCGGAGCTGGCGGGCCTCGGGCAGTTCTACGACCGGACCCTGGTCTGCCTGCCCTTGACGGTCGAGGCGCAGCGGTTGGGCGTTCTCACCCTGTCGCTTCAGGGTAATTGGCCGCTCGAGGACGACGACCGGGCTTTTTTCGGCGCACTCTCCGATGTCTGCGCGCAGGCCATCGCCCGGTCCCTCGCCCTCGACGAAGCTCAAGATGCCCGGGACAAGCTGATCTTCCTCGCCGACGCCTCCGCGGAGTTCGGCAGCAGCCTCGACTATCGGACCGCGCTGGCCAACCTCGCCCGGCTCGCCGTTCCCCGGCTGGCCGACTGGTGCACCGTCGCCATCGTCGAGAACGGTCGGCTCGAAACCGTCGCGGTCGCCCACAGCGACCCGACCAAGGTCGCCATGGCCGAGGAGGTTCAGCGGCGCTATTGGGCGTCGCTCGACGCCCCCGCCGGGCCGGCCGAGGTGATCCGCAGCGGGATCGGGCGGCTCCACGCAAACGTCACCGACCGGATGCTCGTCGAAGGCGCCGTCGACGAGGACCAGCTGCGGATTCTTCGCGAGCTCGGCATGTCGAGCATCCTGTTCGTCCCGCTCGCGGTGGGCCGGCGGGTGCTCGGGGTGCTCACGATGATCAGAGCCGAGTCCGGCCGGCACTACGACGGCGAAGACCTCGACTTCGCCGGGGACCTGGCCCGGCGGGCGGGTATGGCCATCGACAACGCTCGATCGCACCGAGCCCTGGAGGAGACCGCCGTCGCCCTGGCGCAGAGCCTTCTTCCGGCGAGCCTGCCGGCCATCCCCGGCCTCGAGCTGGCCGCGCGCTATCACTGCGCCGGCCACGGCAGCGACCCCGGTGGCGACGTCTACGACGTCTGGGGGCTGCGGCGCGATCCGCCGACCTGGGCCGCCTTGGTGGCCGACGTGCCCGGCAAGGGAGTCGCGGCGGCCGCTCTCGCCGCGCTCGTCCGGTACACGGTGCGAGTCGCCTCCCGGCACGCGGCACGGCCGGATGACGTGCTGGCCGAGCTCAACGACGCGCTGCTCATCGCCGAGCCGGGAACCGGCGGCGAGCTGTTTGCCACCGCCGTCTACGCGGAGCTGACCCCGCGGCCCGGCGGGCTGGACATCTCGCTGTGCTCCGGCGGGCACCCGGCGGCCCTGCTCCGCCGCGCCGACGGGTCGGTTACGACGATCGACACTGGGGGTGGCGCGCTCGGCTGGTTTGCGGTGCCGACGCTGGACGTCGTCGAGATCCGCCTTGGTCCGGGCGACGTCTTCGTAGCCTTCACCGATGGCTACCTGGAGGGCCGTTCCGCCGACGGCAGATTCGCCGACGACCTGCTGGCGATGACGCTCATGAACTCGACCGCGGCTACGGCCGCCGAGCTGGTCGGGGAGTTGGAGGCAGCGGTCCTCGGCTTCTGTGCGGGCGCGCCCCGAGACGACATGGCGCTGCTCGCCGTCAAGCTGCCGGTCGGGTGAGCTCGGGATGTCCGGACCCGCCCACCTGCTCCCCGGCGCCACCCCTCGGCTGGCCGAGGAGCGCTGGTCGACCGGGCTGAGGTCCTTCGCCGATCCCGGTCAGGAGTGGCGCCGGTTGGTCGCCGAGTTCGTCGGCACCTTCTTCCTCGTCCTCGTCGCCGCCGGGGCCGGGGTTGCCGATGCGGTGAGCCACGGAGGGATCGGTCGGGTGGCGGCCGTCGTCGCGCCCGGCGTGATGGTGCTCGCGCTGATCTACACCGTGGGGGAGACCTCGGGGGCGCACCTCAACCCGGCGGTCACCATCGGGTTCTCGGTGCGCGGTCACTTCCCCTGGCGGCGGGTGCCCGGGTACGTCGTCGTCCAGCTGCTCGGGGCGGTAGCGGCCGCCGGCCTGCTCCGGGCGCTGTTCGGAGTGGTCGGCGACCTCGGGGCGAGTACCCGGGTCCGTGGGGTCAGCTCCGGCACCGCGTTCGTCGTCGAGGTCGTGCTCACCCTCGGCCTCGTCTCGGTCATCCTCGGCACGTCCTCCGGCGCCCGAAACGTCGGCCACAATGCCGCGATCGCAGTCGGCGGTTACGTCGCGCTGGCCGGGCTGTGGGCGAGCCCGCTCAGCGGCGCCTCGATGAATCCGGCGCGGAGCCTCGGCCCGGACCTGGTGCGTGGCCGGCTCAGCTCGAGCTGGATCTACCTGGCCGGCCCCGTGCTCGGCGCGCTGCTCGCCGTGGGGCTGGCCTGGTTGCTGCGCGGGCGGCCGTCGCCGGCGGGCGACCTCGCCGCCCAGGGCGTGAGCGGCACCGGTCGGTAGCGGCGCTTCCGTTAGCGAGGCTCATGAGTTATGCTAACGATATGCCGAAGAGCACGACCCGCGCCGACACCGAACTGTCCGGTGCCCTGCGAATAGGCGTCATGCGGCTCGCCCGGCGGCTGCGCGCGGAGCGCACCGACGCCAGTCTGTCGCTCACGCAGATGGCCGCGCTCGGGTCGCTGGAGCGCCACGGGCCGCTCTCCCCGAGCGAGCTGGCCGGACACGAGCGGGTCCGTCCGCCGTCGATGACCCGGACCATCGCCCTGCTCGAGGCCAAGGGCCTGGTCGGGCGCACGGCCCACCCGACCGACGGCCGGCAGGCCATCGTCGCGCTCTCCGCCGAGGGTCGGGCGCTGCTCGCCGCCGACCGTCGCCGGCGAGATGCGTGGCTGTCTCGCCGCCTGCCCGAGCTGGAACCCGACGAACTGGAGGTGCTCCGCGCGGCCGTGCCCATCCTCGACCGCCTGGCCCAGTCATGACGATCTTCTCCTCGCTCCGAGTTCGCAACTACCGGTTGTTCGCGGCCGGCCAGGTGGTCTCCCTCACCGGGACCTGGATGCAGCGGGTGGCCCAGGACTGGCTGGTGGTCCAGCTGACCCACGGCTCCGGCTCTGCCCTCGGCTACGCAACCGCGCTTCAGTTCCTGCCGACGCTGTTCCTCAGCCTCTACGGCGGCGTGGTCGCGGACCGGCATTCGAAGCGCCGGCTGCTCATCGTCACCCAGGCGGTCATGGGAGCTTTCGCGCTCGCCCTAGGCCTGCTCGTGGTCACGCACAGCGTCGTGCTCTGGCACGTGTACCTGCTCGCCTTCCTGCTCGGTCTGGCGTCTGCGATCGACACCCCGACCCGGCAGGCGTTCGTCGCGGAGCTGGTCGGACCGGCACAGGTCGTCAACGCGGTGAGCCTGAACAGCGCGACCTTCAACCTGGCTCGAATCGCCGGTCCGGCAGCCGCCGGCCTGCTCATCGAGGCGATCGGGACCGGGCCGGTCTTCCTGTTCAACGCCGTCTCGTTCCTCGCGGTGATCGGCGGTCTCGTGCTCATGCGCGAGGCGGACTTGTACCTCGCGCCGCGCCAGCCGCGCGCCGCCGGCCAACTGCGGGCCGGCCTCGCCTACGTCCGGGGCCGCCCGGACCTGCTCTGGCCGATCGTGCTGGTCGGGATCGTCGGCACCTTCGGGCTGAACTTCCAAATGACGATGGCCCTGATCGCAAAGAACGTCTTCCATCGCAACGCGGGAAGCTACGGGCTGCTGTCCACGGCGCTCGCCTTCGGCTCTTTGATCGGTGCCCTGCTCGCCGCGCGCCGCCCGCGGCCGCGGCAGAGCCTGCTGATCGGATCCGCGCTGGCCTTCGGCATCCTCGAGACGATCAGCGGCCTGATGCCGAGCTACCTCACCCTCGTGCTGCTGCTGATCCCGACCGGGGTGGCCGCGCTCACCCTGTCGACGGCGGCGAACACCACGATGCAACTCGGTTCCTCGGCCGCGATGCGCGGGCGGGTGATGGCCCTCTACGTGCTGGTGTTTCTCGGCGGAACCCCGATCGGAGCCCCCATCGTCGGTTGGGTCGCCCAGGTTGCCGGCGCCCGGTACAGCCTCATCCTCGGCGGGGCGATCTCCGCGGTGGCCGCGCTCGTCGTCGGCCTCGTGCTGGCCCGCAGCCGCCAACTCCGGGTCGAGCCGCACCTGTTCCGGCGGCACCCGCACGTGCATATCCGGTTGCCAGAGGAGGCCCCGATGCCGCGCCCGGACATCGACGAGGTGGCCACGGCCTCGTAGGCTGCGGCGTCGATGGACATCCACCTCGATCCGCCGAAGGCGATCCTCCAACTGTCCCGGGACGCCCCCGCGCTGGTTGCCGCGGGGCGCCGGGCCGGGCTCGACGCGATCGTCCCGTCCTGCCCGGGGTGGACCGTGGCCGACCTCGTCGGGCACGTGGGCGGGGGCTACGCGCACAAGGCGACGATCGTGCGCGAGCGACTCCGCGACCCACCCGAGCCCGAAGCCACGCCGCCGGGCGGAGAGGCGGTCTTCGGCTGGTTCGACGAGCAACTCGCCGACCTGCTCGGCGCGCTGAAGTCCACTCCTGCGGATACCGCGCTATGGACCTGGTTCCCGCGCGAGCAGAACGCTCGATTCTGGAGCCGCCGGATGGCCCACGAGACGGTCATCCACCGGGCCGACGCCGAGCTCGCCACGGGCGAGCCGCACCACGTCGACGCCCTGGTCGCGGTGGACGGGATCGACGAGTTCCTCGAGCGCATGCTCGGGTTCTGGGGCGAGGGCGACCCATCCTTGGCGGACCGCACTATGGCCGTCGTCACGCCCGGTGCCAGCTGGCGGATGACCGGGCGATCCGACGGCCTCGACTTCGAACGCGACCCCACCGGCGCCGCCGGTGCCACCGTCGCCGGCACCCCCTCCCACGTCCTGTACTGGCTGTGGGGCCGGCTCGGCGACGAGGCGGTCGACCTGCGCGGCGACCTCGACCTGATCGCCGCCATGCGCCGGCAGATGGCCGCCGCGGCGGAGTGAGCCGGTCGGCTCAGCCGACCGGAGCCGGCTCCCGGGCATCGACGGGTTCGGGAAGGCGCAGCGCCCGGGCCGCCCGGCGGGGGAACCACCAGTTCCACCGGCCGAGGAGTGACACCAGCGCCGGCACGAGCAGGGCCCGCACGATGGTGGCGTCGAGCAGGATGCCGGCACCGAGGCCGGTGGCCAGCACCTTGATGTCGGTGTTCGGCGCCGAGGCGAGCGAGGCGAACGCGAGGAACAGGATCAGCGCCGCGCTGGTCACCAGCCGACCGGTTCGGCCGAGCCCTTCGACGATCGCCGACGTGGTGGATCCGGTGCGGTCGTACTCCTCGCGGACCCGGGTGAGGATGAACACCTCGTAGTCCATCGACAGGCCGAACAGGAACGCGAAGATCATCAGGGGCAGCCAGAAGGTGATCGCGCCGGTGGCCGGGATCCCGAACAACGCCTGCGAGCCGTGCCCCTCCTGCCAGAACCAGGTGAGCAGGCCAAAGGTCGCGCCCAGAGACACCAGGTTCAGCAGGACGGCCTTCGCGGCGAGCACGATCGAGCGGAACGCCCGGGCGAGCAGGAGGAAGGTGGCCAGCGCGATGATCGCGAACATCAGCGGGAACTGGCCGAACACGGCGTGGCTGTAGTCGAGCTCGATCGCCCCGACCCCGGTGACGCCGATCACCGCCGGGTCGCCGGCGAGGCTGGCGCGTACCGTGCGGACCGGTGCCAGCGAGGCCGAGTTGACCGTTTCGGCGGAGGGGATGGCGATCAGGTCGGTCAGGCCGCCGCGACTCCCGGTCCGTCCGGAAGCCAGCGCCACGGTGGCGATGCCGGGCAGTCCGGCCAGCCGGTCGCGGACCTCGGGGGCCGAGCGGGTCCGGACCAGTACCTCGATCGGCGTCAGCACCCCGGAAGGGACGCCGCCGGCCAGCAGCTGGTCGTAGCTGTCGTGCGCCGGTCCGGTCCGGGCCAGCGCGCTGGCGCTGGTCTCGCCGACGGTGAGGGAGAAGATCGGCGCGGTCACGACCGCCAGCGCGGCCACCCCGACGCCGGCGGCCAGCCAGCGGTGGCGGACCACGCCACGGGCCCACGCGGCCCAGGCCCGGCTCGCCTGGTTCTCCTTGCGGACCCGCGGCCAGTCGAACCGCGGTCCGATGCCGCCGAGCAGGGCGGGGAGCAGGGTCAGCGTGACGCCGACGGAGACCAGCGGAATGAGCATTCCACCGATGCCGACGCTGCGCAGGGCCGGGACGGGCAGGACCACAAGGGCGACCAGGCCGATCGCCACCGTGACGCCGGAGAGCATGACGGCGCGCCCGGCGGTCGCGACCGCGGTGGTCACCGCGGTCGCGTTGTCCGCGCCATGCGCCCGCTCCTCCCGCCAGCGGGTGACGAGCAGCAGCGAGTAGTCGATGGCGACGCCGAGCCCGACCAGGGCGACGAGGAACTGCACGACGAACGAGACCTGCGTGATGTAGGTGAGGCCGAGGATGACGAGCAGCGTCGTGAGGATGGAGACCGCGGCGATCAGCAGCGGCAGCAGGGCGAGGAACGAGGCGAACACGAACAGCAGTACGGCGAGCGCCCCGGCCGCGCCGAACATCGTCTCGACGAGGACCCCCGGCCCCTTGGTGCTGCCTCCACTTTCCAGTGCGCTGAGCCCGGTGGTGCCGAGCCGGTACCCGGCCGGTAGCGCCGCCCGGATAGTCCGGGTGGCGCGCTCCGCCACCTGATCGCCACCGAAGCCGTGAACGATCGGGGTGAACAGCAGCGCGTAGGTGGAGCCCCCGTCTGCGGTGACGAACTGCCGGTCACCGGTCACCGCGAGGTCGACGATGCGGACCCGGTGATCGCTCACCCGGGCCCGCTGGAAGGCCGCGGCGATCGGGGCCGCGTCGCCGGCGACGGTCTGACCGGGCGGCACGGTGACCACCTCGATCGCCGGCGGCTGCCCACCGCCGTTGCCGTAGTGCGCGGTGACCCGCAGCGCGGTCTCGTACCCCGGCTGGCCGGGCAGCGAGAAGTCGAAGGTGAAGCGCTTGGAGACCTGGCCGGCCGCCGCCCCGCCGGCGACCAGCGCGACGAGCCACAGCACGATCACCACGCGCCGGTGGTGGAGCACGAAGCCGGCGAGCCGGGCCAGTGCCGCCGAGTGCGACGGCCGGGCATCCGGGCGGTCGGTCATCGGCCCACCACTTCTGCCGTAGACGTTTCGAACGGAACGCTCCTCCACCGTCGCACAGCGTCGGATTCCTCCTGTCCCGGCTGGGCTTCGTCATCGCCCGTCGCTTCGCCGGGCCCCGATCGGCATGCTCCAGCGGCTCGCGGTCGGGATGCAGCTACCGCACTACGCACCCTGACCTGACCTGCGGAGACCGCTACCAGGCGTACGCCTCGGGCGCCGGACCACCCGGGCCGGGAAAGATCTCGTCCAGCCGGGCCAGCGCCTTCTCGTCGAGCCGGATCTCGAGCGCGCGCATGGCCCCGTCCAGCTGGCCGAGCGTCCGTGGCCCGATGATCGGGCCGGTGACCGCCGGCTGGTGCAGCAGCCACGCCAGACCCACGTTCGCCGGGTCCTCGTCGAGATCGGTGCAGAACGCCTCGTACTCCTCGACCGCCGGCCGGATCTTCTCCAGCAGCTCCTGGGAGCGGCCGCCCTTCGACCGGCCGAGCTCCTGCTTGCGCAGCACCCCGGCAAGCATGCCGCCGTGCAGCGGGCTCCACGGGATGACGCCCAGGCCGTAGGCCTGGCAGGCCGGGAGCACCTCGAGCTCGAGGCTGCGCGACGCCAGGTTGTACAGCGACTGCTCGCTCGCCAAGCCGGTGAAATGCCGGGCCCGGGCGGCCTCCTGGGCCTGCGCGATATGCCAACCGGCGAAGTTGCTGCTACCGACGTAGAGGACCTTGCCTTGTGCGACGAGGACCTCCATGGCCTGCCAGATCTCGTCCCACGGGGTGTTCCGATCCACGTGGTGCATCTGGTACAGGTCGATGTAGTCGGTCTGCAACCGGCGCAGCGAGCCCTCGCAGGCCCGGCGGATGTTGAGCGCGGACAGGAACGTGTCGTTGGGCCAGTCGCTCATCGATCCGTACAGCTTGGTCGCCAGGACGGTCTTCTCCCGCCGCCCGCCGCCCTGGGCGAACCACCGGCCGATGATCGCCTCGGTGAGTCCCTCGCCCTTCTGCCAGCCGTAGACGTTGGCCGTGTCGAAGAAGTTGAGCCCGACGTCGTGCGCCCGGTCCATGATCGCGTGCGCGTCCGACTCGGTGGTCTCGGGACCGAAATTCATGGTGCCCAGACAGAGTCGGCTCACCGAGAGGCCGGTACGACCCAGATGCGTGTAGTCCATATCCGAACGCTACCCCTGGCCTCCCGGGTGGTACCCATTGCAGGGTGAGGATCTGGCAGCGCACCCTCGATCACGTCACCGTCCCGCCGCGGCCGCTCGCGCTTGCGTCGCCCAAGCTGCGCGGGGCACTCGTCGCCGCCGTGCTCGCCCTCGGCTGTCTCGTCGCCGGCGGGGTGTGGGGCAACATCCACGGCAACCTGCACCATCGGGTCGTCGCCGGGGGAGCCGCCGCCGGTTTCGTGCTGGCGTCGCTGGTCGGTATCCGGCACACCGCCAACGAGTTCGCCAGGGTGCTCGCCGCCCGCACCGGGGTTACGCACGCCTCGATCGTGCGGTGGCTCATCATGGTCGTCGGGTACCTCATCGCCACCTTCGCCACCCTCGATCTGCTCTCGGTGCCGGTCGGCCATTTGCTGCTCGGCGGGGCCCTGACCGGGATCATCATCGGGATCGCCGCTCAGCAGTCCCTGGGCAACATCTTCGCCGGGATCGTGCTGCTGCTGGCCAGGCCGTTCAACGTGGGAGACGACATCCGGATCCGCTCCGGGGCGCTCGGCGGCGAGCTGCTCGGAGCGGTCAGCGGGATGGGCCTCACCTACGTGACCCTCGTCACCGCGGACGGTCCGCTCTCGGTGCCGAACTCCGTGTTGCTCGCGGCCGCGATCGGCCCGGGGAAGCCGGCGGCGCCGCCGGCGGGTCAGTCCAGCCGCTCCACGATGTAGTCGATGCAGGCCGTGAGCGCCTCGACGTCCGTGGTCGGGATGTTCGCGAACATCGCGATCCGCAGCTGGTTGCGGCCGAGCTTGCGGTAGGGCTCGGTGTCGACGATTCCGTTGGAACGCAACGCTTTCGCGACCGCTGTGGCGTCGATGGGCTCGTTGAAGTCGATGGTTCCGACAACTGGCGACCGCGCCTGCGGGTCCGCGACGAACGGGACGGCGTAGTCGCTTTTCTCGGCCCAGGTGTAGAGCGCCTGCGCCGACTCGGCGGTCCGGGTGGTTGCCCAGTCGAGGCCGCCCTGGGCGAGCATCCACTCGAGCTGCTCGGCAAGCAGGAACAGGGTAGCGAGTGCCGGGGTGTTGAGCGTCTGGTTGAGCCGGGAGCTCTGCACCGCCGCGCTCAGGTCGAGGAAAGCCGGCGTCCAACGGCCCTTGGTCGCGATCCGGTCGGCCCGCTCGATCGCCGCGGGGGAGAGCGCCGCGAGCCACAGCCCACCCTCCCCGCCGAAGTTCTTCTGCGGGGCGAAGTAGTACGCGTCGCACTGGTCGAGGTCGATCGGGATGCCGCCCGCCGCGCTGGTCGCATCGATCAGCAGGAGCGCACCCGGATCGGCCCCCGGGACGCGGCGGACCGGGCAGGTCACCCCGGTGGACGTCTCGTTGTGCGGCCAGCAGTACGCGTCGATCCCCGACTCGGCCAGCGGCTCGGGCCGACTGCCGGGCCCGGCCTGGCGGATCGACGGGGTCTCGAGGAACGGCGCGGCGGTGGTCTCCGCGGCGAACTTCGCACCGAACTCGCCGAACGACAGGTGCTGCGAACGCCGCTCGACGAGGCAGAACGCGGCGATGTCCCAGAACGCGGTCGCCCCGCCGTTGCCGAGGGCGATCTCGTAGCCGTCCGGCAAGCCGAGCAGGGCGGACAGCCCGTCGCGCACGCGGCCCACCACGTTCTTCACGCCGCCTTGCCGGTGCGAGGTGCCGAGGAAGGCGCTACCGGTCGCCGCGAGCGCGTCCACGGTCTCGGGACGTACCTTCGACGGACCGGAGCCGAACCGGCCGTCGGCGGGTTTGAGGGCGTCGGGCAGGGCGATCTCAGCCACGGTTCTCCAGTTCGGCCAGGGTTTTCGGGACGGCGGACACCGGACGCGGGCCGGGCCCGATGTAGCGGGCGCTCGGGCGGATCAACCGCTCGGTGCGCTTCTGCTCGAGGATGTGGGCGCTCCAGCCGGCGGTCCGGGCGCAGGCGAACATCGACGTGAACAGGTCCGCCGGGACCTCCGCGAAGTCGAGAACGACGGCCGACCAGAACTCGACGTTCGTCTCCAGGACGCGATCGGGCTTGCGCTCGTGCAAGGCGCCGAGCGCCGCTTTCTCGAGTTCCTCCGCCGCCGCGTAGCGCGGGGACCCGAGCTCGCGCGCGGTCCGCCGCAACACTCGGGCCCGCGGGTCTTCCGCCCGGTACACCCGGTGGCCGAAACCCATCAGCCGCTGACCGGAGTCGAGCAGCGCTCGGACGTAACCCTCCGCGTCCCCGCTCTTCTCCACCTCGTCGAGCATGGCCAGAACCCGGGACGGGGCGCCGCCGTGCAGCGGACCGGAAAGCGCGCCGACCGCACCGGACAGCGCGGCCGCCACGTCGGCCCCGGTCGAGGCGATGACCCGAGCGGTGAACGTCGACGCGTTCATGCCGTGCTCGGCGGCGGCCACCCAGTAGGCGTCGATCGCCTTGACGTGCGCCGGGTCGGCCTCACCGCGCCAGCGGATGAGGAACCGCTCAACGATCGACTTCGCCCGGTTGATCTCGGACTGCGGGACCGGCGGCAGGTCCCCCCCGCGGGCTGACTGCGCCACGAAGGACATCCCGGTCACCGAGCAGCGGGCGAGGTCCTCGCGGGCCTGCGTTATGTCGATGTCGTGCAGCTGGTGCAGCCCCCACTGCGGAGCCAGCTCGGCCAGCGCCCCTTGCAGGTCCACCCGGGTGTCGCCGAAACGCAGCGGGATCGGCAGCGGCTCGGCCGGGGGCAGGCCCGGCTCGAAGGCGCCATCGACCAGGAGTCCCCAGACGTGCTCGAATCGCACATGGCCGGCGAGGTCCTCGACGTCCACACCCCGGTAGCGGAGCGCACTGCCGGCCTTGTCCGGCTCGGCGATCTCGGTCTCGAATGCGATGACCCCTTCGAGCCCCGGCTTGAATACGGTGTCGTCGGACATGCGGCCGGGGACTCCCCTCGTCGGCAGGCGGCGAGCGGCAGCCCACCGGAGCCCAGTGTCTCGCGTCCCGGCCGCTGCTGTCGGATCGGGGCGCACCGGCGGCGGGAAGGATGCACGTGGACGAGGCGGGGCGGCGCCGAACGGGCCCCGGCCCCGGGCTGAGCGCGGGGACCCGGTGAGTGGATCGGGGGAGCTCGCGCCGGTGGCGCCGTCGGGGGCGCCCCGGGCCATCCTCGCCGACATCACCCCCCTGCGTCGCCCCGACTACCGGCGGCTGTGGGCTGGGACCACGGTCTCCGTCATCGGGTCACAGCTCACCATCGTGACCGTCCAGATCCAGGTCTACGCCGAGACGCGCTCCTCGTTCGACGTCGGGCTGATCGGGCTGGCCGGGCTGGCCGGGCTGGTCGGCTTCGGTTTCGTCGGCGGCGCGGTCGCCGACTCGCACGACCGGCGGCGGGTGGCGATGTTGACATCGAGCCTGCTCACCCTGTGTTCGGGGGCACTCGCGGCCCAGGCGGGCTGGCACGTGCGGGCGGTCTGGGTTGTGTATCTGCTGGTCTTCGCGATCTCCGCGCTGTCCGCGATCGACCAGCCGACCCGAGGGGCGATCGTGCCGCGGTTGCTGCCGCCGAGCGAGCTGCGAGCCGGCAACGCGCTGGCGCAGATCTCGATGAGCGTCGGGTTCACCGTCGGCCCGTTGCTGGCCGGACTGCTGGTCTCCCAGGTCGGCGCGTTCGCCGCCTACCTCGCCGACGCCGGGTCGTTCCTCGTGGCGCTGTACGCGATCTGGAGATTGCCGCCGGTGCCGCCGCTCGGGGAAGCCCCCAGGGCGGGGTTCCGCTCGGTCGGCGAGGGCCTGCGGTTCCTGCGCAGCAAGCCGGTGCTCTACATGACATTCCTCGTCGACATCAACGCGATGGTTTTCGGTATGCCCCGTGCGCTGTTCCCCGCGCTGGCCGGATCGTTCTTCCACGGCGGCGCCGGAGTCGTCGGACTGCTCAACGCGGCCCCCGCGGTGGGCGCTTTGGTCGGCGGGGTGCTGTCCGGGGTGCTCGTCCGGGTGCGCCGGCAGGGGCTCGCCGTCCTGGTCGCGGTGGCGGTCTGGGGGGCGGCGGTCACCGGATTCGGCTTCAGCCGCTCGCTGCCGGTCGGCCTTCTCCTGCTCGTCGTCGCCGGTGCGGCAGACCTGGTGAGCGCCGTCTTCCGTAACACGATCCTCCAGGTGCTGACCCCGGATGCGCTGCGCGGCCGGTTGCAGGGGGTGTTCATCGTCGTGGTGGCCGGCGGCCCGCGGCTCGGCGACGTGGAGGCGGGCAGCGTGGCCGCGCTGGTGTCGCCGGCCTTCTCGGTGGTGAGTGGCGGGCTCGCCTGCATTGTCGGCGTGGTGGCGCTCGGACTGGCGGTGCCGGCCTTCGCCCGGTACCGGGGGTAGCGCCGCCCGACCGCGCCCTCCGAGGCCGGGCAGCGAGCTAATCCGGGCGTCCGCCGGGGGCCGAGTGGGCGGTCAAGTTGATCTTTCACGCTCGGAAGGCGCCGGATTTCCGTGCAAACCGCCCACTCGAGCTCGGCGGACCGCGGAGTTGCGCAACCGGGTCAGCGACGCAGTGGATCGCCTGGCGAAGGCTGGAGTGTCAGTTCGCGATGCCGGCCGCGCGCTCGGCGTCTCGCCACGGCGCGTCTCTCAGCTTGCTCGGGATCACCGGCTGGCGGAGCGTGGCACGCGGGTCGCAGACACGATCCGAAGGACGGCCCGCGGAGCATCGCGATCGAAGGTGTAAGCCACGCGGCGTGGCGCCTAAAACGGAAGTCTCCGGACGTATCGGCGCCCGCCGGTGGGGTAGCAGACACATCCGGGAGGAGTTCGCCCGCCCACGTCGAAGAGTCCTTCCTGAAGCCCCAAGCGACGAAGGAGGGTTCCCCGGTGCGGCTCCCCCAGCTTCCGTTACCGGGCCGGATTCGAGGCCTGTCGCCGACGGTCGTCACGGCGGCCGTCACCGTGACCCTGCTCGCCGGCAGCGCGCTGGGCGCCAGCCAGCTTGTCGCCGACCATCATCTGGCGGGTCGGTCCCACCTGGTGGCTGCGGTCGGCCCGACCGGCGCGCCGGCGCCCACCCACGGCGCAACCTCGACCCTCCACAGCTCCGCGCCCGTCGAGCCGACGGTCGCGCCGCTCCGCCGGCTCGAGACGGCCGACCTGCTCATCGTCAGCTCGCACCCGCTGCCCCTGGCTGAGGTCCGCGCGGTCGCCCGGCTCGCCGGCGTGCGCGGCGCGGAGCTGGCCGATGAGGGCCGGGTTGCGCTGGCCCGGCACCCGGCCGAGATGCTCGGGGTGATCCCTTCGACCTTCCGGGCCTGGACCCCCCTCTACACCGCCCGCTCCGACGCACTCTGGCAGTCCGTGGCCCGCGGGGACACGGCGGTGAGCTTCGACATCGGACATGACGCGCGGCTCCCGCTCGGCGGCACCGTGCCGGTCGCCGGGCGGCACCAGCTGCCGATCCGGATCGGGGCTTTCGCGTCGGTCGGCATCGCCGGCGTCGACGCGATCGTCACGGATACGCAGGCCAGGCGGCTCGGCCTCGTGCACGGCAACGCGCTCGTGGTCAGCGCGCCCGGCGTCGACCCGACCACCCTGCGCCAGGAGGTGGCGGACCTCATCCCGCACGCCGGACACGTCGAGCTGCTCCGGCCGGTCATCGTCGTCCGCGATGCGGGAGAGTTCCTGACTCGCGCACAGATCAACACCGTGCTCCGGGCGGCTTGGAGCCGGCTCGGGCTCCCCTACGTATGGGGGGCTACCGGGCCGCTCTCGTTCGACTGCTCCGGGCTCGTCCAGTGGTCCTACGCCCGGGCCGGCATCTTGTTGCCGCGAACCGCGGCGGAGCAGTTTCTTACCGGCCCGCATATCCCGCTCGCCGATGCCCGGCCGGGCGACCTGCTGTTCTGGACCTACGACCCGACGGCGCCCGGGTTCGTCGACCATGTCGCCCTCTACGTGGGGAACGGGATGATGGTCGTGGCGCCGCACACCGGAGACGTCGTCTCCTACGCGCCGGTTCCGCTGGCCGACCTGGCGGGTGTGGTCCGGGTCGATCCGGCTTTCTGAGCCACCGGCCCATCCGGACGGCTCAAGACCGCGCCGGCGCCTTCCGACATCTAGTCCACAGGGCCGCCATCCGGGCGGCCGGTTGTTGGGGGAACCATGCGCCGAACGTCGCTCCTAGCCGTTGCCGGGCTCGCGGCGCTGGTCACCGGCTGTTCCGGCGCGGCCAGCACCGCCGGGAGCTTCGTGCCGATCCACCACCCACGGGCGGCGCGCACGGTGGAGCAAGTGGCCGCGCCCGCTGCGGTGGCGAAGACCCCGGCAGCAGCTCTCCGGCTTGCGGTGGCGAACACGCTCGGCGCCCAAACTGCCGCCGTCAGCGAGGAGATCAGCTTCCCGGACATTCCCGCCAAGGCGGGACGGCTCAACAACATGGCGCTCCAGATCGCCGGCAACGTCGACTTCGCCCACGACCGCGGGCGCGTCCTGTACTACCCGCAGCCGCAGATCGACAAGTTCACCGCCGACCTCCAGCCCGTCGAGGTGGTCCAGACCCGCGGCAAGGACTACCTGTTCGTCGCGCACACCCAGATCGGCTTCCAGCCCGAGCCCAAGGGTGGCTCGGTGAAGCTGTTCCTCCAGGACGAGCGGTTCGCCGCCGGGCCGATCACCGACGACGGGATGCGTGACCTGTCGCAAGTTGGACTGACGCATGAGTACAGCTTCAGGATCAAGCTGACCGAGTTGCTCGCCAGCGACAGCCCGAGCAACCTGCAGGACGCCGCGACCCGGGCATTGGCCCAGTCGCCAGCCACCGAGGACGTGTACGTGGACTCGACGGGTCGGATCGTCTGCCTGGTCGAGACAATCACCATCGCCGGCACGAGCCTGCCGGCCAACGAGCGGCGGGTACGGGCGGTCATCCGCCTCAGCGGATTCGGGGGCAGCGTGTACCAGCACGTGAACCCCAAGGGTCAGCCCACCTCGCTGTTCCTCGTCTAGCGTCATGATCACCGCACTGCTGCTCTGCGCGGTCGTACTCGGCAGCCTCGGGTCGACCTTCCTGTTGCTGCGCTGGATGCAGGGGCGCCAGGACCACCGTGGCGAGCTCGAGCTGGTTCGCCAGGTCGAGAGTTTCCTCGGGGCGATCGCGACGGACCGCGCCGCCTAGCGTTTGGCTGCCGGCCGGGTGGGGCCGGCCCGAGGCTAGGTCTGGTCCCGCCTTCCAGATCCAGCCCCGGCGGGTACCTCCGCTTGCGGAGGGTAGGTTCGAGCCATGTTGCGTCCTGCGGTGCACCCTGGCCGGCTGGCGGCCTGGCGCTGCGCACTGCGGACCACCAACCCCCCGGCCGGTCCGATCGATCCGGTAACCCGCTGGCTGGTCGTCACCCGCGCCGCTGTCCTGCCAATGACCCTCACCGCGGGGGCGGTTGCCGCCCTGCTCGCGGTGGATCGCGGTGGCGTGAACGTGCCCGACCTGGTCCTCGCCCTTGTCGGGATCACCGCCGCGCACGTCTCGAACAATCTGATGAACGACCTTTTCGACACCGCCGTCGGCGGCGATACGGAGAGCTACCCGCGGGCGCTGTACGCACCGCACCCGATCCTGTCCGGTCTGGTCAGCCGACGGGCCCTGGTCATGGCCATCCTCGCCATCAACGTGATCGACCTCGCGATCCTCGTCGCGCTCACCGCACGTCGCGGATGGCCGGTGGCTGCGATTGCGGTGGCGGGCTTCGTGCTGTCCGTGGCGTACACGGCCCCCCCGTTGAGGCTGAAGAAACGTGGGTTGGGGGAGCCTGACGTTTTCGTGGTGTGGGGCCCGCTGATGGTGGGTGGCACCTACTACGCGGCGGTCGGGACGCTTCCCTGGCAGATCCTGCTGGCATCTGTTCCGTATGGCTTGCTCTGCACCACGGTGCTCATGGGCAAGCACATCGACAAGATCCCGTTCGATGCGCCGGTCGGGACCCGGACGCTCCCGGTGATCCTGGGCGAGGGACGCGCTCGCGCGGTAACCCGCGGCCTGCTCGCCGGGTACTACGTGTCCGTTGTCGCCTGCGTGGCCGCCCGGGCGCTCCCCTGGCCGGCTCTGGCGACGTTCGGAGCGCTGCCTGCGTTGGTCAAAGTGTGGCGCTACTTCGGGGCGCCGCGCCCCGCCGAAGCCCCGCCGCGGTTCCCGGTCTGGCCGCTGTGGTTCGCCGCCATCGCATTCCTGCATACTCGGCGGGCCGGTGCGCTGCTCATCGTCGGGCTCGCCGTTGCCGCGGGACTGGGGATCCGGTGACGCAAGACTCCGACCCAGCGGTGCGTGTCGAGCGTGACGGGCCGGTGACGACCGTCGTCCTCGACCGGCCGCACGCGCGCAATGCCGTCGACGGGCCCACGGCCCGGGCCTTGACCGCGGCGTTCCGGAGCTTCGAGGCCGACGAATCGGCCAGGGTCGCCGTGCTCTACGGCGCCGGAGGCACGTTCTGCGCCGGCGCGGACCTAAAGGCGCTCGGCAGCGAGCGACGGAACGACACCGTGCCAGTTGGCATGGGTGACGGTCCAATGGGCCCAAGCCGGTTGCATCTGTCGAAGCCGGTGATCGCCGCGATCGCGGGCCATGCGGTGGCCGGCGGCCTGGAACTCGCGTTGTGGTGCGACTTGCGGGTGGCCGAGGCCGATGCCGTGCTCGGGGTGTACTGCCGGCGATGGGGAGTCCCCCTCGTCGACGGCGGCACGGTCCGCTTGCCCCGACTGATCGGCGTCGGTCGCGCACTCGACATGGTGCTCACCGGGCGCGGGGTCGGGGCCGAGGAGGCGCTCAGCTTCGGCCTGGTCAATCGGGTGGTGCCGGCGGGCACCGCATTGGCGGCGGCCCAGCAGTTGGCCGGTCAGATCGCGGGTTTCCCCCAGCAGTGCATGCGTGCCGACCGGGCATCGGTCTATGACCAGCAGGGCCGTGCCGAGCCGGAGGCACTAACCGCGGAGTTCATCGGTGGGTCCGCTTTGCTCGGTGGGGACGAGATCGAGCAGGGGGTCGCCCGTTTCGGATCCGGCGCCGGGCGGCACGGGGCGTTCTGATCACTCCCATCCGTCGCACCAAAGGAGTAGCCGAATGAAAGGCCGTACTCTCGGGGCCGATCGGCTCGCTGTTTCCGCTCTCGGCCTTGGTTGTATGGGGATGAGCGAGTTCTACGGCGACGCAAATGAAGCCGAATCGATCTCGGTCATCCACCGGGCCCTCGATGCCGGTTGTGTCTTCCTCGACACGGCGGACATGTACGGACCGTTCGTCAACGAGGAACTAGTCGGGCGGGCGATTGCCGGTCGCCGCGACGAGGTCGTTCTCGCGACCAAGTTCGGCGTGCAGCGGGGCAGTGACGGATCGCGACTCGGCATAAACGGTTCACCTGAATACGTCCGGGCGGCATGTGAAGCATCGCTCCGCCGGCTGGGAGTCGACCATATCGACCTGTATTACCAGCACCGCGTCGATCCCGGCGTTCCGGTGGAGGACACGGTCGGGGCGATGTCGGAGCTGGTAAACGCCGGCAAGGTGGTCCACCTGGGACTGTCCGAAGCGGGGCCGGAGACGATCCGACGGGCGCACGCAATCCACCCGATCGCCGCGCTGCAGACCGAGTACAGCCTCTGGTCCCGGGATCCGGAGGACGAGATCCTCCCGACGGTTCGCGAGCTCGGGATCGGCTTCGTCGCGTACAGCCCACTCGGTCGAGGATTCCTGACCGGCCGCTTCCAGACCATCGAAGACCTGGCGGAGGACGACTTTCGCCGTCACTCGCCTCGGTTCCAAGGGGAGAATTTCCTGCGGAACCTGGATTTGGTCGCCCGGGTCCGGGACATCGCGTCCGAGAAGGGCTGCACGCCGGCGCAGCTGGCCATCGCGTGGCTGCTCCACCAGGGCGAGGACATCGTGCCCATCCCCGGAACGAAGCGGCTGGCTTATCTCGAGGAGAATCTGCCGGCTGTCGACCTCGAGCTCTCGGATATGGATCTCGCGCGGATCGACGAGCTGGCCCCTAAGGGCGCCGCAGCCGGCGATCGCTACGCGGACATGAGTTCGGTCAACCGGTAGGGCGGCTCGCGAGGGTGGCCCGGCCCTCGTTGCAGGGTCGCCAGCCGGCGACTCCGGCGTAGGCCTGGCGTAGGCCTGGCGTAGGCCCTCGTAGGTCAGGTGGATAGAGCGTCCGCCTCCTATTCCGGTCTAGCGATCTTTGGCATGAGCGGGCCATACGACGAAACCGCAGGTCGCAGCTTCCGGAAGCACGATCTCGACTGCGGGGGCGGGGAGCGAGGCCGAGCCCGCTCTTCGCCCTCAAGATCATCCGCGCGAGCGTTTGCCCCCATGAACGTCCGAGCCGAGTGTGCGCAGCACGCAGGTGCTTACCACCCTCGGCGACGGCGCGGCTGAAGGGGTCCAGAACCCCGGTTGCGGCGTTGAGCGGGCTAAACGCTCGGCGGTCGATGAACCGGCCCCTCGCTGGCGATCTTGGCAGAAGTGCAGGAACTACCGGATGTTGGTGGGCGGTGGCGTTCCATGTTCCTCGTACTCTTCTGCGCTCCCGGTCGCCACCCGTCGCACTCGGGATGCTCAGCGGCAAGATTATCTGCGTGGACGTTCGCCCTGGTCAGCGCAGAGGCCAAGTACTTGCACCCCACGGCTCGCCAAGCCTCCGGTAAGTGGAGAGTAGACATGTGTTCGAAAAAGTGAACACTCGCCTATACTCCGTTCGTGAACCTCACCTCCCCGGCCGCATCGGTCTTGCCAGCTCTGCGCGCCCGGGTCCTGATGGTGCTCGCGCGGGTGGAGGCCGGCCTGACCGGACGTCGGGTTGCTGCCTTGGCCGCCGGCAGCGTGGCGGGCGTCGCCAAGATCCTTGAGACGCTGGTCCACGGGGGCCTCGTGCACCGCATTGACGCCGGGTCCGCCAGCCTGTACTTCCTCAACCGTGACCACCTTGGAGCATCTGCAGTACTCAGCCTGGCCACGATGCGCGAGCGACTGATCGAAATGCTGCAGCGGCGAGTCAGCGAATTCACCCACCGACCCTTGAACGCGACCCTCTTCGGCTCGGCAGCTCGGGGCGATGGCGACGAGGAGAGCGACATAGACCTGCTTCTGGTCCGTCCTGAGGCGATATCCGAGGACGACGAGGCCTGGACGGACGACATCGAACGGCTCGCCACGTCCGTTCTCGCATGGACCGGCAACCCTCTGAGTGTCGTCGAGTACACGCCCGCGGATCTCGTCGTCAGGGCCGGGGGGCGCGACGGCCTGCTCGATCGGATCAACCGTGAAGGAGTACACCTCCACGGCACCGTCCTGCGGGCGCTACGTCGACGCGCGGGAGTCGGCGTCGGAGCTCGATGAGCGCCGAGATCGTCGCCGACGAACACATCGCCAAAGCTGACCAGTTCCTCGCCGCCGCAGAGCTCGCACTCGGCGAGAGCCTGTGGGACGCCGCAGCCAGCTGCGCGGTGAGCGCTGGCATCCACGCGAACGACGCCATTTGCCTGGCGCGGCTCGGCCGGTTCTCAACGGCGAAGTCCCATGGCGAGGCGGTGGCCTTGGCTCGCACCGCCGGCCCGGATGGTCGCGCGGCCGCCACTCAACTCACCCGACTGCTGGCCGTCAAGAACAAGGCGCAGTACGACAGCACCGCAATCGGAGCGAACTCCGCCCGGAAGGCGGTGGACACCGCGAACAAACTCGTGGAGCTAGCACACCGGGTTCGAGCCGGGTGAACCCCCGCGCGGGCGCTGGTACTCATTTCGCGACCGTTTCGTTGGCAACGCGCCGAACCACGGCATCGTGGTCGGCACGGATCCAAGCTGCAGCGGTCAGTGCGCGTCGATCATGCCCAGGAGCCGAGTATGAACGTGGCAGGCGACACCGGTGCCGCACTTCCCGTGATCTTCAGACCATCCATCGCCCACAGGGGAAAGTGCATGACTAGCGAATGTTGGTGGGGGCCAAGTGTCATGTTCCTAATGCACTTTCCCGGGAATCGCCGGGCCGGCAAGCGGATCTGCCCGCCAAGCCACGTTGAGCAGGTCGGTGACTGTCCCAGCGTCAACATCCTTGACCGGTCTCAGGCCGGCACACGCGCTTCTCCGCCTGGCCAGTGTCCCCCGCCGGTGCGAAACCCCAGGCGGAACGCGAGCCCCGACCTGCGCTGCGGCGGCGGACCACAAGCTCCCCAGAGCGCCGGGGGTGTTCGGGCTGGCTCCTCGCACACGCCCCCTGAGCGCCTCGCCCGGCGCCGACACCCTGACCCACCCATATCCTCCGCCGACCGGGCGAACCGGCCGGCATGGCCACCAGGTCGCGGGCCACCGGACCGCCGCACGACCACCACCGGTGCGCGACGCGACGGGGACGGTTGCGGGGGCTGCTCGGCTGGGTACCTCGGGCGGACGGTGGTGTGCGGTGGCGGTTGTTTACTCCGAGGTGGTGAGGAAGCTCAGCAGTTGCGGCCAGGCGTCTTGGCGGGCGAGGGCGTTCGCCACCGGGCTGCCGCCAAGGTAGAGGGTGCCGAGCGGGGAGCTGGTCTCGGTCCCTCCCGTGGGCAGGTTGGGTAGCAGGATGTCGACGCCGTGCCCGGCATCGGGATAGCTCAGCTGGCGGTGGCGGAACGGGTCATGGTGCTCGTCGAGCCGGGCGGTGATCTGCTCCGAATAACTGCACGACGGCCACAGTTCGTCTTGGCCTCCGCAGATCGCGAGGACCGGGCCGAGGATCCGCTCGACCGGGATCTGCGCGCCGACCGCGTCAGCCGCGCTGACCCCGATCAGCGCGAAGGGCACCGGCTGCCCACCCAACGTCCAGGCGGGGTGCTGGGGTCGGTCGGGGACGAGCTGGCCAGCGCGCTGGGCGAGGCGACGATCACCCCGTGCACCAGGCTCGGGAAGTGCGCGGCGACGAGCAGCGCGGCTTCGCTGCCGAACGAGCCGCCGAGGAGCATGATTCGGTTGGGGTTGATGCCGGGCTGGTCGGCCAGCCAGCGCAGCGCGCGGGCGAAGTACTCCAACGGAATCCGGGTCAGCGCGGCGGGCAGTCCCGGCTCGCCGAAATACGCCAACGCCAGGCTCGGGTAGCCGCGGGAGGCGAGCAGCGCAGCGAGCGGGGCGGTGAACAGACCGCCCTCGGAGCCACCGAGCGTGACCACCGCCGGGCCGCCCGGATGTGCCGGGCGGAACAGCTACCCGTAGAAACCCACCTTAGCCGGCCGCTCGACCTGCCCGGTCACTCCCGGGGCGAGCACACCCCGGGCCAGGCGCGCACTGGCAACGATTCGGCCTCCCACAACCGCCGTCACGGTGACCGCCGCCACCGTGGCGGTGCGCGTCGGGTCCGCCAACGCGTAGAAGGAGGTCTGCGGATCTCCACCGATCCGGCTCATCGACCACAACAGCCCGGCCGGCGCGACGCCGGAGTAGCTGCCCGCCATCGGCGGCATTTTAGCCAGATCAACGATCCCCGCCCGGTTCGCGGCGAAGACGACCGACGACGACCACGCCCGCCCGTCAGCGTCGTCAGATGTCGCCCCCACGTCGACCCGCGCACCCGGACGCAACCCGATCACGCTGATCCGCACCGGGGCGTCGAGCAAACCGACGGGATGGTCAATCAGCAGTCGGACCTGCAAGGCGGCGGCGGCGCCGCCGCAGCCGACAGCTCCCGCTGCGACGGCACACGCCATCCCAAGCATGACCGGCAACCTCGCCGACCGCGGCAAACCGAGACGCACAGACAGGCACCGTAGCAACCGAAAAGTCGGATCACCCAAATAGCCGGCGACTGACCAGGTTTCGCCCGCGTCGCGGCATGACCGTGTGGGCGGAATGGCTGGTGCGACCCGATTGGTGCGCGGTGTCCACGGCCAAGTGTTTTGATAGAAGCATGACCGGCCACGAGGACGTTCCGCGCGTTGTCTGTGCTAGCCGGGAGATTGCGGCCAGCGCTCAGCGGATCTTCGAGCTCATTGCCGACCCCGCTCAACAGCCTCGCTGGGACGGTAACGACAACCTGGCTGAGGCACCGGGCGGGCAGCGAGTCCGCGCCGTCGGCGCGGTGTTCATCATGACGACCACGACGGGCAACGTGCGGGAAAACCACATCGTCGAGTTCGACGAGGGCCGACTCATCGCGTGGAGACCCGCCGAGCCGGCCCAGGAACCACCCGGGCACCTGTGGCGATGGGCACTCGAGCCGATCGACTCATCGCGAACGCGCGTCACCCACACATACGACTGGACCGAGTTGACTGACGAAGGGCGCCTTCCGCGGGCTCGGGCGACTACGGCCGAGAAGCTTCAAGCTTCGCTGGACCGACTCGGCGCCCTCGTCGAGGGTCAGTGATCCCCCCACCGCTCCACCGAGGCAAAGGGGCGCGACCGGTGGCATGTGGGGTCGCCGCCGGAGTTACCCATAGCGCCGGCACTGCGCGCCTAGTGCCCGCAGGCCACCCGAACAGAGCGGCACGTTCTCGCGCTGCGGAGCGGCCCGGCAATTCTCCGGGACGCAGGCGGTAGTAGCGCCGGTGACGTGCGGCGAACCCGTTGCGGATTGATCGAATGTAATTGATCTTCTCGTGCCCGTTCCAGCTGATAAGGCCACATGACCGGGGAGCGGTGGCCCATTGGGCCGTTCACCTTGAGCATCTTCGGCACCGAGGCCCTCACGAAGATGACGACGATGGCGAGCCTGACTCCACGGTCCCCGCATCGCCACGCCCTGAGTCAGGAGACCAGGGCTCGGCCCTGACCTAACGTGAGGATGTCGAATAGCGTCGGCTTCGGAACGACACTTTGGACGGCTCGCGACTGGACCATAGCCGTCATTACTTGGCGTTTGCCACCAAAGCCAGCGGTGCAGAGGCTGCGCTCTAACGCGGCGATGGGCCCTCGCGATCTTGAGTGTGTCAATCTCGCCTGCCGATGTCGACGGGGCCGGCACGCCGATAGCCCGGGCCGCAGCCCGGCCGACTCGTTACGACCGGCTGTCCCAGCGTCCCGCGCGGTCCAGCCGATCATGCAGCCTGCGCGCCCGCGGAGGCTGCGAAGCGCCGAGCCGAAATATGTCCTTGCGGAAACATGGCTAAGAGGATGACGCCCGGGAAGTTGGTGTCCTGCGCGTTCCGCCGGTCAGGGTTCTTGGCCGACCGTGCCTTGTCGCGCCGCCACCTACGTCTGAGAACTGAGTTTTGGCACGCCCGAGGCCGGACGGACCTGCGCGCCGTGCGGTTGGGGGCGCCGCGGAGGCGGCGGCGTTCGCCTCGACGTGCTCCTTCGGCTGCATCCGCTACACCGGGGCTGCCCGCCGGAGTGCCGAGAGCCCGCGACGGCGCCGGCCCGGACCCGCGACCCAGCCGAGGCTCACGCCGGGTAGGCGGCCGCGGGGTCCAGCGGGAACAGCGGGCCGGGGGCATGCATCCGGGGCAGGCTGGCCAGTCGGTGGGTGGTGATACCCGGGGAGTCGCTGGTGATGACGGCGGCGGCCAGCTCCCGGAAACCGGACCGGAAGTGGTGCGCCGATTTCACCGCGACGATCGGGCGGGTCGCCGGGTCGATGCCGTGCAGCAGCAACGGTGTCCGATCGATGGTCTGCATGGGGCGGCTGATCACGATGACGTCTACGCCCTCGACGAGGAGCCCCGCGGTGCGTCCCAGCTGCACCCGGACCCCGGCCCCCATCGCGGCCTCCAGCACGATCTCGCCGTCGCTCAGCGTGGCCACGCGGGCGGTGCCCCGCAGCGGCGGTCCGTGCCGGTCGTCGGTGTGCCCGCCCAGCTCCATCCGCAGGGTGGCCCCGACTCCGGCTCGGTGCGCCTGCGCGGCGGCGGCCGGGTCGCACAGCCCGCAGAAGACGGCGCCGGCCGGTCGGGCCTCGATCAGGGCGCGGAGCAGGTAGGTGCCGTCGCCCGGCGCCCCGCCGCCGGGATTGTCCGACGTCTCGTTGACGACGACCGGACCGCCGGGGGCGCCCAGCGCCAGGACCATCGCCTGGCCGATCGCCTGAGCAGGATCGGGATAGCTGTGCTGAAAGCCCTCGCGTCGCGCCCACACTTCGGCGGCGAGGGCCCGCGCCGTCGCGCGCGCCTGCTCCGGGGCTGCGTCGGTCGTGACGATGACCTGGGCGCCGACGTGCGGGCTGTCGGTGTGCGGGAAGCCGTGCATGAACGTGGCGTCGATGACTCCGGGCTCACGCTCGGCCTGCAGGCACAGCGCCAAGAGGTCCCGGCCGACGCCGCTGTCAGTGGTGGTGGGGGCGACCAGCAGCGGCAGTCGTTCGACGGCGATCGCTGGGCGCCACTCGCCGCTGGTCAGTCGGGGGATAGCGAGCACGGCCTCGCGGCCGCGGTCATACATGTCGTCGTGCGGGTAGCGCTGCACACCGAACATCAGATCGACCGCGTCCGCTTCCCGGGCGGTGATGTGCCCGTGCAAATCATGCGTGACGACGAGCTGCGTGGCCGGCCCGATCACGGCACGAACGGCGGCGCACAGCTCGCCCTCGACGTCGGCGCAATCCTGGCTGATCGCGGCGCCGTGCAGGACGAGCACGACCGCGTCCACCGGCAGCGCCGCCGCGACGAGCGCGAGCAGCTCCCGCCGGAGGCTGCGGTAGGCCTCGGCGGCGATCACACCGCCGGGGAGGGCCTCGGCGAGCAGCGTCCCGATTACCTCGGCACCGAGCTCGGCCGCGGCATCGACCATCCCGCCCTCGTAGGTTCTCGTTCCCGCGGCCAGCCGGATCTGCTCGCCCCGGCGCACCTCGAAGTCGCCCAGGGTGGTGGGCACGGCGGCGTAGCTGTTGGTCTCGTGGGCGATGCCCCCGATCGCGATCCGCAGGCTCACGGGGTCACCGGGGCGCGCACCGGCCAGGGCCGGGCGCGCTCGATCTGCCCGGCCACGCCGAGCAGCAGGTCCTCGCGGTAGTGGCGGGCCACCAGTTGAACACCGACCGGCAGGCCCTCGGCAGAGGCGGTGAATGGCACCGACGCGGCCGGCTGGCCGGTGATGTTTGCCAGCGAGGTCACGAACCCCGGCACGTAGCGGGTCATCCGGGTGAGCGCATCGTCCAGGGTGGGCGCCGCGAAGTTCCAGCAGTCCAGGGGTGGCGGGGGCTCCGCTGTGGTGGGCAGCAGCCACAGATCGTAGCGGGCGAAGAACGGCGCCGCAGCTTCGGCGAAGCGCGGCAGCGCGTCCAGCAGTACGGCGAACGCCGGACCACTGACCGCACGGCCCCGCTCGATGTAGCGCCAGGTCAGCGGCTCCACGCCGGTCTCGGTGAGCTCGCTGCCGCTCTCCTCCGCCCAGGTCTGCACCCGCGCCGCGGTCGCAACTGGTACCAGGTCCTCGAGCCGTTCGGTCACCGCGGCCAACGGCCCGGCCGTCACATCGAGATGGTCTTCGGCGACGTCGTGGCCAAGGGATTCCAGCAGCTGGGCGGCATGGCGGACGGCCGCGACGACGTCGCAGTGCAATTCGAAACCGTCGGGGGGAGCGACGGAGAAGGCGATCCGCAGCCGGCCCGGCTCGGCGGTGACCGCCGTGGCGAAGGGACGCGACGGTGCGGAGACGAGGTTCGGCGCGTCCGGGCCGGCCCGGCTGAGCAGGTCCAGCGCCACCGCACTGTCGCGGACGGATCGGGTGAGCACATGGTTGACCACGAGACCACCCCAACCGATGCCGGGGGTACGGCCACGGCTGGGCTTGAGACCGAAGACCCCGCAGGCGCTGGCCGGGATCCGGATCGAGCCGCCCCCGTCGCTGCCGGTCGCGATCGGGGCGATGCCGGCGATCACCGCGGCCGCCGAACCCCCCGAGGAGCCGCCGGCAGTACGGCCGAGGTCCCACGGGTTGCGGCAGGCGCCGTACAGCGCCGGCTGCGTCGTCGCCAACAGCCCGGCCTCGGGCATGTTGGTCATCCCCACCGGGTTCGCGCCGGCGGCCCGCAGCCGCCCGACCACGGGATGGTCGCCCGCTTCGGGGGTCGCCGATCGGAACGCCGAACCGTGCCGGGCCGGCAGCCCCGCACATGGGTGGTTGTCCTTGGCCAGTAGCGGCACCCCGCTGAATGCGGCCTCGTCGGGTGCACCGGACGGGCCGGGACTGACGTGCAGATCCCCGGTGACGACGGCGTTGATCCGGCCGTTGACGGCGTCGAGCACGCTCTGCGCGGCCTGCTGCAGCTCGACCGGACTGACCTGACCGGACCGCACCAGGTCGGCCAGTCCCACGCCGTCGTGCCGCACGTACTCGTCCGCCCGCATGGCCGCCTCACCGTAAAACGTCGCGTCCTTGACACTGTAGTCGACCATCTGGTCTACTCCACGCCGGCCGCGGTAGTCCCGAGGAGGGCGCAGGGTGAGCCGAAGCGGCACCGAGGGAACGGCGGCACGCTGGGCGGCGGCGGGCCTTGGCCTCGCCGCTGTCCTGACGCTGAGCCTGGGGAGCGCCAGCGCCGACCCCCGACCGTTGGTGACCGACCTCGTCGTCGCGAACACCGACCATCAGTTGGCCGCCACCGATCAGGTCATCGACAGTGAACCGGCGATCGCGGTGGACCCGTCCCAGCCCGGTCGGGTGGCGGCCTTCAGCGGGCACGTCGGACCCTTTCAGCCGGAGGAGTGGATGCCCAACGGCTGCGCTCCCGATCCGGTGCAATGCCCCCTCGGTGCCCTGCAGACGCACGGGTCGGTGTGGACGTCGGGCAACGACGGCACACTGTGGACCAAGACCTACAGCGTGCCGCTCCCGCCGGGGGCGACCTTCGGGGCGAACACCAACGACCGGGTGCTCGCATACGACCGGACGGGCCACCTGATCGGGGCGTTCCTGACCTTCGACAAGGCGATCTACGCGGCCAGCGCGACCGACCCCACCCAGCCGGGCTCGTGGACCTACCCAACCAACGTCGACGGCTCGGTCCAGGCGGTAGCCCGCCACGACGAGTTCCTGCCGCCCAGCGTCGGACCGGTGGCCAACCCGGTGGGTCAACCCATCGGCGAACCGTTCGGCACGGTGGACCAGCCACAGATCGCGGTCGCGCCGGACCCGCTGAACCCCAGCCGGGACAACGTCTACATCGCCTACGAGGACGACGGCAAGTTCTATCAGGATCTGGACCCGAGGTTGTCGCTGTTCGTGGCGACCTCCTACGGCAGCGCGCCGCTGAATTTCACCGCGCACCACCAGCTGTGGTCGACTCCGGCCTGTTGCACCGACCTGCCGCGACCGGACCCGCAGACGACCGCGCCACTGAGCAACGTCAGCTATCCCGCCATCCGGCTCGCGGCGGATCGCCAGCCGGGCCCGCTCTACGCGCTGTGGGGGGTGTCCAAGGCGATCGGCCTCTTCCCCCGACCGTACGGCGCGCAGTTCGACACGCAGATGGGCACCTCGGCGTTGGTCCAGTACCACGTCGACGTGTCCCTCGACGGCGGTCGCAGCTGGCTCGCCAGCACCCACCCGGGCGGGTACGTGGTGGACACCGCGTTCAGTTCGCAAACCTCCGACAAGTTCGCCACGATCAACGGCCTGTACGGGGGGACGCACGCCGCGGGAGTCGACCCGAGAACCGGCGACCTGTACTACGTCTACGGGGCCATCGATCCGACGACCGAGATGAACCGACTGGCGATGCGCCGGGTGCGGGTGGGGGGACCGCTCGGGCTCACCGTCGGCCCGCAGCACTTCGTGACGGGGCAGGTGCAGGCAGCGCTGCCCGGGGTAGCGGTCACCGACGACGGGACGGTCGGCGTGCTCTACGACGCCTTCGACGGCTTCGACCCGGCCGGCTACCCGCTGATCAGCGTGCACCTGGCGCGCACCGGCGACGGCGGGCAGAGCTTCTCCGACACCGTCCTCACCCGCTTCCGGTCGGTGGAGAAGGAGAACCCGAACGACGCCGGGCAGCGCCCGCTCGGGGATTACCAACAGCTGACCGCGCAACGAGACAGCTTCTACGGCATTTTCACTGTGAACGGTCAGGCCTTCGGGCGGGCCGCGCCAAACTGGGACGTCGCGTTCGTCCGGGCTGGCGGCCTCGACCAGCAGCCGGCGGGCGACGACCTCGGGATGACGCTGCCGCTCACCCTCGGTGGCCTGGGTTTCGTCGGAGCCGCCGGGCCGTGCGTCAGATCACGGCCACGCCACCGGCGTCCGAGCGTGAGCCGGCCTCGTCTGGCCCGCCCGCAGCGACGAGGCTTTCCAGCACGCGCACGGCGAGCGTGACCCGCGCCCGGTCGCCGGTGACGAGCCCGTCGAAGACCAGGCCGCGCAACGCGGCCGCGACCAGCGTCGCGGTTCCGGGCGGGAGCTGGCGGTCCCCGACCAGTCGGGCGAGCAACTCCTCGGTGACCGCGAGGTCGTCGTGCACGGCGTCCACGGCGATCCCGCCGTACCGGTCCGGATCGATCTGGGCCAGCCCGAAGGATTGACGCAGCACCCGCAGCTCGGGCGTTTCCCGACCTAGCAGCCGCAGCATCGCCGACATGTCCCTGGGCTTGCGTCGGGCCAACGCGCGCAGGTCGTCCAGCCGCCGCTCCCGGATCGCGTGCAGCGCCTCGCGCAGCAGCGCCTCCTGGCTGCCGAAGTGGTAGAGCAGCATGCTGTGGCTGGTGCCGGCGGCGGACGCGGCGACCCGCAGCGAGAAGCCGGCCATGCCGAACTCGAGCAGGTGCGCGACGACCGCGGACAGCAGCTCCGCCCGCCGGCGCGCTCCGCGACTCATCGAGGCAGCGTAGCCCCCGTCCGGCGCAGGAGCCTTGCCGCGTAGTCGACCATGTGGTCTACTTTTGCCGTCGGTCCGCCCACCCAGAATGCGGGCGGTCCGCCGCCCGGGAGGCGAGATGCTCCATCTGCTGTTGCGTGAGCGGCCGGTCTCCGGTCGCACGGTCCGCGGCTGCCTCGCCCTCGCCGCGGCGGTGGTGCTTGTCGGCGTGACGGCCGGGTGCGGCTCCACCGCCGTACCGACCGGGCCGGGCGGCGCGAACCCGACCGGTCAGGGCGGACTGGGCACCGGCTCGGCCGCACCGGGGTCGGACGCCGCCGCGGGCACGGTTCCGGGAACCGCCGCTGGCGCCGTCGGAGCCGGGGCGCAGGGAAGTGGGACGGCCGGCGGGCCCGGCGGATCCACTGGTCGCACGGTCGCAGGGTCCGGGCCCACCGGTGCCGGGGTCGCCACGAGCGCACCGCAGGGTTCGGTCAAGGCGGCGAGCATCGCGATCGGTTTCATCTACCCGACGCACACCGAGGAGCTGACGGCTATCGGGGTCAGCGGGGTGAGCACCGGCGACCCGCACGCGCAGGCACAGGCGATCGTGGACGCGTTGAACCGCGGGGGCGGTATCGCCGGGCGCCGCATCGTCCCGCTGTACTACGGGATCGACACCAGCCAGTACCTGTCCAACCCCGACCCGCAGTTCCAGGCAGCCTGCGCCTACTTCACCCAGGACAACAAGGTGTTCGCCGTCGTCAGCTACCTCGACGCGGAACAGGCGGGTTCCCCGGGGTTCTATTACTGTCTGGCCCAGCACAACACGGTTTTCGTTGACGATGCCAGCGGCATCACCTCCGCCGAGTACCGCAAGCTGGGCCCGTACTTCTACCAGCCGAGCAACTTCCTCGCGGAACGCGGCATGGCCACCTACATCGGCGGGCTGGCTGCGATGAACTGGCTGAACCCGACCACGAAAATCGGCGTGTTCTACGTCGACACTAGCCAGGCCCGTGACCTGATCGCGCACGTGATCATCCCGATGCTCAGCGCCCGTGGCCTGAAGGTGACCGCGCAAGGCGGCACCGGCACCGGGGCCGGCGGGATCAACGATATCCCGGGGATCGTGCTGAAGTTCCGCCAGGCCGGGGTGACGAACATCCTGAACCTAACCAACCCGATTTTCTTCATGCAGCAGGCGGACAGCCAGCGCTACTACCCCCGCTACGCGCTGTCCTCGACTTTCTCCCCGTCGACCATGCAGACGATTGCCCCCAAAGACCAGCTTCCGGGCGCGGCGTCGATCGGCTGGCAACCCATCAACGACGTGGACCAGGCCCACGATCCGGGACCGGTCAGCGCCAACGAGACCCGCTGCCTGCAGCTGATGCGCAACGCCGGGCAGGACACCTCCAACCGCACGGTGCAAATGTACGAGGCGCAGCTGTGCGACCCGATGTTCTTCCTGCAGCAGGCGCTGCGCGGCGCCACTACCGTGAGCCCCGCCGTGCTGGCCGACCGCGTGTACGCCCTGGGCCGGTCCTTCCCGTCCGCGCTGACGTTCGGCACCTTCTTCCAACGGGGCCGTCCGGACGGCGCCGGTGCCTACCGTCCCTCGCTGTACGACACGGGCTGCGGCTGCTTCGTCTACACCGGACCGACGCGGCCCTCGTTCGACCCGCCCGCCTCGTGACCGCGACCCTCCCCACCGTGCGGGTCCGCGATCCGCTGGCGTTCCTGCCCGCGTTGGAGCAGGCGGACCTGATCCGCAGGGGCGAGTTGACGCCGGCCGAACTGGTGGAGATTTACCTGGAGCGAACGGCCGCGCTCGATCCCGACCTCGGCGCCTACGTCACCGTCGACGCCGACCGGGTCCGCGCCGCCGCGGCCGCGGCGGCCAGCCATCCGGCCACGGACACCGCCCCGTTGCGCGGTGTCACGCTCTCCGTCAAAGACCTCACCCGCACCGCCGGGTTACGGACCACCCTGGGCATCGCCGGCCTACGCGACGACCTGCCCGAACGCGACGACCACGTCGTCACCGCGCTGCACCGGGCCGGGCTGCTGCTGCTCGGGAAGACCACCACCCCCGCCCTCGGTCTGGGCTGCGTCAGCGAACCCGCGGGGCTGCCCGCGGCGCGCAACCCGTGGGATCGGACCCGAAGCGCCGGCGGATCTTCGGGGGGCGCGGCGGCGGCGGTCGCGGCGGGGCTGTGCGCCGCCGCGCACGGCACCGACGGCGGGGGGTCGATCCGGATTCCCGCCGCCTGGTGCGGAGTGGTCGGCGTCAAACCGACCCGCGGGCGGGTCTCCGCCGCCCCCGCGGCAAGCAGCCTCACGGCGACCTCCGGTCCGTTGGCCCGCACCGTCACCGACGCCGCCGCGCTGCTCGACGCCATGTCCGGGCCGACGCCCGGCGACGCGTTCGCAGTCCCACTCCCCGACCGGCCGTTCCGGTTGGAGGCCAGCACGGCCCCGAGCCGGCTCACCGTGGGGGTAGCGGTCGGCCGCACCCCGCTCGATCCCGACGTCGCCGCCGGACTGGATCGCGTCATCGGGTTGCTCCCCCGGCTCGGCCACCGGGTGAGCGCCCGCGAACCGGAGCCGCACTGGGACATGATGATCTCCCCGTACCTGCATCCCCTGCTCGGGGCCACGGTCCGCCAGGCCCTGGCGACCCTGACGGTCGACGCGCCGCTGGACCCGTTGCTGGGCGCGGCCAGCAGGGAGGCGCCGGTCAGCGCGGACGACTACGCCGCGGCCACCGCCGAGCTGCTCACCCGGGCCCGCCGGGCCGCCGAGGCGTTCGGCGACGTCGACGTGCTGCTCACCCCTACCGTCGCCAAGACGCCGCCGCTGATCGGCGCGCATCGTGAGCTCCCGGTGGCTGAACTGTTCGCCACCTGGGAGAGCTACGTGCCATTCACCACGATGTGGAACTGGACCGGACAGCCGGCGATCTCGCTGCCGGTCGGGTTCGGGGCGGACAGTCGACTGCCGATGGCCGTCCAACTCGTCGGACGCGTCGCCGACGAGGCCACCCTCTTCCGCTTGGCCGGACAACTCGAACGCGAACTGCCCGCCACCCACCGCTGAGGATCCGATGCCCCCCCTGCGCTCCTATGCCGCCATCCTGCGGGCCGCCGCCCTAGCTGGGCCGGACGAGCCCGCCGTGGTGACCGTCGCCCCCGACGGGACCGAACGCACCCTGTCCCGCGCCGAGCTGGACGCGACCAGCGACGTCATGGCCGCCGGCCTGGCCCGGCTTGGGGTCGCACCCCGATCCCGGGTGGCGGTGGGTCTACCCAACGGGGCGGAGCACGTGCTGGCCTGCAGCGCGGTGTGGAAGCTCGGCGGCTGCGTGCTGCCGCTCGACCCCGCCGCTCCACCGCCCGAACGCGACGGGCATCTCGCCCTGTTCGACCCAGAGGTCGTCGTCGCGCACTGGCCGGACCTGCCGGGGACCGTCACCGGCGCGCAGCTGAGCGACAGCGCCCGCGCGGTCCCTGCCCTGCCCGACGTCGTGGCCGACCCGGGCAAGGCGATCGGGACCGGTGGTTCCACCGGCCGGCCCAAACTCCTGGTGAACGACGGGCCGTGGGGGCTGACCGCCGAGCTTGCCGACGTGCTCCGTGGATTCGGGCTCGCCGCCGGCGACGTACAGTTGCTGCCCGGTCCGCTTTACCACAACTTCGGTTTCGACTGGTGCTACTACGGGCTGATGCTGGGTCACACGGTGGTGCTGCTGGAACGCTTCGATGCCGGGCTGGCGGTCGACGCCATCGAACGCCACCGGGTCACCACGGTGGGGTTCGTGCCGACCATGATGCGTCGCATCGCCGCCCTCGACGGGATCCGCGACCGCGACCTGAGCAGCTTGCGCGAGATCGTGCATTCGGCCGGGCCGTGCCCGGCGGCGGTGAAACGGGACTGGATCGAGCTGATCGGCGCCACCCGGGTCCTCGAGGCGTACGGCGCGAGCGAGGGGTACGGCAACACGGTGATCCGCGGGGACGAGTGGCTGCGCCATCCGGGCAGCGTCGGCCGCGGCTACCACTGCGACATCCGGGTGCTCGACGCCACCGGCGCGGCGCTGCCGCCCGGCGAGGTCGGCGAGATCTACATGCGCCCGCACGAGCTGCGCCCGGCGGAATACCTCGGCGCGGACCCGCTGCGCACCCCCGACGGGTTCGGCAGCGTCGGCGACCTGGGCTGGCTCGACCCGGACGGATTTCTGCACCTGGCCGACCGGCGCGTCGACCTGGTGGTCAGCGGCGGGGTGAACGTCTACCCGGCCGAGGTGGAGGCCGCCCTGGCCGACCACCCGCAGGTCCGCGACGCGGCGGTGATCGGGCTGCCCGACGAGGAGTGGGGCCAGCGGGTGCACGCGGTCATCCAACTCGCGGCCGGCGCCGACGAGCCCACCGTCGGCCAGCTGACCGCACACTGCCGGGCACGCCTGGCCCCCTACAAGCTGCCGCGCAGCTACGAGTTCGTCGCCGCGTTGCCCCGCGACGACGGCGGGAAGCTGCGGCGGGCGGCGTTGGTGAGCGCCCGGGTCCCCGCGGCCGCCGGATGACCGCGACCGCATCCGGCACCGACGTCGCGGCGCAGCTTCGGGACCTGCTGGACGCCGGGATGGCCGCGCATGCGGTGCCCGGCGTTGCGGTCGGGATCCTCAACGGCGACGCGCAGATCGTCGTCACCGCCGGGGTGACCCACGTCGACGCCCCGGTCCGCGTCGACGACGCCACCTTGTTCCAGATCGGCTCCACCACCAAGACGCTGACCGCGACCGTGGTGATGCGGCTGGTCGAGCGGGGCCAGCTCGAACTCGACGCCCCGGTCCACCGCTACGTCCCCGAGCTCGACCTGGCCGACCGCGACGCCCTGGAGCGGATCACCATGCGGGACCTGCTCACCCACATGGGCGGCCACGACGGGGACCTGCTCGACGACTTCGGCTCCGCAGACGACGCGCTGTCCCGGGCCTGCGCCTCGATGGGGGTGCTCCCCCAACTGGCGCCGCTGCGCACGGTCTGGAATTACAGCAACGCCGGGTTCACCATCGCCGGACGGGCGATCGAGACCGTCACCGGCGCCCCGTTCGAGCAGGCCTGCCAGGAGCTGGTCCTCGACCCGCTCGGGATGGCCGACTCCTGCTTTTCCGCGGCCGACGCCATCACCCGCCGAACCGCGGTCGGGCATCGGGTGCGCGACGGCACCCCGCTCGTCACCCGGCCGTGGGAGCTGACCCGGGCAACGGCGCCCGCCGGCGGGTTGGCCTCCTCGCTGGTGGACCAGCTCCGCTACGCCCGGTTCCACCTCGGCACGGGACCTCGGCTGCTGAGCCCGGACTCGCTGCGACTGATGCAGTCCCCGCTGGTCCCCGCCGGCGGCGGGCGGGCCACCGCCTGCGGGCTGTCCTGGCTGCTCCAACCGACCCCCGGCCTGCTCGCCCACGGCGGCGAGACGAACGGGCAGATGTCCTCCTTCGCTCTGGTGCCCGACCGCGGCTTTGCAATCGCGGTGTGCACCAACGGTCAGCTCGGCGCGCTCGTGCACACCCCGATCGTGAAGTGGGCGCTGCGGCAGCTCGCCCGGATGCCGGCGTCGCGGCCCGCCGCGCCACCGGCTCCCTCCATCGCCCCCGCGCAGGTCGGCGGTGCCTACCGTGCCCGGCTGCAGACCGTGCACGTGCAGGCCGGGCCAGCCGGTAGCCTGCTGATCGACTACCAGCCGACCGACGTTCAGCTGGCGTCGTTCCCCGATGCGCAGCCGGTCGAGCCCCATCCGGCCGAGCTGACCGGCGGAGACACCCTGCGGATCGCCGGCGGTCCGCTCGCCGGGGCCCGTGGCGAGTTCCTCCGCGACCCGGCCGGGAAGGTGAGATGGCTGCGGATCCTGGGCCGGCTGCACGTGCGAGCACCGTGACCCCCGAAGCGGCTGCGCCCGGCCAGCCGGACCGGCCCGCGCTCGGCGAGGTGCTCGTCCTCGGCGCCGGACAGATGGGCGCCGGCATCGCCCAGGTCCTCGCCCTCGCCGGCTGCCGGGTTCGCCTGCACGACCGGGACGACACCGCGGCGACCGCCGCGCTGCACCGCATCGAGCACGGCCGGTACGGGATGCGGGCCGCCGCGGATCGCGGTGTGATCGGCGCCGAGCAGGCGGCGGCCGCGCTTGCCGCGATCCGCCCGGTCGCGCAGTTCGCCGCCGCCTGCGCCGACACCGAGCTGGTGATCGAGGCGGTCACCGAGAACCTCGCCGCGAAGATCGCGGTGTTCCGGGCGCTGGACGCCGCGACCCCGCCGACCGCGATCCTGGCCAGCAACAGCTCCGGGTTCCCGGTCGCCGCGCTGGCCGCCGCGACCGACCGACCGCAGCTGGTGCTGGGCTGGCACTGGGCGTCCCCGGCGCCGGTCATGCGGCTGGCCGAGATCGTCGTGCACGACACCTGCGACCCCGCCGCCGTCGACACCGTCGTCGGGTTGGCCCGCCGCTGCGGCAAGAACCCGCAAGTCGTCCGGGACGACGCGACGCACTGGGGGTTCGTCCCCAACCGGATCATGCTCGCCGTCTGGGCCGAAGCCGACCGCATCGTCAGCGACGGGATCGCCACCGCCGCGCAGGTCGACGCGCTGGTCAAAGACTGCTTCCGCTGGCCGGCCGGCCCGTTCGAGATGCGCGGCGCCGGTGCCGACCCGCCGCCGCACCTCCATGCCGGCGACGCCCGGACCCGGCTGATCGAGCAGGCGCGGCGCCTCGCCGGCCACCCGTGACCGTCACCGTGACCGGCGGGTTCGACCCGCTCGCCGCCGACGAGGTGCTGCGCGCCGTGTGCGACGCCGACGGGCCGGGGATCCAGCTCGCCATCAGCTGCGGGGACGAGGTCGTGTACTCCCGCGGCCGCGGGCTAGCCGACCTCGAGCACCGGACACCGATCACCGCCGACACCGTCTTTCACGTGGCCTCGGTGTCCAAGCAGGTCACCGCCTTCGCAGTCGCGCTGCTCGCCGAGCGCGGGGCGCTGGACCTGGACGCGGGCATCCGCGACTACCTGCCGCGGATGCCCGAGTGCGCCGACGGGGTCACGGTCCGCCAGCTGGTCCACCACACGAGCGGTCTGCGGGATCAGTGGATGCTGGCGCTCGCCGCCGGCTGGCGCATCGAGGACGTGATCACCCGCGCCGACATCCTCGACCTGGTGCACACCCAACGTGAGCTGAACTTCCCGCCGGGCAGCCGGTACCTGTACTCGAACACCGGGTACACGCTGCTCGCCGAGCTCGTCACCACGGTGAGCGGGCTGGAGTTCCCCGCCTTCTGCCGGCGGGAGCTGTTCGAGCCGCTCGGGATGCACAGCACCCAGTTCTGCGACGATCACCGGCGGGTGGTCGCGCATCGGTCGTCCTCCTATCTGCCCGCCGCCTCCGGCTCCGGCTACCAACGCTGCCCGCTGAACTACGCCACCGTCGGCGCGACCAGCCTGCTCAGCACCGCCGGTGACCTGCTGCGCTGGGCGGCGAACCACCGGCACGCCCGCGTCGGCGGGCCCCGGGTGCGCGACCTCGCGCACACCAGCGGGGTGCTCACCGATGCCACCCCCACCGGGTACGCGTTCGGGCTGATCCTCGACGAGTACCGCGGGCATCGCCGGTTCGGCCACGGCGGATCCGACGCCGGGTTCCGCGCCCAGCTGGTCAGCCTGCCCGAGCTCGGGCTGAGCATCGCCGCCCTGTCCAACCTGGCCACGGCGGACCCCGCGAAGCTGTGCGAGCGGCTCGCCGACCTAGTCATCGGCGCGCCGCCCGACTCGACGCCACCCGCGACGGTTAGACCCGTCGGCGCCTACGTCGGCACCTACGCCGACTCGGACACCGGCGAATGCCTGGACCTCACCGCAGACGCCGGCACCCTGACCCTGCGCGGCGTCGGCCCGCTGGAACCGACCGGCGCGGACCGGTTCCGCCACGGCCCGGCCGAACTGCGCTTCGACGCCGCCACCTCCCCGGCCGGCTCGCTCACCCTCACCGTGGTGTCGCAGGGCCCGCGCCGGCTGACCCGGATCCACCGCCGGGAACCCGCCCCCGCCGAGCTGGCCGAGCTCGCCGGCCGCTACCGCAGCCCCGAGCTCGACGTCGACTACACCGTGCGGAGCACCGACGCCACGCTGGTGCTGCACCGGCGCAAGCTGACCCCGATGCCGTTGGAGCCCGCCGCCCGCGACGGGTTCACCGGCAGCTGGGGAGACCCGGTGACCCCGGTGCAGTTCGCGGTCGTTTTCGACCGGACCGACGGGGTGGTGAGCGGGCTGCGGTTGAGCATGGCCCGGCTGGCCAACCTGCGGCTGCACCGGGTGGACACCGGCAACGGCGACCACCCGTGATCACCCGGGCGGAGCTGACGGAGCTGCGCGACGCGCTGCATCCGGGGGCGGTCCGCGACGACCCGGACCTGACCGCCGGCTACCGCACCGACCAGGCCAACCTGGTGGCCGCGGCCCGGCCGGCCGCGGTGGTCGCGCCGGCCAGCCTCGCCGAGGTCCAGCACAGCCTGCGCTGGGCGCGCCGCCACCGGGTCCCGGTGGTGACCCGCGGGGCCGGGACGGGACTGTCCGGCGGGGCGAACGCGCTGCCCGGGTGCCTGGTGCTCAGCACCGAACGGCTCACCGCGGTCCGCGACATCGACGCCCCGAACCGGACCGCCACCGTCGAAGCGGGGGTGATCAACGCCACGCTGAACGCCGCAGCCGCCCCGCACCGGCTGATGTTCGCCCCCGACCCGTCCAGCTGGGCCAACTGCACGATCGGCGGCAACATCGCCACCAACGCCGGCGGGCTGCGCTGCCTCCGCTACGGCGCGACCCGCGCCGCCGTCCTCGGCCTGCAGGTCGTCCTCGCCGACGGGCAGGCTATGCAGACCGGCGGGGCGACGGTGAAACGCTCTGCCGGCTACGACCTGACCCAGCTGCTCATCGGCTCCGAGGGAACCCTGGCGGTGATCGTCGCGGCCACCGTCCGGCTGCAGGCGCTGCCCGGGCCGCAGGTCACCGCGCTGGCGACCTTCGCCTCCTTGACGGCCGCCGCCGCCGCGGCTGCCGGCGTCGCCGGCGACGCCGGGATGCCGACCCGGCTCGAGCGGATGGACGCCACCACCGTGGCTGCGCTGGACCGGCTGCGGGGGACCGGCTTCGGCCCGGACGTCGGCGCGGTGCTGCTGGTCCAGCTCGACGACGCGCCGGGCGCGGACTCCCGGTTGCAGATGGCGCTGACCGGCCAGGGCGCCGGGCAGCTGCACCTCACCCGGGACCGGGCCGAAGCCGAGGCACTCCTCGACATCCGGCGGGCCGCCTACCCGGCGCTGCAGACCCTCGGCCGGGTCCTGGTCGAAGACGTCGCGGTGCCCTGCACGCAGCTGCCCCCGCTGATCGCCGCGGTCCAACGCATCGCCGCGACCAGCGGTCTCACCGTCGCCGTGGTGGCTCACGCCGGGGACGGCAACGCGCATCCCCTGCTGGTGGTCCCGCCCGGCGAGGACGGGGAACGCCGGGCCTGGGACGCGGCCGACGCGATCGTCGCGGCCGCCCGCGAGCTGGGTGGCACCGTGTCGGGGGAGCACGGCATCGGCCGGCTCAAACGCCGCTGGCTCGCCGACGAACTGGGTCCGGCCGCGCTGGGCCTGCACCGGCAGATCAAGGCGGCGTTCGACCCGGCCGGCATCCTCAACCCGGGCGCCATCTTCGACCCGGCCACCCCACCCACCGATGCCAACACCGACATCGCGGTCGACGCCGGCACCGACAACGACGGTGTGCGATGCCCAGGCTGAGCGGACGCGTCGCGATCGTCACCGGCGCCGGACGCGGACTGGGCCGGGCGCACGCGCTGGCCCTCGCCGGTCACGGCGCGGCGGTAGTCGTCAACGACCTCGGCGCCGAGGTGTCCGGGGACGGCGCCGACCCGACCCCCGCCCAGTCCGTGGTCGACGAGATCCGCGTCGGCGGCGGGTCCGCGGTCGCCTCCGGTCACGACGTCTGCGACTGGGCGGCCGCGGCCGAGCTGGTCCGGCTGGCCGTCGACACCTTCGGTGGTCTGGACGTGCTGGTCAACAACGCCGGGAACCTGCGGGACCGGACCCTGGCGAACATGAGCGAACCGGACTGGGACCGGGTGATCGCGGTCCACCTCAAGGGCCACGCCGCGCCCAGCCGCCACGCCGTCGCCTACTGGCGGGAGCAGTCCCGAGCCGGCCGGCCGGTGCGCGCCTCGGTGATCCACACCTCCAGCGCGTCCGGCCTGGTCGGCAACGTCGGGCAGGCGAACTACGGCGCGGCGAAGCTGGCCGTGCTCGCCCTGTCCGCGACGATCCGGCTGGAAGCCGGCCGCTACGGGGTCCGCTCGAACGTCATCGCCCCGGCGGCGGTGACCCGGATGGACGGCAGCAGCGCGACCCCGACCGCCGGGCTGGAGGCGCACCGCGTCTCCCCCCTCGTGGCCTGGTTGGCCGGCGCGGACTGCCCCGCGACCGGGCAGGTGTTCCAGGTGCACGGCCGGCGCATCCTCATCCTGCAGGTCCCCGCCATCACCGCCGACCTGACCACCGAACGGGAATGGACCCTCGACGAGCTCGACCGGGTCCTCCCACCCCGGCTGGTCACCCCGTTGACCCTCGAGGATCTGCTGCCCCCCGCCGACCTCCTCCCCACCGCAAACCCGTGACCGTGACCACCGCCGAATTGGACCAGGTGGCCCGGGCGCTGGGCGAGCGCTACCAGCTCACCGTCGACGGGCTGGCCACCCTGCCCGGCGAGATCGACCGCAACGTGCGGGTCGAGACCCCCGACGCGGCCTATGTGCTCAAACTGTCCCCTCCGTCGGCCGGGCCCGAGGTGAACCTGCAAGTGGCGGTGCTGGACCAGCTCGCCCGGGCCGAGCTCGGTGTCACCCTGCCACGGGTGGTCCGCACAGTCGAAGACGACGCGGTGCTCACCCTGGAGCTGCCCACCGGGGTGCACCTCGCCCGGCTGCTCAGCTGGGTGCCGGGACTGCGGTGGCGGGACGCCGGCTGGCGTTCGGCGCAGCTGCGCGCCGACCTGGGCGCGCTGGCCGCCCGGGTCGGGCAGGCGCTCGCCGGGTTCGACCATCCGGCGCTGCATCGCCACCACGGGTGGGACCTCCGGGACGCGGCGGACATCGTCGCCGACGGGATGGCGTTCCTCGCCGACCCCGACCAGCGCCGGGCGGTGGACACCGTGATGGCCCGCTACCACGAGACGGTCCCCGACGCCCTGCCGCGCCTGCCGCGGGCGGTGACCCATCACGACCTCAACGACGCGAACGTGCTCGTCGCCCGCGACCCGGCCGGCGCCTGGGCGCTGTCCGGGGTGATCGACGTGGGCGACGTGCTGGCCACCGTGCGGGTCGCCGAACCCGCTGTCGCCGCCGCCAACGCGATGCTGCAAACCCACGACCCAGTCGCCGCCGCCGTCGACGTCGCAGCCGGGTTCCACGCGGTCAGCCCCCTCGACGACGAGGAACTGGCGGTGCTGCTCCCGATGGCCGGGGCGCGGCTGTGCATGAGCCTGGCCACCTGGACCCGCCGGCAGGTCGAGGACCCGGGGAACGGCTACCCGCTCGACCGGGTCCGGTTCACCTGGCCGACCCTGCGCGCGCTGGCCGAGATCCCCGCCGAGCTCGCCCAGGCCCGGCTGCGGGCGGGCGCCCAGCACCGGCCGCCGCGGCCGCTCCCCGCAGCGGCCGTGGGACCCCACCACCGCGGCGCGGTGCCGCTGGTCGGCGACGCAGCCGCGCTCACCGTGCTCGACCTGTCCCCGGGCGGCGACGCGGACGTCGAGCCGATCCCGGTCAGCGACGCGGACCAGCTGGTCGTCTCGGCCCACGCCGAACCCCGGCTGTCCCGCGCCGGCCGCCGGTCCACCAACGCCGAACCGGCCACGGTGCACCTGGGGGTGGACGTCTTCGGGCCCGAGGGCACCCCGGTGCACGCTCCGCTTCCCGCCGGCTGCGAGTCCGCCGACGGTGGGCGGATGGTGCTGCGCCTGCCCGACGGGACGCGGCTGATCCTCGCCGGGCTGACGCCGGCGGTCGCGCCCGGCACGCAGCTGCCGGCCGGGACCCTACTCGGCACCGTCACCGGCCGGCCGTGCGAGCCCACCGGCCCGGCGCACCTGCACGTCCAGCTGTCCCGGCTGACCACCAGCCTGCCGCCCGTCTTCGTCCCGCCCAGCCACACGCCGGGGTGGCTCGACCTGTGCCCGGACCCGACCCCGCTGCTGCTCACGTCGGCGGACCCGGCCGCCGGACCGGGCCGGCCGGACCCGCCCCCGCGCCTTCCGGAGGTGCTGTCCCTGCGGGCGCGGTACGTCGCCCGCTCCCAGCGGGCGTACTACCGGCGACCGATGAACCTGGTCCGCGGCCGGGGAGTCTGGCTCACCGACGAGGACGGGCTGCGCTACCTCGACGCGGTCAACAACGTCACCCACGTCGGGCACGGCCACCCCCGGGTGGTGGCCGCCGCGGCCCGCCAGATGCACCGGCTGAACACCAACAGCCGCTTCCTCTACCCGCAGCTCGCCCGCTACGCCCACCGGCTCACCGGCACGCTGCCCGACCCGCTCGAGGTCGTCTTCTTCGTCTGCACCGGCAGCGAGGCGAACGACCTGGCGCTGCGGATCGCGCGCACCGTGACCGGCCGCGCCGACGTCGTAGTCATCGACGGCGCCTACCACGGCAACACCACGACGGTGACCGGGATCAGCCCCAACCGATACAAGGGCCCCGGCGGCACCGGCGCGCCGGGCACCACCTGGGAGGTACCGACCCCCGACCGCTACCGCGGTCGCTACGGCTACGCCGACCCCGACGCCGGCGCCCGCTACGCGAGCGACGCCGCGGACGTCATCACCGCGATGGTCGCAGCCGGGCGCCCCCCCGCGGCGGTGATCGCCGAGTCGTTGATGGGCACCGCCGGACAGATCGTTCACCCCCCGGGCTACCTCGACGCGCTCCTCGCCGCGACCCGCCGGGCTGGTGGCCTCGCCATCGTCGACGAGGTGCAGGTCGGCCTGGGCCGGCTCGGCCCCTTCTGGGGCTTCGAAGCCGCCGGAGTCGTCCCCGACATCGTCACCATGGGCAAACCGATGGGCAACGGCCATCCGCTGGCCGCGGTGGTCACCACCCGGGAGATCGCCGACACCTTCGACACCGGGATGCGCTACTTCAACACCTTCGGCGGCAACCCGGTGTCCTGCGCGATCGGGCTCGCCGTGCTCGACGTGCTGGACGAGGAGGACCTGCCTCACCACGCCGCCACGGTCGGCGCCTACCTCCGGGACCGACTCACTGGCCTCGCCGACCGCCACCCGCTCATCGGTGACGTCCGCGGGCAGGGGCTCTACCTCGGCATCGAGCTGGTTCGCGACCGCACGACCCGCGAACCGGCGGCGCCCGAGGCGTACGCGGTCTGCGAGCGGATGAAAGACGAAGGCGTCATCGTCTACCCGAATGGCGTCCACGACAATGTCCTCAAGGTCAAACCGCCGATGGTCTTCAACACCGGGGACGCCGACGCATTCACGGAGTCACTGGAACGGATCCTGAGCGAGGGCTGGTAACCGCAACCGAGCGACCTCGCCCCCTCTGCCGCCGCCCGCTATCGCTTGCCAGAGCCGGCCGGGGTCGCCAGCACGGGACGGCGCCCCCGCCCAGCGCTCCTGGTAAGCGAGCTCGCTGACCTGCTGGACACAACTCCTGCTCATCCACCCAGGCGCCCGCTGCCCTCGCCCACCCCGTAGAGCGCCGATATTCGAATTCGGCACACCAGGCGATTGCGCTGCTACCCATAGCAACCGCCGCCCGGCGTCGCCGTCCCAGAGTCGCCGGCCCGGGTTGTGACCGCAACCTGCCGATCAGGGCCTAGGCGCGGTTTCGGCGGCTGTCCGCCACGAATCACGCAGCGATCTTCACCGATGACTGGCTACCGGCGCGGCCGTAGCGCACCCACATCGAGCAGGGTCGAAATATGTCCTTGCTGAAATATGGTTAACAGGACGACGACCGGCAGGACCAGGAACACGACCGGGGCCAAGTGTCATGTTCCGTGTTGCGGATCTGCCTGGTGGGCGGGGTCCGCAACCCGGCACGGAGCGGTCGGTTGCCAGCGGTTGCCCGGCGGCATCCACCGGGCTCGTGATCACCCGGTCCCGAAGCCGTGGGGGGCGCCGGTCGTCACCTCGCGCACGCGGGTGCAATCCGGTCCCGGTCAGTTGAGCACCCATCTACGTTGCGGTTGCGCCCGGCTCCTGCGATTGTTCTGACATGAGCCTTTCCGGGCGGCTACGTCGACTCGACGCGCGGGTTCTCGGCGCCACGGAGGGTAGTCCCCGAGCCCGCCGGAAGGCCGACATTTGGGGGGCGTCCATCCTGGGTCTGGTAACGCTCGGAGTCATCGGCGCCTGGCTCGTGCACTCCCGGGATCTGGTTCCGCTCATCGTTCCGATCGTCATGCTCGGGGCCACGTTGGTCAGACTCAGCCGCGCTACAGGCGTGAACACGGGCCAGCCACCTCGACTGGCCCGCTGGGGCGGCGGCCCTGTCCGGGACGCGGAGATGCGGACCTTCGCGGGACCAATCCTTGACGTCCAGGAGCAGGAGCCGAACACCTAAATTAGCAAAAACCTGATCGTAGGCGAGAATAGAGGACCTGGTCGTGCCATTCACCGCCTCGCCACTGACATTCGCGGAGCACGCCCTCCCGGGTAGACCCAGCTTTCTCCAGAGATCGCTGCTCTGCAATGTTCTGGACGTCGGTAAACGCTTCGACCCGGTTCGCTCGCGTGTGCGCGAAGAGATATCGCGCAAGAAGTTGCTGAGCCTGCGTACCAACGCCTAGACCTCGAACATCGTCCCGAAGCAGAATGCCGAATTGCCAACACCACGACACGGCGGGCGGACCTCAACTGTTCTTCCACCAAGCAAGACGCCCCGCCCATTTTGCGTCGGCCTCAATGACCATTCGTCCCCACTCGGATGTAAGGAAACCTGTTTCCGCAAACTCAGCCCTTGCGGCGCTTGCCCCCAGCGGAAACCCGAACCACTGGGTGGCTCCAACCTGATCTTCGCTGGAAAATTCCTCGTAGAAGCGATCCACGTCAACTGCGGTGAAGGGTCGAAGAGTGACTTCCACCTTGGATAGTTGTCTTCCTGAGAGTAGCGGGCATAAGGGACGAAAATTCTGACAGCACACTATTGATGAAGCACGCAGCGGCGTCTAACGCACTTTCCCGGGAATCGCCGGGCCGGCAAGCGGATCTGCCCCCGCCAAGCCACGTTGAGCAGGTCGGTGACTGTCCCAGCGTCAACATCCTTGGCCGGTCTCAGGCCGGAAGCTCGCCGTCGACCCCGCGGCGCCTCGGCCGGGGGGAGTGACGCGGTGCTCACCCACGGCCGAGTGGTCACCGCTCAGGACGCGCACGGCCGAACGATTTCCGCACCGTCGGTCCAGCGACGCAGCGGGGCACCTACTCGGCCGCTATCGCTCGCACGGATCGGTTCGACTCGCTGCCAGGAGTTGCCTCAGTCGTTCGCTGACCTCGACGGTGTACGGCACCGACTTCAATGACTTGGTCGTCACGACGATCCCCTGTCGACGCAGCCGCCCCTGTAGCCACTCGTAGGGATGCTCGTCCTCCGAGTCGTCCTCATCGGGAAGCACAGTAGTTTGGACGTCGGCCTCGATATGAGCGGCCGCCATGCCGGCGAGTGGGTCGCTTGTTGTCGGTCGGCGTGGCCCCGAAACCGTGAAGCCGCGCACGCCGGAATGCAGGGTGACCCGGCGACCGTCGGCAAGCACCGCGAACTCCGCAACGTCAAAGGAGACGCTACCGGGGCTGGCTGATGACTCCTCCTCCGGCACGAAGTCGCAGCACGCCCCGAGGCCGACAATCTCGTCGCTCACCCAACGACGGTAGCCAGCTACCCTCCACCGCCGGGCTTGGGAAGGTTGAGTTCAGCGGCGGTCGTCGGATCGTCGGGACCCGGACGTCGGGGCTCCCGATCCCCCGAGGTGTCCCCGCCGTCGCCGCCTAGGCGTTTCCCAAGCAGGGTGAGAGCCCGCTCCCGGCTGAGATGGTTCGACGGCTCATCATCGACGGTCACCGACTTGCCGCTCGGAACGTGGGTCACCCGCACCGCCGTGCGGTGCCCAGCGCGGTCCACGTCGATCCGGAGCTCCCCCGGCGCCAACTCCACCCACAGATCATCGCGCACCAACCGACCGGGTGGGCCCAGGCCACCCGAGCGCCGAGCCGTTGCTTACATCCACCCGGTCGACCGCGGAGCGGCTGCTAAAGATCACGACGGGGAACCACCAGCAATCCGGGGGTCACGTGTCGAGGTACTCGTCCTCGAGCCACACTCGAAGGACATCCGGTTCGGCGGAAAGCCGTCTCCGCACGACCGTAGCCTCCTCGGCCGCCACCGAGAACCGCAGCACTTCCGTGCGGTACGCCCCGGGCGCGCCGAAGGAGCCGGTGAGCGAGAAGTCCCCGTTCGAGTAGGCCCCGGCGATTTGGAAGACGCGCCGGTCACTCGTCTTGCCGTCCGCCTCGACCTGGTAGCTCTCGGAGCGCCCGGAGCCCGGTGGCAGGTCCGGCCGGGGAGGCTGCCTGACTCCCTGCTCTGAGGCGAGCTCGACTGCCACGCACACGCGCTTCTCCACCTGGCCAGTGTCCCCCGCCGGTGCGAAACCCCAGGCGGAACGCGAGCCCCGACCTGCGCTGCGGCGGCGGACCACAAGCTCCCCAGAGCGCCGGGGATGTTCGGGGTGGCCGCCACGTCCGCCCGCACGGCTGCACGGCGGTTTAGCCGCAGCCTTCGACGCCGGCGATCCACCAACCACCCCGTGGACGTGTTCGGCGTTCAGCTGGATGTCCGCGCCGGATCCCAGGATGTGGAAGAAGTCGACGTCTCCGAAGCGGCCGGGAGCCTGCCGCGCGCCGGTCGCCGGGAACTCATGATTCCCGCCGGCGGTGGGGGTTGTTCCCGCCGGCCCGGTCGTTGAGAAAGCGAATGGCAGCCCTGGCCCTTGGCCGTCACGTTCCAAAGCGAGGAAAGCCCGCAGTGCCGCCAGCGGTGTACCCGGATCCGCCTGGCCCGGCGGCAACCCGGTGTAGAGCGTGCCGGTGAAGTGCTGCTGGTCGGGCGGTAACCACGGAAACGGCCCGGCATCTGGAGCTGACCACGAAAACGGTGTCCACCGAACCGGGTCAGCTCCACTTCGGATAAGAGACTCTGCCGTCGCGTCGCCGCTGCCGACGCCTCAACTTGGCGAGGTCATCGCCGCTTGCGACGAAGCCCCAGAATGAGGGCAGCGATCAAAAAGCTCGCCGCAACGACAGTATCTATCACCACCAGTACAGACCCGCCTGCCGCCAGCCCGAAGAAGCGACTTGCGGCAACGAGCCCCAGCAGTAGCGCGGCGGCCACCAAAGTACCCATTTGAGCTTTGGAAGACCTCAACGATCTCAACCCTCCATAGTTACTTTTCACCACTGCGACGGCCCAATTTCCCGACCCGCGAAGCCAGTACGGCGGCAACGAAGAGTAGGACCGCGACGCCTGCGACGATGAGAGGTAAAAACTCTGGTGTCCCGTGTAGTAGGAATGCCACTGCCACGAGTGCGCCGGACGTGATGGCTCCGAAAAGCCTGGCCATAGGACGGCCTGCGACGCGCTTTCGCTCCTGGCTGTAGACGGAGCCGAATGTCGGAGGCTGCTCAGTTCCTGCCGCTTGCTTATCCATCGCGAGTCTCGTCCGAGACATGAGAGTGTCGTTGAGCTGCCTGGTTGACGCGTTGTCCGCCGCTGCGGGCAAGCCGGCAAGCGAGCATCCGGCGGCGTAGCCGGCGCCCGGTAAGAGATGTTGATCGGATACGCGAGGGTCTTGAGCGACTCTCGGGTAGGTCGGGGGGAATGTTCGCATTCGCGACCGCGAATCGGTCACCAAGTGGATCCGCCATGGGGTTCGCCGCCTGAGGCGTCAGTTAGTCACGGGGCGGCAAGGGAAGCATGAGGTCCGGACAGACCCAGGGCGCTGAGCGCCGCAGTGTGGCACGACACGACCACGAAGACAAGTGGCCGGTGGCCCTGCTGTTCTAGCCCTTCGCGGTTCGAGGGCCGCGAGGATGCGCCCCGGCACGCAGGTCTCGCGACTAGCGCACAACAGGAGCCGCGTGGCCACTCAGGTCACCGCGGCGGCGTTCGAATTCGTCGGGGTGGCGCTGGTAGGCATCTGCGTTGGGCTCCTGCCGGGTGTACAGGTGAATGGCATTCCTCGCCGCGATCGGCTTCGGGGTCGTCTGCACGATCCCGGGACTGAGCGGCGGCCGCGGTTATCGTGAGAGCGACCGCACCGTTGGTGCTCGGCATGAGGGGGATTCCCCGGGCGTGACCAGGGACCACAAGCGTGTGCCCCGCCGCGCTCGTGTTGATCCCTACAGTGGTGTGGGCAGGCGGCTGCAGTACGCGAGCTTCGGCCTCGTCCTGGCGAGCTGCGCGGCGGTCGCGGGTGTGGCTGGTACCGGGTGGTCGTGGTGGCTGTTCGCGTGGGGCGTCGGCGCCGGCATCTTGGGGATGGCGTGCTACCGGCTGACGATCAGGTTCGTGATGGTCGCGTTGAAGCCGTCACCGGCGGACCAGGCGAAGGCGCAGCAGCTGGTCAAGGCCCGGAGTCGCGTTGTATATCCGATGTACCTGGGATTCGGCCTCGCCATCGCGACCGTCACCGCCGCCTTGCAGACAGCGTGGCCGGACATTCTGCTGACCGGTGCCATTGTGGTCTTCGGCTTGTTGCTGCCTCTGCTCTTTCTCCGGATAGCCAAGAGACGAGCCGCTGGAATCCGTGCGAGGCAGCAGATGTAGGCGTAGGCATTCAACGCCAATCGGCGGATCACCGCCATGCCTCCGGCCTCCGCGAACGCGGAAACCAAAGACCGAGTGCGCCGATTCGGAGTGAGAGCATCCGAGGTCGGCATGATGGTAGAGCTGTCTGATCCGATTTACACCGTCCGGCATGTCGCAGCCCTTTGCCACTGCTCCGTCCGGACCGCACGTCAACTCGTCCGACGTTGCGGCTTCCCGCCCAACCTCGGCCTCAGCGGTCGTCAATATCTCTTCGACTCGCAGGCAGTCATGCTGTGGTGGCGCGAACAGCGCGGGGAATTGCGTCCCGCAGGGGCGGTCACCCCTCGGGTCAAGAGTGCGCTTCTTCCTGCCTCGTATCAGGTGGTGACGAAGCCCTACGCTCGTCGCCCACGACGGACGTCGGCCGCATGATGAGCCCACAAACACCGTCGCGGCTGCGGTCGGGCTAGGTGCCGGTGTAGAGACGGTCTGCGTCGATGATCTCGACATCGTCGCGCGCGGAAGCCAGTGACACGAGTTGGCGGCTGGCGCCGGTCCGGGAGAACAGCAGGAGCTTTGCGTCGGGTGCGCCGAGCAGGTTCCGCAGATGCTCGAGCCGGGCCAGCTGTCCGGCTCCGACCGGTTCGGTACGCCACTTCGCTTCCCCGATCGCGCTGATCCGGCTGCCGCGATTGGCTCGGACCTCGAGGACGACGACGTCCAGCTCGTGGGTTCGGCCATGTTCCCGGCACGCGACCTCGGTCGCACCGACCCGGCTCGCGCCGCCGCCGAGCGTTGCCGGGTCGGCGTGCTCGGCGCACCAGGCCCGGGCCAGGGTCTCGAAATGGGGACCGTAGATGCGGGAGGAGACGGTGTCGGCTAGCTCGGCCCAGACGGCTCTGGCCTGACCTCGGCCGAGCCGGGCCTCGTTCGGGGCGATGACCAGCTGGTGCAGACGAAGTACCGGCTCGGCGATGTGGTAGGTCGTCCGCTTCTGCCTGAGCGCGTCGGCTAGCGGGCTCACGAGCCGCGCCTCGGTGAGCACGGTCAAGGGATGCGTGAGGGCACCCTCGGCTTTGCCGACGGCGGCAGCGATCTCGCTGCGGCGGGTATGTCCAGAACTGATCGCGGTGAGCACGGCGAGGTACACGGAGGCATTGCGGACATCCGGCTCCTCGGCAAGCAGCACGCTGCCCTCGCGGAACATCGCCGACGCCGGGTCGAGGAGGGTGGCTACTACCCAGGCGTCGAACTCCTTGTCCCGGCCCGGTGCGTGGCCGCGACACATGTCGCGGTAGGCCGGGGTGCCGCCGACCAGCGCATGCAAGCGCATCGCCACCTCGGGCGCACCGCCCACCCCCCAGAAGGCGGCCGCGTCTCGATAGCCGAACGGATGGACCATCAGTTCGAGAACGGCACGGCCGCGCAAAGGCGCCGTGCCACCGAGCATCTCGCCCATCGTCGAAAGCGCGGATCCGCAAAGGATCAGTCGGGCCGGCCAGCCGCGCGCTGCGGCGCCGCGCGGGCTCAGCAGGGCCTGCAGCATCGAGGGCAGCTCGGGATTCCCGTCGAGAAGGTAGGGGAACTCGTCGATCACGACGGCCACCGGCGTGCGGCGTCCCTCGCCTAGTGCGAGCAGCGCCCGCATCGCGTCCTCCCATGTTCCGAACGCGACCGGCACCCGAATGCCGGTGAATGCTTGGTACTGGACGGCGAACCGGGCCAGGTTCTGCGCGCTCGACTGCTGCAGTGCCGCACAGTAGAAGCCGGCGCCTGCCTCGGCGAGGGCCTCGAGCAGGAAGGTCTTGCCTTGTCTGCGCCGGCCGTAGACCAATCCCAGGGTCGCGCCGGCCCGGGGGGAGCGGACGAAGCCGTCGAGCGCGGCCCACTCACGATCGCGGTTGAAGACGTCCGCGGGCTTGTTCATCAGTAATGGTAATCACAGTTATGATAACTACGCCAGTGGTCGCGTTGACTCAGCTAAAAGGTCCGCGTAGCCGGGTTCGTTGCCTCACGTAAGAAGGTCCGGCTAGCGGCGTGTCGGTGCTGGCCGCTGGGGGTTTGCCGGTCGGCTTGCGGGATGGAGCTGACGTT